>Ga0209768_10000345_pt1 | contig 31816 bp, 29 predicted proteins | sample LauGreSBDMM110SD_3_FD_187564 | JGI IMG/M metagenome (GOLD analysis project Ga0209768, IMG submission 187564) | Freshwater lake microbial communities from Lake Michigan, USA - Sp13.BD.MM110.SD (SPAdes) (version 2) | ecosystem: Environmental > Aquatic > Freshwater > Lake | place: Lake Michigan... | reverse complement strand
GAAGCTGGTGCTTGGATGTGTGGTATGTTTACAGAGGTTGCGATGAAATTCTTTTATAAAAAACCAAAGCAATGTTCACAGACAGATTTATCAAATTTAGAGTAGCCTTAAATGACGATGAAGGTGATGGAGGTAGAATACTAAACCTTAACCTAAACCCTATAAGCATAGAGAGTTATATGGAAGACTTCTGTACTTACACTAGAGAAGACGGGACGAACATTGACGAGGACTGTGTTAGAGTTTATACCAGAAACGAGATATATAATGTACTCATGAGTATAGAGGATTTTGAGTTGAAACTCAACCACTACTACAAATAATCACCCCTTATTTTCCGACCCACGTATCCCATACGTTACTAGCTTTGCCCTGCATGAAAGTGTTGTCTTACGTGAAGGGCATGGATGGTTGTACCTACCATAGAATTCACTTACCAAACCAATCGATAAAGGCGGATGTCCGTACCGTAACCCAGCTATCTGAGGAAGATCTGGCGTGGTGCGACATACTGCACTATAGCCGCCATACTATGGTAGCTGTAGGATTCTTGAATCAGTTCAGGGACAAGTACGGATTTAAGATCGTAGTGGATACGGATGATTGGTGGGAGGTTGGCAAGGACCACCCAAAGTACGAGTGGTGGAGTAGGAGTAATATAAGTTTGCAAGTGCGTCAACACTTAATGAATGCGGATGCTGTAACATGCACCCATTCTTATCTTGCAGAACTTGTGCCTAACAGTAACGTTTATATACTGCCGAACTTTATCTCTTACGGTAAGGGGCAGTTTAAATATAGAGCGCAGAAGAAGAGTGATAGGGTAAGGTTATTATACGCCAGCACTATCATGAACTATGCAAATACCGAACTAATTGCGGGAGCAATGCGCCGGCTAAAACATCTTAATATAGAAGTTGTTATGGCTGGGTATAAAGAGAACCCGCTCTTTGACATACTGGTTAAGAACTTAACAGCAGATGGGGCTATACCGTATAGCTTTACTCCGTGGGCTGAATCGGATTGTTATATGTTGAATTATGTTGGCGATATCGGAATTCTTCCGAGCAAACCTACACAATTTAACAAATGCAAAAGCAATCTAAAGCTGCTTGAGTATGCTGCATTAAAGATGCCCGTTGTAGTTAGTGATTCAGATCCATACGGCGGGTTCCCTGTGCACTATGCTAACGGAGAAAATCAATGGGTAGAGAAGATTACAAATCTCGTAGAAGACCCCGAGCTGCGAAAAAAATCGGGCGATGAGTTATATAAGTTTTGTAAGGATAATTATGACATGTATAAGTATTCTGAAGAAAGATTAAAAGTTTATGAGCAAATCATTCAACGTAATAATAGCAACAGCAGGTAGGGCAACCCTTCAAAGGATGGTTGATAGCATCGTTCCTCAATTAACAGAGAACGATTATTTAACTATTATATGGGATTGTCAACCTATAGCTTTACAAATAGAAGGTAAATGTAAAGTAATAGCTTTACATAATCCAGAACCATTAGGCTACTGGGGGCATGGATCTAGAACTAGGTGGCAAAACGAACTACCGGGTGATTACTTTATGAACGCAGATGATGATGATGTGTACGTTTCCAATGCTATGGATATAGTAAGAGAGCACGTTACGGACCATAAGCTTTACTTCTTCCAATACTCAACACAAGGAATGAGGGTTCCTAGAGAACATAGGGTAGAGATAGGAAACGTTGGTACACCAACTGGCGTATATCCTAACATAGGTAACTTTCCTAAGTGGGAATTTATATACTCTGGCGATGGAGAGTTTTATACAGCACTATCTAAAATGTTACCATACGAATTTGTTGATAAGGTTATTTATATAGTACGCCCAGAAAACTCAAGAGAGTTTAAGAAGGCTTCTGTTGAGGTGCCTAAAGAAATAAAATGCAACTGTGGCATTAGTACTGCAATAGAATACAATAGTATACTAAACATATACGAAGGCTACTGTAACAGGTGCGATAAAACAACTAGAATATGATAAGCGAAAATGATTATTTAAGAATGGAGTTTAATCCAACTGTCAAGAAAAACTTGATTGTTGTTTATCCAAAACTAAAACAAATCGTAGGATCCGTTGATGATAGGATGCTTAGGTATGTTCTATTGATGTACGATCAGAATTCTCCACTAAGAGAATACTACCCAGAGCTTGGCAAAAGAAAAAGTTTCTCTGCTTCGATTGCGGGTTACGATCTTGACAAAGAGGATGTAACAACGTTGTTTGATTTTAAAGTTAAAAACGAAGCTGATGAATATGTGCCATGCGAAGAGATGTTAGAACTTATAATGAAGTATCTTAAATACCAAAACAACTGGGTATGGTCTATGATCGTATCTAACGAGCAGGCGTTCTATGAATTCAATCAAAGAGTCATGATGCCTGTTGATGGTAATAAAGATAAGGATATTCTTCAGGCTATCAATATTAAGACTCAGATCATGCAGTCTCAGGATGATATAGCTCAGAGATTAAAAAAATATTTTAGAGAAATATCAGGTGGGGATGAACAACTAGAAGATGCAGTAATTAAAAGAAAAAGACTAAGCCCTGAATCACAGGCGAAAAGATAATGTATAATAAAGTAGAAGGAGGAACGCTAGAAGTTATTCAAGGAATTGAATGCTGGATACCACCAGTTGGTTATGGCGTCGATCGTCTTACTGGCGATCTTGTACATATAGGTGTACATACATCTAATCCAAAAAAATCAGAACAGAAGTTTGAAAGAATACTTCTACCAAAAGACTACGACAAGAAAAGACTAAAAGAAGAAACTAAAATAAAACAAGACCCAGAATACTTTGATCCAGAATTAGAGGCTATAAGAGAAAAGCATTGGACACACAGAAGGTGTGGGTTTTGGTTTAAGAACAATGGAGAGAATGTATATATAACAGGATCACACTGGTACTATTTGAATTGGTGTGTAACTAATATAGGATACATGAACTATAGAAATACTGATAGAAAGATATTCTATTGTATGAGATCTATAGAAGAAGATCCACGAGCTGGCGGACTTGTATATGTAAGTAGACGTAGAGGAGGTAAGACTTATATAGCAAACGCTTGGCAATTAGATAGAGTTAGTTTGGCGTTAGATAAGGTTGGTGGTACGCAGAGTAAAACAGATGAGGATGCAAAGATTGTGTTCAATAAGCTGATAAACTACTTTGTAAATCTTCCACACTTCTTCCAGCCAATATACGATACATCTCAAGGCCTTAGACCTAAGAAAGAATTGAGATTTTATAAACCAACAATCAAGGGTAAGAACTCAAATGATATGTTGCATGGAGACGAACTTAGGAGTGTGATTAACTTTGGATCATCAGAATCTTTTGCATACGATGGTAACGCCCTGTATGCATACACACTAGATGAGTTTGGTAAACCTCAAAGATCAAATGTTTGGGATACTTGGAACATCGTTAGGTACTGTATGGATCAGGATGGGAAGTGGGTTGGTAAAGCTTTTGTAACATCAACCATTGAAGACATAGAAGTAACGGGGAAGGGTCCTAAGGATATATGGGTTAATAGCGATCAGAGTAAAAGAGACGAGAATGGAAGGACAACATCGGGCATGTACCGTCTATTCTTCGGAGCTCATGAGTCAACGTTCTTTGATGAGTATGGTAATGAGGATTCAGAAAAAGGAATGACCTACTACTTGAATATGAGGAAAGGGTTTTCTCATGACACACGTCAACTGAGTTCGATAATTAGAAAGAATCCTTTTACTATAGAAGAGGCTTTTAGGATTGACGGAGAAGAGTGCTTATACGATTCTATGTTGTTAAACGAAAGAATGGATAGGTTGAGTTGGAAAGATAATGTAACAACTAAAGGAGAGTTTGTTTGGCAAAATGGCGACAGGGACACTAAAGTTGTTTTTGAGCCTAGACAAAACGGGAAGTGGGAAGTTGTTTATTTGTTTAAAGAAGAAGCTCAATCTAATAAAATAATTAAACGAGGAGAGTCTTACAACCCATCTAACAACGGGTTTGTTATAGGAGTCGATCCGTTTGATCACATTAAAACAGCAGATAACAGAATGTCTAATGGTGCGATAATTGTCCTTAAAAAACACAGCCCAGTTGACACTAACTATAATAACGCTTTTGTGGCTAAGTATTGCTACAGACCAGATACACCTCAGATGTTTTACGAAGAGGTTATTAAGGTTGCTTTTTATTATGGCGCAGAAGTTTTGTTCGAGAACCAGAAGATAGGGCTGCAACACTACATGACAGATCGGGGGTACTTTAATTTTTTAATGTGGCTTCCTGATAGAGTTCAACCGGGTATTGCAGCAGGATCTAAAAACACTCAGTATATAGCAGAGATAACTGATACGTACATTAAAGAGAATATTGATAACGTATACTTTAAAGATCTGATTAGTGAGTGGCTAGAGTTCGATACACTGAACACAACTAAGTTTGACTTAGCTATGGCAGCAGGGTATTGTTTAATAGCAGATAAAATAAAAATACAAAAGAAAGATACAACCGCAGTACGAGAAGTAGGCGAGTTTTTCAAAGCACATAAAATATAAAAATAAATGCCAATTACAGCAGCTTTCCCATCACATCTAATTCCGCCGTCTGAGAAGGGCAGGGAGTGGATTATGCAATATTGCAAGGCAGCATGGAGTTCTTTTGAGAACGACACGCCACGCAGTATTTTCTTTCACAACAGGTTTAACTATGAGGTATATAAACAATACGCCATGGGCAACCAGAGTCTTAACAAATACAAGCCTTTATTAGGCGTTGATGAAGAGGCTACTGAAACATGGCTTAATGTTGACTGGAGTGTTATTCCTATTGTCCCAAAGTTTAGAAGAATTGCATTAGGTCGTTTAAATAAGGTAGACTACAATATAGTTGCTACTCCTATTGACCCATTAGCAAACGAAGAGACCGACGCTTACTTTGCGGGAATGAAAGCAAAGTTGCTTATTAGAGACCAAATAAAAAAGGTAGATCCAACTCTTTTAGAGTCCCCATCATTACAGCTTACGCCTAACGAAGCAAAGGATATGGAAGAACTCGAGATGCAAATGAACTATACGTTCAAGCATCAAATGGCTATCGAAGCTGAACAAGGAATTAAACTTGTATTAGAACAGAATAGCGTAGAGAAGATGAGAGAAAAAATTAGAGAAGACTTCTTTGATTTTGGTGTTGGTGGTTATAAGGAGTGGATAGATAGTAATGGCGCAATTAAAATTAGAACAGTAAACCCTAGAAACATTCTTATAAATCATTGTAAGAATAAAGACTTTAGTGACGCTGATTATGTTGGCGAGATTATAGAGATGTCTATAGCTGATCTAAAACAACAGGCAGGCAATCAGTTCTCTGAAGAAGAGTACGAACAAATTGCACAGAACCATATTGGATTATTTGGTAATCCAAAAGACTGGCCTACATCTTATTCAATCTACAATAAAGGTTATGATAAATTCAAGATTCGTGTATTGGACATCGAGTTCTTTAGTGTCAATGAATTGGTATTCGAGCAGCGTATTGACAGGAGGGGTAACAAAATATTTGCAAAAGCCAAGTACGAAGATAGAAATAAAAGAAAAGAAAAGTTTGACAGAGTAGCTTATAAGGTTGTATATAAAGGAAAGTGGGTTGTAAACACAGACTTTATTTATAACTATGGCCTTCAGACAGACATGAAGAGAGCTAAGTCAAGCTTGATGGATACTGAATTAAGCTACCATCTTTATGCTCCAGAGTTCTGGGACATGCGTGCTTACGGTATGATGGAACAGTTGATTCCTATTGCAGATGCTATCCAGATAGCTTGGTATAACTTACAGAACGTAATCAATCAGGCTAGACCTAAGGGTATCATGATTGAGATGGGAGCTTTAGAAGATATCCCATTAGGTAAGGGTGGTAAGCAATTAACTCCAATGAAGGTCCTAGATCTTTACAATAAGACTGGTACGTTAGTGTACAGAAAATCTGATGCTCAAGGTAGAGCTACAAACTACAAGCCTATTGAAGAGTTGGAGAATGGTTTAGGTAGAGATGTTATGAGCTACTGGCAAATAATTCAAAACAATATTCAGTTGTTGAGAGACATTACTGGATTGAATGAATTAACAGACGGATCTACTCCTGACCCACGTACACTTACAACTGTAGCTAAGCTTGCTTACGAGGGAACTAACAATGCGTTAACTCATATTGTTCAGGGCGAAAAGAAACTTCTAGAATCTTTATCTAATGCAGTTGTTCTAAGATTACAGGACGTTGTATTAAAAGGAGAAGTTAAAGGATACTTAAGATCGCTTGGAAGTAATACATTAAACTTCATAAGAATTAATCCTAACATACATCTTCACGAGTATGGTATTATTTTAGAAGATAAACCTACGGATGATCAAAGAGCTATGTTAATGCAACAGGTTCAAGCTAGCCAAATTAATGGTCTTCTTGATATCGAAGATGCTATAATAATACAGAACACAGATAACCTAAAGGTTGCTCAACAATTGCTTGCATATAAAGTTAAGAAGCGTAGAGAAGATGAGGAAGCTAAGGCTATGAGAATGCAGGAGATGAATGCTCAAGTTCAGCAACAATCAGCCATGGTAGCAGAGCAAGCTAAGCAGCAAACAATACAGGTTGAAGGCCAAGTTAAAAGTCAGATCATTCAAGTTGAGAAAGAGTTTGATGCTAAGTTACTAGAGTTGAAGTATCAGTACGAACTTCAGTTAGAGCAAATGCGCCAGACTGGTAAGGTTACTACTAAGCAGGTTGAGAATAAAGGTAAGAAGAGTGTTACTAAAATAAAGATGGGTCAGCCTGACGATGAAGATGAAATGATTCCAACACCGCCTCCAATGCCAGAAGAAGAGGAAGTAGAAGAAGAAATGCAAGATGAAACTGAACAACAATATACCGAGCTTCAAGGCTCTAGTGAAGAGGAAATGGTTGACGAAGGAACCATGTAATGAGTACGATAATTGTTACGTGTTTGGGGTGCAGTCAGTCTCTGGCAGCATCCTTACGTTTCATATCATGACAGACTATGGAATGCTTAGAAGTAGGGTTCCTATATCTGAGATATATCTTAAGGTCCCAGACAAAGATATAGATAGACACTTTAAACAACTGTGGGACTGCTTTGGCGAGGATGTTTCTGTAATAGAATACGCATACCTTTCCGGTAAGAGGGCTGAAGTTGTTTTAAGGGATGGGTCCAAAGTTTGGGCTACCTATATTTTTACTGTTGACTGGTGGAATAATCCATACTCTGATGAGCCTAGTGATTACAAGTGTGGGCATGTATTAGTAGCCGACGACGGTTATCTTCTATGTCAGCCAAACAACAGGATATACTGGCGAGATTCCAACTGGATAACAAAAGGGTTCCCGGTAGACCCTAAAACATTTAAAGTAGATAATGAAAGTATAAGTGTAGAGAACACGACCGATAGGTGGGTAAGTGATGATGGAGACTGTTTTTATTATAACATGTCTAAATAATTCACCCCCTGTTTTTCCACACATTATCAACTAATAAGAAAAACTTTGCACAACCAAACAAAAAACCATGAGTGAACTAGATTTTAACAACATCTCTTTAGGAGATGTAACTGTAGGCGGCAAGCCTATATCGGAAGAACAGCAACAAGATACCGTCGAAGAGGGTGTAAAAGAAACCTCTGCAGATGGCGTACCAGAGTCGAAATCTGAAGAAGTTGTTGTTGAACAAAAGGTAGAAACTGTTGATACAAAAGCGGAAGAGCCAGCTAAGGAGCCAGCTAAGGAGCCAGCTAAGGAGCCAGCTCGGGAGCAAGAACCAACACCAGCTACCTACAATTTTAAAGACGACTTCATTAAAGGAGTCGTAGAGTACTACGAAAAAACAGGTGACGTAACACCATACTTGCAAGCTAAGCTTGTCGATTTTAATCAGATGTCTGACGAAGAAGTTATGAGACGTAACTTACGAGAGCAGTATCCTGACGTTTCTGAAAAAGCCTTTGATAGACTTTATAAGCAACAAATCGCCGACAAGTTCAAGCTAGATGCCGATGAGTGGGGCGAGGACGACAGCGAATTAGGTAAAGAATTACTTAAGGCTGAAGCTACCAAAGCCAGACAAAAATACATCGACTGGCAGACATCTTTTAGGGCCCCGGAACCCCAATTAGATGAAAGTCAAAAGCAAGAAGAAGAACAGATGCAAGAGGCATTACGCCAATTCGAACTTGGTGTAAGAAATAATGACCTCACAAAAAACATCCTTGATAATAAGAGACTTAGTATTAAGGTTGGGGACGGTGAGTTTAATTATGAGTTGTCTCAGCCAGAAAGTCTTTTGGATATGACACTTGATAATAATAAGTTCTTTGAACAATTCGCATCTCAGGATGGTCAAATAGATTATGAAAGATGGTATTTGACTTCCGCCTTTAGTCAGGATCCTCAAGGCTTTATTAAAAGTATTGGGAACTACTTTAAAGGTATGGGCCGCGAAGAAGTTGCAAAAGAAATAAAAAACCCCTCTAACAATTCAGTTGGAGATGTTCCTACAGAAGGAACCGGCGATTTCAAATCCGGCCTACTAAAGGCCTTCGCTGACAGAGGGATGACAAAATAATTTTTATTCCTAACCCCTACTTAAATTTAAAAAAATGGCAGGTACAATTGGACAATACGACAAAAAATACGTATCATCCGTAAACTTCCTCGATCAGAGGGAAATCCTGAACAAAGTATTGGACATTACAAACGAAGAGTCTTCTTTCCTTGACATCATGGAATTGACTGGTCGTTCTAATCCTACTTCTGTTCCTACATATCATCACTTTGTAAACGAAGAATTGTATGTTCTTGCTACTGTAACTGCAGTAACTGGTTCTGGTACAACTTCAGTAACCGCTACAATTGATGCTACAGCTTATGCTTACGTTAACGCTGGCGAATTAGTATTATTCCCTGACGGTAAGGTAGGTTATGTATTCTCTAAGTCTGGCTCTAGCGTAGTTGTTAAGAGTGTTGATGCAAGTAATCTAACTCTTGTTGCTGCTGATAAGATCAGCTTCTTCTCTAACGCTGCTGGTGAAGGTTCACTTTCTCCAGATGCTAAGCGTTGGGGTGTAACAAAGTACTACAACCAAGTACAAGCTTTCAAAGGCAAGTTCAGTATCACTGACGTTCAGAAGGCTTCTAAAGTTGAAGTTGAGTTCCAAGGTAAACCTTTCTACATGTACAAAGGTCAGCACGAATCTTTAATGAAATTCCGTGGTGATATCAGTGCAGCTTTAATGTTCGGTCGTATGTCAACAACTCAGTTTGCTGACGCTAACCCTTCATTAGTTGATGGCGAAGGTAAACCAGTTCAAACAACTGCAGGTCTTGATCAGTATGTTACAACTTACGGTGTAAACCAAAGTTTATTAACTGCTGGCTCTTTAAGCGCTGCTGACGTTAAGACTTTAACTCAAAGCTTAAACAAAGATCGTTGCCCTGCTGAGTACTTCCTTTTCACAGGTACTACTCAAAACATCGCATGGGATAACTTCTTTAATGCTTTAGGTAACGGTGCTATCGTTTCTCAAGCTGCTCGGTTCAACGTACAGTCTAAATTAGACTTAGGTATCGACAGCGTGAAGATCTACGGACGTACTTACCATAAGAAGTATTTACCACTTCTTGATCACAAGAATATCGTAAACTTCACTGGTGGACCTAACTTCAAAGATGCTGCTTACGGTGCTCCTGCTACAAAGCAGAAGACTATCGATGGCGCTATGGTAGATCGTATCGGTGTAAGATACATGGCTGGTGACGGTCTTGATCTTAAGTATCGTGAGATCTTATTAGGTGGTCTTGCTCCAGTTCCTACCAACGAAAGAAGCGTATTGGAAATCCATTACGAATCAATCCAAGGTTTAGAGATCTTAGGTGCAAACCAATTCTTTAAATTAGTCTAGTCTCTAAAATAGACGAGGAGGGGGACCTAGTGTCCCCTTCCTTATTTTAAAACTAAAAGAATTTTAAAACCAATAAAACCGAGAATGAAAAAGACAAAACAGTTTAATAACCTGTCAGACAAGTTATTAAAATCAACAATGCTAAAGCCGGGTGAAAGAGTTACCTACAGGCTTTTTGGTATTCAGAAAAACCCAATGGATCCTTCGCGCTTAGCGATTCCTGCTTCTAAGAATGTGCCAGTTATCGATCAGATCTGGGATGAAGAAAAGCAAGAATATATAGACATCGCCGCTGTTAAGTCGGTAGATTCTGAAGGAAACCATACATTCCATGAAATATTTTTCTATGGTAATCAGGCAGGTCATATGACATTGTTTGGTGGTAGAGCAATAGATCAGGAAATACATAGCTACCTAACATTATGCAATCATAATGCATCTAACCAAAAAAGAGATACTACAAAAGAAATTGTATTTGAGCTTGTAGATGAGGGTGCTAAAGCTGAGAAGGAAAGCAAGAAGCGTAACATGAAGCGTGAAGCTTTAAACGCAGCAGCTGACCTAGATCCAGAAGATGTTAAAAACTTTACAGCAGCGCTAGGTAAGGATGACTCAAGACCTGTTGCTGTATTAAGAAATGAATTAGAGGAGCTAGCTGATACAGATCCAGTTTCGTTCCTAGATCTTATAGGTAATAAGCAAGCTGTAATGAAAGCTACAATCAACCGAGGTTTATCTAAGGGTGTGATTGTATTTAACGAGGAGCAGTCAAGATTTGAATGGCCAAATAAGGAGGCAATCCTTACAGTGGCTAGAGCAACTGGCAGTGACGCAGTAGATGAGTTGATCTCATTCTGTGTTAGCTCGGCGAAAGGTGAGAAAGTATACCAAACTATTCAAAGTAAGGCCAAGAAGTGATGGCCCTAGTTTACAACTAAACAGGGGTTCATCTCGCGTTTGGTTTGGTTAAGTCCTTCCTGTTCTCAGGAGGGGCTTTTTTTTGGGGGTGTTTTTTATATATATCACACTAATTAAGAGGAAATTTGCAGCACAATGCCTAATATAAATAACATAGGATTTACAGTCAAATTCGACTTATTAAGTACCCCCACACTTGTTCTAACGGATACCTCAACATATCCCGCTGGTGCCGTTGGTATATTTAATATTACACAGCCTGATGGCTATACTAGAGCTGGGAATTTCAACTCTCCTGACATTAGCAGCTCGGGGGGTACTTTCTCTTCTGCTGTAAGATTAAGCAGTACTGGTGGACTACAAGCTGGCGAGTGGGTTATTGAGTACGAAATAAAAACCACAGACGATGTGGTAACAACATTTACAAGAATATTCCAGTTAGATTACGAAGCTGCTACATTGGTGCTAAGAGAAGATTTTGATGTATTTACGCCAAGGCTTAGATACTTTGATGATACGGTGTATGCTAGATCTAATTACAATAACGGATCTATAACAAGAGCTTGGAGCGTAGTTAGTACCCCAATAGGCACAAAGACATCTACATCTTCAAGCATAGATCTAATTCATAATAACCACTACTATGACGCTAACTATGCTGTAAGTTTTACTGCATCTGTTTTATATACGCATCAGGTATACACGTGGCTTACGATAGACGAAAGAGTTTCTACGAGTAAAACATCTTACGCTCAAACTCCTCCGGGGTTAATATCTATAGTATCTCAGATAAGCGGACTTAAGACAATCTTAAATGATAAGGTTGATACAGTAAGCGAGTTCGGGGCTATAAAAGCAGACTTTGAATACGCTGAAGTTTTGTTTATTCACATAATAGACAAGATTAAAACAAACGATGTAGCGGACATATACAGGGATCTAAAGGATCTTATTGCTGTTCTACACAACTACCAGTTGCCGGCATACGTTCCGTGTAACTGTATTATATATCCGTACGATCTAAGTGCGTATTTCCCGGGTGCTGTTTGGGGTAACATTACTGGTACTATAACTGCGCAGACCGATTTGGTAAACTATATAGCTAGTCAGATCAATGCTGGCAAGTACGTGGTAAACATAGGAAATAATATCGCTACAAGTTTTACTGTTACGCACAACCTCAATTCGCTTGATGTGGATGTTGAGTTATATGAGAATGCTACAGGTGATACAGTGCTTGCTGATGTTTTAAGAACCGGGGTGAACACTATTTCAGTTTCGTTTGCTAGCGCTCCAACAACAAATCAATACAGGGTTATTGTAAATAAATAATATGAAATTCTTATCCAATATTTTAATTAAGGCTGGGCTTACAGTAGATGGCGCTACGCAATTAAACACTATTACTAACGCTACTATAGATACAGATAAATTCTTAGTGAGTGATGGCGGTGTTGTAAAGTATAGAACTGGCGCTCAAGTGTTATCTGATATTGGTGGACAGCCATCTGGTAGTTATGTTACAAGTGTAAATACTTTAACTGGTGCGGTAACTTTAACAACTGCCAATATATCTGAAGTTACAAACCTTTACTACACAGAGGCGAGGGTAAGTGCAAATACGGATGTTGCTGCTAATACCGCTGCAAGGCACAACGCGGTAACTTTAGGAACCGCTAATGGTTTAAGTTTATCTACTCAGGTTTTGAGTTTAGCTTTAGCAAATGGTTCTACAACAGGTGCGCTATCAAGTGCTGATTGGACAACATTTAACGCTAAACAAGGAGCGATTACACTTACTACAACAGGTTCAAGTGGAGCAGCTACACTTATTGGCACAACTTTAAATATTCCTAACTATAGTGGAGCATTAACAGGATATGTTCCATACGTTGGAGCCACTGCTAATGTTGATTTAGGTGAGTTTGAATTAAAGGCAGGTCAATTTACTTTAGATATATCTCCTACAGGAACGGCTGCGGTTGGTACTACAAGATGGAATAATACTACTGGAACTAGCGAGACTACCTTAAAGGGTGGTACTGTTATTTTAAAGAATGGTGTTGATTTAGTAGCTAGGGTAGTGAACAAGGTTTTCCCGAATGCCACACTAACCAAGGCAGCATATCAAGCTGTTAGGGTAAGTGGTGCGCAGGGGCAGAGGTTAGCGGTTTCTTATGCACAAGCTGATGGAGACCCTAATAGCGCTGACACAATTGGACTTGTTACTGAGACAATAGCGACTAATCAGGAAGGATTTATAATGACTGTTGGTCAGCTTGAGGGTATTAACACAACGGGTTCTTTGCAAGGCGAAACTTGGACTGATGGGGATGTGCTTTATTTAAGTCCAACAATACCCGGTGCAATTACAAATATTAAGCCATCAGCACCACAACATCTTGTTGTGATGGGATATGTTGAATATGCTCATGCTAATAACGGTAAGATTTACGTAAAAATAATGAACGGGTGGGAGCTCGGTGAATTGCATGACGTAAACACAACAGGGGCCGTAAATGGTAGCGTTTTAAAGTACAATGGTACTATTTGGGTTCCATCTTCCGACACCGGAATCACATCGCTAAATGGATTGACTGCATTAAGTCAATCATTCGCAACGGGTACAAGCGGAACTGATTTTAATATTTCAAGTGCAACGGCTACTCATACCTTCAATCTACCTACTGCAAGTGCAACTAATAGAGGTGCTTTAAGTAGTGCGGATTGGACAAGATTTAATAACAATATACCAGCAGGTACCCCAAGTGTAGGGGACTATGTTTTTTACAATGGTAGTAATTTAGCCTATAGAGGCTTAATTGCAAATGCTCCTTTGTCTTATAATAGTTCTACCGCTACTTTTTCAATAAGCCAAGCAACTACCTCAACAGATGGTTATTTAAGTTCTACGGATTGGAATACATTCAATAATAAACAAGCGGCAGGTAACTATATTACAGCGTTGACAGGAGAGGCTACGGCTTCAGGACCGGGAAGCGCTAGTGTTACTTTAAGCACCTCTGCTGTTACAGGTAAATTACTTACAGGATTAAATTTAACAGGTGGTGGCAGTATTGCTGCTACTGATTCTATATTACAGGCTTTTGGTAAGGTACAAAACCAAATCTCAGGATTAGCTGGTGGCGTTACTTATCAAGGCGTATGGAACGCATCTACCAATACCCCTACATTGACAAGTTCAGTAGGAACTAAGGGGTATTATTACATAGTAGATGTTGCAGGCTCTACCAACTTAAATGGTATTACCGATTGGAAAGTAGGTGACTGGGCTATATTTAATGGCTCTACATGGGATAAAGTAGACAATACAGATGCGGTAAGTTCGGTAAACGGGTTTACAGGAGCGGTGAGTTTGACTACTTCTAATATTGCAGAAGGAACTAATTTATACTATTTAGACTCAAGAGCAAGACTTGCATTAAGCTTTACGGCAGGTTCGGGAGCTTATGATAATACTACTGGTGTTATTACAATTCCAACTAATACAAGTCAGCTAACTAACGGTGCAAACTTTATTACCCTTTCTTCGCTATCTGCAAGCTCACCATTGGCATATAATAGTGGCACTGGGGCTTTCTCTATCCAAGTGGCTACAGGCTCTCAAAATGGCTATTTAAGCTCTACAGATTGGACTACTTTCAATAGTAAGCAAGCGGCAGGAAATTATGTAACACTCGATACTTATCAAGTTATTACTGCAAGTAAAACATTTTCAGTAGGGTTCTCTATTGCTTCGGCAGGTGGAGCAAATCAGCTTACTGCTTTTGAAAATACAAATAGTTTACATAGCGGTTCGGCAGGTAGTAATATATTTGGTTTTAATAGTTCTAATAATATTTACTTTGGTAAAGGTTCTAGTAATGGTGGAGTTCTACAATGGAACAATTCAACTGTAAAATATTACACGCTACCAGATGCAGACGGAACGATAGCTTTAGTAGGCGGTTCGGGAGTAGGTACAGTTACTTCGGTAGCTGCTCTTACAATAGGAACTACGGGTACTGATTTAAGTTCAACAGTTGCTAACGGAACTACAACTCCTGTAATTACTTTAAATGTACCTACGGCAAGTGCAACGAATAGAGGTGCTTTAAGTAGCACCGATTGGACTACGTTTAACAACAAGCAAAACGCTTTAACCAATCCGGTAACGGGTACAGGTACTACTAACTACCTACCTAAGTTTACAGGTGCAAGTACGATTGGGAATAGTGCGATAACAGATGATGGTTCTACTGTTGCTTTATTATCAAGAGCATTAAGTGTATCAGGAGCTTCAACTTTAACAGGTAGGGTACAAGGTATTGAAATCGGTGTTACAAAAGATGGCTCAAATACTATTGGAGATGGTCCTTGGTTTAGGTGGACTAATGCTGCACAAGATAGACAAATGCTTACGCAACTTAATGCTTCAAATGGTTTAACTACTTGGGCATTTAATGGTTCTGCTTGGTCATCATTATTAACACTTACACAATCAGGCAATTTAGGATTAGGAGTTACACCGAGTGCGTGGGCGAGTGGTTATACTGCTTTTCAAATAGAGAACAATGGTATAATGGCTGATGGCGACAGAATTTGGTTTTATGCTAATGGTTATTTTGATGGTAGTAGTAATAGGTATTTACAAAACGGATTTGCAAGTAGATATTATCAAGCGAATAGTTCTCACGTTTGGGAAACCGCTCCTTCAGGAACGGCAGGTAACGCTATATCCTTTACCCAAGCAATGACGTTAGATGCGAGTGGAAATCTTGCAATTGGTACTACAAGTGCAGTAAATAGTAGGCTTTATGTAGCAAATAGTGGTGTTGCTAATTTAATTATTGGTTATAATAATACAAGCGTAAACTATTATGATGCAAATACACATTATTTTAGAAATGCTTCTGCAACAATTAATCTTACATTAGCCTCTACAGGAGCAGCTACATTTTCAAGTAGTGTAACGGCAGGGGGATTAGTTACAATTAATAAACAAAATGAAGGTTTAATATTAACTGCAGGTACTAATACCGATGCTTCTTATATGTCTACAAGGGCAAATAATAGTACAGGTTGGTTAATTATTGGTTCGCAAGGTTCAGTAGCAAATTATATACAAACAGGAACAGGAGCAAACGAGTCGGCTATTACAACAGTTGGTGCTTATGCTTTAGCATTAGGTACTAACCAGACCGAACGTATGCGCATAACAAGTGGGGGAGAGTTATTAGTAGGAACTACAAGTAGGGTTTCTGGACTATCTGGATACACACAATTAGAGGTTTCTGGAAGCGAAGGAGGTATTACTATAAATTCAAATACTACTACCGCTGACAAGTACTCAAGATTAATGTTTACTAAAGGTGGTGCAACAGGTAATGAAGGATTAATACGATATAATGTCAATGATTACCATATGGCATTTTGGACTAATGCAACCGAAAAAATGCGCATAACAAGTGGGGGTAACGTAGGTATAGGTACAAGTTCGCCAATAAGTGTTTTTGATGTACAAGTTGGTCCAAGTACTCGTCGTTTTTTAGTCAATTATGATGACTCTTTAATTACAGTAAAAGCAGCAAGTAGTAATGGTGCTCCTGAAACTTTAAGATTGATTGGCGATGGTATTAGATTTAATGTTGGTAGTAGTGGTTCTGGAACTGAAGCAATGCGCCTAACCTCAACAGGTTTAGGCATAGGTACTTCATCACCTGCTGGACAATTTGAAGTTTATACAGATGTTTATAGAAGATTATATACTTCAAACATTGATGCTTATACTATAAGGCTTGTTTTAGGTGCAAATTCGTATTTTCAACAAGATGCAGGAAATGAAGAATTAAGAATTGCACAACAATACGGAAGCGGTAAAATAACATTCTATACAGGTTCTCCAAACGCTGAACGTATGCGCATAACAAGTGGGGGTACATTATTGATTAATCAATCAACATCTTATCACGGAGCATATTTAGCATTAAATGGAAAACTACATTATTCTGCTGTCGGTGGTGATATAGGTGGCACTATCTACTCTACATGGACACAAGGAAGTAATGGAACTGAATATTATGCAGGTGATTTAAAATTTCAATATTTTACTAATAAAGGAAGCGGATATACTTTATATGATGGAATGATTTTAGATGGTGCTGGAAGATTAGGTATAGGTACTAACTCGCCGGGTACTACTTTAGATATTTCTGTTGCTGAAGCATCGTTAAGATTAACATCTACTACAGGAACTAATTTTACAAACCAAAGAATTGTAAATACAGGCGGCACTTTATGGAGTGGAATAGAAAGGTCTACAGGTGGAGTATTAGGAATTACAGGTGCTTATGAAGCCTTTTTATTATATGGTGCAGATAACCCAATGTATATTGGAACAGGAAATTCTTTCTTAAGGTTTGGTACGAACTCTACCGAGAGAATGCGCATAACAAGTGCAGGTAACGTAGAAATAAACACAGGCTCAATAAAGACAGGAGAACCAGACACGGGTTGGGGTAGAGCAGCAATAAAAATAGGAGCAAGTGTAAGTGGCACTGCGTTCAACGTAACTCGTTACTTACCTGTAAGCGTAGACGGAACAGTATATTATATTAATTTAAATAGTTCAACACCTTAAAAATGGCATTAGAAACAAAATGGGTAATTGTTCAAATGGACACTGCCCCAAGCGAAGATGGTTTAACCGATGTAGTTAAACGAGTACATTACAGATACGAAGGTACAGACGAACAATACTTTGCAGAAGTTTACGGAGTATTATCTTGTGCTACACCTTCGGCAACCGACTTTACTGCTTATGCAGATTTAACTTATTCTAAAGTAGTTGAATGGTTAGCAGATGGCTTAGATGACCACGCTTTAGATAGCAACCTTGAGGCGCAAATCGAGAACCTTAAAAACCCCCCTATTGTAAATTTGCCTTTGCCATGGGTCCCAGCTCCTGTACCTCCAACATCAATTGTTGAAGAACCTGTAACAACAAACAATGAAGAAAGTATTTAATTGGATGGGGGGATTTTTCTCCTCAGAGAGTAATAACTCTAGTAAAAGATTAGTGGGCATTATTGGGGCAGGTTTTCTTTATTGGACCTTATACACCAACTCTATGTCAGAGGCTCATGTAGTACCTGCAGAATCGCTTGTATGGGCTACTACAGCCCTTGTAATGGTTTCTTTAGGTCTAACTACCATTGAGTCTGTTACGGGGCTAATCAAGGGATTTAAACAAGGTAAAACGGAGGAGTAAATGAAAAAAGGTATAACAAGATTTATGCAAATATTTCTTTACTCGGACTCTGAGCCAAACGAGGTTTTGATTGGTGTATTACACGCACTGATACTTCCGTTTGCTATGTTTGAGTTAGGCGACCCTTATCTAATCTTACAGGTCATAGCTTCATTTGTAGGCTTTTTTCAGCTCTATGCGGTGCTATATGATGGTTCATTAAAAATTAGAAAGATAGCGGTGCAGCTTGCTACTATGATTGCATTAGGAACTGTAATCAACTATTACCAAATGGGTATGCTAAAGGGTAGCAATTTTGGTTGGTTATTGATATTAATTTTTGCAATATGGAATTTAATTAGAGTAACAAAAGAGCATATTCAAAAAATTAAATAATGGACATAACTACAATACTTGTAACTTCTATTACTGTTTTAGGTGGTGCTGGTGCTTGGAAGTTCTACGAGGAAAGAATGAAAATAAAGCATACAGAAAAGAGCATAGAAAAAAAAGACGAAAATTTATATAGAGATGATTTGAGGGAAAGGGTAATAATCTTGGAGCAAAAACTTGAAACATCTATAAAGGAGAAGCACGATTTAATAACTAAAATGAGTGATATAAAACAAGAGATGACTGAGTATAAAGTTCGGCTTCAATTTTTAGAAAAAGAAAACGAAAGACTAAAGTATAAAAATTAAATTAATGGCAAAAGCAATAAGAAAAAAAGCGGAAGAGTCAGGAGGCTTAAAGATAGGTGCTAATCCTTTACCTATTTCATTCAAAGAGTTTAGCAAGAATCCGGTTGTTGGCATGTTATTTTTATGCATCTGCGGTATCAGTTATTTATATGTGGACAATGCAAAGCGTAATGAAAAGCAAGATGAAAAGATAGGTGCTTTGTATGAAATGGTGCGCAAAAGCGATAGCAGTAATGCAGCTTCTACCGCCAGACTAGAAATGGCCGTGGATCTAAAGGCTCTTAAAAAGTTTAAGTAATGAGATTCTTATTTATCCTTCTACTTGTAGGATGCGGGCATAGTGACGACAGCATGAATGATCTTATTAATAAGGTTAATAAGAGTCAAGAGGACAGTAAGAGGGTTCAGGTAGAATCCTCGAACGATAACAAGAAAGTTATTACTAAGACTGTAAAAACTATAGTCACCCTAAAGCAGGAAGTAAAAGAATTAAAAACAGAATTAAATGAAGTTAAGAGTAAGCTGGATTCCGCTAATTCTATTGATACTGGCTCCAAATTTAAGTTCAAGCCAATCAGTCGTTAAGAAGATTGGTGGCGAGGAGAGGATAATTATTAGTAAGCAGGAGGGCGAAAAGATTAATGCAGCATTTGATAGCTTAGAGGCGCTTGTTTCTATAAAAGACAAGAAGATCGACAGCCTTATGTTGCAAAATAAAAAGCACGCTGACAGCTTAAGTATTGTTATACTATCTAGTAGGGATACGTTTAGTATTAAAAACAAAATACCATATGACACTCTAACTGATTATAAATCAAGGTATTATAAAAATATAGCAATATATGAGCAGTATGAAAAGGATATGAATTTTGAAATAAAACTTCATAGACTGAACAGTGTTCTGTTTGCTGCCTTAACTTTGTTCTTATATTCTAGAATAAATAATTAGGGGGTATATTTTTTATTATTTGAAAAATATCATCCTTATTTTTGCTTATTAATTAAACCAACATTTATGTTAGATTTCAACAAACCACTTACTGGCCTTGATGGCTTAGAAGTAAAAGACGAGAAAAATGAGTCACTACCTGTAGGAAAGCTTTTAGCTGGACAATTGGCTAGTGCAAACAAAGGTGACGCTTTAAAGTTATTTACTTGGGCTCAGAAGATTTACAATGGTGAATCTTTAGACCTAGATAAATCTGATGAAGGTACCTTAAAGGAATTTATTAAATCAAATGAGCAAATGACTGTGCTTGCGAAAGCTCAGATCCTAGCTTGCTTTAAGGATTAAAAATGGAGAAAGATTTCCAATCAGAGTTAGAAAAGATGGATAACAGATTGACAGAGTTAGAGTCTAAGATAGACAATATTGACAGTAAGTTAAATCAAGTCGTTGAAGCTCTGGTTGGGAATCCCCTCATGGGTAAGGGCGCAGGTCTTGTTAGCAAGATAAACCACCTAGAAAGGGAGATTGAGGACCTCCGTGATTTTAAAAAGAAAATTATTTATACCGTATCGGCGATTGTTTCAGTAGGCATAGTCGTACAGTATTTTATCACTACATATAGATCTTTAGGGAAATGAGGTTACTAATATTTTTGATATTACTTATAGCATGTAACCCCGTAAAGCAGGTACTTAAAGATCCAGAAAAATTTGAGAAGGTAAAGGATGCTGTCATTAGAAGTGGCGCCTGCATTAACGATACCATTACAGTAGAGAATACTAAGGATTCTGTTATATATAAGGATTCTATAGTAGAAAAAACATTGAATGTTCCGTGCCCAGATTTTGAAAAGAATCTACCAGACGGGACCGTAATTAAAATCAGCTCGGGGGTATTAACCTACCAACACAACTGCAAAGAAAAAGAAGTTATTAGAACTACTACTAAAACTAATAACATAAGAGATAGAGCGCTTGAGAACATTCTTAAGGGCGACATACAGAAAAGAGACAGCGCCATCGCTGCGTATGTTAAGTTATACAGTCAAACGCAAGAGGAACTAAGGAGTGCTAAGAAGGAAAACACAAAGCTTAAGTTAAAGTTTTGGGCTATCATTCTAGCTGCCGGTGCAATAATATTTCGTAAACAAATATTCAAAATAGCTCGTGTCTTTATTTAAAGTTTCAGCAGCAAGAGATGGTAAGCATGCATGGCAGGCTACTGGCAAGAACCCTAAGACTGGTCGTGAGATCACAATTAAGGGTGGCGAGCCTAAGCACCGTGGCAAGTGGGGATTGAAGGGCGGTAAAAGTGAAGGTCAGGTTAAAAGCTACTTTGCAAGACACGCTGCGAATAAAAGTCCTAAGGGTTATATAAACGACAAGAATTGGAGAGAAGGTTCCCAGATAGGAAAAACTGTAAACATACCTAATAACAGGTTCTAATGAACATACAAGATATACATAACGTCATACTGTTTTATCTAAACAAAGCTCAGCAGGGTTTTGTAACTCACTCAGAGATAGATCAGGTATTGGATAGAGCTCAGATGGCGTTATTCAATAAGTACCACTCTAACCCTATGATATACACCATCCCCGGTGCAAAAGAAAAGGTTGGGTACGGAGACTCACAAAGAATGGATGACGCTCTAGCGCCGTTCAAAGCTACATACACATTCACAAATAACGATACACCCGGCGGTGTAATATCTATGCCGTCTCAATATATGCACCTTATTGCTTTATACACTAGCTTGTATAACAATCAGTTACAAAGAAACGTAATTAGTGCAGTTCAGGTTTTATCTGAAGAGGAGTTGATAGAGAGATTAAACTCTCAAGTTATTCCGGTAACGACAGATGATCCTATTGCAATTATGAACGCCGCTAAGAAGATCCAGCTATTCCCCGACCAGCCATCTGCTGGTAAGGTTTATTACTTTAAGAGACCAGCTGTTCCTTTATTTGCGTACACTCAATCAGGGCGTACTATCACATACAACTCTGGTGGATCTACACAGCTTGAATGGAATGAGGCTGATATTAATAATGTAATTGTAGAGGCTTTATCGTACTATGGATTGAATCTTCAGTCTGGTGATGTGGTACAATTCGCTCAACAAAAAATAAGTGAAGGACAATAATGGCAACTACTAAATATAAAATATCGGAACAGATACAGAGGTTATTGAAAGGTAATCCTGTTATTAGTGCTCGTGTTCATATCAATGATGTTAAGTTATTGGTGGCGCAAGTTGCTAACCAGTTGTTGAAGACTGAGACGTTTACTGTTAACATGGCTGAGGGTGATACAATTCCCCCGAACTGCATGATTTACACATACGAATCTGTTCCAGTTACAACATACCAGACATCAAAAAGTAGATGCACTCTACCGTCAATACCAATTAATCTTCCTAAGAATATTGGAGTATTCCATATATCTAAGACTGATGCTATTGACGAACCATTCATCCCTATCCCATCTGGGTTATACGGAATAGTAAAACCACAGGTATTACTTGGCGAACTTAGTGGGCTTATTGGGTACGAAGTATTTGGTAGCACTGTTGTGTTTACTAAGAACTTACCGGGCATGAGTGTTAATAATGTTTTTATTCGCCTTGTTGGCGTTGATTTAAATACTGTTGATGACTACACGATCCTACCTATATCTTCTGATATGGAAGCTCAGATAGTTCAGACTGTATTTAATATTCTTGTTCAGGCTCCTCCAGCAGATAAACAAACTAACGACTAATGAAAGTATATACTTTAAATAATATAGTGAGAGGTGCGTTGATGTCTAGAGGATATCCTATGCACTTCTATTTGCAATTCTTACACTACGGCGTACAGTGCTTACGTGAATTAAATTTTGATGTACTTCAGAATGTAAAGAGCGTAAGGCTTCCGGTTAATAGCTATAAGGCGTGCACGTTGCCTATCGACTTTGTTGACTACATAAGAGTAGGTACAGAACTTGGTGAGTACATAGATCCATGGGGTCCAAAAGAATCTTTTAACCGCCTAAATAAGTTTGATTCTCAAGGCAATAAAATACCTTACGCAGATGTGGAATCGCAGAACTATTATCTACCAGCGAACTTCGACGGACTCTGGTATACAAATTATGCTAATGACAAAGGCGAACTTACGGGTAGAATATACAATGCTCAGCCTACTTTTCGACATTCATTCGAGATCGTTAGAGAAAGAAATGAGATACAACTAGACACTAGCTATAAGGGTACTGAGATTACTATGGACTATCTAACAGATGGTTTAACAATTGATGCATCTAATGCAATACACCCATATGCTTCTGCAACCATAGAAGCTTATATCATATGGAAGATGAAAGATAATGGTCGCCAATATAACTTAGGTGATCGTGAATCTTCTAAGCAGGAATTTTACAATCAGCTTAGAATACTAAAAGGTAGAATGAACCCGATGGATATAAACGATGTAAGAAGATCTCTTGCATACGGTTACGGTCCTACGATAAAAAATGCTTAATGCCAAATACAAAGAAAATACCTATCGGTGGATTAAACACCGATGATGCAGAGTACCTATTAGATCCTAAGGAATATCTTGGCGGTCTTAATATTCGTTTTGCTACAACTGAGAATGGTCAGGTGGGTAAAATTTCTAACGTAGAAGGTACTATAGAAAAGACGCAGACACTTAATGAGTTTGGCGTTAGGAGTACATTTAATCTACCTGCTGGCACCAACGAAACAATTGGCGCGTACGAAGATACTTCTAACAGAAGAATCATTTGGTTTAACTGGAACTCTAGTGGATCACATGGCGTTTATTGTTATGATTTTGATACAGATTTAATTTATACTGTACTTAAGAACGCCGACGTAACTGGTGGGTTAAACTTCCAGAGATCTAAGTTTATGCATAGCATAGCTCATATAGATAACATTATCTTTTGGACCGATGATTTCAATGAGCCAAGAAGAATAAACGTAGAGAGAGGTATTAAAACAAACCACCCTACATACGTTAGTAATGAAGGTACATACACTATACCTCTTGCTCAGTCAGCTATAACAATCATACGCCCTCAGCCAGTATACCCAGCAAACGTTGGATTCTATACTACAGTCAATGGCGCCGATGATTTAAATTTCGACACATACCAATCTACTTATAGATTTGTTTATAAAGATAAGGAGTACAGTACATTCTGTACTTATTCAACTATACTTCCAACAGCAGGTGCTCTTGGCTACTTTAAATTCATTATACCATTAGAACAGAAAATACCATCAGATATCGAAAAGATAGAGATGGCTGTTAGGTTTGGTATCAGTGGTAAATTATCTATAGTTCGTACTTGGTATGCGGATAAGGATGCTGCTGCAATCGCTGCACATAACGCTGGCACTACAGCACTTGAATTCGACTACTATAATAATACTTTAGGAGTTAACGTTGACGATGCTACGGCATCTAAGCCGTTTGATAGTGTACCAAGATTAGCTGGTACATTAGATATAACAAAGAATAGATTGTTCATGGGCGATATCCTACTTGGGTATGACGCGCCGAATACAACATCTATTACACTGTCGCTATCTAATACAGCTGGTAGCAATGGTATGCCTGTATTTAAAAGCGGTTCTAGCTATAAGTATGGCGTTGTATTCTACGACGACTTTGGTAGATTCTGCGGTGTTGTTCCCGGTCCTTCTATAAGTGTACCAGACAGAACAGAGATTAATAGCCAGTTCGCTATTGGTATCAACTGGACATTAAGTAACGCAAACGCAATAAACGAAATACCTGATTGGGCTAAATACTTCTCTGTAGTTAGAACAAAGAATAAGAGAACAGGATTCTTCCAGCAGTTTAAATCATCAGAGCTACGTGTAGCTTCAAAGAATGACGCTGGTGAGTATGTTCTAGGATTAGACACAACAAACGTAAAGGTGTTTGGTCTTGCAATAAAAGCTTCTGATCTATCTTTATTTGGTCAGGGGTATTCTTACCAACAGGGCGATCTTGTTAACATATATAACGGTCTTGTTAAATATACATCTAGAGTTTTAGATACATATTCTGATTTTATTATTGTTGAGTATGTATTAATCAGCAATCCATTAACATCTAACGATGAGGTTATTGTTGAGGTTTATTCTCCAAAGAAGACTTCTGAGAATGAAATCTTTTACGAGATTGCAAACAAAACTCCAATACTTAATCCGGGTACATCAACAAGAACTTATGGAGACTTGTTCTCTACAACTGGCGGTGATGTTACTTTAAAGACAAGAACTCGACCAGACACTACAACATACATCGTTGAGACAATGAACTATAACGATGGTATTTATACAGTATGGGCGGACAATACAGGTCGTGCAGCTATTGAGATAAATGACAAGGTTGAAAGACTTAACACAGCAGTTTGTTATAGCAATGTATTTAACACAGCTAACAATGGGCTTGTTTCTTTTGATGCATTATCTGTATCAATACTTCCATTAGATCTTGGCGCTATTGAAAAATTGATTAGCACATCTAAGGTTCAGTTCGAGGGAACTGTCATGTTAGCTATTGGTCAACAAGAGACCGCTTCTTTGTACATAGGAGAGACTCAGATATTCGATGCAAGTGGATCTTCATTCATTGCAAAGAGCTCGGGGGTAATAGGACAGGTTAACATATTAAGAGGAAGCTACGGAACAATAAACCCTGAGAGTGTTTACGAATGGAGCGGTGAGGTTTTATTTTTTGATACAACTAAAGGTAGCTGGGTAAGATACAACAATCAGGGGCTATCTGAGATATCTCTAATAAAGATGTCTAAGTACTTTAAGAAGATAGGTTCAGATATATTAAACTATTATAAATCGCCAGAGACTTATAACTTTGCGAATAACAATTCCCCTATAAGGGTTCTTGGTGGTGTTGATCCTTTCCATACGGAGTACTTGATGAACATGCCAAGGATGACTGTTATCCCTCAGAACGAGGTTTTAACAGACATGGAGCTAGGGTCTAATACATATGCGTACACTCTAGCGCTTGCTACATTAGTGGCGGTTCCAGAAACCCTTACAGGTTTTACATACGAACTTGGTTTTGGACCATCTGCGTCTCAGACATTTGTTCTTACTGGTACAAACTTAAGAACAGGTATGATTGCAACTGTTACTGGCACCACGGACTATGAGGTGTCTTTAAACAATACAGCTTTCTCTCAGTCTGTTTCTATAGCAGAGGTGGGTAGCGCTATATCTAGTACGGTATACGTTAGATTAAAGGCTGGCAGAGTTGTAGGTAACTATAATTCTCAGACTATTAATTGTCAAACGCAGAATGCAGAGCTATCTGATACTGTTGTTTGTAGTGGTAGTGTTACTGCTAATGTTACTCCGAGAATTATTGCAACCCCGAGCTCGCTCACTGGGCTTGATTATGTTGAAGGATTTGGGCCATCAATAGCTCAGCAGTTCACTATACAGGCGCTTAATCTTACAGCTGGCGGCGGCACAATCGCAATCGCAGCTACACAAAACTTTGAGGTGTCTGTTACAAACGCCCTACAAGGATTTAGTTCTTCAGTAGTTACGCTTCCTTACACAGGAACCGGCACACTCGCCAACAATACAATTTGGGTAAGATTAAAATCTGGTAGATTAGTTGGGTCATTTGGTCCTGAAAATGTAGGCGTTGCTGGTGGCGGCGCTTCTACTAACGTAGCTGTTAGTGGATCAGTTACAGTTCAGCCTCCTGCATCATACTATGGTTATGGCGCACCTGCCAACTACTATACTACATCTGCTACTGCTTGTTCAAACTACAACACAGCTAGATACGTATACGCTGCAGAGGGTCATCCAAGTGGGGTAACAAGACTTTACAACGACACAGGATTACAGTACCCTATAACAGGCCAAAACAATAAGTGGTTGTCAATAAGCCTTAATGGAACTGGCGCTGTGTATTCTGTACAATTAGATAACGATGGCTACGTGATAGCTACAACAAGCTGCTAATATGCTATATATAACTAACTTAACAATATCGACAGTATTAGATAAGGTATACATGGTAGTAGCACCAGCTGGTGTTAGTGTGTTCTATTCTAATATAAAGATTATAAATAACGGAGGTACAGGGTACTTTGTTTCTAACGGTTCTACAAACCTAAGACTAGAGTCCGCTACTTCTGGAACCGGCAACGTGGTTGTTACGGAACTACTTAGATCTTTTTATAATATAAACGATGGTCAAGGTGGTACTATAGCTTTCCAGCCAATGATAGATAAGTGGATTACGCAATACAGCTTTAGACCCGAGTGGATGACTATGGTTGGGAATAGGTTAGTAACCTTTAAGGGTGGTAAACCATATGTGCACGCCGGTCCTTACAATAGTTTCTATGGTCAATTGTGTGATACTTGTATAGCTGTAGCTCATAGTGAAGCTGGTAATAGTATTAAGACATACAAGACCGTAGCAATAGAAGGGGATGTCCCAGATCGTATGCACGTAAGAACCGAGGTTCCTTACATACAGAGCACAGACGTGTTGGCTTTAGAGTTCTCTGTTAAAGAAGGCGTTAATTATTCTGAACTATTCAGAGATAGATTGTCGCCTAACGCTACTGGTAACTATAGCGATAAGCTATATACCGGAGATGTTATTAGAGGTGAGTTGTGTAAGGCTATGGTTATATACACCCAACCTCAAGTACTTAAATCTACAAAGTTTATTGACATAGACTTTGACGGATCTACCGGACAGACCGTATAAACCACCCCCTGTTTTTAATAGATATACCCAAATTCTGGGTCATTTTTGCATACAATAAATAGAAGATTATGGCACCACTTATGATTGCTGGATTAGTAGCTCAAACCGCTGGTAGCGTTTTTGGAGGTATTAAGGGAGCTCAGATGATGAAGCAAGCAAAAGCAATAAATCCAAATTGGAATTTAAAAGAAAGTCAGGCTGCTAAGCAAATGCTAGGAACAGCGCAAACTCAATTGAATGCGCGTAACCCATTTGCAGAAGCGAGTCGTCAAGCTATATTAGGCGGTCAAGCAAATGCTTTGGCTGGCGTAGAAAGAAACGCAATCGATCCGTCTCAGGCTTTAGCTATTATAACTGGCGTTACTGGTCAGACTAACCAATCCTTAATGGAGCAAGGTAGACAAGACGCCGCAGGTCAAGCTCAAAGAACAGCTAACTTGTTTAACGCACTACAGACTAATGTAGGTCAGGAGAATTTAGCTAACCAATTCATGGCACAAAAGTATCAAATGGATCTTGGTCAGAAGAATGCTTTACAAACAGCAGGCCAACAGAGCATAGTTAATGCAGCTACAAATCTAGCTGGTACAATGTTTGGGGCAAACGCTCAAGATATGGGCACTAAGAACGCTGATAAGAATATGAATGCTGCCTTGATCAATCTCTTATCGGGTAAGGGGACCTCAAAAGGATTTTAAAAATTTTATAATGCCAGACGGAATACAAGCAATACAATTCGATCAGACCCCTAATCAGTTGCTCTACAAGATGGCGGAAGATCTTCGCCAAGAGAAACGAATTCAGGAGCAAATGAAGAGGGAGGATGATGTTAGAAAGTTCAATGTTCTTTCTACAATAAATCCTAATGCCCTATATAAAGATTTTGATAAGCAGGTTGTAGATGCATCTATAAGCGGATTACAACAGAGGGTTGCTGAATATTTAAAGTCAAATCCTACAACAATGGATTTGCAATCATTCATACAAAATAATGTTGGCGATATTGCTCAGTGGAGCGCCAAGACTACAGCTATTAGAACTGGTCTAGAATCTCAGATTCAAAAGATGAACAATAAGGCTGGCATAGATGTAGATACGCTATTCAAAAAGACAATTCAAAATGCACTTTACGATCAGAATGGACAACTTAAATCTGCAAAAGATTTAGATCCATCTAAAGATTGGATAACAGAAACATATGCAGCTAGCCCTAAAAGCTTTACTGATATGCAGCAGGTCGGGGGAGCTCTTTTAAAATCTATTAACGATGCTCCTAAAAAAACCACAACTGTAGATGTAACTACACAAAGAGGTAAGGTTATAAATGTTGAAAAGAAAAGTCTTGAGTATTCACCAGCATTCCAGCAAGTTAATACAGCTACTGGTAATATAGAATTTAAAAAGAAGGATGGCTACCTTGACGAATCAGCTTACAATTATTTTGTTCAACCGGGATCTCCAATGGAAGGTTACCTAGAGAACCAAGTAGATAGGATTGTTGATTCTTATAATAAAGATAAGTCTACCCAAAACAAATTAAAGATTGGTAGTGTAGATATTTCTGATCCGGGTAATAGAGAGTTAATTAAGAGAGCTTGGTTAACTAACTATGTTGAAAACACAGCTGGATCTAAACAACAGGACGTAACTAAAGATATAGTTAAGCCGCCAAGTATAAATATCTTTAATCAACCTACCACAGCGGACCCTAACTTTGTTAGTCCAACACAGAGGATTAAGGAGATTGTATCATTAAATGATAACTTCTTGGGGAAAAAGGAAACTTCTGGTCAAGGTAATATTAGATATACTGTTACAGATCAATTTAAAGAACTACCTTTGTTTAAGAGTATTGGTACCGGTAAGACATATGGCCCATCTGAGGTTGTGTTCCTTAAGAATATAAAGGGTGGAGAAGATCAATTTATTGTAAGAGAAAAGCCCGGCAAACCACTTAAAGTTTATACAGTTAAACAATGGAATGACTTTATTGACGGCACTTACATCGACCCATCAAAAGGGAAAGTTAGAGGTGTTGAAAGATAATAAAAAGAAAGATAATGGATATAAAACAAACGCTATTGAATTTTCATGAAACACTTAAGTCTAACCCAGAATTAAGTGACGATGAATTATTAAATAAATTTCCTGAGTTAAATAAGGATTCTTTATCAGCTGCGTTCGATTACTCTGCTACATTAGATAGTGGCAAGTATAAATCTGAAGTTGAGTTTGAAGACAAGTTCCCAGAATTCTTTCCTGTAAAAAAAAAAGAGTTGGATGGGCAGACTCTGCCAGAAGTTACTGTAAAAAGTACCTCCAAGTCTCAGTCACAATTGGGACAACCTGCACAGACTCCGACATCTGTATCAAATTCTTCTTTATCTGTATCTCAGCCAAGTTTGGCAACAGAGGTTGATTACTCCCCGTTATCAACAGAAGATCTAAGTAATAAGTACAAGGAATTAAAAACACTTGCTGATCAATATAAATCTAATATTGATAAGTTTAAAGCTGAAGGAGATTCTGGTAAGATTAGATTATCTGGTACTGCAAAAGAGTATGATAAAATAATTGGTGAGCTTAATTACGTAGCCAATATGTATAATATAAAGGCTAAGGATACTTCATTACCTAAGTTTGATGTTATCCCACCTACCGGCGAGCCTATTGTAAAAGACGAGCGCCAGAAGGCGTCTGATATACTTAGGGTTAATCTAGCTGCATTAAAAGAGAAATCTTATTTAGAAGCTGGAGATCCTAACGCAAAGAACAAAGCGATATTTGAGGTTAATAAATCTTACAATGCAATTAACCAGTCGCCAGACTACTCTACTGCATTACAAAATCTTGGTAACTTAAAGCAAGAAGTGTTTAATGTTACTGCAGCAGATCCAGAATCAAGAGATTTATTAATGCAGAACCTTGGCGAAGATGCTAAAGGTATTTCTACATTCTTATTAAAGGACAGGAAGGCTATAGAAAACTGGCAAGCTCAGGGTTTGAACCCAGCTCAAGGTGTAGCTTTAGATTACATAAAAGTATTCCAGCCAGAAAAATATAAGGCATTCCAAGAAAGAGCGACCGCTGCAGCTACGGGAGAAATGGCTGGGGTAGGTAAGCAGATTACTAATTTTGAATTAGAGAATACTGGTATTGGTATATTAAAGACAGGATTAACAGAGAGATACAATGCGTTACAAGAGTCTATAGTTAAAGCTAATAGAGGAGAGTTAACTGCAGAAGAAGCAAAGAAAGTAAAGTCAGATTCAGAAAACATTTCTAAGTGGCTTGACTATGTAGATAAATTAGAACAAGATCAGTACACTAAATATCCAGAGGCTATTTCATTAGAAATAGATAGAACATTACAGGATATTAATAAACCAACTTTAGGTCAGGGAACAAAGGCTGCATTAAACTTAGCAAACTCTATATCTGGTACTTTCCAAGATGGAGTTAACGCAGTGTATGCCGGATTGTTTTTAAACGATCAAGAAAGAATAAACAACGACTTAGAGATATTAGCTAAATCTAATACAGAGAATACATTAAACTACACTACTCAGAATCAATCTTTAATTAACAGACCGTTTCTTACAACTGTGTCTGATGATGTAAAAAAGAAGATTGATGAAATAGACAACTCTTCTATTTCTGATGAAGAAAAATACAAGCAAAAGTTTCAGATACTAAAGCAGGCTAGAAAGGATGGCAACATTTATACTGTAGTAAACCCTAATAAGTCTAAGGTTAACTGGACAGGCGAGGCCATACTAAACACTGTAACGAGTGTTGCGCCACAAGTTATTGGGGCCATGGTTCTTTCTGGAGCTACTGGTGGATATGGTGCTGCCACTAAATTAGGGCAGTTATCAAATCTATTCGCCGTTACAGCAATGCAATCTTACGGTCAAAGATTTAATCAAGCTAAAGAAGAGGGTTCTGAGAATCCATACTTTGATGCTGGAGTTGGCGCATTAGGAGATGCAAGTACAGAGCTTTTTGGCAATAACATTGCACAGATTAAAAGGGTTTTTGGATCAGGGAATGCTGGCAAGTTATTAGAAAAACTTTCTGATGGCGATTGGAAAAAATTAATGGCTAATAAGACAGGTGCCTTTAGAAATTTTGGTAAGGTATTATTAGAGCAGGGTAAAGATGTAGTTACTGAGTCTGGTGAAGAAGGACTTGCTCA
>Ga0209768_10000339_pt1 | contig 32096 bp, 23 predicted proteins | sample LauGreSBDMM110SD_3_FD_187564 | JGI IMG/M metagenome (GOLD analysis project Ga0209768, IMG submission 187564) | Freshwater lake microbial communities from Lake Michigan, USA - Sp13.BD.MM110.SD (SPAdes) (version 2) | ecosystem: Environmental > Aquatic > Freshwater > Lake | place: Lake Michigan... | reverse complement strand
AAATTGGAGACGATGGTAAAGTGCGTAAGCGTGAAGACGGCAAGGTATTAAAACCCGTAGGCTGGACTGCGCCGAATTTGAAACCTTTTGTATAAAATGTATAAATTAAAATATTGGATACATAACAAGTTACTATCAAAGACATTCGAAACACTAAGCGAAGCATTATTGTACTCTGTTTATAATATTCCCTTCCAAAGTTTTCACACATTAGATAAGGATTAATATGGCACAACATACACATTACTGGAGTTGTACTCCTTTTGCAGATTGGCTTCGCGGCACTAAGAAACTCAGTGCAGGTACCAGCGAAGAATGGGACGACTGGACCACTGCGGCCCAGATGAAACACAACTTTCGCTACTGGCTAGCAGAAGAAGCACTAGGACACATCCAAGATTTTGTCACTTGGCCCGTTAGGAGTTTACACAGTGTTAAGTACTATATTAATAACCGTTGGGTTACTCGCACCCATAGTCTCACTGCCCATGCTCGTGATATTAAGCCTGGCCAATGGCAGGACGTGGGGAACCGCTTTTTGCCTTGTCTCTTTAACGAACTAGTTGATTTTGTTGAGATAGAATCTGCATGGTCGCACATTGCCTGGGGCAGTAAAGAAGATCGTGCCAAATACAATCCCCCATTTTATGCAAGTGGCTGGTGGCGGTGGAGAACCTGGCGTTGTCCTCAAGCAGGTATTGATCATTTAGATTGGGCAATGACACTTACATTTGGTAACGACATGGGTGTAGAAGAAGGTGATGAACACTACGGCAAGCCCACAGGTCAAGCTGAACGTGCCAAAGAGCTCAAAGAGCTGTATACATGGTGGACTATTACTTATCGTGCTCGTCCTGATCCATACGAAGCCAGTGGTTGGACAGCGTACTGTGAAGCCAGCCGTGTAGCCAACGGTGGCAAGCTCAGTTGGATGGGCCGTGACAAAACGCCTGAACTCCAAGAGATGAGTGACAAGTCCCATGCACTACTACAAGAAATTGAAGCGGCATACGAAGCAGAAGATGAAGCTATGATGATTCGCTTGATTAAGGCCCGCGATAGTCTTTGGACATAGAAGTTCGTCAATGCGGACTTAAATGGGTTGTCGAAGTTTGGTCGGATAATGCTCCGGCTAAATTTGGACAGCCTGAACCATTTGCAGAAGAACAGTACGTAGAAATTAATCAGTGGTGCATTGATACGTTTGGGTATCATGCACGTACTGCCTATCATGTCTTTGAATTACGCAAACAATCACACTTAGACTGGTTCATGCTACGATGGACATAATTATAATATGAGTTCAGAAATCGATCGAATTAAAAAAGTTATTAAAATAACTAACGAAATTAGCCCAACATTTTGTTTGGCTAAATGGCATCACACAAGTATATATTTGCATACTGGACAAACACACAGTTGTTATCATCCACGCCCACATGCAATTCTTTTAGATGAGATAAAAGATAATCCTAGTGCATTACACAATACACTAGAAAAGAAAAAAGAACGTGCTCAGATGTTAGTCGGTGAGAAACCAAAAGGTTGCCAGTACTGTTGGAATGTTGAAAGTTTAAGTGATACACATATCAGTGATAGGCATGACCGAAATGCTAATATTTTTAAACAAGAAAGAGTAGATGAAATTGTAAACAGTCCGTGGGACTTTAATATCAATCCAGAATACATTGAGATTGCATTTAGTAACGAGTGCAATTTTAAGTGCGGTTACTGCCATCCGATGTCTAGTTCTAGTTTTCAAAGTGAAATTAAAAAGTTCGGGCCGTATAATACAGTTAAAAATCATACACTAAACATCGAATGGTTTAAACCTTTCGAGGAAGAGGTCAACCCTTATATCGACGCTTGGTGGAAGTGGTGGCCTGAAGTTAGTAAGACGTTAAACATCTTGCGTATAACTGGTGGCGAACCGTTGATGCATCGAAGTACTTGGAGATTGTTTGACACGCTTCGTGAAGAACCAAAGCCACATCTTGAACTAAACCTAAATAGCAATCTTGGTGTTAAGAGTGCCATGGTAGAAAAGTTAGCAGACAATGTAAAAGATATAACTGATAATCATAAGATCAAAACATTTAAACTGTTTTCAAGTATGGACTCGTGGGGCGATCGTGCAGAGTACATCCGTACAGGGTTAGACACAGAGTTGTGGGAGAAGAATTTAGATATTTACATTACTAAGACTAACGCCCCGGTTAGCATCATGTGTACCTTTAACATTCTTAGTGTTACGTCTTTTATTAGTTTCTTACAAAAAGTATTAGACTGGAGAACAAAATATCAGCCAACTATGAATCCAGGCGGGTATGGTAGACGTATCCGATTCGATACACCTTACTTAAAAGAACCATTACAATACGATATGAACATTCTTCCTAAAGAAGAATTCTTACCACACTTTGATGCTATCTTGAAGTTCATTGATGATAATCGAGATGAGCAAGATCCTACAAAGTTCACTGACATGGAATATGAGAAATTCCGCAGAGTCCGTGATTACTTTGCTACTGCCGACTATGGCGAGGATCGTGTTAAAGAAGGTAGGATCGATTTTTACAATTGGTTTACGGAATATGACCGTAGGCGAGATGTAAACTTTTTAGAAACATTTCCAGAAATGACTAGTTTCTGGAATCAATGCAAAATCTTAGCAGAGGAAAAAAATGAGTAAAACTATTTTAGTAACAGGTGGCGCAGGATTCATTGCCCATCATTTGATTGACAAACTATTAGCAGAAACTGACTATAGAATAGTCACATTAGACAGATTGGATTATAGTGGAAATTTAAATCGACTCAATGAAATTGTAATGGCACATCCTGCACAAGAACGAAAACGTGTGCGTGTCGTACATCACGATCTTAAAGCAGAATTAAACTCGCAGATCCGCTCGCATATCGGTAAAGTAGATATGATTGCACACCTTGCCGCTGGTAGTCACGTTGATCGTAGTATTACATATCCCATGGAGTTTGTACAGGACAATGTAGTGGGCACAGTTAACCTAATGGACTATGCCCGTAACTTAGACAATCTAGATCTATTTGCATATTTTAGCACAGACGAAGTATTTGGACCCGCTCCTGACGGCATCAGCTATAAAGAAAACGATCGTTATAATTCAACTAACCCGTATAGTGCAAGTAAAGCGGCAGCAGAGGAAATGGTTGTAGCATACGAAAATAGTTATGGATTGCCAGCGATTATTACACATACTATGAACGTATTCGGCGAACGTCAACATCCTGAAAAATATATCCCAATGTGCATTAAGCGGGTACGCGATAATCAAAAGATTACAGTGCATTCTAATCCAGAAAAAACTAAAGCCGGATCACGTCACTATATTCATGCTCGTGATGTTGCTGATGCCCTAATGTTCTTATACAATTATGATCTAAGTAAGTTACCTACTACGTTTGGTGGTGCCAAATGTCAAAAGTTTAATATTGTAGGTGCTGAAGAATTTGATAATTTAGAACTGGCTCAGTTTATTGCAGACACACAAGGCCGTCCACTTAATTACGAAATGGTAGATTTTCATAGTTCTAGACCGGGACACGACTTGCGTTATGCATTAGATGGTAGTAAAATGAAAGATATGGGATGGACTCCCCAACCTGTAAAAAAACGACTAGGAGAAGTTATTAACTGGACTTTAACTAACGATAGGTGGCTCGGAATTGAATGACCTACGTTAATTTAGAAAACGTTAAGAATGCGTTCAGAACATTTCATAGTGCTAAACCTTTCCCCTATTGCGTAATAGATAATTTTTTTACGGACGAAATTGCACAAGAGTTAGCACAAGAATTTCCCAATAGTGATTCAGATATTTTTAATGGCAATTATTTTAATCAGATTGAAATTAAAAAAACTTGTAATGTGTGGGATAGATTTCCTTCTACAACATATAACGCATTACAATATTTAAATGGTCAAGAGTTTTTAAATTTTTTAACACCGTTGACTAACAACAGTAAATTGTATGCTGATCAAGGATTGCACGGCGGCGGTTGGCATATTCACCCGCCCGGCGGCAAATTAAATGTACATTTAGATTACAGCATTCATCCTAAAATGAAATTGCAACGAAATTATAATTTGCTTGTATATCTTAATCCTAACTATCAACCCGAATGGGGTGGCGAGTTAGGCTTGTGGACTAGTGAAAATAATAAACCTAAAGACTTAGATAAAGTTCTAGCACCTAAGTTTAATTGTGGAGTTATTTTTGACACAACTTGTAACAGTTGGCACGGATTAGAAGTTCCCAATAAATTTCCTCAAGGGGAAGATCGTAAAAGCATTGCACTATATTATCTAACCGATCCGCCAGCAGATGTTAGTATACGTAGTAGAGCATTATTTTCTCCAAGTAAGGACCAAGAAAACAATCAAGAAATTTTAGATTTAATTGAACGTAGATCTAAAGTTACAGGACAAGATCCTACAAACTGGAGTCGTTCATGAATTTTGTGTTTGCAAATTTAGAAACCCTTGAAAATTTTATAGACTGTCCGGATAAAAATCCATCCGGTATTAAAAGATTTACATCAAGTCCGTTAATTAGCACTATGGTTAGGTATCATCAAACTAACGAAAAATTTTCTAATATGCATTTTAAAAACATTGCAATTAGTAATAATCCTAGTGCGTTTGACAAATACAGTATTGCCTCAGGAGTGACCCATGCACCACATGATTGGTGCGGGCCCGACTATCTTAACGTTGGCTACCAAAAAGAATTTCCAGATCGTAAATCATTATTTGAATATATTAATCCAATGTATCTAAGTGATTTGCAAAGTGGCAAGGCATCTCTGATACTTGATCAAAGCCATGAAGGATACCACGTCGAATGGTTGTACGATTGGTTCCATAATAGTTGCAAACAATACAAAATTAATCCCAAACAACTAGTTTATATAACAGGCGATATGGATGTCGATCGTAAATATAAACTATGGTGTCTAGAAAAGGGCATTACAGAGAAAATGTGCATGATTCCGTACGCACATTTTGAGACGGCTGTTTTTACTAACGATAACAATAGAACAAAAATATTTAAACTTAGCAAATTACCTAATTTTGACGATCAATACAAATATAAGAAAAACGATCTAAAAAATATTAAAACATTTAACGCTTTACAAAAACGTCCAAGGGCACATCGGATGTGGTTGTTTAAAGAATTGTGTCTAAATAATCTACTCGAAGGTAGTATCAGTAGTATGAACTGGTTTAAATGGAACCATACATACTATATGAACAAAACTATGGATGTTAAAGAATACGCACAAGTGGTCCAGCATACACCTATGTTACCTCCGTACACCGGCACTTACGAAGAAGAACTTGCAATATTTGCAGGGGAAGATAGTGCAAAATATCAAATGGAATTCAATACCCAAATTACTTTAGACACTTGGTTTAGTGTAATTAGTGAAGCATCTTTTGGAGAAGACACTTGTTTTATTAGCGAGAAAACGTTTAAACTAATTTGTGTGCATCATCCGTTTATTATATTTGGAAATAAGAACTCATTACATTACTTGAGAGAGCTAGGATATAAAACTTTCCATCCCTATATCGACGAAACATATGATACACTAGAATGCTGGGAACGGCTTGATGCTATCATAAACAGTATTAAAAAGATCAATGCCATGTCAGCAGATGAAAAATTAGAATGGTTCAAAGGAATGAAAAGTATTCTAGAACATAACTACACAGTTATGAAACATAATTCGCTAGACAATGCACCGAAACCGATGATCACTGTTAGAGAATATTTCGAAAGAGGATTTTAATGTACAAGAAACAAATACCCGAAATTAATGCCGGAATTAAGCGTACAAAGAAAGTAATCATTTCTATCGGTTGTTCATTTGTACAGGGGCAAGGAGCAGTTAATCCAGAGTTGTATGACGACTATAAATGGACATACGAGGAACTCGGTGTTCCGTTGTATCTAACACTCGACCCTGCAGGTGAGAAAGCCTTAATAAAAAAATATCCTAGTGTATGCAAGACTGATGGTAAACTTGATTTCCGTTTTATGGAGTTTGATAATGCATTTGTCAATGTGCTTTGCAAAAAGTATTTTAACAATGAGTATACTCCAATTAATTTAGGACTAGCAGGTTGCGGCAACAGAGGATCTATTAAAGAATTATATTTTCATCCAGAAATCAATTGGCATGAGGTAGAAGAATTTATTGTATTGTATGTACCGAGTGGGCCCGAGCGATTTGATTTTATCAATGACCAGTGGGGTGATCATGCTCATTGGGTTTGTATGTGGCCGCACTATAAAGATAAGCAAGACGGAGTAAGGCGCGATCTCTGGAGAGGATACCACTACGCACTGTATTCAAACAAGTTTGAAGTGTTAGAACAAATCGCCCATGTACAAGAATTAATGATGTGGTGCAAACAGCATAACAACGCTAGATTAATTATTACTCCGGGATTTGATCATCGATATAATCGGGATACATTTGCCAAATCTCTAAAAACAAATATAGCAAGAACTATGGATGGCGATTTAATAAAGGACACTAATTCCAGCGTCCAAAGATCAGAGGTAGATATGTTAGTTAACTTATGGCCATGGGAAAATATGTTCTACCCGGCTGGTCAAAAAACATTCGCCGATGCTATTACTGCTAACGAAGGAAAAAAAGACGATCACTTTTTTAACTATTTAGGTACAGGTTCCCCTAATGGCTGGATTACAGCTTGCGCTCATCCGTCAGCCAAAGGCCATGATTATTTTGCTCAATTGTTGTACAATCATATTACGAAAGGCCGGTAATGTTTCCGACATGGCAGAATTACTTTAAAGATAAATTAGACGATAGTAAGTTTAATGCAGAACTAGTGCCGCCTAAGTTTTCAGAAACTAAAGATTTTTGGCCGCCTAAATTTCCGGGTTATATAGACAACAATACTCATCCGTTTACCTATTGCGATGCCTTATACGATAAAGGTGATGCTGAAAAAACTAAATGGTGTTTAGGTGAAAGCCCAAGTCAATTTGAAGGCAACAAACAAAAAATGCCTGTTGATTGGAAGTACAGAACTAAAGAAGTTGAATATAGAGTTAACGCAAGCGGATATAGAACAGAAGAATGGAACGATATTGATTGGAAAAATGCAGTAGTTATTTTCGGAGACTCGTGTACGTTCGGGTCCGGTCTTGCTGAAGACGAGACTATCTCAAGTGTACTTAACAGTAAAATAAATCGCCCTGTAATTAACATGGGGGTACCCGGAGGGTCTAATCAACTCATCCTTAATAATTGTGCAACCTTAATAGAAAAATTTGGCATTCCGCACAGCATCATTATTAATTGGACAACTACTGACCGATTTAGATATTATTTTAAAAACGGTTACCATGATGTAGGGCCGTGGGATAGTATAGAGAAAGAAAAGATTGACGGAGTAAATGTTACTGATTTATGGGCAAAAACATACATGGACCAATACAACGAATTATGCTCTGCATATTTCATCAGTAAGATTGCCAAGTCGATGTGCGAAGGACGCACCAAATATATAACAATAAGTTATTTCGATTATGTAGCTCACTATACACGAGCAGATCAGTTTTTTAAAATAATTAATACAGCACGTGATTTAATCCACCCCGGGTACGAAAACAGTGTAGAAGTAGCAGAATATTTAAAATGCAAATTACAAGAGTAAAAGACACTATAGGAACTATCACAGCAGACGATCCAGTTATGCTCGATTCGTTACGAGCAAGAAGTCCGATAACTGCTAAGAATCCAGTAGATTTAAAATATTATTCAAACTATTATAATGGAAATACTGATCAAGGTTACATGCCCGAACAAGGTATACATAAATTTTTAAACAAAAACGAACAAGCACAGTCAAATCTTAATTACAAAGACTTTAGCTATCATATAAATGATATCGGTTTTAGAGATCAGTATCCAGCCAAGGACGAAAAAAATCTATTTGCGTTTTTTGGTTGCAGTATGACGCTAGGTGAAGGTTTGCCAACTGAAGATAATTTCCCTCATTTAGTATCTCAACACTTTAATAAACAACATTTAAATTTTGGATTGCCCGGGATCGGTGCATATAGAATTGCACTAATATTTGCCGCGGCAGTTAATGTTTGGGATATAGAAACAGCAGTTGTAACATTTCCCAATTGGGCTAGATTCCACTATGTTGACAGTACCAACAATATGAAACTTATACACTTACCTTATAGCATAGATAATAAAGAGTGTGAAACCGTAAGGCATGCTATATTAAAAGATTTTTCCGATCAATATATGTTGTCTGCAACCAAAGATGCTATCAACTATATCACTATGATAGCTAAATTAAAAAATATTAATCTCATACTAAGTGCATGGGATCCGGATGTTAGCCGAATGATTGAAACTATTACGAGATATAAAGTGCCGAAGTATAATTTGTGGGATCCGTTTAAACAAAAACAACCGGGTGACTTTGCTAGAGATAATATACATCCGGGAACAAACCTAGTTAATAATTATGTTGAAAAACTTAAAGAAACTATTCAAAGAAAAAACTATGTTACCCTTTAATCAAATCACAATAGTTATAATTGCATACCATGGCGATTTTGCTTTATTAGAGCGATGCCTTGAATCTATTGATAAGCATTGCAGGATTGATCAAATTGCAGGAATTAAAGTAGTTCTTAACGATTCACCATCTTATATAAAAGCAACGGCTGATATACTTTCTAAATTTCCCAATTTAAAACTTGAATTAATAACATCACATATATTAGAGCCTGTTATTACTGAATACTTTAATTGGAATACGCAACAACTTTTTAAATTATTAATCAGCGAATATGTTAATACCGAGTGGTATTTGATACACGATTGTAAAGATCACTATACACAACCAGTAGATTTCCTTAATGAATGTTTTACTAAAAACAATCAAGCTATTACAAAACTTGATCACACACAATATAGTGATGCAATGCATCACGGTGGCGGATTACTACCATTTAACCTAGCTCACGAGATTGCTTGTAAAGTATGGGGTGTTGATTCTAGTGATACTGTAAAGTGGCACTTGCCAACAACTACTCCGTTTTTTGTTAAAACAAGTATGATGCAGTCTATGGTTGCAGAACTCAAAGAGATGCTTCGAGGATTTTTTCCATATTTGTTTAATTTAGCAATTAATGAACAACGTTTCTGCACAGAATTTTTATTGTATAGCGCATATTGTATGAAACAAAATGGTCTATCAGATTATGTAGATAAAAGTCAGAAATCCGGATATTATAATAAATTAGAACAGTCAAAAGATTTAAGAATAAATTTTCCGGCATGGCCTGAAGAACATCAAAAATATTTTGCATCAGGGAAAGTGTGGATTTACGAACGGGGACAGTGGCTTCCTGCTACTAATTAATTATGAGTAACTACAATCAAGCCGCTGATGTTGCAGAGCATCAACTAAAATTTATTAGTAAGAGTATGTGCTATGCTAAATGGGCACAAGTGTCAATGCATCTTACAAACGGGATGACGCACAGTTGTTATCACCCGCCACTGCATACTATCGATATTAGTCAATTAAAAGATAATCCGAGTGCGCTTCATAATACTGAACAAAAGAAAGCAGAACGTAAACAGATGCTTGCGGGTGAACGCCCCGCTGGTTGTAGTTACTGCTGGAAAATAGAAGATGTAGGTGGCCGCAGTGATAGGATTTATCGGTCAGGTGAGTATTGGGCACAAAATGCTCGAACTGATATATTTGATGCACTTGATACCGGTAACGTAGATCCACGTTATGTGGAAGTAAACTTTAATCAAGCCTGTAATTTTAAATGTATGTATTGTAGTCCACACCTTAGTACAGCATGGGAAGAAGAAGTTAAAGAACACGGCCCATATAATGTATTAAATTCTAATGGACAAAGTACAGAACATAATAATATACAAGCATTGACCGACAGTGGATTTATGCCATTAAAAGTTAGACAAGGCGATAATCCCTACGTTGAAGCATTTTGGCGCTGGTGGCCACAACTTTATAAAAAACTAGAAGTATTACGTATGACTGGTGGCGAACCGCTAATGGACGTAAACACCTTTAAAGTGATGGACTACATCTATGAACATCCTAACACCTGGTTGGAAGTTAGTGTGACTAGTAATATGTGTCCTCCAGATCAAAAGTTATTTGATAAATTTATTACTAAACTTAAAAAATTAGAAGAAATACAAATCTGGGAAGATAAAGAAAGATTCAATCCAGGTGCAGGAAACCATTGGTATGTAAATATGGCTGTTAAAAACTTTGCTGTGTTTGTTAGTTTGGACAGCGTGGGCGCACAAGCAGAATACATTCGTAACGGATTAGATTACAAAACCTTACAACAAAATGTAAGGACTATGCTTGACGAAACTAACAATACCACAGTAACATTTATCAATACGTTTAACGCATTAAGTGTCCCAAAATTTAGAGAATACTTACAATACATTTTAGATTTGCGTAGACAGTATAGTAAAACAAATCAAGGCATTAAAAAAATTAAAATTATCGATCCGTACTACGAGCATCCAGACCACGAAATTCATCCTCGCCAGCGTGTTTGGTTTGATGTGCCATTGTTAAGAAATCCTGCTTGGCAAAGCATACACATACTTCCAGAGGAGTTTGAGCAATACTTAGTTGATGCAATTGAGTTTATGAAGTTGCATCAGAATGTTGATAACTTTGTAGGATTCTACGATTTTGAAATTGAAAAGGTAGAACGCAATTTGGCTGTTATGCGTGAACGATCTGGACAGGCAATAAATCGAAAAAACTTTGTCCAATATTTTAAACAGTACGATCAGAGAAAAGGTACTGACTTTTTGGCTACTTTCCCAGAACTTAATAGTTTTTGGCAAGAGCTTTTGGCTAATCAAGGTGCTTGACAATATGTCTATTCGGCAGTATAATATACATATTGTTTAACATAACAGGAGCAGAAATGGCTAAAGTAGCAACCAAAACCCGTATAACTAAAAAGCAAGTTATTGCACATCGCACTAAGGCGCCTAAGGACTATAGCCCAGTTTGGGACAGCGTTGAAACTATGGATGCCGCACAATTTTTGCGCCACTGGCACAATGCAATGAGCTACTATCGTTTAGAATTTAGTGGCAAAGATTTAAAGCCTGCGGTTCTTAAATGGATGGCTAGTGTTAGCTGTACTAAAGAAGACATTGCGGCTTTTAAGCGAACTAAAGACAATCGCGTAAATGTTACAATGGGTGCTATCGCTAGTTGCCTGATGCGTGGCATGCCCGCTGTTCGTGCAGATTTTAATGATGGTCGTGATACTGCGGCTTGGTTACGTAATGAAATTGTTAAAGTTATCGCTGAAGGCAAGAACGACATCGATATTGAAGCAGTTGCTGAAGTAAAATCTAGTGCTCCGATTGTTAGCATCCAAGATCGTGTGCGTGAATCAGCATATAAAATGACTGAAGAAATTGAAGATGCTATCGAAAGTTTCCAAACTGATCCAGAAGCATTTGATCCAAAAGCATTTAAGATGCTTAACTTGCTCAAAGGCAAAGAAGTCAAAGCCGCTCACGCAAGGATTATTAAAGGATTCTATAGCAGAGATTTGGCCGAGCTGGAGGAACTTGCTAGCGGTAATGGCGATGAGCAGTTGAAAGAAGGTTACAGTCATCGTAGCAAGAAGCAGATCAAGAATATGATTGTATTCTATCAAGAGATCATGAGTGCGTGTGATATGCTTGCCCAAGAAGCCAAAGTTAATCGTGCTCCACGTAAGACTAAGGCAGTTCCAAAAGAGAAGTTAATTGCTAAACTCAAGTACATGAAGAGTAACGAACCGCTGAAGCTAGTAAGTATTAATCCGACAGATATCATCGGCGCTGGAGAATTGTGGATTTTTAACACTAAAACACGTAAACTAGGCAAATATGTTGCTATGGAGTTTAATACACTAGGTGTTAAAGGTACTACAATTACTAACTTTGATGAGTTTAAGAGTGTACAAAAGACCATTCGCAAGCCCGAGGAAAAGCTCAAAGAGTTTAAAGCCGCAGGTAAAGTACAGTTACGTAAGTTCTTAGACGATATCAACGCTACGGACACTAAAATGAACGGTCGCTTAAACGAAGAAACTATTCTTCTTCGAGTACAGTAAGCTATCGCAAAACATGGATAAATACTCCATAAGAGAGTATTTTATCCATGGCTAACATATCAATCAATGACAGCATATTACAGATAGTTCGAGAAGAGCTATCAAAATCTACGGGTGCGTTTAACCACACCGGTGACTACAATATTGTAGGAAAATTAACTGCCGACACTATTAGTGTTAAAAATCTCCTAACCGAAGAAGGTAATTTAGCTAAACCGGGCCAATGGCTTGTTCAACTTGAAGAAGATTTAACCGGCAAGGGATTTAGTTGGGCATGGGGCGATGGAGGCGTTAATTTACAATACAGAGCAGGAAACAGACTTTGGTCTAGTGGTAGTTTTGATATTCCTACAGATCAATCTTATAGAATAGATAATGTTCCTGTTATCAGTGCCACGGAGTTAGGTGCACAGATTACCAAAAGCAAACTAAGAGAAGTAGGTGCTTTAAAAAGTCTACGTGTAATAGGTGATGCTATCATCAGTGATTTTGCTATTTTTAATAGTACTATGGGACGGTTGGGATTAGGCACTGAAGAACCTAATGCTGTTTTAAGTGTATCCGATAACGGTGTTGAAATTATAGCAGGTGCATCCGGAGACGGGTGCGCCGCAATTGGAACATATACTAGTAGCCATCTTGAAATTGTAACCGATAATACTGCAAGAATTACTATTAAAAATAACGGTGAAGTTGTATTTGGGAATGAGTTTACAAAAACAGCCAATGTAACTATATACGGGACTCTTAAAGTCGATAATTTAGTTTCTGATACTAGGATTGATCGATACAGTTCGTTAGAATTTAAAGCAACTAAGGACCAAGGAGAATTTGGACAAGGATTAATTTGGTCGGGATTAGGCACTTCGAAGCGTCTTGAGCTTTCGGCTAATCCTACTAGAATCTGGTCTAGTGAGTCGTTCGATCTAGCAGAAGGTCAGTCTTACTACATCGGCAAAAACATTGTGTTATCTAACTCCGAGCTAGGGACAACTGTCGTAAATTCAAATTTATCAAAACTTGGAACACTCAGCGAATTAGCGGTGCAAGGTAATACGATATTCTTCGGCGATGTTAATGCTACATTCCAACCTATTAGAGCAAAATCAATAGTGTTCGATGAAGGTGACAGTACTTTTACAATTACAAATTCCAACTTAAATGGAAACAAAAAAGTATCTATTACAGTTGCAAATGACGAAGTAGTATATGCTGATTCGACTCAAATTACGTTAGGAAACAAGTCAAACACACGTCGACCAGTAAAAGTTTTTGGTCCGTTAAGTATTGGAATTAATAATCCAGATCCCGATGTTGAATTTAGCGTTAACGGCAACGTCAGTATTGGTGGGAAAAAATTTGTTACAGGCATGTCATCTCCAACTGAGGGAAATTTTGCCAAGGGCGATATATGTTGGAATAGTAACCCAACTGGTGGAAACTACATTGGCTGGGTTTGCATTGGAGTCGGTAACTGGTTACCGTTCGGTGAAATTAATCGTCAATAAGGTTGACCTTACACTATAACAGTGTATAATTACTATATGCGGACTTAGGCATTCATCCCGCAATATAAACTCTGCATGCCATTGCTTAATCAAGGAGATTACAATGGCAAAATACTTTTCAACAAAACACTACGGACATAACATTGGACTCAGTGCAGTGTTTAGACAACCAAATGCAGATCATTCTCATTGCCATTTGCTACATGGTTACAGTCTTGCATTTACATTTACATTCGGATGTGACACATTAGACAACAAGAACTGGGCAGTGGACTTTGGCGGACTCAAACCGCTCAAAGCATGGCTGGAAGATCACTTTGATCATAAGATGGCTGTGGATAAAACAGATCCACACTTGGCTAAATTCCAAGAACTAGAAGCATTGGATCTAGCAGAGATTAGAATCTTTGATGGTGTGGGTGCAGAGAAGTTTGCCGAACATGCATTTAACTTTGCTGATAAATTGATTCGAGAAAAGACTAACAATCGTTGTTATTGCGTCAGGGTGGAATGTGCAGAACATGGTGCTAACTCAGCTATCTACGAAGGTTAAACACTACTGGAGACTTTGGGCTAAAGCCCTAGGAGAAAAATCAGGCAGTTCGGACGAGGAGGCGGATCGAATTGCTTGCATTCGTACGCTAGTTGTGTTAATATACATTATCACAAACTTTTTTATAATCGCAGGCGTCATAAGGCATTGGTAATGGGAAAAATAGGCTTCGCATGTAAATGGATCGATCATGCAGATCAAGTAAACGGCATCAAAAAAGATGACGATGCTAAACAATACAATACCGGTACAACTACCATAAGTTGGTTAAATAGACAGTCGAAGGATGTAGCAGAGCAAAAGCTCTGGGACTTAATGGTCCAAAACATTACGGCTACACAAAAACTTGTAGACCGTGTAGGAGAACTCAATGAAAATCTTAGGATGGTTCGCATTAGTAGCGACATTCTTCCTGCTTATACCCAGCCTGATTGGAGTTACTTTTGGCGCAGGCCTGACGTTATTAGCTATCTTGAGCGCAATTTTATCCTTATTGGTAATAGTGCTCGTGCAAGCAATACCCGTCTTTCTATGCATCCTGGCCAGTTTGTTGTTCTTGCTAGCATTAACGAAGGTATTGTTGGGCGAAGTATAGAGGAATTTGAATATCATGCAGATATGGCACGATACATGGACTACGGTAAATCCTTCCAGGATTTTAAAATCAACGTACACATCTCGGGTAAACAAGGCCCCGAAGGCATTCGAACTGCCTACAAACGCCTTACCCCCGAAGCCCGGAATTGTATTACAATTGAAAACGAAGAAAACTCATGGGGCTTAGATGATTGCCTCACTATTAGCGATATCGTTCCTATTGTGCTCGATATACACCATCATTGGATTCGCGAAGGGGAGTATATCCTTCCGACAGACAATCGTGTTAAGCGTGTCGTAGACAGTTGGCGTGGTATTCGCCCTACTATGCATTACTCAGTTAGCCGTGAAGATTATCTCGTGGAGCATGATAACCTTGTCGCTCCTGTTCACAGCCAACTACTTTTAGATGGATACAAAAAACAAAAACTAAGGGCACACAGTGACTTTTATTGGAATCAAAAAACAAACGAATGGGCAATAACTTTTCTAAACCAGTTCGACATAATGTGCGAAAGCAAGGGCAAAAACCTCGCCAGCATGGAACTGTACAATCAAGCCAAAAGCTATCTCGAGAACAACTAATACATCGATTGGAAACTCTTAGAGAACGCCGAGAAGAACTCGATAACCTACAACCGTCGGAAATTATCGAAAAGCAAAAAGAAAAGATACTGATTGAATATAACCAGTATCTCGAGCAATTAAAAAGATTTGATTAATTACTTAGGTGCTTTTGGGACACGTGGCTTTTTAGCTACTGTCTTTTTAGCTGGTGCTTTCTTAGCCGCTGTCTTCTTAACTGGCTTGTCCGTATCATGTATAGCATCAGTCATTTCTGCAACTACCTTTAATTCTTCAGGTGTTGGCAAAGGTGCTACTTCTACTTTATATGGTACTTCTGCTACTACTTCTGCCGGTTTGCCTGTAAAAAACTCTTTAATTTGTTTGAACATTTTAAGTTCCTCCTTATGGTTTTATTTATACACTAAATATAGGTATGTATAACTTTATTCGTCATATTACACTAAACGAAGGTAAGACTCCTAAAACGCTGGAGCAGTCTCCCTTGCCCTATGCCACGGACGAGTTAGCGCCAGTTAAAAGCGAAAAAACTTTAGACTATCATTACGGCACTCTGTACAAAGGCTATGTAGATCGTTTCAATAAAGGTGAAGGTGATGCCGATTTCAACGAAGCAGGCGCATTTTTACACGACATATATTTCAAACAGTTCCATAAACCCATGGGCAACAATCAGCCTGAATACATTGCCCTCAACTTTATAAACAAGCATTTTAAAACTTTTGCGAGTTTTCAAGACAACGTGCAAAAATCCGCTATGGGTATACAAGGCAGTGGGTGGGTGTACTTAGCACGAGACGGATCAATCAAAACTATTCGAAATCACGAGATCCGTATGGATATTATTCTGTTAATTGATTGGTGGGAACACGCTTGGGCCTTGGATTATCAAGCTGACAAAAAAGCATACCTACGCAACATCTACAAAATAATCAACTGGAATGTGATCAGCTCTAGAGTTGGTCGATTGTCTTAAGACTGCTAACAGGCATATCCCAAACTCGACGTGCTTCAACACCCTTGCTTTGTGCAAACTTCTTAGCATCACAATCACCGCACACGTGGTAGTAATTATTAGTTAGACGCTTGGGATCCATTGCGCCCTTTTCACGGCGGAAAACTCCTTGACAGCAGTCGCATTGGAATACTATTACTGTTTTTTTCCGCATATAGGTATGCATTGTACCGTATTTGCTTTTACGGTAATGCGGAGTATTGACGAATTCAGTTCCTAAGTACATATATGTATTTACATTAAGGTTACAAAATAGAATTGATAAATATCATATCGAGGGCATAATGTGATCACAATTTCCGAGTCAGCAAAAACAAAAATCAAAGATCTTCTTTACGAAGAAGGTAACCCAAACTTATCATTGCGTACTTTTGTGCAGGGCGGGGGCTGTAGCGGATTTAGCTACGGTTTTACCTTTGATGAAGTAACTAACGAGGATGACTTTGAAATCCCTCTAGACGAATTCAAAATACTTGTAGATGCAATGAGTATGCAGTATCTCACAGGTGCAGAAATAGATTATAAAGAAGAATTAGCAGGTAGTTCATTTAACATAAAGAATCCCAACGCACAGTCAACATGTGGTTGCGGTTCTAGCTTTGGGGTTTAATAAATGTCAAAACAAATAGTCGATATTGGCGTACAGGGTAATGACGGAACTGGTGACAGTATCCGTGAATCGTTCCGTAAAGTTAATGAAAATTTTACAGAACTATATGCAGTATTCGGAGTTAGTGGAAAGATTCTATTTACTAGCTTAGGTGATGCACCCGCATCGTATTCTAGAGATCAAATTATTATGGCTAGCACAGCTGGCGATAAACTTACTGCTAGAACACTAGTTGCTGGAAACGGTATCGAAATCACCGGCACTTATATTAATAATCCCGATGATACACAAATAGTTATTAGTTCAAGTAATGCTGGATTATTAGGCGATATTAAACCTGCACTTGGTCAACCATTGAATATTAATTTACAGGCTGTTGGTCGAGTTCCTGATCCGTCAGCACTGTTAGTATCTGCTTTTAATAGTATACATCCTTCTACCCCAACAACAATCGATCAATTGGTTATTTCCAAAGGATATGCCGATAGAAATTATGTCAAAGCAGTAGCAAGGACTAACGGAGCAACTATATTAGATTACACAGTTAGTCCTTCGTTCAAAACAAGATCAGAGCCTTTAATTCCACAAGTTAATGATCCAGACTATGATTCAACCCTAACTGGAAATTATACTGCCACTGAAGTAATGCAACGTCAAGATGTTGTATACCGTGGCGGTGATAGTATGAGTGGACCACTTATCCTAAGTGACCATCCTGCTCCTTTAGAGGGCTATGGGACTCCAAACGGTACTAGTGATTTACAAGCCGCTACAAAATTCTATGTAGATAACCAAGTATTTTCAAGTGGTGTTAACTTGTATGTTTCTACTACCAGCGGTGATGATTTACAACAACGCACACCGGCGGGTAAAGAGGGACGTTTCTGGCAGTACTCTTATAAAACAATCGGTGCTGCCGCATTAGCCGCAGAAAATTTAATCAGTCTTGCAAGTCAAGAGCCGGGCCCGTACAGACAGCGTATTGGTTATACCATCGGGCCTGATCAAACATTTAGTACAATACAAAGTGTAACACTAATCGATGGTAATACTGAAGTTGCCGGATATCAAGATGCTTACGATTTATTACAATTAAATCGAGAGTTTATACAGAAAGAAACAATTGCTTACATTAATAACAAATATGTAAATCCGTTAGTATATGATCGAGTTAAATGTCAGCGTGATGTTGGATATATTTTAGATGCAGTTGGATACGACTTAGTACTAGGAACAGATTATAATGTTACAACTGCCGCAACACAATATTTTGTTGCAGATGCAAATAAAGTAACAAGCTCACAGTTGATTCAAACTATCGACGGAATCAGATATGCAAGAGATACTGTTTTAAATTTTTCCTATGTTAGTGCTAATTTAAGTACTTACATTGGAGAAGTTATTGATGCACTATGTTTTGACTTAGTGTTTCAATCAAATTTCCAAACTATTCAAATAGGTTTAGCATTTACTAATGCTAATACGGATCTCAGTGCATCAGAAATGACTGAAGTCATTAATAATCTTGGCGAGGACATTTTAGCATTACCTGCGGTAATTGCTGTAACAGCCGCAGTTGATTCTATTACTAGTAATATTGCAAATTTGATTTCTATCATTACTACTGAACGATTGCCCGATATTAGCATACCTAATTTACCAGGTACCACTACTGGACAAGCTAGCACAAGAGATTTACTATTAAACAACATTAGATTTATTCAGGCCGAAGCTGTTAGTTTCTTAAATGCAGAATATCCTAATTTACCTTACAATCAACTGTTGTTTAAGGAAAATTTACAATACATAATTTGGAGTATTGTTTATGACATGATGTACGGTGGCAACAGTAAGAGTATCAATATAGGACAAAGTTACTGGGCTGATACTAGTCTTAATGTAACTGCCACTATGGCATCAAACGATGCAATTACCATTAACGATACTACGCAATTGGGGGTAGGTGAACCTATTACCTTTATAGGTACAGACTTTGGTAACATTGTTGCTGGTGATCTTTATTATGTTGCGGCTGTATTAGACGGGCAGAATTTTACTATCAGTGAAACTAGAGGTGGCGTTGTATTTCCTCTAACTACTGCTACTGGTTCTTTAACTATTCGAAATCGAACAATTGCCGGTATTGAAGCTTACCCGACTATTGATTCTCTTGAATACATTAAAACGCTTGTAGGACAAATCGTATCAAATGTTACGCCTGCAACACTGTATCAACAAAGTATTAAACAGTACAAAAATGACACATTAACAGGTGGTAGTGCCCAAGTATCCGGACTTAATACTAATTTTAACAGTATTAAACAGATTATTACCGATAACGCAACTATATCAATAACTACTCCGTCAGTTGCGGCGGGCGCATCAGCACTACAAAGCATTAGAACAAATATACTTAACAATAAGAGTGCATTTAGAACCGCGGCAATAACCTATGTTATTAATAATTTCCCAGTTATCAACGACGAAAATATTTTAAATGATATTGAAACATTATTCAACGTAGTTATTGATCTGTTAACTCTCAGCCTTGTTAATCGAGTAGACCCTAGCTTTGGTAGCTCAGTTCAAGGAGTGGGCTATACTAACGCTAAAACATTATTAATGAGCAATTTAGATTTTATTGCTGATGAAACTGCCGCGTGGTTAGCTGATAACGAACCTACGTATGTTGCAGAACCTACATATGATGAAGATGCTCTAAAAAGAAATATTAAAGATTTTGCAGAAGCAGCCGCCTATGAAATAATTTATAGCACAGTTGGTAATAGCGTTAATAGTGCTGGTGTTAGCAGAGGACTGTATCTAAAGGGTTTAATATATAATGACTTAGCATCTACTTGGGATCAGGTATATGTTGATGCAGTTACATTTGCACAAGATATAGCATCAAGCGTTATTGTTAATCAAAGTCCTACTTCAACTTATAGCTCAACTATACAATTTAAAAATTTATTGTTAACCGGCGGTGCGGCAGCATCTAGCTTGTTAAGTAACACGTTTAGTTTAATTACTAATATTGCTAAAGGCAATGCGGCTCCAACAATCGTACAACCAATACTTACCGGATATAACATTGATTACAGAAATGCTAGAACTTTAATTGTTGAAAATAGTGAAGATATTGCTGTTAATACAACTGTATATCTTGATGAAAAATACAAGGGTGGCTTTAGTTACGACGAAGCAATCTGCTCTAGAGATGTTGGATTGATTACAGATGGTTTAGCCATTGACATTATTACAGGCGGTACTTGGCAGTCAGTGTTTGCTGGCAAGAGCTATTACAGAAATGCTAGTGCAAAAGCTGTTGCCATCGGAACACAATATACAGAAACTGTTGATGCACTTAAATTCCACGGCGACTTATGTTTACAAGTGCTTAACCAAACAGTGGCAAGTCGTTACCAAGTAATTGTTCCACAATATTTTAATCCATTGAAGAATGTTTCAGCTGGTGCAAAACAAGCATTAACTACTAATTTTAATATTATTTTAAATATTATTGAAAACGGAATTGGTGCCGCGCCCGTTCCTAGCTTCGGTACTGGTATCTGGCAAGTTGAAATTGATAACGGAGCCAATGGATATGTTGACCAAGGTGTGCCAGGTAACGTTGATATTATTCCAGCTAAGGTTATTGTTGGGGTTGACTCTGAGTTCGTTGTCGGCTCGGGGGCTTATGCCAGTATTGTAAAATATATTCCAGGTGTAACTTCACCTACTGACATACTAAATGTTCGGTTGACCAAACCGGGATTCTTTAAAGTTGGCGAGCAAGTTGAATTCGGAGAAACTGTAAGAGATTTACATATCGTTATTCAAGTTGAAGCTGGTATTTACTACGAAGATTATCCAATACGTGTGGCCGCTAACGTTTCTATTCGTGGTGACGAATTTCGTAGAACTATAGTACGCCCACGTGATCGTATTAGTCAAAGCCCTTGGCGTAAAGTATTTTTCTACAGAGATGCTGTTATCGATGCGTTAGAACTAGGTCCATATGATTACGACATTGATTACACAACTACCATTGCTGATAGTACTGCTGTTGTAGGCGGAACCAATGCTAAGATTGCAATAACATTAGGAACTGGGCAAGTTCCTAGTGATTGGATTGGCAAAGTATTCATGGATGATTATTTTGACAATGGCGTAGATAAACGCGGAAAAGCAATCGTAGACTCAGTCAGTGGCAACGTCATGAACTGTAGCGTAATATATCCATTCAATCAGGCTAGTACTATTGCCTACGGTGAATGGCATATTTACGGAACTATTAATTACGGACGCCATTATCTAACAGATCCACTAGATATCACTAGCACCGCTAAAAATAACAACCAAATTGACGTATTACTTTGTAATGACGCTGTTCGTATTAGTAATACAACGTTCCAAGGCCATGGCGGATTTATTATGGTACTTGACCCAGAAGGTCAGATTAAAACCAAGTCTCCATACGGTCAAGTATGTTCTAGCTTTTCACAATCTATAAACCGTAAGAGATTCGCAGGTGGACAATTTATTGATGGATTCTCAGGTCGTGTTTTCGGTACCATTATAGATGTACAATATGATGCTATTACCAGTTTATATAAATTAACAAACGGTAACGGATATACCAATGGCACCTACACAAATGTAGCACTAGATTCAATTTTTGCTACGACTACTGGACATCAAGCAACTGCTAATATTATAGTTTCAGGTAATCAAATTACTAGTGTTGAAATTAACAACGGCGGAATTGGATATGTAGTTGACGATGTATTGACATGTAGTGCTATCGGGGCAGGAACCGGATTTACTGTTTCAGTTGCTACCGTAACCGGAGTAGGTAATGGTATCACTGTTACTGTACAAGGAACAACAAACAGTGGTTTAGACGTTAGACCACCGCAACCACCATGTGCATTTTTCGTCCAAGGTAGTCGTTACCAAATTAATGATGTTGTAAGTTTTGATAGCACCACTGCTACTGTAGTATTAACTATGGACGTTGGTACTCCTTATAATATAGCCGCATTTTATAACAACGAAAAATGTAGTAGAGACGTTGGTCTAATAATTGATGCCGCTACTTACGACATGGTATTGGGAAGTAACTTTCAATCGATCGCTGGTGCAAGGTCGTATACTAGAATCAATGCCGCTACGGTTATCAATTCGCAAAAGACATTAACACTTGCTGGTTTTACTAAAGCTAGAGATTTAGCAGTTGCATCGATAACAGCTGGAGCAACATATGATTCAGCTAGATCAATATTGACTGCTAACATGAATATTGTTAACACAGTTATTGATCAAGGTCTTACAGCCGCACCTAACATTTCATATCCGACTGCTGGCGCCGCTACTGCAAATGCTGCCAAACTAAGAGATAATTTAATTGCTAATAGAAGCTTTATACAACAAGAAGTTACAGCTTGGATTGCTTCTAACTATGTAGTTAAAAATATTCCTAATTACAGTGCGTTAGTGTATCAGCGAGAAATTGGGTATTTTATTGATTCCATGATATACGATATCATGTACGGCGGAAATAGTATGACTTACGATATCTCATTGTCATATTACCTAGCCGGTGTTTCACAATTTCCAGGTCAAGAACAATATCTATTAGCAGCCTATACACAATTAAAATCAATCTTACAACAGATTGCAACTAATACACTAATCACAAGATCAACAGGTAATACTGCAACACAAACAATCAATGGAAGTTATGTTATTTTAAATAGTGATGCGGCCTATATTAAAATTAGCACACTGGTAGAAATACTAAAAGATTATGTATACGATGGAGATTTTGATAGTGCAACAACTAGAACTGCTCCAACTATTGCATCTGTTGGATTAGATACTAATTTGTTGGCAGCTAGAACAACTGTTGTAGATAGTAAGGCAACTATTCAATCAACAGTGATTGATTACTTAAACACCGGCGGTGGGCTACGTATTAATATTGAGGGCGGTGGCAACAAGTCAATGCTAGCAAATGACTTTGCTATGATTAACGACTTAGGTTACGCTATTGTAGCATACAACGGCGGCGTGACAGAACAAGTGTCTACATTTACTTACTACTGCCATACTCACTATTGGGCAGGTAATGGTGGACAGATTCGTTCTGTGGCTGGTTCTAATGCCCACGGTGACTATGCTTTACGTGCAACAGGATTTGACACAACAGAAAAACCGGATAGCGTTAATCTTGCGGCAGATATGTCTCAGACTGCAAAAGTATACAAACTGGGAATTACTGCTAGCGAAATGACCCCAACTGTTGCTAAACAGGCACTGGCTGTTTGGATTATTGATTATAGCTATATTCCATATAACATTAGTGAATTAGAAATTGATCACACCATGGCTGGTGGAGTTATTACTCGTTATGAAATTACTAGTATTGAACATACTTCAGTTACAATTGACGGACAGAATGTTCTTAAATTGAATTTAAGCTCTGCCGGTAATAACGGCACATCAAGCTCTGGCCTGGCCGCTGCCGCATATAACGGACAACTTGTTAGCATACGATCATTACAAAATCTTAAATTTTATAATATTGATAATGTTAAACCAACTCGCCCAAGTACCGCGTTGCAGTACATTGATAACTTGGCAGACATTTATCGAGTTATTGCTTACAACTTGACTGAATCAACTGGCGAACTATTGCCAAGTAATATTGCTGTTTTACAAACAGATGCATCGTTCGGTTATTATAAATTTGTCACTGATGTAAAACAATTATCCTATGTTGACCCAGATTTTAGCTTTGTTACTACTGCGACTAGCGGTGATGCAACTACTGCAACAGTATCGTTTGCATCACAATCTATTGCACCGTTTGCAGTTGGCGATAAAGTTATTGTCCAGGGAGTGACTCCAATCGGATACAACGGTTCTTATATCGTTACTGGCGCAACTAATTCGTCAGTATCATATGCTAACACTACAACTGGATCAATGACTATTCCAGGACGTGTTGGTTACAAGACAATGGGTGCTACTGTAGCTGACTACAAGATTGCGGTTATTCCAATCACAGTTCAGACAACAATTGACCAACTTGATAAAGGCATTTACATCACCAGCTATGCTGGTAGAACACATCGAATTACTGGCTACACTCGGCCGGTTGTACAGTTAAGTGCTCAATATGTTAGTGGCGGTATAATTTCAACTACTATGATCATTAGTAGTGCGACTGGAGTAATTGCGCCAGGTATGAGAGTCAGTGGAGGTGGTGGCGTATTTACTACGCAGACTGTGATAAGTTTCACTCCTCCAGTATCTCCATCGATACAAGGTACTATTGTGTTAAGTGGAGTAGCAGCCGGAGCTCCGTCAGGAACATTATATTTTGATATTGAAGTGCCATCATACATTACTATTGATGCTAATCCAACAGTTAATATTGCAGGCGATGGTAGTGCTATTAATGCATTTACCTATGTAAGTAAAATTGTTCCTGCTACTGGCAAGAAGTTTGTAACATACGATGTATCTTGGAATCCTGATAACTTGCCTGTTGTTGATAATTTTTATAAAATTTCAGGCCAGACAAACACTTTATACAACGGTTACAACAGAATTAGTGGATCAACAAGTAGTACCCAACTAACAGTAGCCGATACTACTGGATTATCCGTTGGTATGATAATGACTAGTATTAATGCACTAGCATATATTCCAGCTGGTACAACTATTCAAAGTATTGATTCAGCTAATAAATTTACAGTGAGTCCGGCATGTTGGGTGCCAACAGGATGTACTATTAGCTCTACAGTTATCGCTGTTATTGATCGTCTTGATATTACCAATGCTGGTAGCGGTTACACCACTCCTCCAATTATTACGATTGGTAGTGTGACACCCGGCGGTGCAACTGTACAAGGTATCGCTACTTGTAAAATTGATGTTACAACTGGGGCAATTACAAGTATTACTATCGTACAACCAGGTTACGGTTATACTGGCGTACCAGATGTAAAACTAAGTGAAGTTAAGGGCGGAGCACAATTAATTGCAGTGTTAACTGCAACAGCAACGCAAAATACTACAGCAAGCTCCGGTGTGATTACTAATCGAGTTACTGTAGCATACGATAATGATCCCGGTGATTGGATTCCAGGACTGCAAATAGCATTAACTAGTTTCAATGCGACATCCGGTAGTGGACCATATCTTGTAACATTAAACATTCCAACACAAACATCTGCACCTCAAGTTGGTAGTTTCTGGACATTGGCTGGCAATAGTAACCCATCATATAATGGCACTTGGTTTGCAACTGCTAGTTCAGCAACTACAATACAACTTAGTTTCCCAACAAATCCGGGAACATTTGGCATAGGTGGAACTATTAATCTACAAGGTACAGTGGTATCTAATGCTGGTATTGCTAAAGCAACTTCAGCAACATACAACAGTGTTGCTGGTTTCTCAGTATCAATGACTGTTCCGACTACTAGCACATCAACTACTGGCAGCTGGCAACAAGTATTTGGTAATAACAATACATTATATAATGGCTTCCATCAAATCATTAGTGCATCGGGAACTAATAAAACATTATTTTATCCTTACAGTCCAGATTATGCAATCGCTACAAGTTCCGGTCTAAAATCAGGATCTGGGCCGTATTTTGTAACTTACGGACTGCCGACTCAAGAAGGTGCCCCTAATGTAGGATCTACATGGATCGTTAGTGGGAACAGCAACAGTTCTTATAATATAACTGCTGTTTGTACTGCCAGCACTACAAGTACCATTACACTAAGTTACGGCGCAGGTGATCCAGGTACAATTGGTACTGGAACTACATCTGTTACATTGATCCAAGATGCAATGGATGTTGTTACTTACGAGACTAAAACAGGCACTGGCCCTTACCTAGTAACGTTTAATATTAATGCTCAAGCTGTTGCTCCGCTAGTCGGCAGTTATTGGTCTATCACTGGAAACAGTAATGCGCTATACAACAGATCGGTTATAGTTACTGCGAGTACCACAAGTACAATCACATTTAGCTATTCAATTGATCCCGGAGTGTATGGTACCGGAACTACAACTCTTACTAACAAAACATTTACGATAGAAGCTGGTACAAATGCGTCAAGCACATCGTTAGGTATTAACAAACCGTTTGAGTCTGGAACAGCCTATACTGTTCGTGCAGGTTATTCTTCAGATACCTACGGACAAGTTACAACACGTATTAGTACATGTCGTGTAACAGGTCATGATTTATTAGATATCGGTACAGGTAGCTATTCAACTACTAACTATCCGACTCAGATTTATGGTAATCCTGCACAGTCTCGTAACCAAGCAAACGAGGTTTACGAAGAAGGTGTGGGTCGTGTGTTCTATGTAACCACTGACCAAAATGGTATCTTCCGTGTAGGTCGATTCTTTACAGTTGACCAAGGTACTGGTACTGTTACGTTCAGTGCAAGTATTGCGTTGAGTAACCTAGACGGTCTTGGATTTAAACGCGGTGTTGTTATTAGCGAATTCTCAACTGATACTTCGATGACTAACAACGCACCTGAAATCGTTCCAGTACAGTCAGCAGTTCGAGGCTATATTGACAAACGTTTAGGACTTGATCATGGTGGAGGTGTTGTTGCGTCTAGTAGCTTAATTGGCCCGGGATATCTAGTACTTAACGGACAGCTAGCAATGAAAGGCTCATTGAACATGGGCACATTTGGTATTGGCAACTTGGCAACACCAACTGCTAACACAGATGCTACTACTAAAATATATGTAGATACTGCTATTGCCAACGTTAGTACACTGGCTAAATTACAAGACGTGGTGTTGAGTAATCAAGCTAACGGCGATACTTGGGTTTATGATACAAGTTTAACATTGTCGATTAACGGTGCGTTTGGTACTGGTAATAGTCTCACATTCCAATTTGCTAATCCTAACAGCTATACATTTAAAGTTGGTCAGCAAATTATTATTACTGGCGTTATTGAAACCGGTGGTAACCCTGTACCTTACAATGGTACATATTCAGTCATTAGTTCTACGAGTACTACTGTTCTTGTTGCAGGAACTGCAACTAATACTTACTCAAGTGGTGGTACTATTCAAGCCAGTGCTTGGAAGAATGTTGCATTGCCGACTGGTGATGTTAATATAACGTATAGTGCTGTTACTAAGACATTAACTACAACTATCCAAGCTAGCAAAATTGTTAACTCAATGGTTAGTGCATCTGCGGCGATTGATCAAAGTAAATTAAATCTAGTTATTGCTAGTTTAAGAACAAGTGCGCCTACAGGTACTGCCGCACAGATACAAGCCGCAAGTGGACTTGCTAGTTTTGATACTAGTTCGTTTACTAACACAAACGGTTTCATTGGACTAAAGAGTGGTGGTGTTATTTACAGCTCATTGGCCAACATTGCCGATAAGACATTGTTAGGTAACTTTACTGGTGCGGCATCATACCCGAGAGAAATTAGTTCAGGTACTATTGTTACTGCCGGTGATGGTATTAAGAACGCATCATTCACTTCTAGCGCAACTGGCACGTTTGTAATGCAGACCATATATGATGGCAATACTGCTAACAATACATATAGCTTGCAAAAAACAACTACTACTGGAGAACTTAATAGCATAGTTAAAACTACCAGTACCGGTGATATTAATGCCGGTGGATTTATTAGTGCTACTAGTTATATTAATGGTAATGAAATCCGAATTGATGGTTATAAGGTAATTGACACTAGTTCGACTACACTGCAATTCTTTACACCCGGTGGATATAATTTTGCTACTTCTAACGGTACTAGTTCTGCAAATACCACAACTGCTTTCACTGGCATTGTTGATGTTAATGCTGGTACGTTAAAAACTAAAACTTTAACAACTGGACTTGCAGTGGGTGCTGGCTCTGAAGGTACAATCACTGGACAATGGTCATTGTTATCATCAAGTCAAATTGATTTTACTTCTGGTACATTAAAATCTACTTCGTTAACTACTGGTAGCGATACTAATCCAGGAACTATACAAGGTTATTGGTCACTAAGTGGTTCAAGTAGATTACAAGCAACTTATGCTGACTTAGCAGAGTTTTACGAAGGTGATCAAGAATACGAAGCAGGTACTGTGCTAGTATTTGGTGGTGACAAAGAAGTTACCACAACTACACAAATGAATGACACACGTTCAGCAGGTGTAGTAACTACAAATCCTGCGTATGTAATGAACGCAGAACAAACTGGTATTCGAGTTTGTCTAGCACTAGCAGGACGAGTTCCTTGTAAAGTTGTTGGACGAGTTAAGAAAGGTGACATGCTAACAACTAGCTCAACCTCAGGATACGCTGTTAAGGCTAACGATCCTAAGTTAGGAAGTATTATTGGTAAAGCATTAGAGGATAAAGATTACGGCGAAGCTGGCGTCATCCAAGTAGCTATCGGGAGAGTATAATGGCTAAGCAAACAATCAACATTGGTGCGACAGCAAATGACAAAAGCGGTGATCCTTTACGAACCGCGTTTGACAAAGTTAATCAAAACTTTGCTGAATTGTATAATTCTGTGTCAGCAGTGGTAGTGGTTGGAGCCACTGCACCAATCAATCCAAGTGTAGGTGACCTATGGTGGAATTCAGTAAGTGGTAGAATGTATGTCTACTTTGGAACTGCCTGGGTTGACTCCAGTCCAGTAGACGGTGCCGGTATTAGTTCAACTAACGAACTGGTTAACGGTGCTTACACAACGAGCCTTGGTGCAAATGGTGTACTAACATTGCCAAATGGTAGTATTATCAATGGTAGTACTATTAGAGGTGTTGCCGGTACTGGAGAATTAAACTATACAGGTATTACCATTGGTCCTAACAGTAATGATGCTGAAAAGACATGGATGTGGGTCGATCATGCTAATGCATATATTAGTACTGATAACTCTGCAAACACATGGACATTTAACGATGCTGGTGCGTTAACATTCCCCCAAGGCACCACAATTGCCACCGCTGACGGAACAGATGCATTTATCATAGACGGTGCTGTTGACAAAGATATTCAAATATATACCTACAGTGGTCCTACTCCTACTGCTCACGGTTGGACGTTTGGCGCAGATGGTACGTTAACATTACCGGGTAAGATAGCATTTCCGCAGATTTCTGGACCAACTTTAGAATTAGTAGAAGATACAAATTTATTAATTAGGTCAAATGCCAGTGATGGTAATGCCAATAATACTATCAGATTAGCAAACTACGTTCAAGGTGTTGCTAGTTACGGTTCTGACATTACCTTATTAAAAGATAGATTTACAATTGGTGTTAATGAGAATAAACTTTGGACCTTTGGTGCAGATGGTAGGGTCACATTTCCTGATACCTCAACTTACAATAATAGTAGACTAACAGGTGCTGTTGACAGTGACTTAGAGTTAGAAGTCAAACATAGAATCACAGTTTCTGCTGTTGAGTCAGTAGGCGATGCTGTAGGTGGAATGTTTACTACAGACATAACGAATGACGATGACATTACTGTAGTTGAAGCTGGTTGGCAATTAAATGCTGGCACCGAACTTGCTCCAGAGTGGATACCAGTGTTTGAAGGCATTGAGAGCAATCCAGGTGTATACAACATTCTTATAGCACAAATAGATTTACCAGTAGGATTTGAGTTTGTACAGGGATCTACATATACCTTTAGAAATCCCACACCAGTATCAAAAGTCTGGACTATCAACAATCAAAACGGCACACTGATAGCACCGGGCAATGCAATCCTAAGCAATGAAACAGCACCGTTAGGCGGCGGTGGTACTTATAGAGATTTCAGCATTGAACTACCTACACCGGATGAATCGAATGAACAGCGTTGGACGTTCAGCAATGATGGTGCCATAACATTCCCTAACGGTGATCTCAATATTGTTGGTAATACAATTAGCAATTATGTTGTAGGTGAGATGGGCGGCAGCGGAAGTCAACTTGAAGTGGCTCCGACCAAGACAGTTATCACAAACGGAGTTACTAGTAGTTTAAGCGGAGGTGGCTCGGGAATAACAAGTCAAGCTCTATTTGAAGTTAGCACCAACGGAATTCTCAGCTCCTTCCAAGTTATCAATACATTAGGTGAGGGTGAGCCATCACTGACCAGTGAGTTCCTAACTGAATTAGACAACCTTAACTTTAAGATCGGACAAAGATTTACTAATGATCTAGGTGACGGTAGCGAACCTCTTGTAGCATTTAGTGGATGGACCTTTAGCACAGACGCACCAGGCTACACAAAAACATTGACATTGCCAGCAGGCGGTGCCATTGCGGAAAGTACTAATACTTTTAATATTATTGGACTAACACCTGCAGGACCTACAGGTGTGCCGTCAAGTATTAGTGGAGGTGTTGCGAGCACCAATGCTTTTTGGGATCAAAATCCGTTATCTAACTTAGCCACAACATTAGGATCAGGAACTGGTCTGACTGTGACTGTGACTCAAACTGAAGGAGTTGCTATTGCTATTGCTATTGTTAATCCTGGTACAGGATACACAAACGGTGAACTTATATCAGTTACAAGTGGCACTGCAAATGCTATGTTCTACATCAATACTGTAGACTATAATGAAACAGAGTGGACCTTTGGCTGTACGGGTGCATTGACATTCCCAGATGCTACAGTTCAGACTACAGCATGGGCAGGCGGAAAAGTGGTTGCGGCTCCAGCACACAGTTATGGGGAGACTGGAGATGTTGCCGGCATGTTGGCATTTGATGCTTCATACATTTATTATTGTACAGCAGACTATGTAAACAACACAACAGATATTTGGAAACGTACAGCACACGGGGCTGGTACATGGTAAAACAATTAAATACAAGATACTGAGCAAAATAAATGACAGTACTAACATTCCCAACGAATCCAACACTTGGCCAGGTATACAATGCTCCTAACCAAATACAATATGTTTTTGACGGTGTAAAGTGGACTGTAGAAACCATAGCATCGACATCACTTGCAGTGACTAATTCAGTACAAGATCGTATTGCCCCACTATTTGTCAATGGTGTTCATAACGGCATTAGCGCAACATATAACACTGTTAGTAATCAATTAAGTTTAACACTATCTATCGACGGCGGCACCGCTTCGACAACGTTTTAAGGACTATTAAAAATGGCAACGCAGATAAAATTAAGAAGAGACACCAACACTAATTGGAACACTAACAGTACCGTTGTCCTAGCAGAAGGCGAGATTGGAGTCAACTTAACCAGTGGACAGTTTAAGTTAGGCGATGGCTCTAGTACTTGGGCACAGTTAACCTACTTTAGTGAAGATAGATTTGACGCAACGGGCGCATTGGTTTATCCCGTCAGTGCTGTACAACGAGACACTGCTACTGTGACATGTGCGGGCAACGCCAGCACTGTGGTTTACACAGCGTCAGGTCAATATCAACACACTATAAAATTATTGATACAGGTTGAAGGTAATGTGGGGGCGGCAGTGGACTGGGACACACAATCGTGTGAAATGATCATAGCCAAAAGTTGGAGAGGCCCGACAGTAGCAGCCACAGTATATGCTGTGGTACACACCAGTGTGGCACCATTGGCAACATTTACCGCAGAGTGGAACGCACTGACCAGCAGAGTAGAAGTACTATGCGCCACACCCAGTGCCAACACAGTTTACGTTAGAACGTTCGCAACAGAAATTACAACAGCAGATTAAGGAATAATATAACATGGCAAATAAACCATTCGCAATACAAGGCTCCGACCTAACACTAGGCGGCGTGAATTTATCAGCAGGTACAACTGGTGTTGTTATTCCTGGCGTTACACAGGCGGTCAACTTCCGTGTGAAAGAAGTTGATGAGATGCCTAACATTGGAGGTCAAGACCTTGGCAGTGACGAAACTGCTGTTACTGTGATTGACAACGCTGAATACTTGTA
>Ga0209768_10000338_pt1 | contig 32163 bp, 25 predicted proteins | sample LauGreSBDMM110SD_3_FD_187564 | JGI IMG/M metagenome (GOLD analysis project Ga0209768, IMG submission 187564) | Freshwater lake microbial communities from Lake Michigan, USA - Sp13.BD.MM110.SD (SPAdes) (version 2) | ecosystem: Environmental > Aquatic > Freshwater > Lake | place: Lake Michigan... | reverse complement strand
GTATCGTATGCTCAGTAACGATATATGCCCGTGACCCACAAAAATAACACAGTTCCCCATAACGCGCCGCGTTCACCAACCTTCAAGACTTTTTGGCACGCAGCGCCTCCAAGAGCTCCGTCTTTGGCACACGCGTGGTCGTCCAAATGTATCCACCCGAGCCCCGCAGTTTATCTTTAAACCCGTTTACGGCAGAGTTAATATTTCCGTGAGGAATACCTGTCTTTTTCTCAGCTTCGCGGAAATCGTCGTACACCGCGATCTGGGCTCCGTCCTCTGTGTTCTGAAACACCTTGAAGATGGACCCGAAGATATTTGGCTTGTCCATTTCATATTCCTCGTACGTCCGATACCAGCGATAGCCGTACGCCACACCTTTCGTGCTTACAGCACCTGAAATAGCGGCACAGTGGCTTATTCCAAATTGAAGCGCCGCCGCCATAAAGCTCTCAAAGCTTCCGACGACATTGCCGAGATAGTCCACCTGAATCACCGTATATTTACGCAGTTTCTTCATACTGTTGGTCTCGTAAGCGTGAAGAATGTTTCGCGACTGCGACACACACTCTAAGTTACTTACGTGGTTGTTGGACTTGTTACCATCTTTGTGGTTCACCACCAGATCGTTTGAGTAATTCGGTAAAAACACCTCCGCCACCAACCTGTGAATAAGCTTTGCATTCACGCTGCAATAGCCACGGCCATCTCTCGTAGTGCACTTAATCCGTCCATTTATAATCCGTTTTACCGCACCATAGTTGGATACCGCGTAGCCCTCCAATGAAGGGCTGTCGCGCCATTCCTCGTCCGGCTGCGGCTCGGGATAAAACGACGTGTTGCTGTACTCATCCGTGTACTTCTCTACACGCGAGTGCGTGTTTTGTTCGCTGTGCGTCGCCCATTCCAGGTTTGCTACCCTGTTGTCGTTCCGAATCTTGTTTTTGTGATTGACCGTTCGCTTCTTCTCTGGATTTTCCAGAAATGTTAACGCAATCAGCCGATGAACATCCCGCGATACGGTTTTGCCATTCTGACGCACTGTCAAGCGCTCGTAACCAATCTGCGTTTGGTACTTTGTGAGCCCTTTCTTGGTCTTCGCGTTCCGCACATCACCCATCGTAGACGCCTCGTACGCCTCAAACTCCGGAATGACCTTCCATTCCGGAGCCGCATCATTTACTTCGGGTTTCTCATCTTCATCGCCCTCGCCGCCCTCATCGCCCTCCACCGCTTCCTCGTCCGCATCGCCCTCGCTCTCCGACGCCGCCGTAATCTCGCACACACTCGCGCGCGCGGGCGCGCCAGTAGATGCCATTGTCCTTGCACAGCGCTCCTCCCCTCCTGCGGCGTCATTTTTTCGGCGCGCCGCCCCCACGCTTTTCTCGTCATAAGTAAAGCAACAGAATGCCGCCCACGTCATCCGCCCCCGCCGAGACTGCCCTATTCTTGTTCCCCATCATTATCGGACTTGGTTCCGTCTCGCTTCTCGCGCTCACTGGCGCGCGCCCCCCACGCCGCGGCATCTGCAACGTGACGCCCACCCTTCAACCACCCGGCTGGGTGTTCTCCGTCGTTTGGCCGATCCTCTATTTACTCCTCGGCGGCGCCCTCGTTCTCGTTTGGCGCGCCGGCGGTCGCCAATGGACCGCGCCCGTGTTTCTCTTCCTCTTCGCCGCGATTCTTGCCCTTCAAGCGTGGTGGTGGACCTTCTCCACCATTTGCCGCCCCCGCGCCGCATTCGTTTCGCTTCTCGCCATTGCCGTTGGTTTCGCCCTATTCGCTCTATGGGCCGCCCTCCATCGCGACACCCCCACCTACCGCACCGTCGCGCTCCTTATCCTCCCGCTCGTCGCCTGGACCTCCTTTGCGTCCTTTTTGAGCTATCAAATCGTCGTCGGACAAATCCGGGTATAAACCTTTCAAAACACACCGCATTTAACCGCGACCCCGTTGTAAAATGCTTTACCTCAGCTCACTCTGTTTTTTCACAGTCATTGCCCACGCGTACGCCCTTCAAGATACGGTGAGTCATCACATAGCCACCCTACTCACCTGTTTTTCCATACTGAATCACGCAAAATTCTACGACAAAGCCTATCCAGGAAAAACGCTCATACGCCGCGGTGATCAATTATTCGCCAGCGCCGCCTGGTTCCGCAGCCTACTCACCTGCGTTCAGGCGTATTCTATCTTCCTAGCCGAAGACTCCGCTGGATTTAACGTCGTTACCGCCGAATGGATACTGTCGTGCGCAGCGCTCTATTACTCAATCTGGGTGTACCATATTGGGAAAAAAGTAGATGATCGCGTTCGCGGCGCGCACTATTGGCACCTTTCGCTCCACGCCGCGATGATCGCAAAATCACATATGCTCCTAGACCTCAAAAGCCGCCTAGGCCTCCTTGGCGAATCCTGTCGCTAGTAGCGATCATAAATTGTTTTTATTAAATACTTACCATTTATTAGTAAGATGGATTATTCGCGCAGTTTTCGTATTATTTTATATATTTTGACCTATCTAATTGCTTACCAGGGCTCCCACTTAATGAATAAACCTCAATATCTTAAAATGTATTGGATTGGTCTAATTGGATTTATTAATGTAGAACTAATGACATATCTGACAACAACAAAATATAAAAATATTATAAATAACGCATACAACAAATGCTATGTCGTATGTTACGACAAATGGTGCAAATATTTGTTGAAATTCCGCGGTAAAGATTATTTCTTAACGTTCAATAGCCAAGATAAAATTGATAGAGTTAAAAACTGTCTTCTATCTCTTTGGGGTGTATTACATTTTATATTATTCGCCTTAATAGGCTTTTTCGTCCCAAACGTTTTCTATGAAGTTATTATTATTTCCATCCTATACGAATACATAGAATACTTACTGTATAACTGTCACGATGCTCTGGATATTGTATTAAATATTATTGGCTATTTATTCGGCACTTTCTTATTAAAAATATACCTGAGTAAAAAATAAAACTCCGCGACGAGCCGCACCGTGCCGCTACTTAGCGGCGGTCCATAATCACGCGGGATTTCCGGCACATTTTACATTTTCGCACGATCTTCACCACACGCTCGCGCCCAGATGCCATCGTTTCAGAATCGTAATGGTCTTCATATACAACCGTTGCGGCGCCATTGCAGCAAACCTCCACACCCGTCACAATCGGTATGTAGAATGTGATCATTTTCGCTCCACGCCGCTCCACGCCGCTCCACGCCGCTCCACGCCGCTCCACGCCGCTCCGCGCCACACTACACCAAGGCGGATTCTTTTTAAACCCTCTTTAAAAGTAGAGTTCTCAAAAATGGAGTCTATGACTCTAACTCAGTTGCGAGCGACAGATACATATAAATTGTTACCAGGATATATGCATAAATCAAAAATGAAGCGCGAAGAGCTCATACAAGCGCTCACAGACGCCAATAATGGTAATCTACCATTTGTATGTAAAGAAACATACGCTCTGACAAATGACGAACTCAAAGATACTCTCAAAAAGACCCTCATAGAGTATTACAAACACGGTGCGCGCAGTTCCAAAAAATTGGATAATTTACATTTCTTTATCAATTGCATCATCAGGTTTCGCATAAACCAAATAAGCCCAACAATTGCAAAGCACATTAAAATCTACTCTCAACCTGATAAAGAAATGAACGTCCAAGGCTTACTCTACGGAAAAGACGTAGATATTACTGTTCGCTATAAGACACACGACATTGGTCTCGTATCGGTTAAATTTATAATGAGCAATTACGCACAAAATGCAAATAATTACTTTGAAAATCTAATCGGCGACGCCGTGAACCTTAAAACATACCCAATGCCTCGCGTATTTTGGTATAATATGCTTTCATTCCAAAATATACCCTATTACGACAAGACTCACGTGCAAAAGCGCACCGAACATATACAAGTCAAAAAATACAAACAGCTTATGCAACTTAAAAGTACCTATAAGAATTTACCAGACTATATTTCCATTACATATATACAAAACCCGGTCAATATTCTCCAACACCCAAATAAAGTTGAGAAATCGCCCACTAAAATAGAAGATTTAGTAAATAATATTATTGAAAACGAAATCAAAACAGAAGCACCGTTTGATTTCTGGCAAAACCTAAACCAATTCTGTAACCGCGTTGTGAGTGTCATACAGACACATTATGATAAGGAAAGTTCTAGACACCGGCTGCCTATGAAATCTATTTAAATGAAGCGTGTGTTAATGCGAACCATCCACCTGCCCTATGATTTGAATTTTGTAAAATTAGTTCCTCATTCTTCACCAATTGCGTGCGAATCTTAGAAAGGCTTTTATTTTTACCAACGGGTTGTAGCCATAATCCACTATAATAAAGAGGCACCGATTTCACGAATAAATGCTCTCGGATATTCCGGACCACTGCCGAAATAAAAAGGCGCTTCTCGGAATGCGGCATTAAGCTTTGTGTCCGCCCAAATGCGTACCACGCAGGATATGTCCCCACTTTTCCGCTGTCGCGATTATCTAGCCGAGACTTATAGTTCAAAAGATACTTATAACACTTCGGAAAGACCTCCTCAAAATCTAGTCGGATGTTTACTTTACCATTATTCATTTGGTAAGGATAAATAATCTTATGAAGTGCATTTTTAGAAACTTTTAAAATATCTTGGCACGCCCCCGCTTCTATTTCAAACGTCTCGCCATCTTTTACAAACCGTAGCGTCTTTTTACCTTCTATTAAAGCCCATTCTTTAATAATAAACACATCATCTGCGAGCGTCATTATGCCGATTCTTGGAATAAACTCTATACCCATATACGCGCCTGGTTTTGCCGTCGCCGTCGCTGCTGCCGTTGCTCCCGCTAAATAATTTATTTTAGCATCCGTTCCATTCATTCCATCGCGTCGCAAATAATAAGGGTTTGCCCTCTTCGTCAGCACCAAAATGCAGGTATAAGTAGATACATTCTCAAACACTTGCTCTGACTTAAAATCTATTAAATGCTCTATCATTTGGTTTTTCATTAAATACGCTTTCATATTTACCATACTTTTATTATAAAGAATCGCATTTGGAATGATGAATATTAATCGCCCATCCTCACGTAATAGATCTAGACATTTTGCCATAAAATACACAAATAGATTCGTGTTTCCATAAATAAAATGGGGGTATTCCGCACGCATTCGCTTTACGTTTGCCTCGGGCATATTCTGTATTTTTACATAGGGAGGGTTTCCAATGATAATATCATACTGTTTTCCAGGGGAAAAATCTAAAAAATCTTGATGAATAAACTCCCATTCAGGAAACGCGTTTTTACACACCGTCACGTGCTCTTTTTCCAAATCAACGCCCGTTACGCGATGATTTTTTGGTATGTACCGCAAAATCGCCCCATTCCCGCAAGCAGGTTCAAGAATATCAAGAGATTTCTCCTGTCCAATATTCATAAATGACACCATAAATCGTGCGATGTTTTCGGGTGTAAATACTTCCCCCTGCTTTTTAATTTTTGTATGTTCTGTCATATTCACTTACTGTGTATGTATACAATAAATCAAACAAAAATAAATACGCACTGCGTTAGCGCACCCACCACTGCATCGCCACCAGCGACAGCGCCGTTATGACCGCATATGTACCACAGCCAATCCAGCGCGTCACCGGCATCTTCGTCTCCGGATCGTAAAAGCACATTCCGCGCAGGCCGCTCAGCGACGCGCTCTCAGACTCCGCATCGGCGCCCTCCTTCTTTTTCTTCAACGCGTCATAGTAGTTCTCTTGGCAGCCGAGGTGCAGCATCATCCCCGCCACCAGCAGCGCCTGAACCGCAAAAAATGCCACCTTAAACCACACCGGCAGCGTCAGACGGAACAGAATCACCCAGTAAAGCGCAATGACGACCAGAACGTCCTTCCCGTGATCCAGAAGGTCCCCAAAGCGCGAAACCATCTTGTAGGCCCGCGCGTAGTTCCCATCCGCGACGTCAAAGTAGTAGGAAATCATATAGAGGATACCCGCCCACGTGAACGCCCCGCGCGTTAGCGCAACCACGCTCCACACTCCAAACACCGCCGACAGCAGCGTGACGTGATTCGGGACCATTCCCAGCGCAAAGTAAATCGGGTTCACGTGCTCATTGATATCAATAAGCACGTTGTCCACCGGGTTCTCGTAGCAGTGCGGGATTTTACGACCAATGCTCTGCGCAATTTCCAGGAAATCCACGAGAGGGTGCGACGCCGGAGCCGAGCCCGCCCGCGCCGCCGCGCCCGCGCCCGCGCCCGTGCCCGCGCCAGCACCCGCCCCAGCGGCCGCTACCTGCACCGCCTGCGGTCCACGCCCAAAATCCGGCAGCTTCACGCCCGCCGCGCGTAAGTCCACGCCCGCATCGGACATAAGCGGCGCCCCGCAACCATTACGCGCCTCAATCACCGCCGGGCGCACCGCCATCCGCACCGTTTCCGGCGCCGAGTACGCTCCAAACCAGCCGAAGCCCACATCGGTCTTGCCCATCTCCGCCGCCACCGTTCCAAACGGCACCACGTCTTCCTCCAAATCGTCCAGCGACCGCGCACGCGAGCCAGCGCCCCCAAACTGAAACTCCGGAATCATTTCGGCGATCATATTTCCATTACCCTGCATCTGCGGAGACGGCGACACCATTTTGGCGGCACGCTCTACTCTATATGATACTTAGCAAATATCCAAAAACAAAACATAAGATGGCTTTATACCGCGGTCACTTTTACACTCGGCCCCGACGCCGCCGGCGCCGACGCAGCCGGCGCCTCCTGAACCGTGCAAAACATATCCGGCCCGCGGATCACCGCATCGGCGTACCGCTCGGTAATCGCGTCCATCAGCGTGCGCGTATACAGCATATGCCCACACGGCCGCAAGTAATCCTCCACGAATTGGTTCGCGTTCTTAATGATTTCGCGGTGCATTTCCGTATCGTCCTTCACGCGCTCCCAGGTCTCCGTCAGGTTTTCCAGGTTAAACGGGATGTAATGCACCCACGGTTTCAGGAACGGGTAGTACCAGCACTGGTCTTCGGAATCCATTTTCCACAGCACCGAATTGGACGCCATCACCCAAACCACGCGGTCCCAGCACGCCGTGTTGCCGTCCACGCTCGCAATATGCCTATACGTATATTGCTCGTATTGCGACATCATATCGTGCATATAATCCGCCAATTGCGGCGCGTATTTCTGAGGAATATTCACAATCGTAGAAATATATGAATCAATCCACGATTTGTCCTTCGCGAATTTGCACAGCTGAACGCGCTCGTTGTGCTCCACCGTATTCATCCCGTGCGTGCTGCCGATAAACACGATCTTATTAATCTTTTTCTTGAAAGGCAGCGTGTCCACGTTATTCCGGTCAATGCTGCCCTTGTAATTTTGCATCGCATATAGGTCAGGGATTAGGATATTTACATCATCTGCGATGTTCGTAGAAAACGCAAAGATAGAATGCGACCAGCGCGAGTTATTCATCTCCACGCCGGTGTAGTCGTGGAGCGTCACGTCCATCAGCAGCTCGGAACGCGGCTGAATGAGTCGCAGAAAACCCTCAATAATCCCGCGATTCGTCGTCGTAAACTTGTGCTCAAAAGATTCTGGGTAGACCCGATGGATGAACTGCGCGCCTTTAAAAATCGCGTGGTAGTTCTCAAAGTCGCGCTCGTGAATCCGTGTCTGATCGGGCAACTTATAGCGCGCCGCGTTGGCCCGTGCGAGCTCAATAATCGCGCCGTCTATTTCCAGGCGCCGCGCCGGAATCGGCGAAAGCGAAGGGTATTTTTGAGCATAGCCGTCAAATCCAACGTCTTCGCCCGACGCCCCGTGCACCGCTTCATAGATCAGCGGCATCAGAGAGCTACCGTCTTTCATATGATGCTGATTTCCATTAAAGTGAATGAAGCAAGGCTTCGTGTTCATAACGACGTTCCAAAGGCGCCCCTCGCGCACGCGAAAATGCGACCACGGGATCGCGTAGGCCGTTTGGAACAGCACACAGCCCGTGTCCAGACACATCCGAAGTGGAATGGTAATGTTCGGAATATGCGGCGGCGTGGCCGGGGAGTTTTTCAGCTCGTACGACGGTGGGGCGTAATGCACAATTTTGAGGCGCGTTTTAAGCACGTGCGAGTTATGAATAGAGTTAATGTAGTAATAAGTGAAGAATCCTTGATCGCACGGGAACTCGGAGATGCTATGCGACAGCATCGTGCGCAGCGCGTGGACGTAACCGATATACCCACCCGAATTTAGATACTTATAAATCGTCGGACTGTAAGGATACATTTGCTGGACGTGGTCCCAAGGAAAGCACGACGTCTCCGCGCTGAACACCACATCTGTGCCAAATGCTTTAAATTTCTCCACGATTTCCTCGTCACCCGCGAATCCGATCGCGTCATAAGCATCGGTGAAGCAAAGGATATCCTCGGCGTCCACCGTATCTAAATACTCCCGCACGGCCGTAATCTTATCCAGAAATCCATTCCATTTCGCACCATCCTTGGCGAGGTTTTTTATGGTCGGACAGTTGAGATACCGTGTCTTGGAGGCATCCGTCGCATAGGTGGTAATGTGGAGCATTGCGAATTCAAAAATAAGAGGAGTTATGCTTTAAATAGAAAGAAAATTTATGGGACTCTTAGCCACTTTTAACTTTTTTCTCCCTCCGCGTCGTACTCTGATCCACGGCTGTTCAAACCGTGCTCGTTGCAGTTTATAAAAATCTATATTTGTGGTTCCTCTTACGGTGCGTGTAGCCATCGTATCTGTCGCATTCAGTTTTTTATATGTTTCTGATATGATATGCCCCTGATGATGATAAATCATCAGTAATTCCTTAGGCACAATTTCATCCGGCTTGAACGTTACATATATGTGCAAATTATCAAATTGAAACATCGTGTCGTGGAGCCGTTTCATCCGCTCAAACTCTTCAAGATGACCCTTGTCTTGTTTTTGTCAAACACTTTTTCGTAAATTTGATTAAAAATCGCTCGCTCTATATAACATATGCGTAGCGCCTGTGCAACCTCCTTATCTATATTCGTATTGTCTAGTTGAAAAAACTTTGCTGCCCAATTTTTACTTTTTACCCCACACGATTCCTTTCGGTGATACACCGGTTTTCCTGCGGGCCCATCCGTGTCAAAATGCGTTATGCCCGCAATAAACCGCTCTAATAATACTGAAACGATTCCTTTGAAATACGCAGCACTACCGTATTGTAATTGAAAAATATTCATAAAGCCATTAAAAGGTGCGGAATAGTAGTTTTTAATAGGCTCTTGGCTAGATGCATATTTACCATTGAATCGCTCGTATAATAAATACATTTTGTCAGCATTTTGATTGAGCCATCTTTGTCGTTGAAGTATATCCCAGATAAGTAAACTATTTTTAAGATTATTAAATGTGGTTTTTAATTGTCCTAAAAACGCTTTATCTTTTTGTCCTTGAAGTTGTGTAGATGATTTATACAGATCAGATAGCCGCAAAAGTTCTTTCACTCCGTTTGAACGAGGAGACATTGATATAAAGTAAAGAATACACGTTCCCTTAAATCAGTAAACATAAGTTATTAAGCCAATGCTTACGGAGTATGATCCGAGCATTGGCTACTTTCACATTGATGAAGCCTATCAATCAGATATGGATAAAGTAGTATATCCCGAAACCTATGAAGATTTGTTTCTCTTGGGCGATTACGTTCAACATTTCGCACCTCCACCAGGTCCGACTTCTTTAAATTGCACACGCGTAGGGCTGCGTACGCTCATCGTTCCCGATGGCGTAGAGAGTCTTGTGTGCGAAGACAACTATATCAGTGAACTCATCCTACCCCCGTCCATTCAAACAGTTAACGCTATCCAGAATCTAATTTGCACTTTACGACCCGCGGATCCAGTCGTCGGTCTACCGAATCTGTTGGATCTCCATATTTCGTTCAATAAAATGACCAAGTTTGAATTTCCGACCCCTCCAAAACTGCGGTCTCTGGAAATTGCCGGTATGACCGTTGAGCTTTCTCCGGACTGGAAAGCAGTGTACGATTTTACGAACGAGCCTTTTTATATGTAGGCACTCCACATCGCGATATAAGCATTCTGTAATTTTTCCAGTAAAACCACGAATGGGGTACTATACGCACTGGTACATACGCGCCGACGTGAAGCCTGAGTATCTTTCGGCTCTTCGGGCCTTTATTGATACGGACGAGTGGCCCGAGGATTCCCCCGAGTTTATTAAGAAATGGCGACAGTATCTCATACGCATCGGTCGCATTTACGTGGAAAATGGCCCCGTAGACTATGACCCTCCGCGCGGATGTTCAGGCCATTGGGGTCAACGCTGCGACTTAAACGGCTCCGAGTTCATCATTGCCGGATCTACAAAAAATTACAATAATGAAATTGAAGTGTTCTTGTGCAAAGTGCTCGCGCCGCTCACGACCTACATTCACCAATGCTATACCGTAAGCGAATTCACACTGGATTGCCACTATTCTAAGAAAAATAAGGAGTATTTTGATTCCGACTCGGACACGGAACTGGACGACAGTTGGTATTCAAAGCTCTCCGATGAAACCATCCGCACGACGTCGTGGCGCAAATTACACGTGTAATCACCTTTACACGCGGCGCACCTTAATCTTCGGGGTGTTTCGTTTAGGACGCATCACGGACGGATTGTATTCCTCTTCTACGTCCGGTTCCTGCGTTAGCCCCATCTCCCTGCGCTGCTCGTCCATTTCTTGCATTTGCCAAATTTCCGGACTGCATAATCGGAATTTATGACCAAATTTGGCTTTGTACCAGAAGACCTGATCATCTATTTTATTTGAAATACACCGCTTACTCACCACCAGGCACTCGTAGTTTTCCGTCGTCTGGTCCATCACCTGGTTAAATACGTCCATACTCGGGAACATCCCCGCGTATTGGCAGTAGATTTTCTCACGTTCTTTGATCATATTGTTACGGCAAATAAACACATAATCCACATTTGCACGCATTGCCGGAGGAATACCCAGCGGATATTGCATAGTAATCAAAAGAAAGATATGCAGATGACGCCCGTTTAGGAAGACGTAACGCATATTCTTATCGCGCGTCCAGCTAGAATCGTGGAGAACATCATCTAGGATCAGAAAGGCACGAGGATCAATGTCCGTTTTCCCATACTTTTTCTTTTCTTGGTAGTATTGATCCGAAATCTTCATCTGACGTTCCAAGAATTTATCTATGATCTCCGGAGTATATTCGTCGTAAATAAGCATTTTTGGCACAACAGGCTCATAAGAATGATTCGCGCTCTCCGTTCCACTAATGACCACGCCGATCGGAATGTCCTTATGGTGATAAAGCGTGTCAAACAATAGCGTAGATTTCCCCTGATTCCGCGGCGCCACATAAATTACAACCGCATCGTCCGCAAGTCCCGGCATATCAAACTTTTTAAGTTCCAGCTTCATCGCACCGTTTTGTACTCTTTTAAAGCTATATCTGCTATTCAGAGAATATATATTTAATTATTCCCATTTGCCGCGCACCCAACCGCACCACCGCCGTCACTGTTCTGCCCAATTACGCCCAACGCGCATAACCAGGCGCCATTGAGCAAAAACCCTCAATGTTCGTCGCCAGCGCGGCCGATGCCGCCGTGTCCCCGGCAAGCGTACGGCCCTCCGCGCCCATCTTCGCATCATCGCGCATCTGAGCGTCTTCCAGTTTCAGATCCGCAGCGGTCGCATCCAGTTTCGCCAAGAACTTCTCCACCAGCGCCTCATTCAGAATGCCGGTCTTCACCAGGTTCGTGATGTCCTTATCCGAAAGCTTGTTGTTTTTCAGATCCTCAAAAAGCTCCTGCTCCTTTTTGTTCATTTCGCCATTCACCGCGTCCTTTTTCTTAATAACGGCGCTCGTCTTCGCCTCTTTCAGAGCCCGCTCCGTAATCGCGGCCCCAAGCTCATCCGCCGCTTTCTTTGTCGCCGCGCTCATCTCCCCGGGTGCAACGACCTCCGGTGCAGCCTCGGCGTCGGCATCGGTCTCGGTCTCCGGCGCGGCGTCGGCCTCGGCCTTCGGCGCCACGACCTTCTCGGGCTTATTGTCCACCTTCTCGGTTTCCGCAACTGCGTCCGCAAACGTCTCGCGCATACCGCCGAACCCACCGCACCCGCACCCAATATAAATCATCGCTGCGATGATAATAAGTAGAAGCGCCACCGCCCATAGGCGTATTGTTTTGGCTGCGACCATTCTCGTCTGCTATTAGCTGAGATGAAAACTTCGCGCTTGCGCGGCTAGCGCTTTTTCGCGCCGGTGACCCCGGTGGCCCCGGTCGCCCCGGTCGCCCCCGTGACTCCGCTCTCTCCGCTGATGGTTTCAAGCATTCCCCGCGGACCCGCGCGCTCCAACATTTGCCGACGAAGCGTAAATAAGCCCGCCTGATCCCCGTAACATTCCAGTAAAAACTGTTCAAGCATTTTCTTGCGCGACGGCGATTTCACAAGGCCCAAATGCACCCAGGCCAACGCATTCGCCACGCACGCCGGCGTCTGCTCCGCGTGGTGCGGGTACACTGAAAGCATCAGCGACATATACATCCGAATCATCGTTTGTAGAGATGCGATCTTATAGCCATCGTGAGATACATAGCTGAGACACGTATCCGCCGCGTAAAGACCACACACGATTCGCTTCTTGTAAAAGACAAAGACGTGCGCCGGCACAAAGGTATCCGCCGCGTATTCCGAAGACACCTTGAACAGCTCCGGCTCTGAAAAATCGGTGCCGCCCTCCGCTCGCAGCGCCCGGACGATCTCGTACGCCACCTTTCGCGGCTCCTCGGAAACCAGCAGATTAAACATCGGCTGGTTTTTCGCGGCAACGGCCTTTTTCCCGAAGTTTTTGGGCTCAAACAGTCGGATCGCATCAAATCCAAACATCACCGCCCCACTTTCGCGAACGAATCGCGCCACCGTATCGTGAATGCGCGTCTCGGTCACTCCTCCAATCCGATCGGCCGCCCCCACTCCCGACGCCGGCGCCGCGACCGAAATCGCCGCAGCAACGTCACACCGCGGCGGTGGGAATTTCTGGTAAAAATTCACAATCCGCTCGTAAACCTTCTTCCACCGATGAGCGTCGTACGGCTGCGACAAAAGTGCGTGCAACGACCACCGCAAAAATTGAATATTCGCCACGGGAATACCCAGCGAAGACACCACCGATCCCTTTTTCAGCACGGCAAACGCCTTTTTCGGCACCCCGGAAATATCGGCAATTTGAACGCCCTCCGCAAACACTTTAAGCGTATTCTCGTGAAGCGCAGGCCGGTATGCCGCAAGCGTATACCCCTTTTTAATAAACGCATTCACAAGCCCCTGCGCCACCGCCTCCGTCTTCTCCTCGCTCACAAAGACGTCCAGGTCCGGCAGCACCGCGTCCCCGTAAAACTTGAATTTCGCCGGCATCAGATCATTGATCGCACTGCCACCATACATCAGCACCGGCTTCTTTGCGAAATAGGCGATGGCGACCTCAAACAGCGGAGCGTACTTGGTATAATTGACCGCTTCCAATTCTTCGGCTTTTTTCTCAGCAAGCCGCTCAATGCGCAGCAGCTGCGCATCCACTGCGGAAACCGCCGCTAGCCGTTTTGGTGCCATTATCTTGCGTCGCGCCGCGCCACGCCGTGTCGCTCGCCCTCTTACCATCGCTTTTCAAAAAATATAAACCACACTAGGTAGGACACCCACGATCATCATCGTTATCGTCATATCATAATGTTTGAGGGTACCGATCTCTCCGCGGCTTACGGCGGCTACGATGCTCAGCCCTCCCAGCAGCAGTACCAGCCGCAGCTGATGTCCAACCCTCCTCCGGCTCCTTCTATGGAGATGCCGAAGTCCACCGCGTCCCACACGATGCCCCCGGAGGTTGCCTACGCGCCTCCGCCGGCGATGTACGCCCAGCAGAGCCCGAAGGCCCGCCCCGCCGATTACGAGGCCGCAGACAGCTTCTGGGACCGTCTCGGCCGCAAGAAGTGGGAGGTCCTGAAAATGGTCGTCTTCTCCCTGATCATTCTTCTGGCGCTTTCCGTAGACCACGTCGTCTCCCACTACCTCGGCAACTACCTGGGCGCCTCGTTCCTGACGGCCACTCAGGAGTTCCTGGCCCGCATCAGCTACCCCGTCGCGATCATTCTACTGATGTGGATCATTAAGGCGATGGTCTAAGCCTCCGTGCCCGTCCCCGCCCCGCCCCCGCACGATGCCCCGTGTGCCTTACTCACTCATTGATTTTTCTCAGGCTTTTGATAGGGGATACAGTCATAGCGATATGACGATGTATCGCATTCAGAATCTTAGCGTCGCGCCCCCACCCCGGCAATCCGGAGGTCTCCGCGACATCGCCGAAGAGGTCACCGAAGACATCGCGACCCTCCTAGACACCCCGGAACCCCTCACCGAACGCACCGCACCCCTCAGCGTCACCGAGCGCGCCCGCTTCCGCGCAGCATTTGGCAGCGTCCCCAGCACCACCCCCGGAGCCGCCGCCACCTGGATCGCACAAGCCATTTACAATCGCGCAAACTCATCCGGTCAAGATGGCGGCGCCGGCTTCCTAAACCGTTTCAAAAAAACAGCACCCCCTCCCCCCTCTGCGCCTGGTGCGCCTGCCGCGCCTGCCGCGCCTTCCCCGGTAGCACTTGCGCCGGATGCACCTACACCGACTGCTCCTAAACCCGGACTGTTCTCTAAAATGAAGTCAAAATTCACACCCTCTAAGCCTACACCTTCCTCCGCTCCGCTTACACCTGAACCAGCCACGTCATCGGTGGATACGCCAACGCCTGAACCAGCCACGTCTGAACCAGCCACACCTGAACCAGCCACCACCACTTCTGAATTATCCGCGCCTGTTTCACCAGCATCCGCACCATCACCCCCTTCTGAACAAGACGGCAATTCGTGTAGTATGACAGCCTTTTCTGAGCAATTAGACGATATACAAGCACTCATAGCCGACGCTAAAAAAGAAGCAAACATTAATGATGGTGCGGATGTAGTTGAAAAAATTGGTGAAAACGTGGGCAATTTTTCACAATCACAAGAGGGCGGTGCGTCGCCTAAGCAGCGCATTAATGCGATGGCCGATCAGATTAAACAAATTCAGAAAACTCTGAAAAACCTACCGCCCGATGTGAAAGAGCGCGTCTTAGAGAGACTGGAACGTATTAATCAAAAAATCAAAGAACTGAAAGGTAATCAGAAAAAGGTGACCGCAGCGCTTGCGGCTCCGGAAACGGCCGAAGCGGCCGAGCGGGAAATCGCCGGCCTTGAAAAAGCGACAAGTACCACCGCTGACGAAGTTAAGACCTCTGCGGCGGAGGCCGCGGCGCCCCCCGCGGCTGCCACGCCTCCGGCCGACGCTGCCGCGGCGGGTCCGCCCCCTCCACCTCTGTCCCCGGAAATGGCCCAAAACACCTTCCGGGCAATTATGGAGGTTGCTCTCGGTGCCTTTAATGCGATCAAGGCCGCGCCTGTCAAGCCGATGCTCGCCGCCGCAATCGCCATACTCCTCGTGCTCTATTTGTGCCTTCTCTCCGTGTCTTACCTGATCCGTATGGCCCTAGAATTCGCTGACGGCAAACTGCGGAAAAATCAAGTCAATCGTGAATCTATGGATTACAACGTCGCACGCAGCAGCGATTCCCTGTTCAGCCTAGAACTCCCGGAAAATCAAGGAGAAGTGCCGCCGCTCCAAAAAATCAAGAACATTTCCATTGGGATTTTCAAAATGATTAAGACCATTTTCACCAGCAAAAACGCCTATAAATATCAACTCTTCATCCTAATCCCTTGGTTGATTATGGGCTTCTCCGTGATTGGTCTTTACTTTGTTCTTCAACTCAAAGGTGGCCTAAATCCTGTTCAAACCCCCGGCTTCGTCGTCGGCACTCTCATCATCTGTTTCTTTCAAGGCGTCATTACCCTTATCCTCAACAATACAATCTATCTTTACGGCAGTCAAAGACTCCGCGTCGTAAGCTCGCGCGTACGCAGCTTCAACAAATATATTTACAACCGCATCTATAAGACCCCTAAATTCCTTAACTATCTGACCGAACTTCAAAGCAACACCTTTGAGTCCATTGACGCGATTAAAAACACGCTGCGGCAAGTTCCAAAAGGCATCTCCACCTTAGATCTCGCCAAAGTTATGTTCTCTCTGAATATGTACCTTCATTTCCATAAGCTTGGCCTGCGCAATCCGAACATCCTAGACGCGCTCACGACGTTTAGCCCGACCTATATGCTCAATATCACAAACTATTCTCCCGCCGATTTCCTGTTCCGCAAAATCACTTATGTGGACGATTACGGCCAGATTATGGTTTCCGTGATGCGCAGCCTCGTAGACGACGAACTTTGGGCCGCGCCGCCTCAAAAAGTGATCTACGAGGCCACAATGCTGCTCAACGAATGGGCAGCCGGTGCCAACAACAAGGCCAACAGTATGTATGTGGAAGACGCTCAATCACCCTTTATTCGTATGGCCGTTTTGATGTTTGTTATTCAATGGTTACCGGTCATTGTCCTCGCCATTATCTTCCGCAAACCTGAGAATCGCGCGGCGATCACGTCGGTCATTAGCGAATACGCACGCCGCGGCAGTGCGTAGTCCTGTCCCGACCCCGAATAGTTTCTAACATTCTGATAGAGAGACCGCTCGTTACACCGACGGCGTGCGATACGGGGCTCAATTAAATGAGCAGTCAAGACGGCGCCCCTCCCCCCGTCCAAATGCCCGCTGGACTCAATGACGCGTTTGTGCTTATTTACAAAATCATCGCGATCTTAATCGCCCTCACACTCGGCGTGATGTTTCTCACGACGGCTATGGATATTTTCCTCTTTCAGCGCGGTGAGCTTCAACAAACGGTGAAACTTGTCTTGAATAAGAATCTATTCAACAAGGACACCACCGACACTGCTGCGATGGACTATTTGAAAAATAATCCAGATGACGAGCCCTACAATATTTTCCTAGAACAGAAAATGATCGGCAGTATGTTTACACTGACCGGCGTCGGTCTTACCGTTCTCGGTCTACAAGTCGGTACGTTTTTCTCTCTTAAAATGTGGTCCGTCGTTAAACGCGCCGAATTTACGGAGAGGATTGATCTGCCTTTAAAGCTCATTCTGGTCCTTGTCATTGGTTTCGGCGCCGCCACCTTCTTTAATTCTAATTACAATCAAATATTCGTGAAGAAAACGCAGCCGAATATGAAGTCCATTCGCACACAAATGGTGCGCCTAAATACCTTAATTTACACGTCGCTCACCAATGATGTCCGCAACCGCTTCCTGCCCGCGCTTCTGTCGGACGATCTGGATACGTGCGTCAAAGTGCTCCGCGAATACCTGAAACGCGGCAACCCTAATGACACAGAGCTCACCGCGGAGGACTACACCGCACTAAAAATGCTATTCACGATTAACATTTATGGCTTTTACCGCTATATGATTCCCGAAGGCGATCCCGTCTTTGACGAACTGCGCGGGCTCTTTACAACCCAGGGCATCCGCAAGCGCGAAATTGAGCCAACGGCGTATATGTACTACAAACAAGCGGCCTTCGTACCAAACGCGTATCCCACCGTGCGCGACCGCCTTCAACCCCTTCTCGGAATGCGCGAGCGTATGTTCGTCGTGGAACTCGGCAAGATGATGCGCGAACTCAACCGTCAAATGGTGTATCTTCAAGACATTTCGGGTGGCAAAAAAGCCCTGTTCAGCTATCTTCTCGCCACCTTTGCGGTTGCCCTTCTGTGGATCATCCTCGTCATCGGGGTATTTTACCAAGAACTGAGCCCATTCCTCGGCGTCGCCGCGCAGGCCGCCGCAGTCTTTTGGGAAAAAGGTAAATTCCTCATCCGCCGCATCCTCTTTATGGGTGCGTAAGCGCCCCCACGCCCGCGCCCGCGCCCACGCCCACGTCCCGGTAATAATCATCCACCATAAAAGTAGTGAATCCAGTCTACGTGCGAGCGAATGGCATTGGATGGGGCAACGGTGATATTATATACCTCCCTTCTTTTCTTTATCATCGTCTACCTGTCCTTAGTAACCTATGTGTCTAAAATCCATCGTCTCGCCCGTGTTAGCACGGTTCAGGAGATGGATTGTGGACCTAACGCAACAATGGAGAGTGAGACGGTGCGCTATAAACTCTACGATCTCCTTCACGCGGACAAGGCCGACGGAATGAAACGCGTCGTGTTGATCTTCTGCATAACGATTATCGTAGCCAATGCAATGCTCGCCCGCGTCTATTACAAAGTCGGTCTCCCGTTGTGGACGAGCTCCATCGCACTCGCCATCGCTGCGCTTTTACTACTCCTTCAAACTCGCGCCACTCTCGGCGGAACAAAGGAGGCCAAACTTGCGGGGCGCCCCGACACTCCCCTTGCAATTTATGGTAAAGACTTCGGTTACATCACAGACGTCTTAGATAAATTAAAATCCACTAAACTCATTTATCAAGGCGCCCGAAACAAATCCACACTGGATGGCAAACCCAATGCCGAGTCCGCGCCCGTATTTGATATTAATCTGTATCAGTTAGAACTACGCTTAATAGAACGCATTCAAAATCAGGAACGGCTGCGATCTCGTCAGGACGCAGACGCGTTTCTTTCATCAAATCCCACAACCGGCGCAGTCCTTGCGAAATACATTAAGTTTTATAAGGACTCAGATTACCCACTCTTTTCTGAAATCCTACAAGCCTACGACGATTCAAACCAACCCACGAGCTCAGTAAAACCCTCCGATATTTCCATAGAAAACACAAATAAAACGTCCGCCCTCATCCATCTTTTAGCAAATGAAGCGTCGTCAAAGGATGAGAAAAAGCTCAATTTCACCCCCGATGAATTCGTGGCCCTTCGCGCCGCCCTCGCCCGAATGGCCACAACGGACAGAAAGCCCTATCTTACCGAAATCACGGAACAGCTCGCGCCTCTCATATTCGTTCTCTATGTGACCTTAATTTTAATTGGCTATTTCGGCTACAAATGGGCGCTTTACCGCACGTCGCCCCTCATCGTCACCCTCTCTGTATGCATCCTTATGGCCGCCTACGTCTTTTACTATTCCTATTTCGGATAGGCCAGGCCTTGGAAACAAAATATACGAAAAGTGTAAGTGAGCCACGCGACGATGTCGGATGCGCCTCCACCCGTGGCATCCGGCCCCACCGTCTGGAAACTCCCCGTGAAACCAATTATAAATGACGTCGTCCTTAAAAGTACTCTAATCGCTATGGTCATCGTGCTCTTCATCGCGTGGGTTTTAATGATGCTCGCCGCGCGGAAAATCAGCGAAGCCCAGAAAAACGGCACCTGGACCCAGAAGTTATGCGGGTTAGAATATATGGAGGCGGAAACCGAGCGCTATAAACTCGCGCAGGCCTATGAGTCCTACTCCAAGCGCCTCATCTATGCAGCCATTGCGATCTTTATGACACTCGGAATGCTGGGACTCGTCATATTTGCAGGACTCGGACTAGAGACCAGTTTTCGTATGATTTTCTTAAACAAAGCTGCGATACAAACATTCTTAGGTAATGATATTAAAATGCTAACTACAATCTTTACTGTCATTACAGGTACGCTACTTTATCCGCTCATCGCGCTCGGCACTACGTGGGGAGATCTCATCGGCGAGCGCAGCTACGCGGAACCCGCTACCCTCGCCGACGCCGAAAAAGTCCTAAAAGAGAAGAAAAATCCCGTACTGATTCAGGCAACGATTATCGGCGGTCTTTTCAGCGCAATTCTGTTGTACATTTTTTACACACAGTATGCGAAACCCTCCGGTGAAGTCGCTGCCGCTGCATACTCAGCGCCTTCGCCCGTTCTATTCGGCGGCATTTTGGGACTTTTCTTTATTGGTATGGGTCTCACGATCGCGCTCACAAAAAGCTACACCTATCTGAATGCCTGGTTCTCAGATTATAATACGAAGATTTCCTCGCTGAATACAAACATAAACTCCCTTCTATCGGACGATGCTCTGAAACGTCCTACCTCCGACTATCTGAGCGATAACATCAAACGCCTAAACCCAAAGGCGGATCTGGATCTGGAAAACTCGCTTGAACTCAATTACAAAAACGAAAAGTACGCCTACCTCTTCCATATGGACGGCAACGAGGTGGAGTTTCTAGAAAAGACCACGATCACTCCGAGCTATGCTCAGGCAATTATCACCGAACTCAAAGTGGACCTAGACCGTCTTGTAGACAGCCTGGAATCCCGCTCAAAGTTTAAGGCGAACCTGGACACGGGTCTTCTCAAAATGCTCACCAGCATCAGCGGGCGCGCCATCAAACCAGACATTACCGTCACTCTTCTTCAACGCGTCGTTGAGGATGCGTTCCGGTCCGGAAACACCATTGTGAATATGCCCATTTCTCTGAATAATTCCATACGGATAATGTTGGAAGGTATACTCGCGTCTGAGAAACCCATTAAGGTCAGCGAGCTCCGTACCGCAATTTACAATGAAATTGACACAAAAGCAAAGAGCACACCCCAAATGGGCAAAGCCGATATGAAACAGGCCGTAGAAACGCGCGTTTTCGCCAAAGTATTTAGGGGCATTACCCCGGGCCCGGAACTGGACAATACCACCCTCGGATCCACCTCCACGGACCCGCGCCGTGTAGCGCTGCTGGATGCCTTTTCAAGAAATTCGGCAAATGGGCTCTCTGAAATAATTATTAGTCAAACCCTCGTATCTTACCTTACCGATCGCGTGGCTGCAATTATTACCCAAATGGACCAAACTAACTCGCAACAAAGCGACCTTCGCACAAAACTCAGCGAACTGCGCCGCTTTCAGCTCGGCAAAGAGAGCAATAAATTTATCCAGATGGTATTCATTTGGTCCATCATTTTAATTACACTATTCTTCTTTGGAATCTTCCACTATTTCTACCAGATTAGCCCATCGCTCGTAACGATGTTTACCGCTGGCACCATTCTAGTCCTCGTGTTTATTCTCACGTTCTACGGATGGTTTATGGGTCAGACAATGGTTTAGCCGCACGCGACGCCATAAGTACCTTATTTTTATCAGCCAGAGTATAGGGAAACGTGTCACAATCACGTATCAAATATGAGCGTCGCACAAGGTTTCTCGGATCTCACGAAGACCGGCGTCCCCGACCGCCTTCCCAGCCTGCTCACCGACGAACAGCTCTACACGTTCAGCAAAGAGCGCTTCAACTTCTATCAACAACTCTTGGACGAACTTAGCAACCCAAATAGCGTCATCGCAACCCGCGTCTTCGGCATCGCCAACCGCAACCGCTATATGGTGGAAAAACTACGCGACGATATGACCTCCCTTACGAATGCCATCGCCATCTTAGAATCCGACAAAACAACTCCCGACACAAAAACCAAGCTCATAGAAACACTCAATTCACAAATTAAAGGCAATATGTTCCTAAAAGACCTAACATTTGCGCAGATAGAAGCCCCGGCAGGTACCTCAGGTTCCGTAGCGCCTAAGGTGGGTGGTGGTACAATTTTAGAAGACTTAACAACATTGAAAGCAATCAAAGATTCGGAGACTTTCAAGAGATTCAGCATTCGTTATGAAAATGATCCAATTATGGCACCGTCCAACGATGAAGTGACCTCCACCGACCGCGTCATTTTCATCGCGATCACCTTCCTCTTTCGCGGGATCTCCCTTTTCCTAACGGAATGGGCGCTCAACTCGTATATGTTTAACGGATTTCAGTCGGCCATCGGCTGGTACTGTATGGTCTACTTATCCCTGTTTCTTCTGCTCACATTCCTCGTCAATGCGACCACCGACATTCAGGTGTTCCGAATGACCTTTTACTACCTGAGTTTCACACCCAACGGCGTCGGCCGCACGCTTCTGCACTGCATAGTCCTTCTAATGCTCATTCCTATTCCATTCCTCGTCAAGGAAAAGATTCCGGGTATGGAAGACGAATCGGAGGAGGACAGCAGTTTCACCAAGCGCCGCGCGATTATGCGCGTCCTCAGTAACCTCACCTTTTTCATCTGGATCCTGACGGCAGCAATAGCACTGCGCTATTAGCCCCTGGAATATTTTATGTACCAAGTAAGTAGGGGTTTTAGATGAAAACGGCACCACCGGATCGCGCACATCGTGCCCGTCGCGGCACACAGCGCACCGCGCCCGTGCTCATTGACACACATCCGGCGGATGGCTTAGGTGAACAGGAGGGCGGCGCGATTAGAAACCCGTTTAAAGGTGTTGGAACGAAAATTTCTGGTATAGCCTCAGACGTTAAAACCAAAACAATAAAAACAAAACGTGATGTAGAATTTAAAATCAAAGTTTATAAATTAAACAAATTATTGGAAATACTAAATGGAATAAACGCTACGGATAATGCTGCGATATATGACAAACTTCCAGCCGATATGAAAGGATATATTGGAAGTAATATTAATGAATTTATTACTGCTACGAAAAATATTATTATTGAAATAAAAGATCCAGACACTGTGTATAGTTACCTGGAAAATAATGTACTATACAATAACGTAGACACGTACATATCCAACCTAAATCAGGCAATAGAAAATGTAAAGTATGAGAGTTTACTAGAAAAGAATAAATCATTTTCATTTGAATTTATTAATAACTTAGATGAAAATGATAAGAACATTTCACCAAAAGACAAAGCGATAATTAAAACTATTAAAAATATCTATCAAACATACAAAACTACACCTGATACAAATCCTAAAAAACGCTACACTCTACAACAGGATCTGCGTGGTCTTGTTGAAAAATATGCCTCTTTAATTGCGAGTGTAACTACTAGTATTAATAAGGATGCTGTTGAAAAACTAAAAGTAGACAAAGCCATTTTGGTAATTAACAAAGCCGCGAATATTATAAATTCAAAAATGGAACCTGTTATTCTTAAAATACAAGACGATCTTCGTGAGACTCAACACTCATATGTAACCATATTAAAAGATGTACAATTATTAAATGCTGATATTAAAAAAAATGGAGCGACTCCTGAAAAAACAGAAAAGTTAAATGAACTTATTGCGCAATCTCTTAAAGAAAAAGATATCATAATTAAACATAATAAAAATCTAAATGAAGCTACCGCTAATAAAGACTCACTAAATCAAATTATTGAAGGATCTACTGGATCAAATGTAAGTTTTTTAACGAATTTAAAACTCGCTCGTTCAACAATTGTTCCTTCAACTCTAAATGTGACACAGAAAGCCTTTACTGCAAGCGGAGAATCTATCAAAAAAGCGTGGGATGGCGCAATGCAAACCCTAGACACATCCCTCGCGGAGGCGGTGAACTACCCAGGTGCAGCTCAAATAATCGCTTATCTGGATGGTGCCAAGTTTAGCAATAGCAATGATTTTCAGGCACAGGCGCTTGCACTTTACATTTTAGCTCTTCAAAACACGCCCACACCTGCCGAGACGTCTAAACCCGCTTCTGAGGTTCCAGCATCAGGAGTCGCGACGAAAAGTGTAGGTGGCGCAACCGATCCCGATGCCGCACCCACGCCCGCACCCACGCCCGTACCCGAGGCCGCACCCGAGACCGCGCCGGTCGCAAAAAAGCCGACGATTACTGCCGCCGATGCCCAGGTAATAATGGAGTTTTCCAACTACATTGTTGAAAACAAAATGAAAATACCGGAAGACCCTATCCGTCTGCCCACATCGCCAAATGGCCCATCGGCTTCATATGCCACTTGGCTAGCCCTTTATGAGTCTTTCAAGCGCACACGGGGCGTTTTCAGTGCAACGCTGAAAGCGAAGGGTGCGCAGTTCGCGAATGCGATTTCCGGCGCCTTTACGATCTCGCTTGACAACGCAAACACACAGAAGAAATTGGAAGATATCAACAAAAGTCTCAAAGAAATGGATAACTTTGCGGAGCAGTTTTTCCCCACCCGGACGCGCAAATTCCAAAAAATTTATGAGAGCGAAGCTACCGAAAAAGAGTACAAAGATTTTGAAAAAGCCTACGATGCAAAAAACCGCGAGCATCTCCGAGATCAAACACTCCTTTCCAATGTTCCGAAGGCCCTGTTGTCTCTTAAAATGCGTATGCCCACCGCCATTTCTGTCGGCGCCCCGAGCACGGGCAAGGATGCCTTCGCCGATGGCGTAATCACGCCTCTAAACGGAATGCTCTCGGAATATGGAACCACGCTAACATACACTCCCCCCACCACGACTCAGACGGGCGGCGAGCGCGCAGCTCCCGGAAGCTCGCCCTTAATGCCAGTACTCAGTGCGCTTATCGCCGAGACACACGCGAAACCTGCCGGCGGGCCGACCGGCGTTGCGCCCGGCGCCGACGACGCCGTCGCCGAAGCAATGCGCAAGAATCTTGACTCCCAGCTGGAACCCTCCGAACTCTCGCTGCACATTCTAAAATCCGCACTGCTCTCGGCCTTTCGCAGCCATCTTTCGCCCGCCGCGTTCGCCACATTCACCGAGAAGCTCCAACTGGAATCCCTGGAAAACGCCGAGCTCACAGCGCACGCCATTCAGGCCGCGATGACCAGCGCCGCCGCAGCGACCCTTGTCGCTGAACAGTCCGCCGCCGTTCAAGAGGGCATTCAAAAGGCCCTGGCCGAAGCCACCGCCCTTATTGATACTTTGCGCGACCAACAAAACCTCGCCGTGGACAGCGACCTCGCCACGCAAAATCTGCAACTCGCGAACGTATATCAGGCGATTCAAGTGAGCAAACTCGCAACCGATATTAAGACCATTTTGGCCGATGCCGTCGCGTCCGCTCAAACGGCCGCACAAAACGCGACCGCAGCACAAGAAGGACTGAACGCGGCCGAAGCCGACGCCGCTCTGTCTCGCGTGCTCACCGATGAAGTCACGCTCAACGCAACGCAAGCCGCCCTTCAATCGTCGCTGGCCTACTTCGCCACCCGCGATCAAGCCATTCGCGACGGAATAGACCGCGATAACACGAGCTACGCCGCCACCCGCAGCTCTTTACTCGCGGCCCTTGGAACCGTCGCCACCCGTGATGAGATGAAAGGCCTAAAAGCCGAACTGAACGGACTTTCGGGCGCGGTCACCGCGAATATGGCGCAATTTAACACCGATTACACAACAAAAATGGCGACCGTTCAGGCCGAGCAAGCCAAAATCGCCGCTGAAAGTAGTAATATGGCGCAGCAGTATGCGAAACTGCAAGGCGTCCTAGACAGTCTAAATACGAGTCTCGGCAACACCGCCCTGCGCGGTGGTGCCCCCGCCGATCCGGCAGCGCCTTCCATAGAAACCTTCCGCGAGTACCGCAAACAGCTGGATCAAGTCAAGCGCGACATCCGCGATGTCAGCAACACCCTGCGCGGCATTCAAGGCAGTTATAACTCGTTTATTCAAAACATCGCTTTTCAGAAATTCATAGACGCCCGCGACAAAGCCACCGACGACCGCTCCCGGGCCGACGCGGATAACAAAATAACCGGCATTTACACTTACCTCGGCGAAGAGGGCAAAGGCTTTGTCACCAAAATCACGGAACAGTTGAATGAAAAGAAGAAGCTCCTCGTGAGCATCCAGGACCGCGTTCAAAAGATCCTAGACACCGAACCGACCAATAAAATGTTTCAAGGTTATGCCTTCAAACTCAAACAGGCCCTGGAAGGTGACTACGAGAAATCAGACCAAAGCTTCGGCATTCTGGCCGAAATAGATACTCAGCTCGGTGGACTCAAAACCGATTACGACAACGCCTTTAACGAAGTCAAGAAAATCGCCATTGGCATTGACGCCGCGCGCAAAGAACGCGAAAAGCAACTGGCCGCCCAAGCCGACGCACTCCGAAGGACCGGCGTCTCCGTAAACACAAGCCAAGCCGAACTCGCCTCTCGCAACGCTGAAAAGCTCAAAGCAGACATTCAAAAAATAATTAATGAGACGGAAGAGGTGCAGAGAAACGCAAACACAAAGTTGAAAGAGATTACCGAATTTATATCGGCCGCTGAGGCCGCGCTAGCCACTGCCGCTGCCGCTCCCGTACCAGCCGCTGCCGCGCCCGCGCCCGTATCAACCAACAGAGGAGCACCTACCCCAGAAACCCAAGAGCCCATAGACGCATCAGACGCCGAGGCAAAAGCCGCCAAAGAAAAAGCGGATGCCGAGGCAAAAGCCGTAGAAGCCGCAAAATCCGCCGCTGCCGCCGCCGCAGAACAGATAGCAAAAATAAAAGCTAAAATTGAAAAATTTAAAACCGATGAAACAGCTTTTCAAGATGAAAAAGCCAAGTTTAATGGCTCCCCTTCGGATTTATCCAGTCTCTACGCCACCATCGCCGACATTTCTCGTAAATTAAAAGAAGACGATGTCGCTTTCACCGAATCTCTGGCATATCTTAAAAATGTGAAAAGTAACCCGGAGGCGGCTAAAAAACAGGCCGAGGCGGAGGCTGCGAAGAAGGCATTCACCGAAACCAAGGGCGCCTACGAGACACTGGCTGACGAAATAGACGCCAAGGTTCTAAAAGAAATCGTGCTTCCTCTGGATTATCTATACCGTCACAAACTGGACCCCGTGGCCTCCCTCTCCTCATCGGCGATGGGCGAGCCCGGTCTGCTTTCCCGCATTTACAACCAGTACACGGAGCGCCGCCAGGAGTACAATCAAAACCCGATGATCGCCGCCACAGAACTGACGGAGTCCCTGCGCAGCAACAATATGCTTCCCCGCGAGGTCCTAAAAGTCAGCCCGATAGACAAGACGATCTTCATCTTCATCACCCTCTTCATCCGAATGATCTCTCTCAGCATCGTCGGGTATATGATTGAGAAAGGTACGATCAAGGGTATCCAGTGGGGCCTCGCCGCCTTTCTGCTGATTTACATCGGCTTCTTCGTCGGCTTCGTTTTACTGGTCAACCTGGACACGTACCGCCTGCGTATCGTTTTTAACTATATTAACTTCCACGCAAACTCGGCCAATGTCTACTCGCACCTGATTTCGCTCGTCATTTTCAGCATTCTGATCTTCATCATTATGTGGAACGTGAACTTCCCGGTGCCCGGTATTAAAATTGTGGCCATCACCGACGAAGAGAAAGCACTCCTCACCTACCGCCTAGAAGTCCTTACGATGATCGTATGGCTCTTCCTGTCAATTATTGTGATCGTAATGTAACAGCGCCGCACAGCACAGCGCTGCGCAGCTCGCCGTTCTTTTTCAAAAAATAATAAACCATTGCCGTTTATGATTCGCCCGCGCCTCCGCCTCCGCCTCCGCGGTCCTTCAAGTGACTTGTGCGCGAGCCTTCCAGCAAAACCACTACCTGACGCGAGACATTTACTAGCACCGCTCCCGTAAGCGCATATTCACCACCAACGGCAATTTCGTCCCCGATGTCCAACAGCAAATCGCTTCCGATGTGCCCGGTCACCCTTCCGCGCACGAGATCCCCGTCGGTTTGGTAAATATGCAAGACGTCGCCCAGGCTCGCGCCCGCATCTGCCCGTCCGCACTGGATCCGTATACTACCGCTGTAACGCATCGCCGATACGACAACGTGATGATCGGCGCCCATTTTAAGCAAGTGTCCCTCCGCCGTCAAAATCCGCAGCGTCCACGGGGGCGCCAGCGCCGGCAACCGCGCCAACGCGTCCGAACACGGCGCCCAGGATCCCCACGCGCCGGTGCCCGGCCCAGACCCCGTCAAGATTACGTCGGCGACTTGGCGACCCGCACCGGTGATTTCCAGGCGAATATATGGCGTTGGATCCACCGTGGTCACCGTCATCGGCAACCATACCTGCGTTACCTTCAAACTCGTCGGATTCATAAACGACGGCAGCCGCCCATTCCAAACGAACATTGCGCGCCCCGGATACGCCACACGGTCGCGCTCCCATCCGTGAATGAATAGCGGGATCGCCGGTCGCGCAATCGGTACGGGGGGCGCCAAAATCACAGGCGTACCGATAGGAGCCACCGATGGTGATTGTGCCTGCTGTGTTGCGCCCGGCGCCGCCGAAGCAGACGCCGCCGCAGGGACCATCGGCGGCGTCCACAACACTTTCCGGCGCTGCTCCAATTCTTGAAGTTTTTCCATAAACGAGCCCTCTTCTTCCTCGTCGTCTGGACCCGCCCCATTTTGTTTCGCCGAAACGCCACGATCAATCGCAGGCAGTGGAGGGCCATACTCGGCGCTCCCCGCCCCTGTCCCCACGGAACCACTGCTCGCCGTGGTCGCCAGCGTCTCCGGGGCAATCACGCGATACCGAATCGCCGTAATCGCGCGCTTATTCAAGTCCACCAACGTGAGCCGCGGCGAGTCCGGCATTCCCGCAATGGTCCCGAGAACATCGCCAACAAGTCCGCGAAAAGCCTCCGCGGTGTCTGCTGTGTCCGGCGGAGCCCACTGAAATTTATCGGCCAAATACCTCCGCGCGATATCCAGGACATAATCCCTATTTTTGTAAGTCAGAAACGCCCCAATCGCACCCGCGCCTGGCCCCGCCGACGATTCTGCGATGTCCATAGTGTGCCGTATAGTACGGCATTAGCGCGCGGCAGCTTTAAGCCCGCGTTGTCGGTGGCCGATAAAGCACATCGCGCAGTTTATGAACGTCTTTGTCCGTTATTTTTATGTTCACGATGTCGCCAAACGTCACCGCGCCGCGGCGTTTTTCCAACAGATTTAACCAACGAATTTGATAAATCATACTGAACACGCCACACTCCGTATCCGCGTACTGGTGCTGATTTCGGTTGTAATCCGCCTTAAATGGCGAAGCCGCGCCATACAGTTCGGCCAACTGCCCCCGCACCGTCTCAATGAACTCGCCGACTTCCGACGGCGTTTTGCGCGCGACCGAATCGTAGTAATACGCGCCGTAGCACGGCAGCGCCGGATCTATGCACATAAACAGCGACGTCCAGTGCGATCCGCTCTGGTCGTGCTTGTCCAGATTCAGAATCATTCCGAGGTACCGAACGCCTTTTTTCACGAGCGGCGCAATGCGCATCGCGCAAATCTCCGCAAACAGGCACGTGCCGAACGCGCTCTTGCCCGCGAAATCAATCGGGTAAACGCCCAGGAACCGATAGGCCGGCGTGTCCGTCTCGTATTGATGCATCACGGCCTCAATGTCAAAATTCGTCAGCCAAGTAAACGGCTCACGTGCCCACTCCTTCGGTTTGCGTGGTTTCAGGCTTTTAACGACGGGAAGAATGCCCTGGATCCGGCCCGCACCCGCACCGGCCTCGCTCGCGTTTGCAAGCGCGTCCGTGCTCGTGACGTTCTCCCCCAGCAGCGTGTCCACCCAACAGCCCTCCTGATTGCTCCCAGATCCGCACTTCGGCATCATTCGGGTTTGGAGCGCCTTCCATAGCTCCGGTACCGATTTCCGCGTCAGCCCCGAAATCGGCGCCTCCGAATGCGACTGGTTCCACGCAGCAATCAGGCGCAGCAGCGCCTCGCGCGTAAAACACGTCTTATGTTTATTGTAAATATCCGCACTCGCCGGACTGCATACCTCGGCCATCCCTAATCTCTAATATAAAGACCTATGCCTTTTTATCGTAACTACACAATGGCTGCGCCCGCCGCGTCTTTTCGCGCGAATCCAGAATTGCCACCGGGCCCTCCCGCGACCGCTCAAAAATCCGCACAATTTAACGCGTTTTGGGAAACAATCCTTCGCGCCCAGGCCACCGCCCTCCGCGCCGCCAACCAAAAATGGTCCTACGACTCTTCTCGCCGTCTTCTCGCCCTCATCATTGAACCGCGCAGTCATCACCCGATGCTGGAACCCGTCGTCCGGAACGCAATGGCCGCCCTCAATGACCCGTCGGCCCCCGGCGGTCCAGATCAATGGAACCTTATGATCGTCACCCACGACGCCGCGTATGTCAATGGCCTATTTCCAGGGTCCACGCAGCTCCTTCAAGCCATTCCTCAGGCAAATCTAAATTTTCAAGAGTATTCAAGCCTCCTAACGCACGTGCCCTTTTGGGAGGCCGTCGCCACACGCGCCGACGTCGTAGCGATCTTTCAGACCGACGTCGTGTTTTTCCGTCCCATTCCGCCGATTTACCTCGCGTATGACTACGCCGGCGCAAACTTCTTCGGCGCCCGATTCGTCTCCCCACGCGTCGGCGGCATCAACGGCGGCTTTTCCCTCCGTCGTCCTTCGGCGATGTTGGACTGCATTCGGCGCGTCCCAAACCACCAAGTATGTGCGCGTATGGGCGCCCCTCCGAACGCCTATATCCCAGAGGACGTCTATTACTCCCACGCCTGCGATATTCTCCATAAACACGTCCCGCCCATCTCCGACCGCAAACATCTCGCCATAGAATCCGAATATTTTAGCCGCCCAGCCGCCTTTCACGGGTTCCAATATTCCGCCGATTATTTCACAATGGACCAGTGCCGCAAACTCGTAAGCGAAAGCGCGCTGTTATGCGCGTATGCAACGGATCCCGCCCCACTTGCGGGACCCGCCCCCTCGGCAAATGCGCCCTCGGGTGCCCTCGCCATCGTCGTTGCGCGCTACAAGGAATCCGTTGACTGGCTTACCGATCTTCCAGCAAACGCGACCGCAATAATATACAATAAAAGTTACGATCCGCTTATCATTGACGACCGCGTACGCGTTCAGACTCAGACGCTGCCTAACGTCGGCCGCGAGTCTCATACGTACCTTACCTATATCGTGACGCATTACGACACCCTTCCGGACCGCGTCTTTTTCACGCAAGCAGGACTCTCTGAGCATTTCGCCGAGCCAGCCTCCGGTATTTTGCAGCGTTTCCTGACCTCAGACACTACGGTCGTCGCGCCTTTTACGGAAGGCCTCACGCCCGACGCACGCATCGGCAATTACTGCGGCGAATTCACCGCGCCCGCGGAAACCGACGGCGTCTCCTGGTTCCGGAAATACGTGACCAACGACCCGTCTGTGGACATTGACGCCCTTCGCATTTGGTATTCGGGCATTTTCTGCGTTTCCCGAGAGCGCATTCGGTCACGATCCAGGGGCTATTACGCCGACCTACTTGCCCAACTCTCAAAAGACAAAAATCCCGAAATTGGCCATTACTTTGAACGATCGTGGTATTACATTTTTCAGTATCACACCGCCACCGTCGCCACCGCGCCCTCGCGGGTGGTTTAAAGGTTAAGCACTATACCATAGTGGACACTCGCTGGCGACCGAGGCGGCGAAAAAATGAGTCTTGGCTTCACACCAAAACTCGTAACACGGCGCTGAGTCGTTATCGTATTCTAGTGGGGTCGCGCAGTAACTCGCCGGTGCGCCATAGGCTTAAAAAAATAGGCTAACCATATTCCAGGAGGTGTGGCGGCTCCCCCTAGACCGCAACGAAAATGAGTGAATTCAAAAAATTCCTAAACCAGTTTCGGTGCGAGAAAGGGCAGCCGAGCACACACACGACGATGGGCAAAGGGGCGGGGGCTTATAATATTCCACGCACACGAATGCCGGAGTTCTTTCAGCAGTACACCCGCGAAATGGTGCGGCCGGGGGCGCTTCTTCACCTCACCGAGAAGCCGACCGACCCGTCGCCGATGCGCGCCGATCTGGACTTCCGCTTCGCGCTGCCCACCGATGGCATCGTGCGGCGAACGTACACACAGGAGGACGTCGCGCGCATCGTCGGCCGGTACAGCAGCGTCCTCGCGGAGTACGTCTCCGCGACCGACGAGGCGCCCATCGTCGGCTATGTGATGGAGAAGCCCGACGCCGTGGACTACCGCGGCAAGGTCAAAGACGGTATTCATATCGTCTGGCCGAACCAGGTCATCTCGCACAACGTTCAGCACCTCATCCGGAAACGCGTTCTGGATACGGCGAACGAACTGTTCCTCGGGATGAACATCTGCAACGACTACGGCGACGTCCTGGACAAGGCGATCATTGACAAAAACAACTGGCAGATGTACGGCAGCAGCAAGCCGGACAGCGAGGCCTATCGCGTGACCTCCGTCTACCAGTGGGTCGGCGG
>Ga0209768_10000336_pt1 | contig 32395 bp, 48 predicted proteins | sample LauGreSBDMM110SD_3_FD_187564 | JGI IMG/M metagenome (GOLD analysis project Ga0209768, IMG submission 187564) | Freshwater lake microbial communities from Lake Michigan, USA - Sp13.BD.MM110.SD (SPAdes) (version 2) | ecosystem: Environmental > Aquatic > Freshwater > Lake | place: Lake Michigan... | reverse complement strand
ATACAGACTAATCTATGAAAGCAATCAACCTTGGATGCTTAGTGCTAATGGCACAATCTTCACTTATGAAAAAGAAGGTATCATTCCCGGCTTGCTAAAACGTTGGTATGCTGAACGTAAAGAGATGCAGGCCAAATTAAAAGAGTGTATTGCGGCTGGTAACAAAGTTGAAGAAGAGTATTGGGACAAACGCCAACTAGTTAAGAAGATTAACTTGAACAGTTTGTATGGTGCTATTCTTAATGCTGGTTGTAGGTTCTTTGACAAGCGTATTGGACAATCGACTACATTGACAGGTCGTCAAATTGTTAAGCACATGGCTGGCAAGGTTAATGAAATTGTAGCAGGAGAATATGACTACCGAGGTAAGGCAATTATCTATGGTGATACAGACTCATGTTATTTTTCAGCATATAAGACATTACAGAAAGACATCGATGCTGGCAATATTCCGTGGACTAAGGAAACAGTAATTAACTTATATGACCAAATTGCAGATGAGGTTAATACTACATTCCCACAGTTTATGCTGGACACATTCCACTGTCCTAAATCGCGCGGTGAAGTTATCAAAGCAGGACGTGAAATCGTTGGATCAAAAGCATTGTTCATTACTAAGAAACGCTATGCTGTCTTGTATTACGATAAAGAAGGCAAACGATCTGATGTAGATGGTAAACCTGGTAAAATCAAGGCCATGGGGTTAGATCTAAAACGCAGTGATACTCCGGAGTTTATTCAAAACTTTCTAAGTGACGTTCTCGAAATGGTCTTAACTGGTAAAGAAGAACAATCAGTATTAGATGCTATCAGCGAATTTAGAAGTTTGTTTAAGGCTCGCCCTGGTTGGGAGAAAGGCAGTCCTAAACGTGCTAACAAAATTACCGAGTATCAAGCTAAAGAAGTTAAAGCAGGTAAAGCTAACATGCCCGGGCACGTTCGAGCGAGTATCAACTGGAATACACTCAAGCGTATGATGGGAGACAAATATTCAATGGCTGTTACAGATGGTGCCAAGGTTATTGTTTGTAAACTCAAACAAAACCCAATGGGCTTTACTAGTGTCGCATATCCTGTAGATGAGCTACGTCTTCCACAATGGTTTAAAGACTTACCATTTGATCATGCAGAAATGGAACAGACTATTATTGACAACAAGTTAGACAACTTGATCGGTGTGCTACGTTGGGACATCACTAGTACAGAAGAAAAAAATACATTTAATAACCTATTTGAGTTCTAATATGAAAAAAATAATTATTGCAGGATACGGATTTGTTGGTAAGGCTGTACTTAATACTCTCAAATCAAATTATAATTGTATCGTTGTTGATCCAAAATATACCAACACTGAAATATCGCACCATCCAGATGCTGACGGTATTATCATATGTGTTGGTACTCCAACTACAGAAGATGGCGTTTGTGATGTTAGTAGTATTGCCAGCGTATTAGATTCAGTACCGACGACAATACCTGTGCTGATTAAAAGCACAGTCATACCATCAACACTTGTTGAATTAGAAAACTCATACTCAGAACATTCAATTGTATATAGTCCAGAGTTTTTACGTGCCAAAACTGCTGATTTTGATTTTGCTAATCAAACGTCTGTAATACTCGGTGGGGAAGATTTAAACGGGTTCTGGCATGAACTGTTTATTCCAGTATTGCCTAAATGCAAGATGTATTTTAAATGCAGTACAATCGAAGCGGCAACTATCAAATATACTGTTAACTCATTCTTAGCCACTAAGGTTGCGTTCTTTAACAGTATATTTGATCTATGCCAACAAAATGGATCTGATTATGATATAATCAGACAAATCATTACACATGATCCTAGGATTGGCAATAGTCATACCCTAGTTCCTGGAGTAGATGGCGAACGTGGTTTTGGTGGGCATTGCTTTCCAAAAGATACGCAAGCCTTTATAAAATATGCCAACGGCCTAAATACACCATTAGATATTTTGGAAACTGCTGTTGAATATAACAAAAAGGTAAGAAAAGTTCTTGACCTTTAAGAAAAATCTAAGTATAATCATTAAACACGGAGAATCATATGAAAGACATTTTACAAGACTTGGTAGCACATACACACGCACTGGGGTGCATTCCTTTAGTTAAGATCAGTTCTACTGACGAAGAAACATCGATTGAAGCAATGGCTGAAGATCGTTCAGTAATCGTTAACGCAAAAACACTTGCGCCAGTTGATCAATTTGTTGGTATTTTTGGCATGCCTAATCTAAATAAATTAGACATTCACTTGAAGTGCCCAGAATACAAAGAAGGCGCAAACATTAGTGTTGTCAAGGCACAACGCAATGGCGAAGAAATCCCAACAGGATTGCATTTTAAAAATGCCGCTGGTGATTTCCAAAACGATTACCGTTTTATGAACACTGACATTATTAATGAAAAATTAAAATCAGTTAAGTTCAAAGGTGCAAAGTGGGAAATTGAATTCGAACCACAAGTTACTAGTATTCAAAAGTTAAAGTTTCAAGCACAAGCACACAGTGAAGAAACTGTATTCCAAGTTAAGACAGACAACAACGATTTAGTTTTTAGCTTCGGTGATGCAAGCACACACGCCGGTAGTTTTGTTTTTGAAGCAGGTATTACAGGCAAACTAAAGCAAGAATGGGCATGGCCAGTTAATCAGGTTATGAGTATCCTAGCACTAGCAGGCGACAAGACTGTACGTATCAGTGATGCAGGTGCCATGCAAATTACAGTTAATTCCGGGCTGGCAGAATACAACTATATTCTTCCAGCGCAGAGCAAATAATTATGAACTTTATACTAGATTATATTAAATCGCATCTTCCTCAAATGGAAATGATAGGGGTAATCATGCGTATCATTAGTTTTAGTTTAGTATCGTGGTTAGGGCCAGCAAGTCCGTTTATGTTTGTATGGATCTTTAATACTATTGATGCTATATTATTAACATACTGTGCTAAGATTAGAAAAGATCCAGCTTATACATTACTAAATAGTTTTTGGATTTTAGTTGGTATAATTGGCATTGCTAGAGCCGGTGGTTGGATATAAATGAATAAAAACTTAACAGCAACACAAAACGACTACGCATACTTCTTGCCAGCAACATCGGGGTTCTATAGTACGTTTATCGGAAAACAACGATATGGCAATTATGTAGACCCTGCACGGTTGCCTGCTAGTTTTACCAACGGCGTAGAAGGATTGAATTATCTAGAACCTGATAAAGGTATGTTTTACTTCGATCATTGTTTATATTCAGCAGGACATGCTAACTTAGATCTAACTAAGCCAGATGAAACTGAAGACATGTTCCGTAAAAGAGATCGTAGCACTAGTTGGGTGTTAGGTGACTCAGGAGGTTTCCAGATTGGTAAAGGTGTGTGGGCAGGTGAATGGAAAGATCCGGATGGTCCGGAAGTGCTGGCTAAACTACAAGAATGTATTGCCAAAGGTATTGAATTGATACCTGTATTCGATGCTAGTGGCACACAGAAAGTAGATAAGAACGGAAATCCAAAGTTTACTAAATTTGACCATGTTAAAGATTACACCGCTAAATTAGAAGCCGCACAGAAAAAACGTGAGCAAGTATTGACTTGGATGGATGCCTTAATGGACTACGGCATGGTGCTTGATATTCCAGCGTGGGTGGAACGTAGCGAAGTTGGCAAGGCAGCAACTGGCATTGAAAGTTATGATCAAGCAGTTAATGCAACAAAATATAACAACGAATATTTTATCAAGCATCGAAATGGTAATTGTAAATTCTTAAACGTCTTGCAAGGTGAGACACATACTCAAGCCGATGATTGGTATAGCAAAATGAAAGATTTTTGCGATACTAAGATCTACGGCGACAAAGCATTCAATGGCTGGGCCATGGGTGGACAAAATATGTGTGACGTAGAATTAGTTCTAAAAAGATTAGTGGCATTGCGATTTGACGGACTCCTTGAAAAGGGTCAACATGATTGGATGCACTTCCTGGGCACCTCTAAGTTAGAGTGGGCAACTTTATTAACTGATATCCAACGATCTGTAAGGAAATACCATAATGAAAACTTTACCATCTCTTTTGATTGCGCCAGTCCGTTCCTTGCCACAGCAAACGGACAAATTTACATCAACACCGAAACAGAGCATAACGAAAAATGGGTCTACCGTATGCAGGCTAGTGCAGACGACAAAAAGTACGCACAAGACACAAGGCTATTCAAAGACGCAGTAATACAAGACAAGATATTTGACAAGTTTGAATCTAGTCCTATTATTGATCAAGTACAAATGAAAGATATCTGTATCTATGCTCCCGGCGACCTAAATAAGAATAGTAAAGAAGGCAAGACTAGTTGGGATAGTTTTAGCTACGCTATTATGATGGGGCATAATGTATGGATGCATATTAACGCTGTACAAGAAGCCAATCGTCAATATGATAAGGGTGTTTCTCCCGCTATGTTGATTCAAAGACTCACTGGCAAGCTATTTAAAGACGTAGTAGATGAAATATTTGCTATTGATGATAGGACATTAGCTCTTGAAGCTATTAACAAGTATCATAAATTCTTTGAAGCTATTATCGGTACACGCGGTGCAACAGGTAAAAAGCTCACTAATGCACACACCTATGCGGATGAGTTTGATATTCCCCGAGTTGATTACAGTGACTTGAAACCTGTAAAAAATGAAGAACCTATTGTTACAACATTTGAAAGTTTATTTGAATGACACTACCTGATGAAAGATATCGAGCAGTCGTACAGACTCAAAGATTTTTGCTAAGAATCTTAACTACTCCTCGAGTGCCTAAAGCCGTTAAAGATGAAGCTCGATCATTGTTACGGCATTATCCTAGCGAGTACGATATGAGTAAGACTGCACAAACAAGTCCAGATATTTTTGCTGAACGAATGGAAGAGGTAACTCGAATGTTTAAAAAATACGAAGAAGGTAAAAATAATGAAACGTGATTACAAGGACGGTGTTCAAGAAGGAATTACATTCTTTATTGGACAAGAGATTGAACGCACCCCGGCGTTTGGTATGAAGACACTATTTGTAGTAGGTGTTCATAATTCACAAGTTATAACTAACATGGCTAAACAAAATGAGTGTACTCATTTATACTTTGGTGCCAATCAGAGCTTTCCAAACCCAGATGTTAATGATGCAGATGCCTGGCGTCCTTGGGAAGAAATGATTGAAGAGTGTTTAACTGAAGATTTTTGGTGTACACTTGACTTAGACATAAAAGCGGCAGAGGCTCTTTTGGAAAGCAGTTTAACCGAAAGCCGTAGATTTATTCCGCAGATTAGTGTAAAATTACCATATATGCAACAATTAGGCTATAACGCTACTATTAAGATTGATGACAAAGGCTTTGAAGCAACTAACCCAGGTGTGTGGTGTATTCCGCTATCTGAATTAACACAACGCAAGTATTTTACCAATTGGGACGAATACAGCAACGATGAAATTTTACTATGATTATTAAACAAGACATTCGACCACTTAAAATGATATGGGTTACTTTTCGCAAAGAAGGAATCCATTGTTACCCGGCCGCGGCCACAGACCCTAACCTAGCAACAGGAGATCAATATGATGTATCGTTTCTTGCTAATCCTCATCGTCATATCTTCCATTTTAGGGTATGGCTATCTGTCACCCACAATGATAGAGACGTGGAGTTCATTCAGTTCAAGCGGTGGCTTGAACAATTGTATTCTAGGACACAAGGTGTTTTGTCGCTAGATCACAAAAGTTGCGAAATGATGTCAGACGAACTGTATGACACTATTTCACAAAAGTATCCAAACCGTGAGGTTTGGATTGAGGTCTCCGAAGACGGAGAAAATGGTTCATTCATAAAATACTAATAAGAGGCTGCAATGGCTAAGAATTATAAAGACTACGCTTATTTCGAAAACCGTCCCGATGTTGTTAAGATCTTTGACGATCTAGATGCATTTAAGGATTTTTGTAGAATTGAGTTAGCACCGTTCGACGAAAGTCATCTCTATAACAGAGATAGTTGGGTTTGGCGGAACTTTGAAAAGAGTCTTCGTCCTAAGAAAGCATGGGACAATACTCGCAAACCACGAGGCGAATTTAATCGTAGTGGAAATTTTAATAAGTCACGTTTTAATTAATGACAATTTTTCTAATCGATTTAGAAGCAGTTGAAACTAGGTACACAGGTCAGTGGAAGACTCATGTACCTAACCTCTTACGAAAGGCAGGACACCATGTCAACATTATATCAGGTCCTACGGACATTCCTAGTGCTACCACTCCTGGAGCATTTCTCAACTTTGGCGGAACTAATATATACAAAGCTAGTCAAGTGGAGCAGATGGGTCGGCTATTTTGCAACGGATCCGTTAATCCCGGCGATCATTTTGTGTTTACTGATGCTTGGCATCCAGGTATCATTAATCTAAAGTATATGAGTGAGTTGCTGAACATTCCAGTAACTACACACGGATTATGGCATGCTGGTAGTTATGATCCACAAGACTTCCTAGGACGTCTTGTAGGTAACAAGCCTTGGGTTAGGAATGCTGAGAAGAGTTTCTTTCATGCATTTGATCATAACTACTTTGCTACTGATTTTCATATCAAAATGTTCTATACAAATTTGCTAAATGATTATCCTACAGAAAATCCTTGGTATAGTGAACATTTAGAAGAAATTCTAAATGGTGAAGAACCAAAGATTGTACGCATTGGCTGGCCCATGGAGTATATGCACGACACATTGCTACCATATAAAAATATGCCTAAACGTGATCTTATTCTTTTCCCGCATCGCATTGCACCGGAGAAGCAAGTTGACATATTCCGTGACTTAGCTACACATTTGCCACAATACGAGTTTATAGTGTGTCAGGATCAACAACTAACAAAGAATGAATATCATAATTTGCTAGGCGAAGCTAAAATAGTGTTCAGTGCTAACCTACAAGAAACACTGGGCATCAGTTGTTACGAAGGTGCAGTAGTAGACGCTATTCCTATGGTGCCTGATAGACTTAGCTATAGTGAAATGTATTCTGATACTTTTAAGTACCCTTCAAAGTGGACTGAAAGTTTTGACTTATACACGGTATATAGACCGGACCTATGTAGAGAGATAATTCAACATATAGATAATTACTCTACTCGGATACCGAGCATACATAAACAAGCGAGAGATTTACATGAACGATTCTTCAGCGCAACAGGATTACTCAATAACATCAAGTGATACTATCACTATAGATTTATCTAGTTTAACTAGTTCTAATATTGATACTATCACATTAGGCAATACTAGCAGTAGTTACTATTATACCGGTGCAGGCATTGGTGGTAACGGTACTATTACCATTTCAGGCGCAGGAACTGGCGGATTTGCAGGTATCACTGCACAAGATATTAGTACATTTAATTGGAATTTGAACGAAGAATTCGTTCACTGTCTTCCAGACCTTAACAGAGTTAAGAAAATGTGTGAAGAGTATCCAGGTTTAAAAATAGCCTACGAAAAATTTGTCACAACTTACAAACTAGTAAAAGACCATTATGACACTCCAGAAGATCAAAGACCTAAGCCTTAATTGGTTAGAGCGGCTGGACCGTAAACGTATTATTATGGATCGGCAATGTGACGAGCCGTTGTTGACTCGTTACTATTTGTTCTTAAAAGAACGTAAACATTTTCCATTCAATGTGTTTCTACACAAGTTTCACAAAGGCGATCCAGGTGATGTACATGATCATCCGTGGCCGTATTTTACACTAATACTAAAAGGAGGTTACCATGAATACACTCCTAATTTTGAAAATGGCAAAATGGTTGGAGAAACAAAGCATTGGCGCGGTCCTGGTCACTGGCGTATTTGTAGTTCTAACAGCTACCATCGTATCGAGTTGGTTCCCGGAATAACTGCTTGGACTTTGTTTATGCCAGGACCACAAAAGCGAGAATGGGGATTTCTCGTAAAGAACAAATGGATACCCAATGACAAATACCTCGAAACAAACAAGCAACATTAAAAACGGATTGATTGGTAGCACTGTAAACATTGCCCCCGGCTATGGTGCAATACCGCCGTTAACTACTTCTCAAATGTTTACAACTGGTGCAGGCACCGCAGGCGGCCCTAACAGTTTTGGGGGCAGTAGTGCAGGCGGCACTATTACACTAAATGGCGGTAGCCACATTTATGCAACTAACACTACAAGTCTAGGTGGCGGCAGTAGTGGTCAGTTTTTAACAAGCGGCTCTAACGGAACAAGTTGGACTAATAGTACTACAATAGCAGACAATATACTGGTTGCTAAAAACAATCCACCAGAATTAGAAGTCAAAGGTCGAATGGTTATCAACGGAAAAGACTTGGAAGAACGGTTAGACACAATTGAAAAAGTCTTGCAAATTCCTGAAAGAGATGTTATACTTGAAAAGAAACATCCAAAGCTAAAGAAATTATACGACGAGTATATTAATGCATTGGGCAAATATAGAACATTTGAAGCAATTAAAGGAGATGAATGATGAAAGAATTACACGAGTCAGTAGCACATACTGCTAAAGAAATAACTATTAAAGAAAATCCTGGATTTAGGATTCGATTAGAAAAACACGAAGTGATTAGTCCTAAAGGCCTGTTTAGCCTAGATATTATTCAAGAAAGTTTGAAAGACGGTAAAGTTTCCGACAGTCAAACATATAATTTCTTTATGACTAAAGAAGAATTGCAATCATTAGCTAATGGTTTAACTGCATGAAAAAAGTTTACTATACTTGGCAACAAGTAGAAGGTGCTTGTTTAGACATTGCTCGTCAGATTAACAATAGCGATTGGCGTCCTGATTATATTGTGGGTATTACTCGCGGTGGGCTAGTTCCTGCTGTGCTCCTAAGTCAATATTTAGAAGCACCTATGAAGTCATTAGATGTAAGCCTACGAGATGGCGGAGATTGTGTAAGTAACTGCGGTATGGCTGAAGATGCGTTTGGATATAATGCCGCTGAAATTGGCGATCCGTTGTGTAAAAACATTCTTGTTGTTGACGACATTAATGATCAAGGTACTACTATTGCTTGGATCAAACAAGATTGGCAATCTAGTTGTTTGCCTAACGATGCTCGCTGGGAGCATGTGTGGGGACAAAATGTACGCTTTGCTACGCTAACTAACAATCTGGCTAGCAAAGAATCAGTTGACTATTCCGTATGGGAAGTTAACAAAGCTGAGGAAGATTGTTGGTTGGTTTATCCTTGGGAGGATTTTTGGTTATGATTATTAAATCAATTTTTAAATTAATTTTAGGCATTACGCTAATTGTTCTTATTATTGCGTTTGGACCACTGGCAGGTATTTGGAGTTTAAATACACTGTTTCCAGTTTTAGCAATCCCTTATACATGGGAAACGTGGTTAGCATTTGCTGTATTGTTCGGTAGTGTTACTGGATTAGGGTACGGATCTAAGAAATGAGTGAAGATCGATTAACAATTAAAGAGATGGAGGAGAAAGTTGAACGAGTTAAAAAAGACTTGTTAACTTTACAATCCGACGGTGGCTCCAATCGTAAATTTGAAGTGCTAGGTGAATATTTAGAATATTTACAAGACGAGCTTGCCTTTATAAAAAGAGAAGCACGTGGACAATAATACTGTTACAGTAACATGGGATAATCAAAATGGATTTTGGTGGAATGAAACCTGTGCTATGGTGGTAGAAGTATTTGGATTGCCTGGTGGCAGATATAGATCAAACCCGCAACACGATTATATGAGTTTTACATTTAAAAATACAAAGGATGCAGAAATATGCCGCATACTCCTAAGCGAGAGACTATAAAAATAGCAGTAGGTATCATTGTGTTTTTAATAGTTATACCGATAATGTTTTTAACACTTCCAAAAAAAGGTGATGTTATTAGAATTGATTGCACCTGGAGTGAAATTAGTCCAGATTTTTCCAACGAAATGCGTGAAGCATGTAGGCAAGCTCGGGCAAATAATATTCAAAAAGATTTGCAAAAATCTAAATAATCCTGTATACTAGTACAAAGACATCCACGTCATTAACTCGGAGAATAAATTGACAGAATCAAGAACATATAATGGAACAGCACTAGACGCTATGTATGGTGACAGCGGCTATCAGGAAGGCACAGCACATAACTATTTGGGTTTTGTAATGAAACGTAATAAGAAACGTTTTTGGGCTGGAGATAACATCAGTGAATACATTGATGACAAAATGAAAGAACAGCTAATCAACGAAACAACAGAAGCATTTGAAAAAGTGTTAGACTGCTTGTTAATTGATCGTGAGACTGATCCCAATAGCAAAGGCACAGCAAGACGTCTTGCTAAAATGTATTTTAACGAAGTAATGGCAGGTAGATATGAAACAGCACCAGATGCAACAGCTTTTCCAAATGACTCTGCAGATCGCTACGAAGGCATGCTCGTGGTTCGCAGTGAGCTACGGTCCATGTGCTCTCATCATCACCAGCCTGTGGCTGGGGTTGCCTACATCGGTATCATTGCCGCTAATAAACTCATTGGTCTTTCTAAATATACTCGTATCGCACAATGGTGTGCTCGGCGAGGAACACTACAAGAAGAACTCTGTAATGACATTGCAAGAGAAATTATGAAGGCTACAGATTCAGAAAATGTAGCTGTATACATTCAAGCTACGCACGGATGCTGTGAAAATCGAGGCATTATGGCACATAGTTCGTTAACACAGACTACTGTACTTAAAGGTGCGTTTAATACCGATCCAGGAACAAAGAAAGAGTTTTTTGATAACATTAAACTACAACAGGAGTTTGCCCCAAGATGATATCCGACACAGAATTAAACGAAATTTATGTAAAGTATTGGAACTTAACTTCTGATCTTATCCCAGCCTATTCGGCAGCGGCACTTGCAGGGGTTATGGTTGCTCAAGCGTTAACATTATATAAAACAATGTTGTCTGAAGAAGAATTTGATTCTATGATTGATTCTATTTCAGCATCGAGAAATACCGTACAAAAATTAGACATACCGGTGCTACAATGAATCATCAAATTCCAGCAGAAGGCATTTTAAAACACAACGATTGGGGTGACTCAAAAGTTTACCGAGTTACTTGCGAATGCGGTAGTAGTGAATGCGACCATAATGTATGGGTAGAAGCAGATGACACTGGCGTTAATGTAACCATCTATACTACAAGTAGAACTAACTTTTGGTCTCAAACACGTTGGTATCATATCTGGACTTTGCTTACTAAAGGTTATATTGATACACAATCAACTGTTTGTTTGAAACGACAAGGTGCTTTGAACTATGCAGAAACATTAAAAAGTGCTATAATAGATGTAGAAGATTTTAGAACAGAGCGTAAAGAAAAGTCTGCGGTAGTAAAGTTAGCAGAGCAAGGAGATTGTACATGAATACAGCAAAGCAATTAACTGATGAATTAATTTTTCGTATGAAAACTACTGACCTAAATAAGTTCGATATTAAAAGAGAAGTTGGTGAAAATTGGTTACCGCAAGGTACTGTTCCTTTTGATATTAGTGCTAGTAAAGGTATTGCTACGTTTACAGTATGGGCCGAATCAATTCAAGATGCGGAACACCAAGTAAGTCAGTTTTTGGAAAGAGATGAAGATGAGTAAAATTAAAATAGCAGAACTGTTTTACAGTATCCAAGGTGAAGGACGTTACATGGGTGTACCGTCTGTTTTCTTACGCACATTTGGTTGTAACTTTAAATGCGCTGGCTTTGGTATGCCACGTGGTGAATCTAGCCACGAAGCAACTGATATTGCGGCAACACACAAAATGATTACGCCGTTTACAAAATACGAAGACTTGCCCTTAGTCAGCACAGGTTGTGACAGCTATGCGTCATGGCATCCGGACTTTAAAGAGTTATCGCCAATGCTTACAAGTGAAGCAATCGCGGATCGTATTTGTGAAATTCTTCCTCAGGATCATTGGAAGGATGAACACTTAGTTATTACAGGTGGCGAACCGTTGCTTGGCTGGCAACGTGCGTATCCGGACTTGATTAACAATACCAAGATGCGTGATTTGAAAGAGATTACGTTTGAAACAAATGGTACCCAGAAGCTAACTCCAGAGTTTAAAGGCTTCTTAAAAAAGTGGAACAGTGTAGTAGGCAGAGAACTTACATTTAGTGTAAGTGCTAAACTGCCATGTAGTGGTGAAGTGTGGGAAGAAGCTATCCTTCCAGAAGTAGTTTGTGAGTATGAGGAAGTTGGCACAGCATATTTGAAATTTGTAATTGCCACTGAACAAGACTTTGCTGATGCCGAGTGCGCTATTGCGGCCTATCGCAAAGCAGGATTTAAAGGACACGTTTATCTAATGCCAGTTGGCGGAGTAGAAAGTGTGTACGCAATGAACAATAAGAACGTAGCAATATTGGCAATGAAAAACGGCTTACGTTATAGTGACCGTTTACAAGTGCCATTATTTAAAAATGAATGGGGAACTTAATGAATAAATGGATTAAAAAGTTATTTGGGATTGATAAACTCGAACTTGAAAAAGGTCAAGCCCAAGAAGCGTTGGCTAATGCACAAGCAGAAACAGTTAAAGCACAAGAACTAGAAGCACAGGCTAAAATGACGCTAAAGGATCGTGCTACTGCCCGGGGTGAAGCTTGGGTCGCTGTACTAGATACTAAAGTTAATCCAGATAATGTACGTAACGGATTCTTTGAACTAGATTGGAATGATTTGTTTATTGCAGAATTAAAAAAGTCCGGTTACGGCTTTGACGGAGATCCTGAAGAAGAAATTATAGATCGCTGGTTTAGAGATTTGGCTGGTAATATGCTAGCCGAAGCAGGTCAAGATCCGTCACGTCATACTGCTGGTTTTATTAACATAACTAAACTTGCAGATAATAAGGCACAAGTAGAATGAAAATACTTGAAAATAACGAATATATTGATCAATACGATTTTAGTTCAGTTATTAATGAGCAAGACAATCAACAGGTCATGTTCACCACAAAAGAAATCATCGACTCTGGAAACTATTTTACTAACAGTCCGCCATTCCAAACTAAAGAAAATTTGTTTGCAAGGCGTGAACCCGCATTTTTAAAAATGCGCCAAAGTTTTATTTTCAGTTGCTTTATGTTTTTAGGAAGAGAAGTAAAAATTAAAAATATGATGAGTTGGGCTTATATGACCAACAATCAGAATCTCGAAGATCGAGATACATTTTGGCACAATCATCATATTAGTGATAACGACGGCACTACTGATACTATAAGCGGTATTTGGTACGTATACATTCCGCCTACATCTAATCCGGATATTACCGGTACAGAATTTGCCATGGATGGAGCTCCAAATTTTAAAGATACATTTTTTTTAAAACCAAATAGATTGACTTGGAACGTATATCCTAGTAAACTGTGGCATAGGCCCGGTATCACCGATTCGATCGATTACCGATTTATATTTGCGGCAGACATGGAATATTATAAATGACATACATTTTGGTTGATACAGCCAACACATTTTTTCGTGCTAGACACGTTGTACAAGGCTCTGCTGACATTAAGTTGGGCATGGCTTTTCATATTACACTTAACAGTATTAAGAAAGCGTGGAATGACTTCGGTGGCACTCATGTAGTATTCTGCTTGGAAGGTCGATCGTGGCGCAAGGACTTTTATAAGCCTTACAAAGCCAACAGGCAAGAAACTCGTAATGCAATGACTGTTAAAGAGCAAGAAGAAGACAGGTTGTTTTGGGAAGCGTTTGATGAATTTAAAAAATTCGTATCAGAAAAGACTAATGCTACAGTAATGCAACATCCTAACTTAGAAGCAGATGATTTGATTGCAGGTTGGATACAGAGTCATCCGGATGCAAAACATGTTATCATTTCAACAGATGGAGACTTTGCACAACTTGTAAGTCCCACTGTTAGTCAATACAACGGTGTAGGCGATTTACATATCACACACGAGGGCATCTTTGATGCAAAAGGTAAGCCGGTTAAAGACAAAAAGACTGGCGAGCCTAAGCCAGCACAAGATCCAGAATGGATGCTGTTTGAAAAATGTATGCGTGGCGATACATCAGACAATGTGTTTTCGGCATATCCGGGAGTACGCACAAAAGGGTCAAAGAATAAAGTTGGTCTCATGGAAGCGTTTCAAGATCGCAACTCTAAAGGGTATTCTTGGAACAATCTCATGTTGCAACGTTGGGTAGACCATAACGGTAACGAACACAGGGTATTAGAAGATTATCAACGTAATGTACAGTTGTGCGACTTAACAGCACAGCCCGAAGACATTAAAGTTAAAATTAAAGAAACTATTCAAACACATGCGATACCTAAAATGGTTGACCAAGTAGGTATTAGAATGTTAAAATTTTGTAATGCGTGGGATATGAAAAAGATTGCTGATAATATTCAATCTTACGCAGAACCATTCCAGGCAAAATATCCAACTACTAAAGCCGCAGTAAATTTATTTGAGTGATAAAATGAGAAAAACATGTGCAGTATGCTACAAGCCAATCCATGCAGATTGTGATTACAAACAAGGTAGATGCCCTCATCGCCCCAGCATAGCAGAAACAATAATGAACGATCCGTATAAGTCTCGATTTTTAAACTTATTTAATTTTTTTAAACGATTTAAAAGTAAATGACTTTTTGCTTAACACCTATCCCAGTCGCCGACTTAACAAAATTAGTTGGTACAAATTTTATAACACAGTTTCAAAAGGAAATTGATCCTGTTATACAACCGTTACGCAAACATATTGCGTTAGGTAGACCTGCTAGTATGGGTAAAGAGTTATGGGAATATGCCGTTGCAGACAGTATCACAGGTGGCAAATGGTGTGGTGCTGGAAAAGGTATTGCTGACGTGAGTATTGGTACTAACATTGGAATTGATGTCAAAAGTGTACAAACATTAAAAACTGCAACTACTGAAGCAAGTATGTATCAACCGCTATCTGAAACTGAGTTGTCATCGGAGTATTTTAAAAATAAAGATAAACAACAAATTTGGAATCTATACGTTAGTGGGTGGATGAAGAAAGTATCAGCTATTAAAGAGTATTATTTGTTGGCTATCTTTAGAGACTCGGACACATTAAACTGTTCACTTGCAGGATTTAAAATTAGCAATGCTACGTTACAATATTTAGATACCGCATGTAAGTTTAGCAAGCAAAATAAGTCAATGGTTGTAACATCAATCATCGATCCAACAATAGCTAATGTTAAAGTATACAGTGGTAAAACAAGATTAGAAATTAGAATTAAAGAAAAAATATTTAAAGATCCAACATATACAATGGAAATTTACAAATTTTAAGGAGACTAAAATGTCACAACTAAGTAAACTAGCAAAAGTAAATGAAAATATCAGCATCAATCGGTACGATAACGGTTGGATGGTTGAAATCGGCGGACGAGATAAAAAAGAAGAATGGAAAACTACCAAGACACTTTGCAACTCGGAAGAAGAAGTACTCACTCTGATTAAAGAGTGGAATACATTACCTTTAGATCAATAAGGAGATTAATATGTTTGGTGCAAATTATACAAGTGGCGGTGTTCTAAATTATCGTTCAGCAGAGGAAATTAACTCTGCGATGGGCCGTGTTTACGGACACATGGGTCTGGCAGTTGTTGTATCCATGCTGGTCAGTTACTTTGTGGGTACTAGCCCAGAGTTGCTACAATTCTTTTTTACAGGTGTACTCAAGTGGATTGTGATCTTTGCTCCATTAGCGGCCATTTTTGGTGTTAGCTATGTGCTAGGTAACAACCCTAGTAAAGGTACTGCACAGTTATGCCTACATGGTTTTGCGGCGCTTATGGGCTTGAGCTTTTCTATGATCTTTGCTGTATTCAACATGGGCAGTATTGTTAGTGCATTTATGGGTGCGGCAATCTTGTTTGGTGTGATGAGCGGCTATGGTTATTTTACCAAAAAGGATCTAAGCTCAATGGGTCAAATGATGTTCGTAGGATTGATTGCTATCGTTATTGCCAGCATTGTAAACATCTTTATCGGATCAAGTGTTATGGCCATGGTAATCTCAGCATTAGCAATTATAATCTTCCTAGGATTAACAGCATACGACACACAACGCATTCGTGAAGAACTAAGTGTAGATACAACACCAGCCGCTGAAGTTAGTGGTGCGTTGACATTGTATATGGACTTTATCAACTTGTTTTTAAACTTGTTACAGTTATTTGGTGATAGGAAATAATTATGACAGAGATATATGCAAAACCAATTGTAGATGGCAAATTTTGGATTGTGGAAAAAGACGGCAATAAAATTGCCACACTACATAAAAAAGAAAATAATAAATTTGTTCTTAGTAGCACCAATGGTGAAGTTATGTTTAATAAAAAAGATGATCTTACTAAACAATTTGGACAAGGATTCTTTTTAACAAGTGTTAAAGTAAAAGTTACACAACCGGATGTCTATGAATGTCACGGATATCCGACTAGTTGCAAACCGTACAATGCAATGTATGATGTCCAACGTAAACTACCGTTGTTTACAAAATCAAATGCCAGTAAGAGCTTGTACTGTGCAGGCTATTATGTAATTAAATTTGACAAGGGATGGGTTAAGAGTTTCTGTCCAAAAGCAATCACTATCGAGCGTTACCCAAGCAAAGGTCCTTTTAAATCAGAGCTTGAAATGAAAACGGTATTGGCAAATGCAAAATCAGATTAACCTAAGTCCTATAACTCAATTTGCTCAGCTGGTAAGAGCCGCAGAACTATCTCAGAGCAAAGAGGTTAAGATTCCGATTCAGCAGGCTAGGTTAATGAATCTAGCCCTTATTGAATTAATGGATCAACTACATCAAGACTACGAAAGCATGTATACTGCATTAAAACGCAGTATCGATACCGAAGTTGTAACTGTAACAATGGACGGTGGTGGCTTAGAAGACCCTAAATAGAGATAAATATATGCGTATATTACTCGGACGCATATTATGTCAAGACCTAAGCCAAAAGTGCTATTAGAGCACATAGATAAGAAAACTTATAAAAGCGAGCAGATCCTCGAGGCCGAAGCCATCTGGGCTGTGTTCTATAAGAATGAACCCTTCAATTTAAAAAGCTCAAATAGCCTAACAAGTTACCCAGGCCCAAAATATAAAAAAGTGTCATTCAGTAATCCTGGACATGCTCGCAACTTAGCCAAAAAATTAAATTTAACTTTTGGCACTACTAATTTTCAAGTTGTCATGTTAACCCAGGGCACTGTTCTAAAATGATTAACAGAGATGTGTTAACCAAAATATTTTTACAGCACTGGGGTAAAAGTATAGACGATGCCAATTTAAATTTGTATTCTCACAAATGGTGGCAATCAAATCGAGCAAATAAAAAAAATGCTTTTCGATTAAGTGATGAGGGATTTGATTTTCTAACCAATACCTTAGAACTTCATATGTATGAAGTTCCATTTACTGAGCCAATCGAGCTTAGTCCACAAACAATTATCTTTTTGGAAAGATACATTGATTGTCCGTATTATCTCACAAACCAAAGTATTACAGTGTTCTCCGAACGTAAAAGTTTTGAGCTGTATTTGTTTTCCGACGACATTAGAAAATTTGGGCTAATTAAGGCCATGAATGAACGTGAAAAAGAGTTAGCTAGCCAAAAAAACGCTTGACAATACCTGCGCTTTCCTTTATAATACATACATAGACAGTAAAACTTAACCCGCATTTTTATAAAGGAAATAGTATGAGCGAAGTTATTAGCCGGACAGTTAGCCCCAAGGGCGCGAAAAAGTCTTTGCGTAAGGCTTTTAAAAATAAACGTCCAATCTTTATGTGGGGTCCTCCCGGAATCGGTAAGTCGGACATTATCAAACAACTTGGTATAGAGCTTGATGCTCATGTCATCGACGTTCGTTTGAGCCTTTGGGAACCTACCGACATTAAAGGTATTCCTTACTTTGACTCAAACACTAGCAAAATGGTTTGGGCTCCCCCAAGCGAATTGCCAGATGAGGAAATGGCAAGTAAGCATAAACAAATTGTATTGTTTATGGATGAAATGAATAGTGCGGCGCCTAGTGTACAGGCCGCGGCTTATCAATTGATTTTGAATCGTCGTGTTGGCACTTACAAACTTCCAGACAATGTTGTTATGGTTGCCGCAGGTAACCGTGAAACAGACAAGGGTGTTACATTCCGTATGCCTGCTCCATTGGCTAACCGTTTTGTTCACTTGGAACTTACAGTTGATTGGGATGACTACTTTGAGTGGGCTACTGAAAACAAGATCCATAAAGATGTTGTAGGCTTTTTAACTTTCTCTAAGAAAGACTTGTATGACTTTGATCCAAAATCTAGCTCACGTGCATTTGCTACTCCACGTAGCTGGTCATTTGTTAGCGAGTTGTTAGTCGATGACGACTGCGATAATGATACACTAACTGATTTGATCAGCGGCTCCGTTGGAGAAGGTCTTGCAGTTAAGTTTATGGCACACCGTAAGATTTCAAGCAAGATGCCTAACCCTACAGATATCCTGTCAGGCAAAGTTAAGAAAATGGAATCTAAAGAGATTTCAGCAATGTATTCTTTAACTGTGTCACTATGCTACGAGCTTAAAGATGCTTGCGATAAAAATGCCAAAAATTGGAATAGCCAAGTTAACAACTTCTTCCAATTTATGATGGATAATTTTGAAACAGAATTGGTTATTATGGGAACTAAGTTGGCATTGTCTAGCTACAAGTTGCCATTAGATCCAGATGAGATCGACTGTTTTGAAGCGTTCCATCAAAAGTTTGGTAAGTATATTGCACAGGCTACTGAAAAAGAAAGCCGTTAATTGAGCTTAGGTTAATTGACAGGACCTTCGGGTCCTGTTATAATATATACATACTGAAACATTAGGAGCAAAAATGTCACATACAGATCCAATTATTGATAAAATTATTGTAGCACGGGTAGGCTTGCTACTACGTCATCCATTCTTTGGCAACATGGCTACACGCCTTAAAATTGAAGAAGCTACAGATTGGTGTATGACAGCGGCTACTGACGGTCGTACTATATTTTTTAGCCGACCATTTTTTGAACCCCTTACTGTTAAGCAAATTGAATTTGTTATTGCACACGAGATTCTGCATAATGTATTTGATCACCTGGCCCGTACTGAAGGCAGAGATCGTCGTATTTTTAATGCGGCGGCAGACTATTGTGTAAACGGTCAATTAGTACGTGACCGCATCGGCGAACCTCCTCCAGATATTAAAATCTTTCATGACCCAAAGTATTATAATTGGAGTTCTGAACAAGTATACGATGATATTTTTGAAAAGCATGACGAAGAAAGTTTAGCGGCATTAGGTCAATTACTTGACGATCACGTTGACTGGGGTGACAAAGATGCTAACGGAAATAAGCCTAGTTACTCTAAAGAAGAACTAAAACAGATTCGTGATGAAATCCGCGAAGCAACAATGCAAGCGGCACAGGCAGCGGGTGCAGGAAATACACCGGCTAACATTCAACGAATGATTAAGGAACTTACAGAACCTAAGATGAACTGGCGTGAAATTATCCGTCAGCAAATCCAAAGTACTATTAAGAACGACTTTAGTTTTATGCGTCCTAACCGTAAAGGCTGGCACATGGGTGCTATTCTTCCAGGTACTAACTTTAAAGAAACAATTGATATTTGTGTAGCAATTGATATGTCAGGTTCGATCGGTGATGAGCAAGCCAAAGATTTCTTAACAGAGATCAAAGGCATCATGCAAGAGTATCAAGAATTTAAAATTAAAGTATGGTGTTTTGATACTCGTGTTTATAACGAAGCAGACTTTGATGGTTACTCAATGGACGATTTTGATGACTACCAACCAGTAGGCGGTGGTGGCACTGAGTTTGATGCCAATTGGGAGTACATGAAAGAAAATGATATTCATCCTAAAAAGTTTATCATGTTCACTGATGGTTATCCTTGGGGCTCATGGGGTGATGAAGATTACTGTGATACAGTTTTTATCATTCACGGAAACAATAAGATTGTGCCGCCATTTGGCGAGTATGCTTATTACGAAGAAGTTAAAGAAACGGCTTAAGATGGCACTTAAAAATGGTAAACCCAATCCTCTAAACTATTTTGACTTACGGAGGGTTGAGTTTGCCTGCCCTCATTTTAAGTACACAACATTAGATAGATACACTCCTAGCTTAATCAAAAACATTAATACCTGGATCAAAAATAATCTAAATAATAGGTATTATATAGGGCAAGGGATTGCACTAGATAACAACACATTTATCTATACAACAGCTATCGGTTTTGAAAGTGAAAAAGAACTTAGTTTCTTCACAATTGCCTGCCCACATTTACAACAAAGATAATTACTATTGTATTTTACAAAGGAGATACCATGACTGATAATGTAGAACAAAATACAGCAGAGCAAGAAGCACCTGCAACGCAAGAAGCAAACAACGATCTTACTATCAATGATTTAAACGCAATGAAAGTAATCATCGATATTGCCAGTTCACGTGGTGCATTTAAGCCGAACGAATATGCGGCTGTAGGACAAACATATACTAAACTAACAGCATTTTTGGATCAGGTTGCTAAACAAGCTGAGACTGCAAAAACAGGAGCATAATTATGCAATCATTAAAACACGTAGGTAGAATCAAAGCAACAGGTAAAAAAGTACTAGTTGCTTATCGAACACTACCTGGTGACGCTTATAGCGCACTAGTTATACCAACAGAAAGCATGCCAGATGAGATGCATAATGCTATTATTAATTGCGTCGAAAGTTCATCTGCCCAAGAAGCATACGAATTTGCAGAGGCATTAGATCGCACACAATTTCCAGACGGAAGCAGAATGTTGCCAAATTTACATTCAACTCGTCGTTTGGTAAAAGTCAGTACTGATCAAATTGAGATGACCCCAACAATCGGTGTATCTGTATTGTTGTCAGAACTTAATCAAATTATTGCTGAACAACGTGGTATTGCGGTCGACGGCTTGTGTATTGCCCCAGGTAGTCACGATAAGACTCAAGTAGTTGAAGTTGCATCTGCAAGATCTATGCCTTCTGAAACTGCTGATGTTGGTAAAACTACATCTGCGAGTGTGAACGAAACAGCTCCAGAAGTAACTTCTTTTACTGACTCGGAAGCTGAAGCAAAACACTATCGTAGTCAAGCAGATAAGTTTGCAAAGCAAGCGGCTGAATTTAGACGCAAAGCTGAAGAACTTGCACCTGCTAAAAAGAAAGCTAAAGATACAGTGTGACCGAACCGGGAAAAACTCTTCCCAAAGAAGTAATTGAATGTTGGCCCGAAGTATTCGGAGAGATAAAACTTAATGTGTTACCTCTTAGGTATTTACATGCAGTATTGATCACATTTAAAGACGGAAAAGTTTGGGAAATAAAAGTTACTGCAAAGACTAAACGTGAAGGTTGGGAGTCTTTTGAACAATCGCTGTCTGAATTATTTAAGACCTATGAACAAAGAATTGATAACATAGATTTTAAACTTGATACAGAACGTGTTAAAAAAGATATTGAAAAAACAACCAAAAAATTCCTTAAAGAAAGAAAACTTAGATGAAAGTAAAATTAATTAGTGTTAGTGAGCCTAGCAAAGAAATGGTTGCAGAAGGCATGTATGATGTACAAGAACTAATTGCATTTTGCGCTAGGGTAAGTAATCCTAGTAATCAATTTAACACAGAAACTAGTGAAAAACTAATCAAGTATCTAGTCAAACACAAACATTGGTCTCCTTTAGAAATGGCTAGTGCTTGTTTAGAAATCACCACAACTCGTGATATTGCTCGTCAAATGTTGCGTCATCGAAGTTTTAGCTTCCAAGAATTTAGTCAACGATATGCAGATCCTACCGCTGAGCTCGACGAAGCGTTTGTATTGCGTGAAGCAAGATTTCAAGACACAAAGAACAGGCAAAATAGTGTAGCATTTGACCCCAACAATGAAGAACAAAAGTTGTTAGCTATTGAATGGGAACGTGCTCAAAAACGTGTACTGTTTAGTGTTAAACAAGAATACGCCTGGGCCATTAAAAACGGTATTGCCAAAGAACAAGCTCGTGCTGTGTTGCCTGAGGGACTTACTGTAAGTCGTTTATATATGAATGGAACATTGCGTAGTTGGGTACACTATATTGAGTTACGTGCAGGCAATGGAACTCAATTAGAGCATCAAGAAATTGCTAAGGCATGTGCAGAAGCAATTACTGAAGCGTTTCCAATGATAAATGATTTTGTTGAGAATTAAAAATAACTTCTAGCCAACTGTAGTTATTGATCCTTGCTAATGCCGGTATATTGCCGGCATTATCTTGACCATACTGTCTGCCGGCGAGTGCGCCCGAGTAGGCATAAAATCCATATTGAGCAGTATCACTGAGTGTACACCAAGCGTCTAATCTCTCAGTAGTTTCCGCATCTATTTGCCCGGCTATGGTTTTACTTGCTAGTTTAGCACACTCACGAAACGCTGAACGCCATGTAGTGAATGGATCTGTATTGAAATTATTAATATTAGAAATTTCATCCATTGCCCTAAATCGAGGACTAATACTTGTAGTCATGTCAGGACTAGTTACATCTACATTTATAGTTAAATTGGTTGGTAATAGTTTAACTCCACCGTTACCATAAACTAATCCGTTAACTGGATTTTGGCTTTTCCACACATGAACAATGTCTCGATCATATTGCGGCAACATCAAACTAAAATCAAAACTATCTGCTATAACAGCATCACCATCAACAACCCAAAACATAGGAGTTGTTGCTAGTTTTGCGGCTTCTATATGTGCCTTATGTATGCCTTTAACTCCGTGTATACGTTTAGCCCTAGGAAAGTATGTTTTTAACAAATTCCAATTTTCTTCTGCGTTTGGCTCATTATAGCTGATAAAAACAATGTCGTAGGGTCTTAGCGAGCTGGTTATTTCGTCGTGTTCTTTCTTGTTTATAATATATCGGAAATCAACCTCTTTTTTACTCACAGGCGCTTTTTGTGTAGTAAGTAACATCAAGCCGTTATATTTGATTTCTTCTATATCTTGATTTTTGAACACATGATTTTCTGTTCTGTCGTAGTCATACGTGCCGTCTAATGGGTCATAGTACAGATCAAAAACAGACTCTTTAGTAACTTGGATTTCTGGCCAAATACACCAAAATAAAGGTGCAGTTTCTGTTTGGTGTATTTTTAAATATTCTTCGTAAGTGTTAATGTAATATCTAGGATATCGAAATCGGCTTGCAACAATGTCATACTCCTTTCTATTAATTAACATTTTATAGTTAACTTCTTTTTTTGAAACTTGCTTAGTTTTGCTAAACAATGTTAGTCCGCTTATATAAGATTCTGCATCATTACATAAATTTTTCCAAACATGATTTTCTTGTTTATCGTAAGTGTTATGATAGCTAAATTGTAAATTAAAAATTGAAGTATCCAGGACTTCTATGTTAGACCACACTGCCCAGAACATATCTGTAGTACACGTTTCTAAAGCTAGCAAGTACTCGTCGTAGTTATTAATCTTAAATTGTTGGTAAGGAGCCGGGGCACTTGCTAGTACATCTACTTCTTTTTTATTTGTAAAAAATCTATAGTCAGCTTCTCGTTTGCTTACTTTTAAATTTTTCGGAAATAAGCAAACTCCGTCAAAAAAATCCCCATTTTGAAATACATGATTATAAGTCATATCCCACTCTGGAACTTTATAATCAAAATTGAAAGATTCATTTATAATTAGATTGTCCCATACAACCCAGAACATTTTAGTAAATGATTTTTTAGATGCTGATATTAATGCTGAATAGATATCGCTTTCTATCGGCACACGTTTAGCATTAAGGAATCGTGATTTTAGTCTATAAAAATCACTGTCATTCTTTCCTATAAAAATAATATCATACATTACGTTGACGTATTATCCTAGGAGTGTTTAGATATATTTGTTTAAAAAATTTAGAACCGTCTTCGCCGAGGTCTGCTAATTCTAAACCACAGTCATGCTTTAATGTTTCACCCAATCCCATAACTTCATAGGACAACATGTCCGGAGTAATCTTACTATACTTTTCTTTCCATTGCTCAGTAAGATACTCAAAATCTCGTACTTGGCTATAATCCCAATCAGTACAATTGGTTAGATATGCTCCTTCGCGGGCGCCGTATAAAGACCATAAACCATTCTCTACATCTTCACCAATTGTACACCATATTAATAATCGTTGGTAATTTTGCCACCAGACTTTTTTAACATCAGGAACCTTTGCTCCTTGATCTAAAGACATCTTTACACCTTCGCGAAACCCTGCTCTCCATGCTTGAAACGGAGTAGCGTTAGTAAAGCTCTCGCTATAATTTTCGTTAAACTGATAATACCTCTCATCAAAGCAAAACTCAACTCGACCTTTAGGATCGTCTGGATCTGAGTTTTCATGTGTTTTCATTTCGTTGACAAATTTGCGTGTCCACATTTTTAAACCGCCGTTGCCGTACATGAGTCCGTTAACATGCACTCTTCCGCACCAGCTAAAGACATTCTCGCTTGTAAGCCCGAGAGCGTCTAAATCAATTTCAACTTCAAAGAATTTTGGATCAACAATATTGTCTGCATCAACCGTGATAAAATATTCAGTTTCACTTTTAGCGGCGCAGGCTTTGTGTGCGGCATCACTACCTTTAACTCCGTGAACACGTTTAGCCCACGGTACTTTGCTACATAAGTCTGCATAATTCTTCTCAGCATTTGGTTCATCATAACTTAAAAATACTATGTCCTGATCAATAACTTTTATAATATTACTCATATATAACCTTTAATCCATAAGTTTTAAAAACTAACTTACTGCTAATAGCAATTTTTTCTAGTTTAGTTTCAATGTCAGATTCAAACGGTACTGTCACACAATCCGATGTTAATAATTCTTGTGTTGCTATAAAAATAGTTCTAATTAAAAAATCACTATCATTTTCTAATGTGACAAAAAATACTAATTTAGATGATAAAATTGAATTATAAGTATTTTTAAAATCTCTACTTAAACTAAAATTCCAAACTTTATCTCTCAAATTCCATTCAACAATACACTCAGCACTATTGTTAAATTCTGTAATCCATTCAAAGACTCTGTTGTTAAAGACATATCCTGAAAATTCATTAGTGGTTGAAAGTACAGTTGTTTTTCCAGAATCTTTGTGATATCCAATTTGATAGTCTTTAAACTGACGCTTGCCCGTTAAAAAAGGTTCAGCATCTTCAAAGTTAACTTCAATACCGTGTTCATATCTCGATGTCTTTTCATTACTTACTGAAAAGATTTCACCAGTCTTTTTATCATAGTAGATATAATACTTATGAGGTAGATTAATCTGTGGTTTTCTTTTGGCCATCAGCCAACTCCTCTAATCGTTTGATAATTTTATCAGTTAAGAAATTCTTTTCTACATAATGAAATAGTTTTGATTGTTTAATATTTCCCACTACTAAATCACCTCTAGTAGTTAATACAGTATGTACACCATCTTGCCAGCTTATGGGAGCCATATCCCATCCTTGTATAGCTGGTTTCATGTGTGTAAATTCTAATGGGCTACAGGTATCAATTACATTATGCATGCCTGTTATTTCAATAACAATCGCTGTTGCTAAATCCATACTTAACCAATTTTGATACTCGTTAGGTGCAAACTGCGTATAGCACCATTCCCAATTGTTGCAAACAAATTCTAACACTTTATAAAATTCATACGCAGGCATTGTCTTTTTAAAATACTGTAGTGCAAAGTAAGGACTAGTTAATTTATTTGTAGTAAATGATTTTCTATGTACCGTATCGACGACAATATCATTTTTATGATTTTTAATACGTCCACAAAATTTTAAATCATGGTTACTGCAATAATACCACCATTCGGTTATATCTTCTAATAACAACATGTCAGTATCTAATACTATTGTTTCCTCGTAAGGAGTAACATGATAGAATTTCCAACGATTTTCTGCTTGGTATCTATTACCTTCTTTGTACCAAGGTATAGGTATAATGTTGTCAAACGCCCATTTATATTCTTCAGGAACTTCGTTATTTGTAATTAAAGAAATATTTGTTGTTAGTTGTTGGCTAAATTTAATACTTAGGGCCAGCGCATACGCCTGTTGTACATAGTCGACATCTTCTGTATTTTGAGCGAGGACTAAGAAACCTTTAGACACCAGTGCCGCCTTCAATAAATCTAGATAGACTAAATTTATTCATTACGTGTACGTCTATTCCGTTGGTTTTTGCAAGAATGTATTCGCCAAAATAATTTTGTTTTTCAACTAAAAACTTCATTTTATTATTGTCAATGTCTAAAAGAATATCTTTATCTAATATGTAAGACATTGTGCCAGGTAATTCTGTGGCAAAGCCGCCATTACTTTTTCCGTTCATTATATGTATAGCAATACTAAATGCAAAATCATTTCTAAATGCCATAGAATCAATATTATACAACATTCTAAAGTATTGCCAATTTTCTTTAATGTAAGTTATTAGATTAAAAAATGCTTGGCTAATAGAATTTTTTTCAAAGACAAATACAGTTGCCCAATAAAAGGGAATACTGTAACTGTTTAATCTAGTAAATGCACTTTTATCTCGCCAACCTGCAATATCAAAACTGCGTTGGTAAATTTGGAAATCTGCATCTATATCAAACGCAGATTTTAATATACTAGAACTAATGATATAATCACTGTCTAATACTAGTGTCTTATCATAGGGTGTTAAATTGTAAACTTGATTTCTAGACAGATTTTTCCAATCAAACTTTTTTGATATCACAGTACCATCGTGGAATTCTTTCTGACCGCTAGCATCATCTTGTAAAACAATAATTTTATCAAAACAATGATCTGGACAAGATTCTTGTAACCAGTCAGGGCTGTCTGTTATAATACTTACAGGAATTTGTAAATACTTTCTTACTCGTTCGGCTGCAAAGACAGCTAATTTGACATAGTCAATGCCTCCGTTATTAAGAGCAAAGATTATCGCACCGCGTGTCATAACTCGATGATGTCTCCAATTTTTCTCTTTGATTTGATTTCAGTAAATTTGGCCGAGTACTCGTTTAACACTTCGAAATAAATTCCTACTATTGTATCAAAAAATTCTTGTACTTGAGGTATTACTACTGGAAAATTATTAGCATCTATAAATGCTACATCAGTATCATGCCCCAGATCCAATGCTGTTTTCGTGAAATTAATAAGTTCAGAGGTAATGTTAAATGTGCCGCCGTTGATATAGTAGACTAATTTTTGATTAAATTCTTCTAAGATTATTCTGCGTTGATTTGAAAGAGTAGCCATATAATTGGCTACAGCAAACGCTTTTTCAATACGTTCGTCCATGATTATTCTCCAAGGTAATTACTATTATACAGTATAGTAATTAGCTTGTCAAGAGTAATTAGTTAGACAGATTGAATTGTTACTACTCTAGTAGTTCCTGAACCGTTGAATACTATAGTAAATGTTGCGGTTCCAGTAGAACCACCAAAGTCACCTAATGCCCAATATGTTCCGCGGGCATCTAATACATTGGTTGATCCATTAATAGTAAATATTCCGTTTGGAATGCCATAGTCGAAACGATAATACCACTTGGTGGTGCTATTAACTTGAGTAGGAGCGGTTACTGTTTCATTAGCAGTTATATTTCCAGAATACGATCTTGATCCCAGTGCATTGTTCGAATCTCTAGCTGTAATAGTAAAGCTGTAACTACCAGCAGTTATTACTGTTCCAGATAAATTTCCGCCGGTATCTAGTGTAAGACCCACTGGTAAGTTACCACTAGTACAACTGTAACTGTAAATACCACTGCCATTAGATGCACTAAAGTTAGCGGAATAATTGCTTCCAGAAGTTGGTGCATTTAGAGAGGCAGGAGATATACTTAAATTTATTGAACTATCTGTCACCACGATTGTTCGTAGTGAAGATATCGGGGTTGAAAATGACGGGTCAGAATAAAATCGAATATAACCAGTTTCTTGGCCTTCTGTAAGATTATCTGCTCTAATATACATACGCAACGTCGATCTTGATCCTGGGTTTATCCCCAATCCTCCTGATAAGCCTGTTAAGCTAAGATCAGCAGTAGTAAGGCCGCCAGAGACTAACCAATATATCGGGCTAGATGGAACTTTTTCATTTGTATCAACATATATAAGATACTCAGTACCTTCAGAAACCGTGTCTGTAGTACCGACTGTAAACTGATTGCTACTAAAAGTGTATATCGGCGGCACTGTAGTTGATGAATCAGTAATTGTGATTGTAGGACTAGTTGCAACTAATGTTCCAGATGGGCCACTGGTACGCAATGTTATAGTGACCGTTTCGCTGGAGCCATCGGTGAATTCGTCTTTTTTAACAACTCGCGTAAAGGATCCAGAATTGTTATTAATCGGTACCGTTCCACTATTCTGGCCATCTGTAAAATCTTCGCCGATGGTAGTTCCTATATTTTCCCACCACAAGACACCAGTTCCAAAATTAGCAGTTGTAACAGTATATAAAATAGCAGTACCACCTGCTGGTCCAAGTGCGCCTGTCCCTTCTGGTTGTGTTCCTGATTGACTTGCTGTAATCTGATACGTTATACCAGTTAATGATGTATCATTAACGATTATGTTTGTAGAAGAAGCTACGAGTGGGCCCGATGTTGAACCTGTTCGTAAAACTATTTGTACACTTTCAGGGCCTTCAGTTAATACATCATTACTCACTGAACGACTAAACGATGCTGTATTGCTGTTGATCGTGATACTGCCACTGTTTACACCGTCAACAAAGTCAGCGGCTTGAGTACTACCGCTATTGGTATAATATACCACGGTACCATTAGGCAAGTTAGTTGTTGTAACAGTATAGGAAATAGTAGTACCTTCGTTAGTTGTCGATACATTAGGAGTTAACGTATAAGAAATAGCGTTGCTACCACTTGGTGTTACAACAAAATTATTAGCAATACCTATTGTAGGAGTTGGTATTGATACATTGCTACCTGTTGGTCGAAGCATTTGTATTACACTAGTAATCCTACCGTCCACTGTTTCATCTACACCAAACGGACCGTACGGACCATACGTTGTTGGATTTGGGTTGAGAGAATCATCACGCCATTCTAGTGTGAATTGTATGCAAGCATTAGACCCGGCTCCGGCATTACCGTCAGTAAGTTTTGCGTATATTCTAAACTTGTTATCTGCATAAGCACCACTTGGGGCTAATCTTTCAAAAATCAATATATCAGATGTAGTGAGATTATAAAATCCTACGGCTTGAGGTGACCCAGATCCAGTGTTCCCGTTAGTTAGTTTATTAACTGTTGTGTTATAAGAAAAATAAACTATACCCATACCTGCAACGCTGTCTAACATGGTAGTCCATGTTGCATTTTTTAATCCGCCGGACCCGTCATTTCGTCCAGTGAATAGTTCTAGTTGGCCCCTAGCATTAAAAAAGTATCTGGCAGCATCATAGCTGGTAAATTGTACCGTAGATGTTACGGTTAATACGCCATTCCATGCATTAAGATAACTATCATTATACAGTGTTTCTCTAGTAGATTGTGTTGCCGGTAATGCACTAGCACCTGTCGCTCCAGTTAATTTATTAGTTGATGCTAAATCAGCAAGAGCTTTATATGCGGCGCGATCTGTTTCTGTAATCTTTGTCCCACCAAATCTACAAATCATTGATCCAATTCCGGTACTTAACGTAAATACGCCACCACCCTGGTTAGAAGATATTGTAAATGTTGTTGCACTTTCGATAGTTTTAACGTAGTAAGTGTAATTAGTTTGTACCCCGCCTAGCAACGAGTCTCCAACAAATATAATTGGACTATTAACTGCTAGTTGAGACGTAGTGCCCGTAGTAAGTAAATTTGTATTGATCGCAGTTTGTGTTATTGTAATATCAAAATAGGGAACTGCTAAAGTACTAGATAAATCAGTACCAGTTTGATGCTGGCGGGCACGTAATATATCAGTACGTAAGTTAGCCCATTGAGTGTTGGTTATTTTTGCATATTGGGTGACTTGACTACTGGCAACAGATTGCCCGTACCCTGTAGATCCTGATCCTGTAGCTGTGGCTCCAAGAACCGGAGCAATTACACTTTGAATTGCGTTATAGTCCGTCCATTCAATTTTATTACCTTGTCCCGCTGCCATGAAATTCCTTTATTATGCCAAACCAGTGGTAGTTGCTGGTGGTTTAGATACTGATACGTTATCACCTGTAGCATAATATACTTGTACTGTAGATGTTAGAAGACCGTCCGGATTCTCATCAACTGGACCGCCGGCTGCGTCTTGCATACCTATTGTAAAAATAATTTGTTCTAGTCCTATATTTCCTTTTCTAGCTAAGATAAAATATCTATTATTTGCATAGGCGCCACTCGGGGCTAATTTTTGAAATATAAGTTTATCAGTAGTATCTAATTCGTAGTAGCCAATAGTCGCGGCAGGATCGCCTGTACCACTACACTCGGTCGAATTGTGTGTAAAAGTAATAGTATCCATACTACTAAACATAGTAGTCCACGTATTGTTTTTAGTGTTTGATGTTCCTAGAGATCTAGCGGCTTTGAATTCTACTTGGCTACCTGTATTAAAAAAGTATCTAGCAGAATTAGGAGTATCAAAAGTAACTGTTACTGTTTGTGTTAAACTACCTTGCCAAGGTGTAGCACGTTGCTGTACTCCTACTAAATTTTCTCTAGTTGCTTGACTAGCCGGTGGAGTTATTAATCGATTTGTTTGGTCTTGTGCTTCGTTTGCCAGTTCGTTAAATGCTAAACGATCTGCTTCTGTAATATTTTCAAGTGCGCTAGCAACATTTAAAAAAGCAGACATGTCGTTGCCTGTTTGATGCTGGCGAGCTTTTAATAAATCAGCTCTAAGATTATTCCATTGAGCATAGGTAGCATTAGTTCTGCTTGTTACTTGACTACTAGATACTGGTTGCCCGTACCCAGTGTTACCAGATCCTGGTCCTAGCACTAATGCCACTTTTGATTGTATGACGTTATAGTCCGTTGCTAGAATTGCAGAATATTGGCCAGCCATTTTTTATCCTTTATATACCTGAATTATTTATTTTTATAATATAACACATTCGACAAGTTTGATGCCGGCATCATCACTTGTTTCTAATGCTATACCAAATACACCCGGAGCATGTGGAATGCCAACTTGTGCAGTACCGTCTTTGCCTGCAATTAATTGATCACCTTTTTTAATAGTACCGGATACTTTAACTGGAATACGGCCTTTTAGTGCAACAATTGTGCCGCCTTCTAATTCAAAATTCATCAAATAGGCTGGTTTATCACTAACAGCACCCAATGCTCTATCACCTTCTTGACAGGCTGTTACTTCAAATGCTCCGCCAACTGACATAACAGTACCTACTTCGTATTCAGCATCTGCTAGATATTTTTCAGCTAAGTCAGCGTAGTTTGCACTAGTTGCAGTACCAACAAAATATGTACCTTTAACTGCTCCTGCTAAAATATTTACGCCGTTAATTGTCTCATCGGCACTTGTTCTAACTACAATAGTTCCAGAACTTGATATCGAACTTGCATTTCTAAAATCAGCGCCTACTGCTAGTTGATTTGCTTTGGATGCAGTTCCTTCTAAAGACACTGCATATATAGTTTTAAATCTTTGTGTAGCAGTACCTAGATTTGTAGCGTTGTCAACTCCAGGTATAACATCAACCCCCACTAAACTTAATGGAGTTTTTGTTAATCCCGAAACTGTTGTTTGAAAATTGATAGTAGTATTTTGACTTTGTAATGTAGGAGTTTGTCCAGAATTAAATAGTCTAAACCTTGGTGTAGATCCTACAGTAAAACCAGTATCAGAAAATGCTACAGTTGCCCCAAATTCGGCCGCATCTGATAAAATAAAGTCGCTAGCTGTATATCCTTCTAATCTGTCCGAGTCGGTTGCGGTTCCATGGAATTTATAGTCTGTTGATTGCCCTGGATTTGCATTATCATTAGCATACGCTAGTGTAAGACCTTGATATATCTTTGTAAATCCATCAAATGGTGTTTGCAATGTCCATGAATCATCTGCATTAGAGCCTTGATCTTTGTTAATAATAAAGACGGTTTGATTGTTTATTTTGCCGGCAATAACATCATGTGTTGTTCCAGTGCTATCACGAAGTGCCAATGATTGCATT
>Ga0209768_10000334_pt1 | contig 32464 bp, 23 predicted proteins | sample LauGreSBDMM110SD_3_FD_187564 | JGI IMG/M metagenome (GOLD analysis project Ga0209768, IMG submission 187564) | Freshwater lake microbial communities from Lake Michigan, USA - Sp13.BD.MM110.SD (SPAdes) (version 2) | ecosystem: Environmental > Aquatic > Freshwater > Lake | place: Lake Michigan... | reverse complement strand
ACATCATGCGCAGGGCTTCGTCTCTAATGGCTCTTGCCTCTTTGTCCATGCCCTCAATCATGGACTCAATCCCGGCATTGTCTAGTTTCAAGAGCCTGCTACGAAAAAATTTGAATAGTCAAACTCAATGTTCATATCCATTTCTTCATTACAACCGCCACAGCGTGTTTTAACTGGTTGTAGCGCACCTTGACGAGCTATCGTGGTATAGGCTGTCTGGATCTGATTCACTAGAGAGCTGGGAATGTTTTTATAAAACTCCAGGATATAATCCTTGTTCTTGATCTTTTCTTCTGGACTGTCATCCATCACGATGTACTCTGTGCATTCTGCCAACACATCAAAGTTTAGATCAACCAGGCGATCCATTTGCTTGATTGATTCTGCTACACGTTCGTCACCATCTTCTAGGTTGTCCAGGGCTTGTCCAAGTTTTTGTACTTCAAAGTTTGTTTTGTTGACCTTGTTCATGCCGTAGTAGGCCTGCGGACGGAATTTGATAGTAATTCTATTTTCAGTATAGTGTTCGTCAAAGTTTGGTGCTTTGATGGTGTCCAGCATTCCACGCAGGTCCAGTGCATAGGTGTGTGTTTCGGCGCAAAATGGGCATGTGCTTTCAAAATCCATCTTGTGTCCATAACTGGCAATGCGAATAGCAATCAAGGTAGCATCCACATCAGTTGCGGGCATTCTCCAAGCATCCTTGATGTCTGGAATACAGCTCTGGATAACATCAACCATGCCCTGTCCGTTGAGCAGTGCATCAGGGGTGCGTAGCACAACCTCGTCCCTGCTGGTCATTGGAAACACAGCGAATTCTCCAGATTCTGGTACATTCATTGTGCCCATGGGCCACCAACGCCCTTGACTAGGCGGCATAAAGTAGATTGCTGGTTGTCTGAATAGCTTGGTCAGTGGATTTTTTGCTACAGACGGCGGTACTGGCATTTGCATAGAATTGCTCATTTTGATCCCCATAAATAATTGATATAGTATTTATGTGAGCAAAATCCATGGCCTTAGAAGATGAATTAAGACGAACTAATGAACGCTTGGACGAATTTATTCGCCAAGCTGGTGGTAGCAGGTCCACCGGTGGCTCTAGTGGCGGAAGTTCTGGTAAAGCCTATACAGAAGCCGAAAGAGCAGCGTCCAGTCTGGCTAACTCTCTAAAAGAAGCAAAGGCATCATTTCAGAATCTACAAAGAACAAGCAAGGATTATGGAACTGTATCTAAACTTAATAATGTAGCACACAATCTATTTGGTAAGAGTACTCTTGAAGCCCATGAGCATATGAATTCGCTTGGCGATGCTATCTACCAACAGCAGACTCTCTATAGAGATGCTAAAAAAGCAGGCAATGAAGAAGTAGCAGGCAAAGCCAGAGCTACACTGATGAATCTGCAGCAACAAAAAGCCAACAATGAAGTAAATGCGCAGTCCGCGAGCGCACTTGGTTCATCTGTTGGTGGATTCATTAGCATTATTGCTGGCTTAGAAAATAGACTGATAGGCATCGAGGCAACATATCAAGCTCAGCTGATGTCGATGGTGTCGCAAGGACAGAGTGGGTTCTCCTTGTTTGGTGCCTCTGTTGAAGCCAACATTGATAAAGTCACTGCTGCCAGCGACGCCATGGCAGACGCAGCCAGCAAAGCAGGCAGTGCGCTTGGTCAGATGGGTGGTGTTATACTACCAATAGTTGGATTTGCACTCAACATAATGGCCGAGCGTGCCAAAGCAGTAAGCGCCGCAAATGCAACACTGGCCAAGCAAGGCATACGAATACTGGTCGAAGAAGGCAACAAGCTGATCAAGACCCATATGGAAATGACCAGCACCGGACTGATATTTGCAAATGGTATGCAAGGCTTGATTAATGCCACTGATGGAACCAAGCTGAGACTAGAAGAAATGACCGCAGTGGTAAAAGAAAATCGAGCGTCTTTTGCTGGCATGGGCATGGGCATGACAGAAGCCACAGAACTAATAGGTGGAGTTGCACGAAAGCTGGCTTCTACAACTGGTAAATTTGCCAATGCTGACAGGCAGTTGCTGGCACTGGGCTACAGCTATCAAGAGCAAGCTGCTCTTGCTGCTGAAACAGCTGAAATGATGAGTCGTGGTGGACAAAAACAAGGTTCTAATGCAGTGGCACAGGCCACTATGGAGATGGCTAAAAATATGGCTTTGGTTGCAGAAGCAACTGGCGAAGACATGAAAGAAAAGAAAAAGAAAATGCAGGCGGAGCAGACGGAGTTTGCTGTTAAAGGCGCCATGGCAAAACTGGCTAGAGATGATCCTGCACGACACAAGCAACTCATAGCCCAGCAGCTGGGCATGACTGATGCACAAAGAAAAGCATCTAACGAGATGTTGGTCTATGGAACAGTAAGAGACAAAGACCTGGCTATCCAAATGGCTCTTAATTCTGGTTTAAGAAAATCAGTAATGGAAAATGATGCTGCATTTAGAAACGGTACTGCCAGCACTTTGCAGGCTGGAAAGACTGCGACAAAGTACGCAAAAGAAACGCAAGATGCAAATATAGAAATGGCGGGCACTGTTGGTAAAGCAGCTCAGGCAGTTGGTAGTTTCAAAGGTGTAGCAAGCAACGCGGCCACTGACATGGATCAGAATCAGAGATTAGCGAATGCTAACTTTGAGAAATCACAAGCAAAGCAAGATAAACTGTTAGATGCAGCAGGCAAACCTACCCAAGCCGGTGATCCGACCGGAGCACTGCTGGACGCTATTGAAGTTGGTGCAACTGCTGCCAAAGAGATGCAGCAAAAAGTTGTTGGAGTCATTGGTGAAATTGCTGCACAGTTGAGGGCTCACTATGATAGCCTTAAAGGTGCATTTGATAAAAGAAACTATACAGGCGCCGGAGCAGGCGGCAGCATGCCACTAAGCATGGAACAGATCCTTGCGCTGATGATAGCGTTACCAATTGTTCGGGGTCTGATGATGGGCGGTTTTACAGCCGCAATGAACAAGGTCAAAACTGGCAGCTGGCTAGGTAAAGTCGCACCTGCAGCCCCTACCGCACCAGCTACAGCAACTACCACTGCTACAAACACAGCCCGCACCACTTCATCAGCAGTAGACCGTGCCAAAGAACTACAAGCAAAAAATCCAGGCATGAGCAGTAAAGATGCTTTAGCAGAAGCTAGGCGCACAGGAGGCTTTAAACAGTTTGCAGAAACAGAAGCAAGAATTGCACAGAATCTAGCCAAGTCAGGTCCTGCAATCACTAATGTTGCAAACGAAGCAGGTGCATTGAGTAAAGGCATGAACTTCATGAAAGGTGGGTTTCAGAAACTAGGACCCAAGATACCTATAATAGGCACAGCCTTAACAGTGGCCATGGCTGGGTTTAGTATCGCAGGAATTGAAGCTAGACAGGCAGCAGGAGAAATATCCGAAGAACAAGCCAGGACCGAAGAAGGTGGTGTAGTAGGTGGAGCAACCGGAGGATTAACAGGAGGTCTTGCAGGTGCAGCCGCCGGGGCAGCAATTGGTTCAGTTGTGCCTGTGATCGGAACCGTGATTGGTGGACTGATTGGCGGAGCACTAGGTGCCTGGGGCGGAGAAGCACTGGGTTCAAAGCTAGGTGAGAGTCTGATGAGCAACTGGGGCAGTATTACAAAATTTGCCACTGACATGGGTAAAACTGTGGCAGATTCCTGGGCAACAACTAAAAATTGGTTGGCCACAGATGGCAAACAGTACTGGAACATGTTTACCAGTGGCGCCAAAACAGTAGGTAAGATGGCTCTAGGAGTATTGGAAACAATACCAGGTGTTGGCGTAGTAATTAAAGGTGTACAAACTGCAATGTCCAAGGCAGAAGAAGGTTTTAAATCTGCATATAAAACAGCAGGCAGTTTCCTTACAGAAACTGGAAATAAATTTAAAACAACATTCCCTGAGCTAACCAACATGATACAAAGTATGTTTGGTGGCATAAAATCAGGACTGGGTAGTTTAATGGATGGTATCAGAAACAGTGATACTTTTAAGTACATTAAAGACAAAGTTGGGTTTGGCGACAAGCCACCAAACTCAACTACAGCATCTCCTGCAGGAGCAAACAATTCTACCAACAAAACTACATCAGCTGAAAAACCAGCAACAGGACCAGGCACAGCTAACCTTGATGGTGAGTACAAGAAAAATGCAGACAGTTGGGTGGCCGCAGTACAAGGTGGTAAGTCTTTTGATTCAGTGCCAGAGATGTACAAGCCGTATGTTAAAGCACAATTGGCCAAAGGTACCCCAAAAAATTCAAAACCAACAGTCGCAACTCCTACATCAGCGCCCGGAACTGCGCCTGCTGCTTCAACGCCTGCTAAATCTACACCACCAACAAAAGTAGAGGCTGTTGGTATACCGCAGAAAAAAGATCTAACCGCACAGGAAAAAGCAGCAGTCTACGAAACCATTGCAACCAATACCAAATATACTGCCGACCTGATGCAGGCCCAACAACGAGCCATGAACTCCATGCTACAGCAGTTGGCCGCAATAACGGATGCCACGCGAGAAACTGCATATGCTGCCAAGAAAACTGCGCAGAACACAAATTAACTTAAATACACAACAGAGAAAAAAACATGTCCTGGAAAAAATATTTCAAAGGTACCAATTTACCACAAAACATCAGCCCAGTTGCTGGTGCTGGGCGCAAGGCTGATCCAGGATATAGGAACTATCAAAGCAACTTACCAGAACTGTATATTGGGCACCCAAATCGTATTGAGCGATACAATCAATATGAACAAATGGATGCAGACAGCGAAGTCAATGCCGCACTGGATATTATATCTGAGTTTAGCACACAGGTTAATGTGGATAATAATCTCCCATTTGATCTGCATTTCCACAACAGGCCAACTGATAACGAAATCAAGATTATCAAAGAGCAACTGGAACAGTGGTGTAATCTAAACGAGCTAAATCGCCGCATGTTCAAGATCTTCCGTAATGTTATCAAGTACGGAGATCAAGTGTTTATTCGTGATCCAGAAACGTTTAAATTGTTCTGGACAGAGATGAGCAAGGTTACCAAGGTCATTGTGAATGAAAGCGAAGGCAAAGAGCCAGAGCAGTATCTAATAAAAGATCTAAATCCAAACTTCCATAATCTAACAGCAACAGCGATTGCAGCCACAGACACATACACTAATCATCCACAGTCTGGCGGCCCAGCTGGTAGCTATGTACAGCCTAACAATTCAATAGCAGGCGGAAGCCGCTTTGCTCATGCACAAAATGAAGCCGCAATCAATGCTGAACATATTATACACATCAGTTTAACTGAAGGGCTGGACGTGTTTTGGCCTTTTGGTAATTCAGTACTAGAAAACGTTTTCAAGGTGTTCAAACAGAAAGAACTGCTGGAAGACGCTATTATTATCTATCGTGTGCAACGTGCGCCAGAACGCAGGATCTTCAAGATTGACGTGGGCAACATGCCCAGCCATATGGCCATGGCATTTGTTGAGCGCATCAAGAACGAAGTGCATCAGCGCCGTATCCCTACACAAACAGGTGGCGGCACCAACATGATGGATGCAACATACAATCCACTCAGCACCAACGAAGACTTTTTCTTTCCGACCACAGCAGATGGACGTGGCTCCACTGTGGAAACCCTGCCTGGTGGACAGAATCTAGGTGAAATCACAGACCTGCATTTCTTTACCAACAAGCTGTTTCGTGGCCTGCGTATTCCATCCAGCTACTTGCCCACAGGACTTGATGACGGAGCAGCTGGTAGCTTTACAGACGGCAAAGTGGGCACAGCACTGATCCAGGAATGGCGTTTCAATCAGTACTGTGTTAGACTGCAAAAAATGATTGCAGAAACCCTAGACAAAGAGTTTAAACTGTTCATGCGCTGGAGAGGTGTAAACATTGATGGACAACTGTTTGAGCTTATGTTCAATGAGCCGCAGAACTTTGCACAGTATCGCCAGGCTGAAGTAGATCTAGCTAGGATCAATACATTTACACAGCTGGAAGCATTTCCTTACCTGAGCAAGCGTTTCTTGCTCACACGTTATCTAGGACTAAGCGAAGCCGAAATGGCAGAAAACGAGCGTATGTTTGCTGAGGAACAAGGCGATGTAGATGCCGCTCCTGCTGATCCAGCAGGATTACGTAGCATTGGTGTAAGCCCAGGTGGTATACAAGCAGACATAGACAATCTTGAAACACCTGACATAGGTGCAGAAGGCGCACCCGGCGAAGGTGCAGAAACAGGTGTAGCCAGTCCAACTGCTGGAGGAGCACCAGGCATGGGTACCGCACCACCGCCAATGAGTGTTTAAATTTACCCTTTGGTAAATACTACACTATGAACGTTTTTGAACTCTTTGATCCCGCACCTGCAGGTAGTCGTACTGAAAAGGACGATAATTCTGTAATGAAACTCAGTGATCTGCGCAAGACTAGGCTTAGTCTAGAGCAGATAAATCGCATGAGAATCATGAATGATGTGCGTAAACTAGAGCACGAAGAAAAACTCAAAAAAGTCAACAAGCAATACAAAGCTGCCGGTGCAGATGCCGGTGGTGGAGCTGGCGCACCAGCTTCGATCTAATTATCTATTAAAATCATTCAAAAAACACCGATATTACTAGAAATATTACGTGTTTATGTAAATAGATTACAAGCCATATTATAAGGAGTTCTCAAATGAACAAGTATGAAAAGTTAATTGAATATATCGTAAACGATGAACAAGCCAAGGCCAAAGCATTGTTTCACGAAATCGTGGTAGAAAAAAGCCGTGACATCTACGAAAGTATGATGGACGACGAAGATCAGCAAATGGGCGGTGATCAAGTCGAAGGCATGGTTGACGAAATTACAACCGACGAAGAAGGCATGCACGAAGCCGACGACGAAATGGACATGTCAGGTGACGACGAAATCGGAACTGATAGCGACATGGACAGCGATATGGGCGGAATGGATGACATGGGCGGCGGCGAAGGCGACATTGAAGATCGTGTTATGGATCTAGAGTCTGCACTTGACGAACTCAAAGCTGAATTTGATGCTTTGATGAGCGACGAAGCAGGTGAAGAAGAGCACGATGACATGGGCGGTAACGACATGGGTATGGGCATGGATGACGAAGAAAACGAATCTATGATGTACGAAGACAAGCCTAAAAAAGGCGTGAATCCATTTGCTAAAGATGATAAAGAAGAGGAAGAAGACGACGAAGAAGCAAAAACTGAATCTCGTCGTAACATGTCCTCTGCAGAAAAACTACGTGAGTATGTTGACAAAGTAAGCGACGGACACGGCGCTGAAAAAGGTGGTCAAGGCGAAGGTCACGAAGTTGGCAAAGGCGGTAGCGTAGGTGTTAACAAGCAAGGCATTGTGGCCAAGAAAAACGATATGGGCGGCACAGCCGGTAATATCGTTAAAGGTGGCAGCGAGCAAGCACCAGATGGTACAAGTCCAAAAGGTAAAACAGGCGGATTTGTAAAAGGTTCTGCACAAGAACACGAAGTTGCCAAACGCAATGTTAACAAAGTAGGCGGCAACAAAGGCGCACAAAACTACTATAGCAAAAAAGAAACAAGCTGGGACAAAGCACACGGTAAAGAAGGTCAGACAACTGATGGTTCAGTACCAGTGAGCAAGAACAGTCCTTTAGCAAAATAAACTAGGACAATAATATGGCTTTGTACCTAAGAGAGAATCTTACTTTTGATAACGCCAGGATGGAGCTCCTAGAAGAGGACTCCAAAGATGGTAAAGGTAAGAATCTCTATATGAAAGGGATATGCATTGAGGGAGGCGTGAAAAACGCTAACCAACGTGTGTACCCCATTCACGAAATATCTAAGGCCGTAGAAACAATCAACGAACAAATCAAAGGTGGCTACTCCGTACTAGGGGAAGTAGATCATCCGGACGATCTTAAAATCAATTTAGACCGTGTTAGTCACATGATAACAGATATGTGGATGGACGGTCATTGTGGTTACGGTAAACTAAAAATTCTACCAACTCCAATGGGCAACCTGGTTAAAACCATGTTGGAAAGCGGAGTGAAACTAGGTGTGAGCAGTCGTGGATCAGGTAATGTAAACGAAGGCTCAGGACAAGTCAGTGATTTTGAAATCATCACTGTGGACGTGGTTGCACAACCCTCAGCGCCACATGCGTATCCTAAAGCGATCTACGAAGGTCTCATGAACATGAGTTATGGGCATCGCGTTTTAGAAAATGCAAAAGAAGTCGGCGAAAGCCAGCGTGTGCAGAAGTATTTGAAAGAGCAGGTAACTCGCTTGATCAAAGACTTAAAAATATAGGAGAAGGTATAATGTTTGATGCTATCAAACCATTGTTAGATGCCGGTATCATTAACGAAGATACTCGTATAGCAATCAATGAAGCCTGGGAAACCAAGCTAAATGAAGCTCGCGAGAGTATTCGCAGTGAACTGCGCGAGGAGTTTGCTCAACGTTATGAGCATGACAAGTCTGTAATGGTTGATGCTCTTGATAACATGGTTACCGAAGCTTTGTCTGTAGAAATTAAAGAATTTGCAGATGAAAAACAAGCTCTTGCTGAAGACCGTGTGAAATTCAAACGTCACATGACTGAAAGCGCAGGCAAGTTTGACCATTTCATGGTTACCAAACTTGCTGAGGAAATCAAAGAACTACGTGAAGATCGCAAAACCTATCAAAACTCTATCAAGGGTCTAGAGCAGTTTGTTATCAAAGCGTTGGCTGAAGAGATCCAAGAGTTTGAACAAGACAAAAAAGCAGTTGTAGAAGCTCGTGTACGTATCGTAAGCGAAGCCAAACAGAAGCTTGATGAACTGAAATCACAGTTCATTGCTAAAAGCGCACGTCTTGTTAAAGAAGCTGTCGCAACCAATCTTGAAACTGAGCTTACTCAGTTGAAAGAAGACATCCAAGTTGCTCGTGAGAACATGTTTGGACGTCGACTGTTTGAAGCGTTTGCTGGTGAATTTGCTGTTACTCACTTAAATGAGAACAAAGAAATTGCTAAACTGCACTCTGCTGTTGAACGCAAAGAGCGCCAACTACAAGAAGCCAAAACTATCATGGAAAAAACTTCCATGCTGGTTGAAAGCAAAGATAAAGAAATTAAGATTATCAGAGAATCACAAGATCGCAAGGCCAAACTGAACGATCTATTGAAACCTTTGAACGAAGAGAAGTCCGCAGTAATGCGTGAGCTTCTTGAGAGTGTGCAAACTGAAAGACTTCAGAATGCATTTGAAAAGTATCTTCCAGCGGTACTTAACAACAGTTCAGCAAAGAAACCAGCGAAAGCTGTTCTAAGCGAAAATCGTAGTCAAGTAACTGGAGATAAAGCTGCTAAAGTCAGCGCCTCTGATCAGACCACTAACGTGATTGATATCAAGCGTTTAGCAGGGCTTAAATAAACCCTAAACAGGAGAAGGAAAAGAAATGACAACCGCACTATTAGAAAGCCGTTGGGGCGAAACCAAAGATGCCCTGCTAGAAGGCCTACAAGGTTCTAAAAGAACCTCCATGAGTGTAATCCTTGAGAACACTCGCAAGTATTTGGCAGAAAGTGCTACAGCTGGTTCTACATCAGCATCAAACGTAGCAACACTTAACCGTGTTATTCTGCCAGTGATTCGTCGTGTTATGCCTACAGTTATTGCAAACGAGATCGTTGGTGTTCAACCAATGACTGGTCCAGTAGCTCAGATCCATACACTACGTGTACGTTATGCAGACAGCATGACTGACACAGCAAGCCAATATGCAACAGGTACCACAGCAGGTGATGAAGCTCTAAGCCCATTCAAAATTGCTGTTGCTTACTCTGGTGTTACTGGCGCAAGTGCTGGTTCATTCGGTGGTACTGCTACAAACGGAAAAGCTGGTTCAACATCTTCACTAGAAGGTTTGCCAGGTAACCGTATCAACGTACAGATCTTGAAACAAGTCGTTGAAGCCAAGACTCGTAAGTTATCAGCTCGCTGGACTTTCGAAGCTGCTCAAGACGCACAAGCCATGCATGGTTTGGATGTCGAAGCAGAAATCATGGCAGCATTGGCTCAAGAAATCACAGTTGAAATTGACCAAGAAGTTCTTGGATCACTACGTAGCTTGTCTGCTACTGAGTTCACATATGATCAGTCTACTGTGTCCGGTACAGCTACATTCGTTGGTGATGAGCATGCTGCTCTTGCAGTTTTGATCAACCGTACAGCTAACCTGATTGCTTCACGTACACGTCGTGGCGCAGGTAACTGGGCAGTTGTTTCTCCAGCTGCATTGACAGTTCTACAAAGCGCAACAACCAGCGCATTTGCACGTACCACAGAAGGTACATTCGAAGCACCTACAAACACCAAGTTTGTTGGTACATTGAACGGCGCAATGCGTGTTTACGTTGACAGCTATGCAGGCGATACAGCCGCTGTGTTGGTTGGATATAAAGGTTCTAGCGAGGCTGATGCAGCCGCGTTCTATTGCCCATATGTTCCTCTAATGAGCAGTGGTGTTGTTCTTGACCCAGCAACATTCGAACCAGTCGTGGGCTTCATGACTCGTTACGGATATGTTGAGTTGACCAACACAGCATCGTCACTAGGCAATGCTGCCGACTACCTAGGTGAAATTGCTATTGCAAACACCTTGTCGTTCCAGTAATTTCTCAAAGGGATGGGAAGCATTAAAGGGCCGCAAGGCCCTTTTTTGTTGACTAAAAAATAGCCCGAGCATTTTATTGCCCGGGCTATAAGTTACTAAACAGGATTTATGACACCGTCTGATTTGCGTCATGTGTTGATTATAGCGCATGATATGTTATAAAGCAAGCGTTCTGATAAATATACTTGTTCAGACTCATGAGCCCCTCAGGGGACTTCGCGGAAACCCAACCGTCGAGGCCTAGAACGCCATAACACAAGGAGAAACAAAATGGGACGTCCTATTAAAAACAAATTTATCAATCCATACGCATCAGTGCCTTACGCACAGAGGCCAGGAAGAGGTGGAGAATCAGTCACCACTACATCAGGCAATGCAAGCCCTACATTTAGCAATCTTGGATCAGCCTACTTTACTGCCAATGCAACAGCTACAGTATCTGCACCAACGCTAACAGGTGGAACCACTGCAACAATCAGCACAGTTCATTTGTTTGCAAATGGTGCAATTAAAGCATTGGCTATTGACAGCGCCGGATCAGGATACACGGCCGCTCCGACAGTTACCTTCTTTGGAGCAAATAGCACTACTGCCGCCGCTACTATTGCTATCGATGCTCCGACCACAAGGGCCAACAGTATTTTAGCCAATTGTTTCTTCACTGGCGGAAGCTATGGTATCACCACAGCTGACTTGGTAAAAGCACGTGGCGCCCGTACTTTTGTAGCAAACAATGCTGGCACACTGCAAACATTAAAATTAGTAACCAGCCCAAACAATAATCCATATGTTGCTGGCACACTGACTATCACAGCTGATTTTATTGATACCAGCACATTTAGTGTTGCTAAAATTACAAATCGCAAAGTCTACAGTTCCACTGGACGAAGCTACAAGTGGACAACCACTGCCGCTCCTGCCAACGTAAGCGCATCAGACATCACAGTTAGAATTAGCAGTATCTAATAGAGATATAGTTTTAACAAAATGGCTACCACGGTAGCCATTTGTCTTTTTAGCAATGCCAGCAGGTGCATAAATAAAGCAAACGGTCTAAACTCATATGAGCATTATTAAAAACGTCAGCGGTCCATACACAATTAATACCATCAATCACGATGATCCTATTATTTTGGATTCAAACGTGGTTATCATCAATGGCAATCTGCGAGTAATTGGCAATACAACCACAATATCTAGTACCAACACAGATATTAGCGATAATTTAATTGTGCTAAACAAAGGTGGTGGTGGCATCTCTGGTGCAGTGCTAGGCGAATCTGGAATACAAGTTGATCGCACTGACCCTGCAGGAACAGGATTAGCAAATGTATACCTGCGCTGGCAAGAGTTTACCAGCAGCTGGCAAATCACAAACGATGGCACAACCTACTACGATATTGTGGCCACAACCACTGGTAACACCAGAGTAGTTGATGATTCAAATCCACAACTGGGCGCAAATCTGAATACAGCTGGCTATGCAATAAAAAACTATGATTCTAACAATGTGTACATTGATCCGGTTTTGGCACTACAGCTTGATGGAAATATACAGATTAAAAAATTAGTAAATTTTCCATCACCAACTATTGTGCCACACTATAACATTATCACGTCATCAAACGTTGGAACAGGCGGCACTGGGCTGTATGTAACCAACGACGAAGGCATACAAAATCAAGAATTGATCACCAAGTCTCGTGCTGTGGTTTACTCTATTATATTTTAGGAACATATCAGATGTCAATTGTTAACGCTACACTCACCGATTCAACTGCAACAGCAGTTTATACTTCTGCAGGAAACAGTGCTGTAACCACAATGTATCTTTGCAACAAAACTACCATCTCTGCCACAATCAATGTATTTGTGGTAAGCACCGGTTTTCAAGCAAACGGAGTTAATATCATATACAGCAATCTATCAATTGCCGGCAATGACACCTATGTTATGGAAGCAGAACGTATTTTGTTCAACAACGGCGATTTTATTGCAGCCAATTCTAGTGCAGCCAACACTATAATTGTAACTACCAGCTTTACAGGTATCTAATAATGGGACGCTTTGTTAAAAACCGCGAACTAGAAAGCCAGGGTTATTCTACTAGGATGCAAACCGGAACATCGGCTTTGCGTACTGATAGTCCTGTTGACGGCTTGTTTAGATTCAATACAGACACACAGTTAGTAGAAGTGTACTATAACAGCGCCTGGAACAGTGTAGCCAAAGTTGGAGTAAGCACCATTGTCAAAGACAGTCAAGGAGCAGGTTCTCCAGGGTCAAATCTTGAAGCAGCTGATAGTAGCAGAACCACGTTTACCATGAGCCAAAGCTATGCATCTGGTAAAGAAGCACAGGTCCTGATCTATGTTGGTAATGTATTTCAAAATCCCGGAGTAGCATACACATTCAATGGCACAACCACTGTTACATTTACCAGCCCGCCGCCACTTGGGCAAACCATAATCATCCTACACAATTTTCCAAGTACTGCAACGCCTTGATCGGCTCTGATAAATAATCAAGTAGGAGCAAACTAATGGCTATTGGACGTGTAGCCGGGCCTATGTTACAGGCAACTCTTGATCGCCAAGGCGTTGATCTTAATTTTGTAACAGACCCCGGAAGTGGAGCACAATCATTACTTTATTTGGATTTTTCAAATTTCCGAATGGGCGTGAATACGAGTGCAACCACTGAACGTCTCACTGTTGATGGAAACATCAGTGTCAACAGTTATATAAAAACCAGCACCACAAATCAACACATGTACCTGTTGCCCAACGGAACAGGACAAGCAATCATCAGCAATGTAAATGTGCTCAAAGGCAATATCAATGCAACCGACATTGGATCTACGATCGCAGCAGCCGCAAAATTTACCACTGCTAACACATCGGCCAAAGCCACCCTTGCATCTGCACAGGTCACTAACCTGACGCCAGGCCGTATTGTGTTCTCGGACGGCACCGGACTAAATGATGACGCCGATCTGCTGTTTTTTACCAGTAATAATACTTTTTATGCTACCACAATCGAAAGTGCTGGCACCGTTGGATACGCAAACCTAAACATCACTGGTGAACTGGTGTATGCACCAACCGGAACTCCGACCAATATACCATTTTTTGCAGCCAACAGCATGTTCCTGCCAGGCCCCGGCATAAGATATTTTTCTGGCAATGCAACCTTCCGAGCCAATAATATAGAACTTAGTTCAACGGTGATTAACCGAGTTTTATACACTTCCAGCGCAAACGCAGTGATTGGGTCTGCCGCACTAACCTATGATGGATCTACATTTACATCGTCTGGTATTACACAATTATCAGGTCTGCAGTTCACTGGACAAACCATAAGTGGACTTGGTGGGGATGCAGATATCTTTATTGTTCCAGATGGACTTGGTGCAATTTCTGTACAAGAACACCGCATAACAGACATACCAACTCCTGTGCTGAACAGCGATGCTGCTAACAAACAGTATGTGGACGAGCGTATCACAGTCAGTAGTGCAAACAGGATTTACCTGATCAACTCAGAAGTAGCGGTACAGGACAATGGCTTTGGTCTAGCCAACGTTACTGTCACAGTAGCAGGCACGCTGGCCGCAAGATTCACAGACACCTTTAGCCAAATTGGTGACTACTCGATCTTTAACAACGAACTGAGCACAGTGGCAGGAGACATTGCACTTGTACCAGCAGACAATAATCGTGTAAGGATGCAAACGACCAGTTCAACAGTGCTACCAGTTGGACTGACCAGCGAGCGTCCTGCTATTCCAGAAATTGGTGATTTACGATATAACAATGAAGTTGGATCAATCGAATGGTATACCGGTGGAGCCTGGGTAGCTGGCAACGGTGCAACCACAGTGGCCAGCCAAATCATCTATCCAACTGGGTCAACTGCTTCTTTCACACTGACCCAAAATGCAGATACAGACAGTGTGCTGGTTACTATCAACGGTACGCTACAACAGCCAACAGTGGCCTACACAGTAACAGGCACAACACTGACCTTGGTTGAGACTCCATTGGTAACAGATATCGTTGAAATTCGATTCCTGGCAGCAGCGATTGTGTATGCGGCAAATCCAATTTTTGTTAACACAACCTATACCAATGTTAGTGTGAGTGGAACCACACTGGATTATTTTTATGTAACACAGTATAGATCTGCTGTTTATGAATTCACAGCAAAGAACACCAGTGGAAGCCGGTATCAAGTGGGCGAAATATATCTGATACACAATAATATAACTGCAAATGCAGTTGCAACAGTAAAATCTACCATGGGTTCGCCAACTACACCGCTGATTGCCTGGACAACCAGTATTGATGGCTTTGGTGTACTGGATCTTGTGGCCACTGCTGCGGGCGCAGGCACACAAGTAAAAATACACAGAACATATTTCAATGACGCTTGATTTCTAGTGCAGTTCTCTATTTCTGGGCTTGCGCATAAATAGAGTAAAGCACTTGCTAGGAGCTAGGAAAACATGGCTGTCACCAGAATAAAAAACAATCAGATCACTGATCAAACCATTGAATATACCAAGATCAAACCAGCTACCCTGGTTGGATCATTGTTTAATCCCAATGTAACTATTGCATCAAACATCACCATTCAAGGTAACCTTAGCGTTACTGGTAATACTTATACTGTTAACAGCGTTGACACGCTGATCAACGATCCACTGGTTATTTTCAATAATGGATTTGTGGGTTCTCCGACCTATGACGTGGGTATGTTGATCAATCGAAACCTAGACCCAATCAATGCTGCCTGGGTCTGGCGTGAAGCCAACGTTGGTTTTGCAGGCCTGTTGACTTCAGAAACAGGAACTACTACCGGTTCAGTTAACAACACTACCTATGCTAATCTGATCATTGGTAACACAATCATTGAAGCCTATAACGTAAATTCTGTCACTGCTGGCACAGGTGCATTCCAGGTACGTGGCGGCGCAGGCATAAGTGCTAACCTAGTGGTTGGTGGATCGATGACTGTACTGGGCGCTGGTACTGGTGTAGCAAAAATTGACGCTAATACTCCAATCACACAGATTACATCACTTGCAAGCACACGCTATGCATTGATGGTCACAGACACAAACAACAATGGCGCATTTGCACTGCGCACAGGCACAGCCAAGGGCGCAGAAATTCATACCTTTGGTGGCACCAACAACGATATCTATATCCAACCAGACAGACTAAAGAGTATCTGGTTGCCTGCAGGCAATGCCGCAGTTTTAATTGACAACAACATTAACTCTACACTGGCCAATATTGGTGCATTGAATGTTACAGGATCTGGCGGTGTTTTTATTGGTGGTAATCTAAACGTTGGCACCAGTGCAAGTTTTGAAGCAGGACGAATTGTTGTTGCAGCACCGTCAGCTAAAGCCAACAGTATTGTACTGGGTGGATCCACAGGTGGCACACTGTACACAGGCATTGGTGTTGGCGTAACTGTACACGGTGGCGGCGTTGGTGGTACCAGCATTGGTGACCGCAGCACTATCATTGGAGCCACAGCAGGTAATGCGGCACCAGGCACAGATAGTACACTGGTTGGTTACCAAGCAGGTGGATCAATCTCTGGCACCAACAATCAATTCTTTGGTACATTTGCAGGTAATGCAGTAAGCTCAGGTAGCTACAATGTTATCCTTGGCAGCTATGACGGTAATGTAATTGCCAGTTTGAGCAATCAGATAGTAATTGCTGACGGTGCAGGTGCACCACGTGTTCGTATTAATGCCGCCGGTAACACATTTGTTGTTAGCGGTGTAAACTCCACAACAGCCAACACAGGTGCATTTGTTGTACAAGGCGGCGCGGGTATTGGCGGAAACCTAAACGTTGGTGGCGCCGCAGGCTTTGCAAGCGGACGAGCCATACTAGATGCAACACAAACTTCTATCGTACTAGGTGCTAACACAGCCACTACATTCATGAGCACTGACTCTGTGTTCATTGGTCAGAAAATTGGCAGTAGCACAGCATTTGGTGCCAAGACAACCATTGTTGGTAGCGAAGCAGCCGCAACAAACACAAACGGGGCAGAAACCACATTATTTGGTTATCGCACAGGCTATGTAGGCCCAGGTGAAAAGACCACAGCCATTGGTAGCCAAGCAGGTCTGAATCTACAAAGCACTGCACTACAAAATCAATTGTTTGGTTACCTTGCTGGTAGCCAACTCACCACAGGTGACTACAACGTAGTACTTGGTGCCAACACAATGACCGGAATTGAGACCGTTAACAACTATGTAATGATTGCAGACGGCCAGGGCAACGCAAGATTGAGCTTTAATGATAGCGGTGTTGGCACACTCTACAACTCTACTGCGTCAACTTCACAGACAAACGGTGCGTTGATTGTATACGGTGGTATTGGAGTTGGTAAAGATTCTTTCTTTGGTGGTAACGTTACTGTACAGGCAAACTTGTTTGTGCTGGGCAATGTTGTTAGTTTAGATTCTGAAACACTAACAACCAAAGACTCTACTATCCTGATGCACTACTTTGCTAACCTAACTCCGTTGGGGGCAAACGACAGCAGAGACATTGGTATAGTTTCTAACTACTATATCAGCACACCACAACAATCATTCTTTGGCTGGCAGAACAGTACCAGTAACTTTGTGTACATGGACAAGATTACAGAAAGTTCCGGTAACGTAGTCACTGGCACATACGGTAACGTACAGTTTGGTAGCTTGTGGTTAAGCAACACCACCGCGGCCAGCGATCAGGTAACTGGTGCACTGGTTGTTAAAGGTGGTATTGGTACTGGTGCATTGTCTATATTACACAGTGCTACTGTTAATAATAATCTAACAGCCAGCGGTTCAGGAGCATTGATCACATTCAGTCCGACTGGTGCAGGCTATGTTACTATCAATCCAAACACTGCTGGTTCTATAGACAATATGGCAATTGGTGGATCAACACCAAAAGCTGGTAGCTTTACCACACTGTCTGCCACACAAAATAATTTTAACGTTACCCTAAGCCCAACTGGCACAGGTACCGTGGCTATCAGTCCAGCTGGCGCATTAACTATCAATCCAACCACTGTTAGCAACATGGACAACGTGTACATTGGTAACACGACTCCACGTCAGGCTACATTTACCGCAGCCAATGTACAGAACGACTTTAAACTGACTTCTTTCACTGGCAACAGTGTGTTGTTCATTGACAGTGCGGCAACCAGTAACCTGGCAATTACCCAGCGTAACGAAAACTTCAACTTCCAGGTCACTGCCAACACATTCAGTGGCTATAGCTTGAACGTTGGTGTTAACGGTGACACACAAACCGGAACAGATACATTAAATATTCGCTATCAAGGCGATGCCTACAATCCGCAGAGCACCATTGCCGCAAACACCATTGGACAACTCGCAGGTTGGACAGTGAGCACATCACGTGGAACTGGTACTGCTCCTGTGATCAACCAAGACGGTGACGTAATTGGTCTACATGGTGCATTTAACTATTCTGGCGGCACTGCTGCCTATCAAGAAGCAGTATCGTTGCGTTATGTGACACAAGGTACCACTGCTGCCGCAAGTGGTATTGGTGGACAAGCACAGTTATGGACCAAACGCGATAATAGTGTAAGCACACTGGCACTGCGTGTGGATGCTAATCAAATCGCAACATTCTACGGTCAAGTAGCGATCGCCAATACCACAACAAGCACAAACACCACAACAGGTGCGTTGTATATTGCAGGTGGTATCAGCACAAGCGGTAACCTAAATGTTGCACAAGGCGCACGTATCAATGATACACAAAATTCAAATCGTGACTTTATCGTTCGCGGTCCAAATGATGCCACTCTGATCTGGGCCAACACAGCACCTGGTTACAACACAGTGTTGATTGGTAACAGTGCTGTTAGTGCCAACGTGGTACAAGGTGCCAAACTACAGATATTCTCAACAGATTCATTCTTGATGCCAGTTGGTGATTCGGGACAGCGTCCTGATGTGGCAGTATCTGGTATGTTGCGATTCAATAGTTTTGCTGGGGATATTGAATACTATGACGGAGCAGCATGGTTTCAACCTAAGTCTGGTGCAGGTACTACTCTTGTAACAGACGACCAATACAGTGGTGACGGAGCCAACGTTTCGTTTACAATGACTCGCGGTGCAACCACAAACGGAACATTTGTAACACTGAACGGTGTGCTACAACATCCTAGCGTTGCATACAACTCATTTTCTGCCAACAGCAAATGCATATTCACAGAAGCACCAGCAGTGGGTGATGCAATTGACATAAGATCGGTTACCCTCACAACAGAGATCGTTGGTCTATCATCACCAAATGGTTATGTGAGCTTTGCAACAGAAAATTCTGGTATGACATTCAAGACTGGTGAAACCCAGGCCAATACGTCAATACATGTTCATCAGAATTCAGGCGCACTGGAATATACTCCTGGCAATGTGCAGGTTGGTACATCACCTGCTGTGATTGACGTGTTTGATAAAACCGTGTACCGCAGTGGCAAGTATGTGATCAACGTACAAAGCGGCGCCGATTTTGAAGTAAGTGAAGTGATGGTCCTGCATGATGGCACCACTGCATATAGAACACAGTACAACAAGATTTATAATGCATCAAGTTTGGGTTCAGTCACAGCATCGATTACTGGGGGCAACGTGTACGTATTCTACACCGGAATCGCAGCAACCAATTATGTCAAAACGACATCAAGTCACTATGGTTAATGGCCCAAGACTGGGCCAGATGCTAAATAGTGTATAAGGATAAGCAGCATGGCAAATTCATATTTTGAAGTGGACGTGGGAGTAAATGTCGGAGGAGTTAGCATCAATGCAACTTCGGGCAATATCACCACCACTGGAAACATAATCTTAAACACCACCACGATAAGCTACACCGCTAACAGCGTGACTCCAAAAAGTTACGTTGATAATATAGCAGTGGTGTTTGGTGTATAAATAAGTAAATTACAACAAGGTAGACTAAAATGGCAAGAAAAGCGATACAAAATTATATTTTTGCACCAAGCACAAAGCAAGTGATCATTCCTGATCCTTACAAGCTGGGTGATATTTTAATGATTACCAATGTGACCCGTAACACGGTGATCTACAATTTTGGTGATCCTAGCAGAGGTGGAACAATTGCATTTACCAATGCACCTAGTGCAACGCTGCTCAGTGCGTCTGGAACAGCAGTGTCGTCGGGTAAAGCTATTTTTAGCAACCTTAACAATGGCTTTACGACCATCACTCTGACATTTGACACTGTGGGTGCAGGCCATGCAGCTGGTGATCAACTGCAGATCTATGTTGAAACATCAGAGCTAAAAGTTCGTCCATATGATTTTGGTGTTGACGCTGTTGAGCGTATGAAAGTTGCCGCGCCACAGTCCTTGATTGATGCAGACTTTGAATATGGTATGCAGCCAACCAAGTGGGTTCAGTTTGCTACCATGAACGACATGCCAACAGTGTATGAAATGCCAGGTAGTGATTTGCTTCCTACAGTGGGTAGTTATGCTACATTTATCAGTGGTGGGTCAGGCGCTGCCAGTACCTGGATCTCAAGTCCATCACAAACAAGTATACTGGTCCAGAATCAAGGTTTTGATGGTGGCGGCCAGCTCACACAAGCAGGTCCACGTGCAATCACCAATGGTTATTATCTGGTTATTGCTCAAGGCCAAGCTGGTATGCCCAATTGCGCATCCGGCACAACCAGTATTACTCATGAGCTGCCGATTAGAATTGAAACTGGTGGTATGTTCCAGCGTACATTTACAGTTGGAAACACAGCAGCCTGGAGCCCAGGCGACATCGCCTGCGTGGTTGAAATGCCAGGTGAAGGCGCACAAGGTGGCACATATGGCTTAAACGGTGCCGCAGTTGTTGCTACCACGATCACTGCCACAATGACTGCTGGACTACAAACATTTGCTGCCAATAACACAGCGATTGCAGCCAACTCAATCATCATGGTTGAAACCACACAGTTTGGTGTATGGGAAGCCATGCAGGTCACAGCCGGTGGTGGTTCTGCTGCTTTAACTGCAATCCGCAATCTATGGGGAACCAATGCAGGCAACGCCACAATTGCTATTGGCGCACGTATTCGTCAGCTGTCTGGTAACACTGGTAGCTATTCTAACGCCAACGTTGAAACCATGCGCATTGACAGCGTGGATTCATACAATCAGTTCACAGTAACTCGTTCATGGTTCAACGTCAACGCCAGCCCGACATTTGGTGCAAACTCAATTGTGTTCAAAGTTAACCACACAGCAAATTCTGCTATTGCAATGGATCCTGCCAACATTGAGATCGTGCGTGGCACAACTGTTAACCCTGTTAATCTAAGTGGTAACCCAGGTCAAGTGATTGAACGTGCTCGCCTAGGTACTGCGCCATTGAACGCGGCCGGCCCAGGCAGTTTGTTTATTGGCCTAACTGGTGCATTCTATTCAGGCAACACCAGCGTTCCAGCGGTTAACATGTTTATTCCTGCTCACGGTCTAGGCAACTATTCCAACACCAACGTGGCCAACACCTATATCAGTACCCTTGGTATGAGCCAGGCAATCACAGTGAGCAACGTGGAAGGCGTGTTTATTAACCAAATCAATGATGCCAGCTACATCAAGTATTATCCTAAAACTGGTATCAACCAGTTGCCAGGCTATCAGATCAACGTCAACGACACACAGACCATTGTGCGTCGCGGCGGAATCTACACCGGTGCCAATATCTTGGTTGCCAATGTCACATCCAACGTTGGATCACCAAGTTTGGTCACTGTTAACTGTGTGTACCCACATGGTATCACACCAGGACAAGTGGTACAGGTACAGTTGTCATCTGGCCTACAGAGCACTGGACAATTTGCCAACATCTATGAAGCAGGCTCAGGACAATTTACTATTCAAAGCACTCCAACTCCCAAGAGCTTTACCTATATTGGTAAAGCAAACTTGATCATACCATCACTACAAACTGTGGGCACGATTGGCTCAGGAGGTCAAATTTTTGCCAACGTTACATATTTCCCAAGTGGTTTGGTAAAACACCGTCCGTTTGATGGTGGTAACAACATTGGTACCAACACACCAGCACACGGCTACGAGATGACTCGTCAAACCAAGAAATACTTCCGCTATCAGTCTGGTAAAGGCACTATGTTTACCACTGGTACACAGTTCATGCCAACCTTCCAGCTGGCAAACGTTATTGCAGCTAATACCACACTGGGCAGTGTGATTTCTATCACATGTGAAAACGAACACGGTCTGCAGATTGGCGCAAACGTAAACCTATATGGTATCAGTACCAGTGGCTACAGCACATTCTATCGCGTGGCAACTATCACCAACAGCAACCAGTTCACTGTGTTAGCAACAGGAGCACTGGGATCAGTGAACCCAAGCTTCAGTAGAACAAATCTAAGCACCACAGAATATGCTGGCATAAGCTACCCACGTGTGACAGTTGTTAACTGGCACGGTAGCAAAGTTCGTTCAGGTATCTTTGATGACGGTAACGGCGTGTTCTATGAATATGATGGCACCACATTCTGGGCTGTTAAACGCAGCAGTACCAATGATATTGCCGGGCGTATCTCCATACAGGTAGGCAGTAATTATGTGGTTGGCGACGGTTTCACAAGATTCACTGACCAGTTGAACACCGGTGATCAGATCCTGATCAAGGGTATGACACACACAATCACTGACGTAACAGATCAAAATCGCATGCATGTTATTCCGGTATATCGAGGTGGGGTCAATGCACAGGACACACGTATTGTGCGCATCAGTGAAGAACGCACTCCACAAAGTGCATTTAACACGGACCGAGCAGATGGCACAGGCCCAAGCGGATATGTGATGAACTTGCAAAAGATGCAGATGGTCGGCATACAATACACATGGTACGGTGCTGGTTTTGTTGACTACATGGTTCGTGGAATTGAAGGTAGGATGCATTTCTTACATCGCAGCAAGGGCAACAACGTCAACGATGAAGCCTACATGCGTACTGGCAACTTGCCAGCACGTTACCAGGCTGTTAACAAAGGCGCACGTACTTGGACCAGCAAAGCAGTTCCAGCAAATGAGTCAACAGAAATCCAGTTGTACAATGTGAGCGAGTTTCCAACAGCCAATGCTACATATCCTGTCACAATTCAAGTTGACAACGAATTGATCCGGTACACAGGGGTGTTCACAGCAAACGGTAACATCACTGGTATCACACGTGGCGCTACATTGAGCAACTATGTTCTAAACGAGCCTCGTGCCAACTGGAAGAACAGCAATGCTGGTGTAAACTGGGTTGACTCAGGTGTCAACGTAAGTGCAACTTGGTCTGCACAAGCATTTAATCCTGCAGCAGGTGTGTGGGTGGCTGTTGCAGGCCACGGCACAGCTGGATCAACCAGCCAGGCCACAGCATACAGCTTTGATGGTCATACCTGGACACCAGGTGGTAGCCTACCCAGTAACTCACAGTGGATCAGCATAGCCTACGGCAAGCTAAACGGTGTGGACACATTTGTTGCGGTAGCAAACGAAAGCGGAACTGTTTCGGCATACAGTCAGGACAATGGTGTGACCTGGACCAGTCTAGCACTGTCAGCCACCCAGCGTTGGTCATCGGTTAGTTACGGACTTGATCAAAACAACGTTCCTGTGTTTGTGGCAATTTCAGGCACAAACACTGCAAGCACTGCTACTGCATATCTAAAAGTGATTGGCACAGGTTGGGTTGCTGGCGGCGCACTAAGTGCAAGCCAGATGTGGAACTCTGTTGCGTTTGGTAGATGTACCGCAGCAAACAGCACCTTGGCAGCACTGGCTGGCAGAAGTAATTTCTTTGTGTGCGTGGGCTCTGGCGCAACCTTGACCACAGCTGGTACCATTGGTAACTATTCCACAGATGGCGGCGTGACCTGGACAGCATTTACTATTACCTCAGGAACCTGGTGCTCAATTGCATTTGGTAACAACACCTGGATGGCTATCTCGGGTGGACTAGGCACAACAGCAGCATCAGCACACACATCCATCCATGGCAATCCAACTGGTACCTGGGTAGCAATGACCCTGCCAAGCTCTAGTGCATGGCGCAGTATTGCCTGGGGTCCAATCTATTCAATGAGCCAAACTGCTGTACCAAACGTTGGTGTAGCAGGACAATGGTTTGCAGTCAGCGAAACATCAGGCACTGTTGGTGCCTATGTGACTAACCCGCACTTGTTTGGTATTGGAGTAGCACCAACCTGGGTAGCAACCACACTGCCAACCACAGCCACCTGGACCACGCTGTGCTGGGGCAAAGGCATGTTCACTGCCATGGCTCCGACCCTGTATCAAGTGGCTATAACCACACATGGTAACACATTTGTTGGCACAGAGCTAACCACAGCAGCTAACTGGAGTGGCGTGGCAGCAGGATATGGTAACCTAGTTGCTGTGCAATTTGGTGGCACTGGTGTTCAATCAAGCTTCAATGGTGGACGCCAATGGCAAGCAACTGGTGCACTGGCATCGAGCTCAAACTGGATTGATGTAGCCTACGGTCCTCTAATTGGTCGTAACGCTCAAGGTCGTTATGTTGCAATCAGCAACACCAGCGGTACAATAAACAACTATCAAGACTCAGACAATCTTGGCACAACCTGGATTGCTGGTGGCGCACTGCCAGCAACAGCAACCTGGCAGAGCATTGCATTTGTAAACGGTGCATTTGTTTGCGTAGCAACAGGATCACAAACTTCTGCCTACTCAAGAGATGGTTCAATTAGCTGGACAGGTGTTAACTTGCCAACCAGTTCCAACTGGAATAGTGTAGCAGGCGGTATTGTACCGAGTCTGCGAACAACAACCGGTAATGTGTATGCAGTGGTTGCTGTTAGCGCAACTTCTGGCACAATAGCAGCCTACTCTAACGTGGTTACCACGCTGGGTGCAAGTGGCGGTATGAGCACACTGAGCTTGTGGGGCAGTGCTACACTACCTGCCACAGCTGAGTGGCAAGCAGTGGGCTATGGCTTTGATTCAATAAACAACGTTGGTCGATTCATTGCAATAGCAGGCGCAGGTAGCCAGGCAACAGCAATTTCCACAACCGGTGGCGCAACCTGGACAGCTGGTGGTAACCTGCCAGTGAGCAGTAACTGGACCAAAATTGCATACGGTGCAAACAGTGTCTGGGTAGCAATCAGCAATGCTCGTGACACTATTGCAGCCTACTCTAAAGATGAAGGTGTGACCTGGGCGGCAGCTACACTGCCAATCGCAACCAACTGGACAGACGTGATATACGCACCAACACACCATACCTTTGTGGCTATTTCTGGTAATGCAACCAATGCTTCAGCCAACGTATCAGTATCATATGCCACAGGTGGTATTGGACAATCACACACAGCAAATGCAGGTGTCAAGGTTGTGAGTGTAACAGCAAGTCCAGATCTGAATCACTGGGGTAGTGCAGTGATCATGGACGGTGGCTTTACAGTTGACCGTACCTACACCTTTACCTACAACGTAACAGGTTTCAACGTGGTTGGTACAGCAGGTGCTGCACAGACCATGTTTATGATGAGATTGGCGCCATCAATCAGTAACTCCTTGACAGGTGATCTAGGTGGAAAAGAACTGATCAACCGTGCGCAGGTGTTGTTGCAGAGCATGTATATCAACGTTGGTTCAGGAGCTGGACGTTATTTGGTACAAGGTTTGTTGAATCCAACCAACGTGGTAAATGCAAACTGGAAACCATTGAACACAGCTACAACTTTCTTGCAGCCTAGCTTTACACAGTTCGTGGCCAACGGTCTTGCAGCAACAACTGCAACTGTGCGACAGATTGAATTTGGTACAGGCGGCCAAAACCTTGCAGCCACAGGTGGAGAGCAACTGTTCTCTATCCCAGTAACACAAACCAACTCTGGATTCTTGGACCTGAGCCAGATCAAGGAAATCACTTCCATGGTGTTGCCAGGTATGGGCACTTATCCAAACGGTAACGAGATTTTGGCAATTAATATTATTCCAATTACCGCAGTGGCATCAAACGTTGACATTCAGTTAACATTTATTGAGTCTCAGGCTTAATTGTAGTCAGCAAAAACCAAAAAAGCACCTTCGGGTGCTTTTTTGTTATATAGCTCTGACCCATAAATACACTATAGGCATGAGACCACGATGGCATTAACTAGACCAAAATACAGTAACTTTGTTGACAACGATTTTAAGAATAGTTGCCGCGTAGTTACAACTACCAGTATCACCCTTGCAGGAGGAGCTCCACTCACATACGATGGAGTTACCCTGGCTGCAGGTGATCGTGTACTGGTAGCTGGACAAGATACAGGCAGTCAAAATGGTATCTATATAGTAGCTACGCTGGGCACAGGCAGCGATGGCACCTGGTCAAGAAGTTTTGATGCAAGCGACGGTTCTAGGCTGAGTGCAGGCGCACAGATCACTATCAGTGAAGGCACATATGGTGGTAAACTCTGGCGCCTAAGCACTCCTGATCCTATCACAATTGGATCCACCAGCCTTACATTCCTGGACGGTGCTGCTATTGCAGGCGGGTCTGATAAACAGATACAGTTTAACAACAGTGGATCTTTGCAGGGTATCAGCACCCTTACCTATATATCTGCTAACACTTCAGTGGTGTCATCTGGTAATGTGTTTGCGGCAACACTGTACACAAACCAACTGCGCTGGGCAGCAAACTCACAATCAATCACACTGACTGGTAATATCAATCCAGTGGTGTATATTGGTAACACCGTGATTGGCACCAGTGTAACACTTGTAGATAGTTTTTCTGCCGCAGGTAATACCATGGTTACCTGGACCACAGTTAGCAAAGACACAAATAACACTCGATACAAAAAATCCACACTGGATTCCTTTAACGATGGATCTAGCATAAGCTTCACAGAGTCTGCAATCATTCGATCTGATTCTGCATACTCAGTTGCTACATTCACCAGCAATATTACCAATGGTACGATAAATCTCTGGGCCGCGGGCGACAGTGCATCAGTTACCGTTACCTATGAGCGACGAGTGCTAGGATCATTTAGCCCAACTGGTTATATCAATAACTTTGGTCCAATTGGCCCAGCTGGTAGTATTGCAGAAACCAGTAGTAACATCGTTACCACAGCAACCAGTGCCGCTACCAGCACCACAACCGGTGCTCTACAGGTAGCAGGTGGCGCAGGTATTGCTGGCAACTTGTATACAGGCGGCAATCTAGTGGTTGGTGCTAATCTGACTGTACTAGGAAATCTAATAGTCCAAGGCGAAGTCACAACCTTAAACACCACGATACTGGCAATTGAAGATTTGAACATCACCGTTGCTAAAGATGCAGTTTCGTCGGCAGCAGCTGATGGCGCTGGTATAACTGTGGGTGGCGCAGGAGCAACATTTAATTATGTTGCATCAACAGATGCCTGGACGTCTAACAAAAATATATACGCTTCTACTTTTTATACCGGTGGCGCCACCAAGTGGTCTGGCAACAGTGCGGTATATCGGTCAGGTATCAATTACACTCCATCAGCCACAGCACCTATCAATTCCAACTATGGTGACCAGTGGTATGACACCACAACAGACATTTTATACGAATGGCAAACAGCCGACGGAGTATACGGATTCTGGATTGACATTGGTAGCCTGGCTATCGTGGCCAATGCTAATCTATCGGCAACTACGTTTGCTTCAATTACCACCGGTAATATCTCAGCTGGTAATCTGTCTTTATCCGCTAACAGTTTCTTAAAATTGTCCACTTTTACAACGGCTAATTTATTAACAATTACCGGGCAAGTAGGATGGGTAACATCTATCAGCACCACTGGCAAATTGGTTTATTGGGACGTATCAAACACCAGATGGAGTTATGTAGCAGATGACACAGCAGTAGCGTGATCACAGTAAATACTAAAAAGGCGCAAGAATGGCATTTCCAACATCACCAGTTAACGGACAACAAGCTACAGTAAACGGCATCACCTATGTATACGTAAGTACCAAGAATGCCTGGAACAGGGCCACAGGATCTTTTTCAGTGATTGGTGATATTACTCTAGCCAATGTTTCGTATCAAGCAAATTCAGCTATTCCAAAAAGCTATGCTGACTCAATCGCAGTGATTTTTGGGGTCTAACAAGGTAAATACATCATGCAAAAAATAAAACAAATGTTTCGTAAAGACTATGCAGGTGAGCAGATAACAACCAGCATGACCTGGGAAAATAGCAAATGGAATCCTGCAAAAGAATTCATTTCAAACCGTATCGACAATCAACAAACTTCCAAACGTGCGGCAGTGATTGGTAACGGTAGCACTCGTGCTAATTATGAATTGTATCTGCTGAAAAATCATCGAGGTGGACCATTGGGATCTGGCGCATTACAGACCTATGGATGTAACGCATTCTACAGAGATTTTACTCCAACTTTTCTTGTTGCAACTGGAACAGAAATAGCTGAAGAAATTTCACAAACCAGTTATCCAGCTGACCATATTGTTTATGCAAATGCTGAAATTGTTGCTCGTTATCCCGGTATGTTCTATTTGATTCCACAAGACCTGCATTATAATTCGGGTGCTCTGGCAGCTTACCTGGCTTGTTTTGACGGACACGAAAAGGTGTACATGCTAGGATTTGATGGCAGTGCAGGCGCAAACCACAACAACAACATCTATGCAGGAACAAATGCATATGGTCCCAAGGATCAAGACTATGCTGATACCATGTGGGTCAAGACCCTAGATGCAATCATGGACGCATATCCTGGCACAGAATTTATTAGAGTGATGCCCAATGCAAGATACTATTGTCCAGGCACATGGTCTGCAAAATCTAACTTTAGACAAATAGCCTGGCAAGATTTTGCACTAGAAGCAGACCTATAATACTTTTTCTAGAGTGCGTATTTTTTCAACTACAGCACTAAATTTAAACGTTCTCCACACACCGGGATGCAACGGTTTAGGATAGTTATCCAGTGGCACCCAGCAGTAACCGTTATGCTCGTGATTTAGTACAGGAATAAACTCTTCTTCCACTGGAATCAAAAAAGTATGATACACAAATCGTTGATCTTCGCTGGTGAATTGCTCCAGCGGAATAACCTTGGAGTTGGATAGGTCAACTCCAATTTCTTCTGTGATTTCTCGGTGCAGTGCTGAGATTACAGTTTCAGGTTGATCCACTCCGCCACCAACTAACCCCCAGGAATTCTTATGACGCTTCTGTGTTCTAAGCAAGAACATGTACCTGTGAGACTGTTTGCTGTAGATCAGCGCACCGCAGCCTACTATAGGATCAGTGTCCATTTGCCCTCTCGATACACACCTTCATAGCTTCGAACCCATGTTTCTCCGTTCCAGTTAAACTGGACATTTGTATTTAAGTTAGTTACATAGCTCTCGTCAATATTACTTTGACTATCAAAAATCACACGCCAACGAGTGCCATCAAATTCAATTATGTCGTTGGCATTGGCTACCAGCGGATAGCCATTGACTGTCCATGCCACTGCGAACTCGGTGTTATCAGTTTCATTGATTGGGTTAAGGATCAGATATCGTGTTCCGGTGGCAACTTTATAGTTGCCGGTAGCCTTGTCAATCAGCAACTGATCTACGTTGACTTTAAAAGGATCAATGATTGCATTGATTGGTTTTAGTGAATTGGTTGGCAGTGTATCTATAAAAGGTTCAAACAAAAGTAGAGTATCGTCCACCGGATGGAACGCAATAGTACCTACAATTTCAGTTCCATTGGCCTGCTCTAGTCGAATCTCACTGGTACCGTTGTGCATAACCCCATATAGACTAACAAATGCTGGCCACGAGTCGGGCTTTCCAGATCGATATAAATCAAAATCTGGAGAATTTAAGTCATCGTTGCTAGATGCATCCAGCGCACCCGGGTGTGTTGCAATTTCGTCGTATTTGAGCAATTTCAGTGTATTGCCGGAAAAGAATATTCCGTAGCGCATGACATTCCATGCTCTGCGTGTTAGCAGTCGATCTGGATCTCCCAATGCGTCTAGATAGTCGTCTGCTGTTCTTGCCCCTGCATTTTCTCCAGCCCATACACTGGATATAACTTTTTGTACCACACCGAGCTTTTTCAATTTAGCAGGCGGACTGATCCAAATTGGCAACTCAAATGTCATGGTAGCAATACTAACAGGATCTTCGGCACCAATTGGCACTGTCCTTGCGTCCCAGTTAACATCGGTCAGTAGAACCGCACTTAGACTGGTCCAGTCAATGTAGTTGTCGGTACTTTGTATTTCAAGACTAGGATTATACAGCGAAACAATCTGCTCTATTAACTGTAGCTTTTGCTCAGTGTTAGAAGTCCATATATCCAGCTTTAGTGTCAACAGGTAAGGAACAGGCATCATGCGTTCCACAGTAAATGCATCACCTTGTTCGCTGGTCGGCAATCCGGTGTCTGGATCAATGCGTCTCTGTCGCAGTTGCATCTTGCTAACATGAAACGGTTCCTGTACTCTTGCACGATCATATTGCAGTCCAGAAATATAAGCAGCCATAGCAGGCACAGTACTCATGGAATTTTCACTCATGCCTTTGAGAATGTGTGCAGCCTGTCTGCTTTGGTCACCATAGAAGCAGGGCACGGTCTGTAGTGCCAGCTTGTTAGTTGTGGCATCTGTGGTGCCAAATTGGACCTGAAAGTTACTGTTTAGGCGTATAAACTGTAATAAAAAACGCCTAATTTGGTTATCATAAAAGAATTGTACGGCCATTAGTTGTCTGCCTTAGGTGTTAGTGCTGTGCTCAAACTCACACGTTCATTTAGTGTATTACCTGCACTATCTTCGAATGTGGTAGCGTTGTTAACAAAGCCGGCACGTTGTGTTCTGTTGGTAGCTGCACCTGGAGTTAGATTAGTTCGTACAGCATCTTCAATCTTGACCCAGCGTTTGCCATCATATCTAAATAGTCTATTAGGCACAAAATCCAATCTCAAGAAATAATCACCGTTTTTAGAAGACTCCGGAAATGCAATACCCATACTCACGTCAAGTCCGTTAGGTCCTGCTCCGTCTCCTGACATGTAGCCTTGGACTTTTGCAACTGGGGCAGCAGGACCAGCACTGGCCTTGACTGGAGCAGTGGTTCTTAGGGTAATAACTTCACCACTGGTTACACTTATATTACTAGATATAATAATACCTGAGTTACCAATGATACCAGTTACAACAACACCATTAGCAGCCATGATTGTGGCGGTAGTGACTGTGGCTCCTACGATGGCAGCGCGAGCATTGCCCACCAGTATCCTGTTGGTGTTGGCTCTGTTACCAGTGGAGATCAAACTAACAATAGTAGCACCAGTTGTGTCAACATTGGCGTTGGTTGTGTCAGTGCCTAATGTTGAGCCAATTTGGCCATCAATGCTTCGATTAACAATATAAAGATTAGCAGTATTGTATCCTGATCGTGGAAGTTCTATTTCTGCCTGTGCAATCACTGCTTCATTTATATCCAGATACTTGTTGTAGGTGCTAACAATGTCGCTCAGTGGACTGGCGTTGGCATTGGCAGTGAACGGATCACTGTCAGCTGATATTTTATTAAGTATGTCTTTGTATTCTTGGCTATCTACCAATGGCTGTAGTTTAACACGCCAAAGATGTGGATACCAAGTTGGGCTAAACCCTTCTGCTGCCCAGCTGGCATCAGTCACAACATAATAGCGTTTGATAGCAAATGGCACACTTTGGTCCAGTGCATGATAATCTTTAAGATGCATAAGCTCTAGTACATCACCGGCAATGATCTTGCGACCAACAGTATCAACAATATCATTGAGGTGGAAGGTCATAAACTGAGTGCCAGCCGCTAAAAACAATCCAAATTGGCTTAGGTCAAAATCCTGGTCTTGTTTTTGGTAAATTCCACGCAGGGTATAGATTGAAGTATCGTACTTGCGGTCTCGATTTTCTACAAACAACAAATCTTGTATGTTTAGTTCGCTTTGCGATCCATATGCTGGCTTGGTTGCATCGGTTCCTGAATTGGTACTGTCACTACCTAAATATTTGTGCAAAACGATGCCCGTGCCGCCAACAGTAAACATCTCGCTGATGCGGCGGTCTAGGAATTTGTAGTCGTTACCTTTGTGTTCACGCCACAGCGACAATCTAGGCATTTTTGGATCCTTATTGCTGTATTTAGCGTGATTGACAGTATGTCTAAACGGTTGTATACTATGCAAGTGGAAATAAAAAATGCCCTAGAATGGAATGCTGTTAGCACTAGATTGCGATCCCAAATGCAATCCGCACCTGCTATGTGCAAGAAAGATCTAGCCAAAATGATTGGACGCATCGAAGGTCTTGTGCATCGGCTAGGCAGTGAAGAAGTGGAAATGCGCCGTGGCAAAAAAACAACATCTGTGCGCCACACAGAACTGCTAGGAAGCATAAACCAAAGTATTATAGATTTTGAGCAATGGCTAATGTTAGCCCATCTACAGCATGGTTGACAGTATTTTCCATTTATTGTATAATTACAACGTAATCAATAATCCAAGGAGCAAAAATGGCAACAGCCACTAAAAAAGCCCCCGCAAAAGCCAACACTGGCAAAACCGTTGCGGGCGTTAAAATTGCTAAGAAAAAAGTAAGTGTGCGTAGAGC
>Ga0209768_10000329_pt1 | contig 32628 bp, 8 predicted proteins | sample LauGreSBDMM110SD_3_FD_187564 | JGI IMG/M metagenome (GOLD analysis project Ga0209768, IMG submission 187564) | Freshwater lake microbial communities from Lake Michigan, USA - Sp13.BD.MM110.SD (SPAdes) (version 2) | ecosystem: Environmental > Aquatic > Freshwater > Lake | place: Lake Michigan... | reverse complement strand
TAAAGTAAAATCCAAAGGTGCATTTGAATGGGAAGACTTAGATAAAAAGAAGGTGGCTACATTCCATAAGAATAAAAGCTTTCTTATTGTACCTAAAGCAATATATGCATGGTTTGTACTTGGTATTAAGCCTGAAGAGTTTTTAGAATCTAACAATAACATTTTTGATTATTGTGGAGCTGTCAAAGCTAAAGCAGGGTGGCACTTTGTAGATAGACAAATCATACAAGGTGAACTAATAAATAAAAAATTACAGAAAATAAACAGATACTTCATCTCAGACACTGGAGGGAAGTTGGTAAAATGTCATCAGGATGGACGGGAGATTCAAGTGGAATCCGGGGAATGGTTGCAAACAACTATTAACAAGATTGACACTAATAAATCTTTTGAATCCTATAACATTAACAAAAAGTATTACTTAGAAGAAATCTATAAACAAATAGATAATATTCAAGAAGTGAGCTTTAATAAAAGTGTACAATTATCATTATTTTAAAAACCAATAATTAAATAGTTATGCCAGTTAAAACAACGTACATGACAGAGGATAGACTTAGAGCTATTCCACTTCCTACTCATGGAGGACAGTATGCAGTGGTTCCTCATGGAACTATTATAGATGAAACAAAACAGCAGTTAATATCTGCTGGTTTTGAAATTGAAAAAGAACTGTATAAAACCAGTTTAGATGGACAGATTGCTCAAGGTGTATATCACCTTAAATATGGTAATGATGCTGACATGGGACTTATGTTTGCTTGGAGTAACTCTTACAACAAACAACAAAGATTTAAATGTGCAGCAGGTGCTCAAGTATTTATATGCATGAATGGTGTAGTGTCTGGAGACATGAGTAACTTTAACCGTAAGCATATGGGTAAAAATGCTATGCAAGATGTTGTTGCAAGTATACAAAATCAAATAGCTAATGCTAAAACTTATTTTGATAACCTTGTAACAGATAAAAACATGCTTAAAAATATCATCCTCACTCCTAGAGATAAGGGTAGAATTCTTGGTGAGTTGTTTGCCAATGATGAAATCCTTACTCTTACACAAGTGGGTATAGTTAAACGTGAGCTTGATAAGCCAACTCATACATATAATGCTGATACTAACTCAGCATGGACTATGTACAATCATATTACGTATGCTTTGGAAGAATCTCATCCTGGACACTATATAAGTGATCATCAAAAAGTACATCAATATTTTGTTAATCAGTATGGTCAATTAATTGTTCCAGCTATGCAGGAATACTACACGTTGATCCTATAGATGAAGAAAATGAAGATGATACAAGAGAAGATCTTATAGTGAGCCCAGCAGGATCTGATTTTGATTTAGATATGCTTAGAGCAGGAGTAAATTTTATGTAACAAAAAAAACACAGAGATGGCTACAAAGTGTAGTCATCTCTTTTTTTATTATGAAATATCAAAGAAAAAATACATTAAGAGGATGGATGTATCACATCTATTTAGTAATTTTGTCAATGTTAAAAAAACCACCTTATGATCATAGGAATTAATGGATATTCAAATTCTGGCAAAGATACTGTAGGTATAATCATACAGTATTTAAAATGTATTAATAAAGAAAATGTTAGTATAGAAGAAGCAATAAAAAATTATGAAGATTACGAGGAGTGGCTAGAAGAAAAATCAGAATGGGAAATTAGAAAGTTTGCAGGTAAACTCAAAGATATAGCTAGTCATCTCACTGGTATAGATATAGAAGATTTTGAAGACCAAGAGTTCAAGAAGACTAACTTAGAACCTGAATGGGGCATGACTGTAAGAGAGTTTTTACAAAAGCTTGGTACAGATGCTTTAAGAACAGGACTACATGATAATGTATGGGTGAATGCTTTGATGGCTGATTATAAACCTATAGAATATGGAGATGATGAACAACCACATCTTCCTAATTGGATTATTACAGACTGCAGATTTCCTAATGAAGCTCAAGTTATAAAAGATAAGGGTGGTATAATTATTAGAATAGATAGACCAGGAGTTAAACCTATCAATAATCATCCTTCTGAAGTTGGATTAGACCATTGGAACTTTGATTATAAAATTGTTAACAACTCTGATTTATTTGAACTAAAAGAAAATGTAAAATCAATACTTAAACACATTAAAGTATTATGAAACAATCTAAGAAACCTTTAAAACGTATCAGCTTATACCTTGATGACACTAGAACACCTATAGATACTATTCCTGGATATCATCCATGGAATATAGTAAGAACCTATGATAAATTTGTAGATTGGATTACTAACAATGGTATCCCAGACCTGATAAGTTTTGATCATGACTTAGCAGAAGAACACATAAATGATTATTATAAACAACTTTTAGAGAACGGATTTCAACATCCTAACTATAATGAGTATAAAGAAAAGACTGGCTTAGACTGTGCTAAATTTATAGTAGACTATTGTCAAAAAAATAACATTTCTTTAAAAAAATGTTGTGTACATTCACATAATCCTGTAGGAGCAACTAATATTCAAAGTTTAATAAATGGTTTTAAAAAGCACATGGATGAGCCTGAAGATTGTTATCTTAGTAAGCATCCTTTTAAAATTTAATTGTTTTTCTACATCAGTTTTTAAAGCTAATAAAGAAAACAAAAAAGATACTATATTAATAGTATCAATGAATTTGTATGACGTTAATTTATTAGCAAATGTAGGAACTAAAGTGGAATCTTTTTATAAAACTCCTGTAAAGTATATTACCAAAAATCTTCCAAAGTTTGCATATATTCCTAGTATAAATAGATATAATGCAAATAAACTAATACAATACTTAAGTGAGATTAATACAGATAATTATAAATTTATTGTAGGAATCACTAGTAAAGATATTTGTACTAAAAAAGATGAGTATCTAAACTGGGGAATTTTTGGATTAGGAACTTTGAATAATACCGGATGTGTAATATCTACATTTAGAATGAGAAATAATGTTTCACCTTCTAAGCTTTTAATTAGAACTCAAAAGGTTGTACTACATGAAATTGGACACAATTATGGACTACCTCATTGCACTACTAGTTATCCTTGCTTTATGAAAGATGCAAGAGGAACTATTAAAGAAGTGGATGAAGAACCATTAGAACTTTGTAAAGTATGTAAAAATAAAATCCCCCTGTGAAAAGGGGGATTTTATTTTATCTAGATCTCTGATTTTGATAAAACTCCCAGCCTTTAATAGCTTCAATAGGATTAAATGTTTTACCAGTGTATCCACCAAAAGTTTTCATTATTTGAGCAAACAACTTAGAATCTCCTTCATCTTTTAAAGTCATTCCTAAAAAAGTAGCATCACTTGATTTTTTTTGATAGTATAGGCTAGAGTTAAAATCAACACCAGGAATTATATCTAATAAATGTTCTGATGTCATTTTAGCCATACTAAGATATTGACTAAGTTGACCAAAAATAAGTGAAGGATTACTATAAATATTTTTTATTTCTTCTAGTCCAGATGGTGGTAAAAATTGTTCTGTTTCTGATCTAACTCTAAGAAGAAGAAATACAGCAGTTTGTGCAGCCCATCCTTTTTCTCTAAGTTTTTTCATTCTATCTGGATCATCTGGATCATATCCAAAAAGTAAACTGTACATTAACATAATACCAATAACTATTCCAATATCAGCCATTGTTTTCTTTATAGCTCTTTTTTCAAAATCATCATATGTATTCCAATTTTTAATGACATTAAATCTAAATTTAGTAATATCTTTAATTACTGTTTGAAAAAAAGTAAGATAGAATCCTTGTTCAGGTGTCATACTTTCATAATTAGTTCTCATAACTCCCCAACGGTTCATTCCAATAGGAATAAAATACTTTCTAAAAAAGAACATCATTTTACCCAAAGACAGTTTTTCTGCATAAGCTGAATCAAATTTATTATAAGAACCATTTAATTTCTTTTGCATAGCATGTAACTTAGCAATAATATTACTAAAGTCTTGACTACCTAATTGAAACATACTTTTGTATTGGTCTTTTACTCCTACTTTACCATCTTTTCCCATTTCCATTATATCCAATACACTAACATCTAATTTATTCCATTCTTCAAGAGCTTTAAGTTTCATTGCTCTTATTTCTTGTAATGTTCTATTTTCAACGTCACTACCCATTTTATGTGTAATAAAATCTTCTCTACTATATACTTTTCCATTATATAGTCTTTGATTTTTTATAAAAGCAATAAATGTTTTCATTTGAATTTCCCACTCACCCCATATTTTACCAGCATATATACCTGTTGAAAATATGTTTTTTATATTGTTCCAATTAGTTTTTTGACCATATTCATCTTCAAATGTACCTTGTAAAGGATCAAATATTTCCATCATTTGCCCCCAGAATGATAAATTACCCACTTTACCTTTTATAAAATCTGATTGCATATCAGCAATAGCACTAGTATGTTTTCCTCCAGTGTATATATCAACATGTGCTGCACTAAAATCTTTAAAAGAATACTCTCTACCTCCAACAGACTCAACAATATTTTGAATATTACCTGATATCCAGTTAACACCCCAAGCTAATGGAGCAAGCCCCATCATTGCCAAACTACTCATCTTCATTACTTGATTAATAGCTTTTTGTGAATTAACACCAAACATTTCAAATCCTTTAGTAGATTCTTCATTATACATTACGGAGTTAATAAAACTTTTTAAAGTTTCAAGACGAATGTTTCCACCTTGATTTAGTTTAGCTGATAGTTCTGGAATATATCTTTTGTAAATTTTATTCAAGATCATATTTGTATCTTGAGATTTAGGTTGATTATCTTTATCACTTAATATCTCTTCTAAACCATTAATAAAAGCTAAATCTTTTTCTAGTTCTGATTTACGATTGATAGCAGCAACATAATTTAAAACACCACCCCATACATCATAACTAGCATTAGCAGCTTCACCTTTTGTGCTAAATCTTACAGGAATATGTTTAACTTGATTGTTATCCATTGTAGCTAGTTTAGACATATCACTAATAATATCTTTTTTTCCAGTTGGAATACCATTTTGATCAACATCCTGATCAGTACTAGTAAAAGCTCTTTTAATACCATCTACAATACTTTCTCCTTTATTTTGTATATTTTTTCCACCAGTCTCTATAGTTCTTTCAAATATTTTCTTTTCTTTAAATGGAACAGCTAATCCAAGACGTTGATTGTATGGAATACGTTCTTGAGCTGCAATCATTTTACTATGTATAAAAAGAAGATTTTCATAATCTACTTTTTCTTGTGCAGATGCTGTACCATTTTTGTATTTGGTTTTCATTTCTGCAAAGTCTTGATCTAAATAAGGATGATCTATACCATATTCTTTACGATAGTCTTCATTAGTTTTAGGTTTAAATCTTCTTTTTACATCAAGATTATCAGAAACTTTAAGAATTATTTTTTCTCCTTTATCATTTATATAAAATTCTTTATCAATTACTTTAGTAAAATGATTAGCTGGTTGTTGTTCAATATATTCAGCTATAGGCATAAACCTTCTCCACTGGTATGTAGGAATATCTGTAGAAACTTCACGAGTTTCACCAGTTTCTTCATTTTCATAAAGCACTCTATCTTTAGTAATATGATTATCTTGATACCATTTAGATTCTTTAAATAATTTATAATAACTTTCCCCTGTTTCAGGATTTTCTTTAAATAACTCTGAATAAGATATACCTAAAGCCTCAGCAAAATCTTCTTCTCTTTTCTCAAGTTCTTGATCATAGTATTTACTGTTTTCAGTTTTACCCATTGCAAAAATCTCAGTTTTTATTTCTTTAAGTCTATCAAGTTTTTCAGGTAAAAAAGGATCATCTGCCATTCTTTCTGCAAGTCTTTCTTCCCCTGCTATTCTAATTTCATTTAATCTTCTTTTACTAAATGGAAGACCTGCTTTTTTAGCATTTTGTATAGCATTTTTTTCATCTCTTTCTTCTTTAGTATTACCACTTGCAAAATCAATATCCATACTCTGTTGAAGAATACCAATTTTATCTTGAATTTCTTTAATTTTAACAGCAGTATCTTCAGGAATCATAGATCCTTTGATATTACCATCTTTATCTCTATATAATTTAGTTAATGTAGATAGCTCTTTGTATAAATCAGAAACTTCTTTAGACTGCATAGTTCCTAATATCTGAGCTTGTTCTTCAAATAAATCTTGTCTTTTTTTATAAAATTCATCTTTAATAACTAAACGAGTATTGTTAGCCATCCATTTTTTAAATTCTTTAGTTCCTTCACCATATTGTAACTTAGCTTTTTCTTGAGCTCTATTAAAATATTCAGTTTGTATTTCAAAATCAAATAGATTTTTTTTGTTTTTATCATACTCTTCTAGTATCTCAGCAATTTTAAGAGCATCTCCTGTTTTAGGATTTCCTCTATCATCAAATTTTTCTCTGAGTTCAGATTTGATATCATTAAGTCTTTGAAGCTCTTTAAGATATTCAGGATTAAATCCACCATTTAGTTTATCATCATCACTGTATTGAACTTCTAATTGTTTAATTTGATCTCTTATATCACCTTCTACTTCTCTAATTGACATTTGTTTACCTTGATACATTACTTTTGTATCCATAGGTTTAGTCATCTCATAATAAGCATTAGTATATCCAGTTTGCATATACTGTTGCTCAAAATCTTTTTTAGCTTTTTTAGCTTCACGTATAGCATCTTTATCTCCAGTTTTTTCAGCTTCTATTATAGCAAAAATATGTTGAGCATGTACTGAATATAATCTTTCTTCAAATTCACTTTTAAAATGAAGAACCTGCATTGTTCTGTTCTCTTCTTTTGCATAAGGATTAAACTCTTCTACTAATGTTACTAAAGATTCATTTATACTTTTAATATTCAGTCCTCTACCATATATAGCAGCTCTTTTTTCATATTCATTTGATAAAGTATCTCTCCATTCTTTATTATCAAGTCTAACTCTATCGAGTGTAGCTTTAAGTTTTTTAGCAACACTTGCAATAATAATATCAGGATTGGAAATTGTAGAAATAAGTCTACTAAACAACCAATTAGAATCACCTCTATCTCCTTTCATAAGTTCATTGATAATTTTTTCTGTAGGAAGACTATCACGTTCTGCTTTAAGCATTTTTACTCTTTTTTCATCACCTCTTAAACGAGCTGCAGCTATAAGTTCATTAAATACACGTTTAATAGTTTCTAAAGAATCTGCATCAAACACTCCTTCTATCATTTTAGAAATTACAGGAGAAATTACATCTATATAATTAGCACGAATTTTTTCAAGTGTACCGGAAAGTCCAGTAAGTTTTTCAATTAAAGGATTACTATGATCAATCTCTCCCATATATTTAAGAAGATCATCAAACATATTCTTATATCCCATAAGAAAATCTTTAGTCTTCATTAACTCACTAAGTCTTTGGGAAGCTCCTTCTCTATCTGTTGGAGTATCTTTTTTTAATTTATCAAAATAATCTGTTGCTATTTTAATAATAGGAACTGATGAATCAATCATTTCTAGAAAATTCATCTGTATATTAGCAAAATCTAAAACTTCATCAAAATTATTAAGAGCTGTAATTACATTACTTCTTTGTATATCTAACTTATTTGTTTTAGAAGCTTCATTATTAAGTAGTTTGTAAATTTCTTCAACGTCTCCTCTAGAATTAAACCTGTTAGATATTTCTGTAAGTCTAGCAAGTGCTTTAACAAAAGATTCTTTTAGTTTATTTTTATCTAACTCCTCAAGTGTTTTGATACGTTCATCTTTTTCAAGAGGAAGTTCTTTCTCATCAGTAGCATTCATACTTTCATCTAATGTTGAAAAATATTCTTTAGCAATTTTTGGATCATAAGGTATATCTTTTACAAGAGCCGTTTGAATAGTTGAAACTTTTCTAGTAGTTTCATCTAATCTGTATGGCACACCTATTACGTTAAGACTTCCCACTTGGATACCAGCTTCCATCAATAGCTTCTTATATATTGAAAGCTGTTGACTATATTTTTGTAAATGACTTCTTTGTTTGTTCTTGAGTCTTTCAAGTGTATTTGGTTCATCCTTTACACCATATGGACTAAGTGATTTAATAGCACTATTAAATTCATCCAATAATACTTTTTTAATATAAGGTTTTTTTGGATCAACGTTTTGTGCAAACTTTGTTTTAAAGTCAAATATTTCAACAGTACCATTCGGTTTAATAGCAAGTATATCTATTATACCTCCTAATGAACCATTACTGATTTCAACTTCAGTCATTATAAGTGAACCATCAGCTCTTATATCTCTAATAACATCTTTTATTCCTTTTTCATAAGCAGTACCATTTACTATCTTATCCAGAGTTTTACGATCAATCAATGTACGTAAAGCTATATTTTCTATTTTATCACTAGCCATTAACTCATCTAAATCAAAATCTTTTCCTAATATAATATCTTCTACAATACTATGAATGGCAGTACCAAATAATGTTTTAGTTTTAGCTTCTGATGCTTTAACTAATAGCTCATTTATTTTTTTATTTAAAGCATCCATTTGTTCACCACCAAAAGCCTCAGCTAATTCTTCTTTGGTCATTTCCCCAGTAATTAACTGAGTGAGAATATTATCAATAATTTTTTTAGATTTTGCAGAGTCTTCTTCAAAAGGATCTATAATACTAGAATATTCATCTTCAAAATTAAGTAGGATTTCAGCTATAATATCTTCGTTATCAAGGTCAGTGTAAAAATCTGATCCTAATATCTTAGTAACAGATTTAATCATATCAGTTGCTATTATACTAGCATGCTCATATGTGTGGGTAGCAGGATCATAACTAGTAGCAGCTATATAACTTACTATTTTATTTAATGTATTTCTCTGATCTTCATTCATCTTCTGAGCTTCATAGAATGTTTTTTGTACATCAGATAACTGATTATACATTTCAGAAGAAGACAAATTAGTATTAAGACGAGCTATATCAGGTGCATAAAACATCTCTGAAAGAATTTCTTGAGGAGTTTTTTGAACCTTTGTTCCATTAATCCAATTCATTATTGCTTCAATAACACGTTCAAACCAACTACTCTTTGGTTTTTTTGTTTTCATTTGAGAAGCTAACTCTTTAGCTAGAGCTTCTTTTCTAATTTTATCAAATCTAACTTGACCACCAGCTGTACGGTAATTAGGATTATTTTTATATTTTTCTAATGTAGCCTTATAAGTTGCAGTATTTCTAATTTTATCAAGAGCTTCCATAAGAGCAGGATTATCTTGTTCCATCATATCTAAAAAAAAGTGCAAAGCTTCTTCTGGTAAAGCTTCATCCATCATACCAGACTGTATTCTTACCATTCTTTCTGCAAAGTCAGCTATACCATTAGATCCGTATAGTTTAATAACATCATCCTGTTGAGAAATACCTACACCAATACTATCAAGAAAGTTTTTAGAAAGCTCTGTAAGAGATTTATTTTGTTCTTTTTGCATAGAAGCAATATTATTCCAAGAATCTATACTTTCTTCATTAACACTTACATAATCTGATTTATATTCTAAAACAGCTCCAAACTTATTAGTTAATTTTCCTAATTCATTAGCTATATTATCCATATTAGGATTAAGTTGATAGTATGTTCTACCATCAGATATAATAGCTTCACCTTGAATTAACCTACTTGCTCGTAAAGTATCTATTATACCAGATTTGGAAAGTGTAGGAAGAATCTGAAGACTTTCTAACATCCCTCTATTAGTTATAAGCTCACGAGCTTTACTAACTTCAGGTATAGTATCTCCATTACGGATATAAGCTAACATAGCTTTATCTTCACCTAGTTCACTAGATAAAGATTTCCATTCTTTGGTTGATTTGTTTGGACAAGATATCATTTTCTTATTGTATTTTTATATTAGTTTTCCTCCACAAGATAATCTTTTTAAGAATTCTTCTAGTGTTTCACTAGATAATTTTTCTTTTTTATACATTTCAGCAATCTGTGAAGCTGGTGTAGATATACTCCATGGAAGTTCTTTTTCTATCCATTCATTTATCTTTTCTTTTAACTCTTGTTCAGCCATCACTTCTGGAGGAGCCATAGGTTGTTCTTTATCTTTAGATATTACATTTCCTTGAGCATCTCTTGTAGGAGGGATGAATGTTCTTTCAAAAGGTTTCTTAGTTTTAACAATAGTAGATGGTTGAGTAAATTCAAAACTAACAGCATATTTACTATCAATACCACCTAACATATCTAATCCTTTATATCCTTTAGCTTTTAAAAACTTAAAAAATGCAGCCTGATTCTCTAAACCAATCTTACTATTATCTAGTATATCAAATCTTATACCACTGATTTTGCTAAATTCATTAACTTCATTATAATATTCATCTTTATTATCTATTTTTAAGAATCCTGTAGTATCTAGTTTTACTTCTCTTACATTAGCACCATAATCTTTAGCTTCTGATTCTTCTTCTGTAAAGTAGTTAAATTCTCTATTATCTAATTTATCATAACCTTGATATACTTTTTTAACAATAGTAGATGATTGAGTAGGTTGTTTTACTTGAATTCTAGATGTAGTACCTGTATGATAAATAGTAAACTTAGCACCTATTTCTTGTAAATAATCTATAAATTGAGAATCAACTCCTGGCATATCACCTACTACAAATTCTGCTCCTCCTTTGTTTGCTATACGAATAGCATCTTTTGTGTCTCGGTTTAATTCCTTTCCTTTGAATTCAGAGTTACGTGCCAACATAACTTTGGTAGCAGTTGGATTTCCATTATCCATTCTTAGATTAAAATAAAATGTATCACTTTTAGTAGCAAATTCTGGCAAAGTAATGTTGCCTTTTTCTGCAAATGGATGATGAGAAACAATAGGAGATACCCTTTTCTCAATTTGTTTTAATGATGTTTGAGAAGATGAATCTTTATTTTTTATTTCACCAATAAAAGAATCAGCAGCTTCTCTCATTGCTTTATCCTTACCATCACCTAGAGGAGTGCCTTTACCTGTATTTTCAAATCCATCTTTATAACCTTGAAATCCTTCAACACTAGTAGATGTTTGAGTAGGTGCTTTTAACTTCTCTATATCAAAACCTGCAGTATTTATAAGTTTTACATTTTTTTCATTTGACATATCAATATTTTGCACTGCACCAGTTAATTTAGTCATAAAATCTTTATAAGCTTCTTCAGCTGTATCTTCAATATTAGTAGCTCTAAAACCTGTATTTACATTTTCAACTACCCATCCTATAGGCTCATTATTATATCTATGAATTTTTAAATAAAATATAGCGTTAGGATGACCATCAAAAGTAAGTTTGTAACCTTCATCTTCTACTTTCTCTGGAACACCTTGATCTACATATCTAGCAATACTATATTTTTCTAAATTACTTATAGTTGGTGCTGGTAGTTTACCTTGGACAAAAGGTTGGTTTACTTGTTTTAATTCCTGAAATTCTGCAGATGCTTTATTAAATGCAGCTAAATCTTTTTCAAATACTAGTAAATTATTATCAGGTTCAATTTCTACAGTATCACCTTTACCTAGTCTATCAACAGTATATGAATATGTCTTTTTACCAGAATTTAATTCTACTTTAAACTTATCATTTATTTTTTTGATAGACTTGATTGTTAATACTGAATTGCTATCACTTTTATTAAAATAAACTTCAACATCATCACCTACTTTTAACACTTTAGATTCTTTATGATTAATCATAAATAACTTGAGTGAATTTAATTTTTTAATATTTTTATTAGCTTCTCCAGTACTAACAATAGTAGCTGGTTCAGTAGATGGTTCTACTATCTTAATACCTGTTCTTAAATCTACATCTTCAATATACACTTCCCCACCATCTTTATCTATTAGATCATACAGTCCATTATCTTTTAACACCCACTTAGAAGACTGAGGAGCTTTTTCACGTTTACTTGTAGCAGGATTATAAAACTCTTTGAATGTTGTATTAGATGTAAAGAACTCCTTAGGAGCTTTATCATTAGACTTTTGTAAATAAGCATGATAGGCATCTACATCAGCTTGAGAAATCACTTTAACACCATTTATAATTTTAATTCTTTTAACAGCTGGTTCTAATAATTCAAACTCTATAGCTACAGCACCGGAATTAAATCTATCTATTACATATACATCTTCAGCTCTCCATCCTTCTTTTTCCCAGGTTCCTTTCCATCCAGGAGTATTAAATTCATGAATAGCAGTAACACGAGCTAATACTTCTTTAGTAGTTCCATCAACTGATGTACCAAAATGTTTAACAATATCTCCCACTTTAACAGCATATTTATCCATCTCAGTTGCACTTCTAGTAGTTCTAGTTCTATACCCTGCTATTATCATATCTATAGAATGTGGTGCAGGACCAAGTTCTTTAATAGCTTGATCATTAGCTGTAACGGTTGAACCATAGCTTAATTCTCCACTCACTTTATTTTGAGGAATATTAGCAGATACAACAATGTTTGTGTCTACTGGTTTAGTTTTAGGAAGTCCTTCTTTTTCAGTTAAAGATTGCCAATTAAGTTTAACATCTTGAGCATACCACTTACCTCTACTACTTTTTTCACGAGTTGGTGTAGCTGCAGGATTACTTGTCTTATTAAAAAGCAATGGATTATTAGACTTAAACAACTGTAAAAAATTATTAAAAGCATTAAGCTTTCCTTCATTGTCCAATTTAGAATATTCATCTGCCCTTTCATCTATAGCATATCCGTATAGTTTATTAATTATTCCAACAGGAGCTACACTAGTATAACTTACATCAGAAGTATTCATGCCAGATTGAAATATAGAATATAAAGCTAAGTTTTTAAAGAAATCTTTAATAGGCTTATCTTCTGGATTATTTAATTTAGATAATTCATTAAACTGAGTAATTATACTATTTTTTTCAATTTGATTTGAACTACTTTCTATAATAGAAAAAGCTTTTAATCTAGGATTATTAACACCAATAGTATTAATAATATTTTTAACAAAAGGAAACCAATCTTCTGAAGTAAGAAGTTCAAATGTACTACGTTCAACTTCAACTCCTTTTTCATTAACTTCTTTATATGTCATATCCTTTATGGTATTCCACATATCTACTAGTTTAGAAGTTTGAACAAGCTCGGCCATATATTCATTAAATCCTTTATCAGTTTCAAAAGTTTCATGAAAAAACTTCATTCCTTCTTTAGACTTACCTATATTATTTTGTAGAACATAATTCATATAGTCGTTCTTTGCAGTACGAGCAAACTTTAACATATCATCCTGCCCTTGTAAAACATGAGAATCTTTAAGTTTTGTTGTAATATTTAATAAAAAACTATTAAAAACAAGATCATTACTTACAGGAAACAAGTCAGAAAGAATAAAAGCTATATCTCTAGACATATCTAAATGAGTAATTATACTATCTTTTTTAATACTTTTTATAGTTTCCGGACTTAGTATGTTATTTCCTTTGTCAAATTTTTCATTTGATATTGCTTTTTTATAAGCTTCATTACGTACATATACATCAAAACTACTTGAGAAAGGATTTGTATCAAAATTTAAAAACTTTTGTGCATCAGTTATACTATTAGATTGTTCTCTAAGATTTTCTAACTCAAGTAACATAGCTAATTGAACAAGTTTTTCTTCTTCTGTTAAATTCTTTATTCCCTCTTTATCTGTTTTAATTGAATTTAACAAAGCTTCCTCAGTAAAATATTCATCAAGATTAGTTTTTCCAAGACCTATCATTTTTTCACTAACAAAATCTTCTATGCTTGCTCTAGTATATGGAGAATTAGAATTTTTAGCTGTAATATTAAAATAACCAAGACTTGTCAATACATCATCCATAGCCATTCTTCGTGGAGTGTCAAAAGCTCCTGTTCCTATTCCATTAAGTTTAACAAATTTATTTTGATATAAAGACATGTTTTTAGTAAACTCTCTTATTGCCGGCTGGTTCATGTAGTTTAATATTTTACCTGAACCTATTCCAGAATACTTCATATAAAACATTATAGGACTTAATTCTGTCACTACATTAGCAGCAAATACATAATCATCGTTAGCTACATCCACAAAGGCATTAATAAATTCACTAAAAAATTCTGATTTTAATACACCATCTTCATCAAATATACTTGAGAAATCTATATTTATTATTCTACCATTAGACTTTTCAACAAAATCAGAATTAAAGCGTGTTTTTATAGTTTCTTTATTTAAAAATGCAGGGTTAGCACTAGCATTAGCTAATTGAAAGAGTACATTAAAAGTATTAGCAACAGCTGCTATTCCAAGATCACTTTTTCCTTTAAGAAGAGATATGAACTTTTCATAATTACGTAGTCTTTCAAGAATTTTAGTATTTTTATAATCTGTAGGTTGACGATCTTTACCTTCTTCTTTTATACCAAGTTTTTCAAAAATCTTGTTTAAGATAGGCATTATATGAAAATTAACAGACGGAGTAACAAGTTCTATATAATTAGAAGGATGTAATATAACATCAGCCATTGTTTCATAAAGTTTGTTTTGAATTGCTCCTTTAACTTCTTTATACATATCAGGATTTTGCAAATCAGCTTCTGAATAATTCCCTTCCATATAGTTACCTTTATCAGTAAGATTAGGATAGAACACAAACATCTTATCAATATCAAAGTCACCACCATTCTTAATAACCATTTCTTTAGGCATAATGATAGCATCTCCTACAGCAGCAGGTAAAAACTCTTTAATCAACATTACATCTATAAAATTTCTACCTGAAGTTGGAATACGGTAGGCAATCATACTAAGTTTCTTTTCATGCAAAGCTCTCCATTCATCATTAAGTAAAGCTTCATTAAGACGTTCTATGGTTCCAATAGTTCTTTTATCAAGACCATCTAGATTAAGAAGTTTCAACCATTGTCCTGTGAGAGATATTTTAACATCCATTTTACTAATAGTAGGTTGACCATCTTTACCCAATATAATATCATAATACTTTAATCCTCCATCTCCATAAGTTTCTAAAGCTTTGGCTGAGGCATTAGCATTAAATTTAGTTGCCTCTGAACCAGTGATAGCCATCTGAGTGAGCATAGAGCCATTGGTCTTATATCTAACCACTCTATTATTAATAGCAGATATAATTATACCTTCTAAAACTTGTCTTTGTACACTAGCATCTAAAGGAATTTCAAACTTACCAGTGGTCTCATCAAAATTCAAAGCTTTTTTTACATTGATATCTTGTTCTTTTTTAGAAATTTCATTGAAAAAGTAATCAACCATTTTCTTCATATCAGCCACCTTCAACTTTCCATCAACTTTTTGAATTCCCATTTCATTATACAAAGAAATTTTTTCAATTTCTGCAAGTTGTCCAAGGTACTTTATATAGTTATCCTTCATTCCTTTAAACTCAGGTTTTTCAAGATTCATAAGTATTAACTTACGTATTTGGGAACCAAAAATAGCATTGTCATGTATCTCTGCATCAATAGTCATCTGTTCTTTAAAGTGATTAAAGAAAAGTTCTTGTTCAGATTTAAAAGTTGATTCTGGATTAAATTTATTTATTTCTCTAACACTAGGATTGCTTTGGTCATATTTGCTGTAATATTCATCTTTATTACTAGGAGACTCAACTTTAGAACCACTCTCAAATTTTACATACCCTACACCATTATATTCCATTTTTCTAGCTAAATGCCAGTCAGCAGTTTTAACTCCAGCTTTTTTAATTACTGTAGGAATTAATGGTTGTAAAGAAAATTTATCAAATATTGGAGGTGAGATGTTATACTCTTGTCCATCTATTATACGAGAATATTGCAAAGGGCCATCATACTGAAACTTTTTAGGAGGGAAGTATACAGGTTCAGTGGGGTCGTATCCAACAGCATCTCTTTTTTGGATATACTCCATTCTTTTAGTGTCATCATTAGTTTCTTCAGCTAGTTCATCATAGTGATTATATTCAACTATTTTTTTATAAACTTCTTCTTGCTCAGGTATCCAGGCACTAGTAGCAATAGACATAATTCTATAAAAATCAAACGTACATTTACCCTGTCCATCAGGCTCAATACCTCCTTTATATCCTTTATTCCCGTTGTTTCCTTCAATTACATCTCTAAGACTAGCTGTATAAAAAGCCTTCATATTATCAGATAAGTATCCTAACTCTGCAAGTCTATCTATATTTTGTATAATATTAACTCCTTGTTCTGAATCAAATACTACATCTTTAAGAACAGCTGATTTAAAAGATTTTGAAACAATTTGTCTTGACAATGCCTCATCTCTTTCACTTTTATATTGTTTTCTAAGAGTTTCTTTTTCTTCCTCAGATTTATTACTAGTTTCTAATTCAGATAATTTACTTTGGTATATTCTATCTATAAGTCTTTTAGCAGAAAGATTTGTATTAGCACCATATCCTTGAGAATTAGATTCATCGTTAAGATTATTTATTAACTCTTCATCCATTATTGTAAATATGCCAGTGGCTGAATCTTTAGAGGCACGTTTATGGAAAGCTTTAAAAAATATAGCATCTCCAAAAAAGATTTTCATTTGATCCAAATCAGTAATAAAAGTATTAGCTATATAGTAAGATATAGTATTTTTTAAATCATCTCTACCAACTAAATTTTTTGAAGGGATGCCAAATTTACTTCTTATATTTTCTATTTTATTATAAAAATCTTTTGTAGTTTCTGTAAAATAATCTAAAATATCTCTATCAAGTCTTTCATTAAACTCTTTTATTTTAATTTCATCACGGATCATATCAAGAGAACCATCTTCACTTTCTGCTAATGTTTTAATATACTCATCAAGCAAAGATTTAGTATCAGCTTTTAATATACTTTCAAAGTATCCAAAATTTTTAAAATTAGATGCACCCATTTTTAAACCACTGCTACTACCATCTGTATCAAAAAATCCTTTTTCTCCAAGATATCTCATTTCAAGATAATCTACAAGAGCATTTTTAATACTTTTTTTAAAACTTTCTGATGTAAATATATTATTATCAACTAGTTCTTTACCTAATGGTTTACCATGTTCAATAGGTTTTCCAGTTTCAACATTCAATCCAAAATTTAAGCCTATTGCTAAATCTGTAGATTTATCACCAAGTCTAAGTACACCTGCATGACCTTTGCTTTGAGCAAAAAAACCATGCAAATCTTGTAATATTTTATCAAGTTCATTTAATGCTGTACTAGATGCCCCTTCTTTTTCAAAATCATCTTTTAATTTAAGTTGTAATCCTCCAGTATTTTTAAAAGTAAGTATAACAGGTGTTGCATCAGCTGCATCAGAATATTCTCCATTTTTTACTTTACGTCTTTGACCATACTTAGGATGTTGTGGGTCAAAATAAAAAAGACTATTTAAATAATAACTACTACGAATACTAGGATTTTTAGTAGGGTCCATCCAAAACATAGAAGGCTCTGTATTTAAGATATCATCAAGAGTCTTATATTTGTCAACTCCTGAAAGAAATTTATTTAAAATAGTAAAGTTATTATGCAACTGAATAGCATACATTATAGTTCCTTCAGCTGTAATAACACTTTTTTCCAAATTATAGGCAGTGTTATTCTTTAACTCCTCTGCAATAAGTTTAACTATATTGTTATTTTGACCTGACCATCTTATATCATCTTTTTTTTCTTCTTCTTTAGAAAGATTTTTAACTTTTTGCTTTATTATTTTAATAGGATCTAATATAACAACTTTAGATTTACCATCATTTTTTGGATCTAATGATTTAATAAGATGGTTGTAGATGTAATCAAACACTTTATTATTTAAGTAACTACTTGTTATAAGAAAATCTTCTGTTTTAGGAGAAAATTCAAACCCTAATCCCTTAAGAAATTCAACTCTACGTTTTTTAAATTCTTCAGCAGTTAATTTTTTTTGATTTAAAAACTCTTCAATCTTAGGAATATCTTCCATAGTTAACATCCAAACTCCATCAACTTGGTGAGCAAGATTAATAGATTCTTTACCATTACTAACTCTCATTCCTCTAGATGTAAAGTTAGAACCTATAATTCTTTCATATATACTACTTTTATTAGAAGCAGCCTCCAGCACTTTAAAAGCTGGTATACCATTAGTATACTCTGATTGTTCTATAGAAGTAATCATTATAGTAATAAATGCTTTACTAAATGAGTTAGTAAAGTTTATACGAAATTGAGTTTCCTCAGAAGTAGGATTAGGTTTATATTTAAATTTATCTATTACTTGTTGATACTCTGGAACTTTAGATTTATTTTTTTCTAATTTTTCTAAAATTTCACTTAGTCCTAAAGAATTTTGAACATCATCAAATATACTTTTTATAAAGTTAGCATAATCAACAGTTACTGTATAACCATACTCATCATCACGATCTTTAACATGTATGCTTCTGAGAAAAAGTTCTACGGCTTTATCAACGTCATTTATAGGATCTACTTCATTAGCAGGTCTATCAAATACCATTTTATTAAGCATCTTCTTTTCATCATCAGCCACTTCATTAAGATCTACTAGGCCTTCTTCATCCATTTTAAATTTAGTATTTACACTAAATATTTCACTAGATGATAAAAAGTTAGGACCAACTTGATCCCACATAGCAATTAAATTTTGTAAGTTAGCTGCAAATTTTTCATATTCTTTAGCCCCTTCTTCTTTTCCTTGATTACGTAATCCTTTAGCATTTTCAGTATATTCAGTTATATAAGAAGGAATTAATGAATTTTTGATAGTATCAAACAAGTATACCATCTGAGCTATACGATAAGCATCTGTTCCTATGTAATTAAAATCTTTAACTACACTTGCATTTATTAAACCTTGAGCATATTTTTTTCCTATAAGAGATTCAAGTTTTTCTTTAGTTAATTTACCATCTCTTATATTTTTAAATACCTCTATAGACTCAGCAGTTTTAGGTTGTTGAGATATTTTGTAAAAATCCATACCTTTTTGCTCCATAGCACGGAACAAAAAGAATTCAACTTTTTTAAAAATCTTAGGAAGTTTATCTACTTTTATTTTAATGGAACAGGTTGTTGACATTATTTACAGATTTTTTCGTATGTTTCTTTATAAGTTTCTTGATAAGAAGGAGCTCCAAATTTTTTTCCTTTACTTGGATCTTTAATATCCTTTCCTTCAGGAACTTTTGCATTTTTAACGGCAGCATCAACTGCAATTTTAGAAGCATTACTATTATTAACTACATTAGCTTGTGTAACAATAATTGTAGGAGCTTTAGGATTTAAATCACTTAGTTCTAAGAAATGAATACTAGAATTATATCTTCTAATATTTTCTTTTATAGGGATATTACTAATGTATGTTATCAACCCTACATCATTCATTAAAAAATCTTTATAATTCTTTTCTTCAAAGTTAATAGTTTTTTTACCATTTTCTTGTGAAATGTATGGAAATTTAAACTTTTCTTTACCTTCTAACCAAATTTTAGCCACATTTACTTTCATATCATTCATGTGGTTTCTCACTCTGTTTACATTTGCTTCATTAAATGTAACCACTCCATTCTTTATGTCAAATAAAGTAAGTCTAACTTCTGTTCTTACACCATTTTTATTAGTATCTCTTAGTGATATAGATTTTAAATTTTGAGGCATTTGTATAGAAGCACTACCATTTGAACTTGAATACCACATATTTTGAGCAAACATAACCAAGTCTCTTTGTATAGTACCTACATTAGGATTACCATCTTCAAGCATTTGTTGATATGTTCTCATTAATTCTACAAGATGATCAAATAAACCCACAGTGTTTCCATCAGGACCTGTAACTTTTACAGCACGGGTGCTAGGAGTAAACAAAGCTGTTTTATTAAAACCACCATCTGCATCTTCTATGAATGCATTTAAAAACTGACCTATTAATTTTAAAAATACATGATCCTGGTTCATTTGTTCATTAATGTCTTTATCTCTAGCAGTATTCTTTTGACTTTTGCTTTGAGGTTTAACTAATCCTTTAAGAACCATCTGACCCATACTAACTTTTTGAAGCTTAGCTATTTGTGGTCTACCTTCCATTGCAGCTTTTCTAGCAGCAAATATTTTAGTTAAATCTTCTTTATCTATTTTAGATAAAGAATACGGATGAGTATTTTCTGTAAATGTAGCAAAGTAAACTATTTGATTTTCACCTGTGTTATATTTACTAGATGCTGGATCATTTTTATCAGCTCTACCTATAGCTTTACCTTGTTTGTTAAATACTATAGGATTACCATCTTCATCTGATATGTATCCCATGACACCTTTATCAGCACTTTTCCAACCACTATCTTCAGCTGAACCATCCCAACGTATGCCTGCAGAATCTTTATCCAATGTTACATAAAATCCACCAATTTCAGCAGCTGTAGCTTTAGAAAGTTTATTTATTATATTTCTTATTTTACTATAGTATTTTACAAAACTTTCATTTTCTTTATAAGTTTTTGTATCAACATCATTACCCTTAGATCTTAATCCATTAGTTTCTGCTGCTGTAATAGTTTCACCTGGGAAAACAGTAGAGAAGTCTAATGTACTAGGATCTTCTACAAAAACTTTGTCTTTTAAATCTGAAGTTATTTGCACTTGATTTGTAGAAGTTAATACGTCATCAACATCAGAAGTTGGATTTCTTTTATCTAGTATATCTTTAACAGCACGTAATATAGAAACATCTTTAACTTCACTTATTTTATTACGGCCTTTTTTAAATACTTTAAATCCTTTAGAGTCTCCACTAACATAAACAGTGGTTTTACCTATTTTCATAGCTTCCATACCCTTTGTAGCATCACTCATATCACGAGCATTAATGCTTTTCATTTTACCTTTAAGAGCAGCATCTAAAGCATTATACATATCATCTGTATATTCATTTTTATTAACATCAAGATTTTCTCTTATTTTATCTATATCTTCTTTACTATTAGCATTTTTAATTTCTTCCATTACTTTTTCAGATGGAAACTTATCACCTTCACTAATAGCTTTTTTATTAATAAGTTGGTCAGTAAGAGATAACACTTCAGACAAAGCTGTATTAATTATATCAATTCCCATCAAACTTAATAGATTACTAATTGCGTCTATAAATCTATCCCATAAAGTCTCAAAAGTATACAAGGAATTCGTAGTATTAGCATAAGGAGTTTTAGCTAATAAATATTGAAATGCTGGATTGGTAAAAGCTTCAGTGACAAACTCTCTTAATTGTTCATCAGGATTAAGTGTAGATTGAAAAGCATAGAATGTATTAGCACCTTCTACATTTTTAATTGCATTGAATACATTTTTAATTGCTTTGTAGTATTCACTAGTTGGATCAGCTATTGCTTTTTCAATCATAGCATGAATAAGTTCGTGCAGTATAACCGTTTCAACCGGAGCTGATGGTCTATTTGCTTTATATCCAACAGCTTCAAGATTTAAAAATATTTCATTTGTTTCAGAATCAAACTCTCCAGATGCTTTTATATTATTATCCACTTTAATCATATCATCATCTGATACAATTTCAAGAAGCTTTTTAGCTAAAGTTTTTTCTGCAGCTGTAGCAAACTCACTATATATTATATAGGTAAGAGCTAACTTAGTTTGTATCATACCATTTTCATCAGGCATAAAATATATAGCAAGATCTTCTGTAGTTCTTTTATCAGTAGCAAATTTTGGTCTAAGACTGCTAAAAGGTTCCCCAGTTTTAGTTACCACTATATTTTTTTCTGGTGTATATAAAGCTGATGTATCATTATATCCTATGGCAGCTTGAAGTCTTTTTTTATATTCAAGAAGTTTTTCTTCTTTAGCATACTTTTCTATTTGACCAATTTGTTCTTTGTTTAAACTCTGAATATTTTCTGGTGCATCTAACACTTTAACCATCTCTTCTTCAGACAATGGTTCTGAATTATCTGATTCAGACTTAAGAAGATTATCTGTTTGTAAAGCAGTTGAGTATAGTGTTTTAAGTACTTCTAATCCATCACTTCCAATTATTAAATGTTTACTAAATATTACTTTAATCAATTTAGTAGCTTCTGCAGGTGTTGCAACCTCTTTTAATTTTTTAAAAGTTGCTATTAAATCAGTATAAAAAGATTGAACATTTATTTTACCATCAGCATCTTTCTTTAAAAATTCATCTTTAAATTCTTCAGCAAGTGATATAGGAATAATTTCTTCATCAGAAACTTCATCTCCAGTTGTAACTAAACTTTGTTGATGAGCAATAAAATTATCTAATGTATCTACAACTGCAGTTTCTTTAATAATACTTCCAATAGCAGCTCTATATCCAGTAATTGCAATATACTCTTCTTTAGAAATTTCACGAGTTTTAGGAATATCAAGTGAATCTAAAACTTTTTCTATACTATCATTAATATCTTTATCAATTAATACATCAACATCATCATTTAAATCTTCTTTAGTATATTTATATTTACTACCATCTTCACTTTCAAATTCAATTCCTAATCTAGTATCAGATAAATATTTAGTAATAAGTTGTTTTAATGTATTAGGTTCATTTCTAAAATGTTGTGCAAGAGCTTTATTTATCTGTATAGTTGAAATTCTAGCAACACCTAAGTTTACTAATTCACTAGCACCATGTTTACTATTTTCATCTACACCGTCTATATCTGTTTGAGTAAGAATACCACTATTAATTAGATTTTCTATAGCTGCTTTTTGACCATATGATGCCTTACCATCCTTTCTACGAATAATACTTCTATGAACTGGATTATCAAATGTTGGATCTGAATCAACAGCAAGACCACCATTTCCACTACTTATATCTTTAAGTTTTTGAGATTTAGCTTTAAGAGCAGCAAGACTCTTTTCAATCTTTCCTCTAAAGGTATTACTTGCAAGAATTAAAGATGTTAATGCTTCACTACTGGTACTTAAATTAACTTTAGCAATAAGACTATTTATTTTTCTATCAATAGCTTTAATATATTCTTTTTCAAAATGTTGTATAGCTTCTTCTTTAAACTCAGGATTAAGTTTTAAATTTAACTGTTGATATAAAACTTGAAAACTTGTATTAAGAGGAGTGTCATCAGAAGCTAATGAGTCAGTAATTAATGTTTTTGCTCCTTCAATATCTTTAGATTCTTCCTCTGCTTTAATTCTTTGTTTAACAGCAGTTTTTTCTGCATTATGTTTTTTATTATATTCTTTTTTAATAACAGGTTCAAGCTTAGCAAGAATAGGACGAAGAAGATCAAAAGCTTTATTAGCTTCAACCCAAGTTACTCCAGGTGTATTTACTGTCTTTTCAATTTTATCAAGTGCTTCATAGTAAGGTTTAACAAACTCTGGATCTGTATCAGTTATAGTTTTAGTAGTACTTGCTCTAAGTGCAATTTCATCTAATTCATTTTTTTTATCATCAATTGCTTTTTCTATTTCAGTCATTTCAGCATCAGTAAAATCATCAAGATCTTCCTCCATAACTTTATCTAATTCAACTTGATTTTTACTTTCTCCAATTTTAGTTATTAAATTTTTAGCACTTATTTTAGTACTTGTACCTTCTAAAGCATCTAGTTCTGCAGCAACTCTGTCTTTTACAGTTTGTATGTTTTGTTTTAATTGAGCTATTTGTTCAGGTGTAGCAGTAGGACCATTTGGTCCAGGGTTAGGTTGTACAGGAGTTATAAAATCAATAACTGTTTGAAGTTGATTTTCAGCAGCACCAGTCCATTTTAAATCCATGAAACCTTTTTCATCTTCATGGTTTTTATACTCATCTTTATTACTACCTACATCATTAAGAATACTAGCAATATCTTGAAATACTTTTACACCATACTGTTCATTAATATCTTTACCTGATGTTTTATTAAACCATCCATCTTTGCCTTGACCAAAAAATACATACCATTTATTAGTTTCAACATCTGTTTTTTCACCTGATCCTGTAGATATATAAAAAGGTATAGTTATTTCTCCAATTTTAATTTTAACTACAACTCTACCAGTTGCTGTTTTTAAATAAAGACTAGTTTTGCCATCTTGAGTAAATAAATCAAGGTAATCATTATCAGCTAACCATTTAAGTTTTTCTTCTTTATTTTTTAATTTATTAAGTTCATCTTTGATGTTAGATAAATTACCAATCCAATCAGCTTTCTTAGTTTTTGTATCAGATGTATCAGTAGATTCTTTTTCTTTTTCTTTACTTTCTCTTTCTTCTTTTTCCAATGCTTCTTTAAACTTAGCATCTAATTCTTCAGCTTTAGCAATAGCTTCTTCTTCTGTAACTATTCCTTTTTCTATAACAATTCCGTCATAACTTTTAACAGAAAATGTTTCATCTTCATCTTTTATTACACTATGTCTAGGAATATCCACACCTGTAGCTTTTTCTATTTCACGTCTTTGTTCTTCCTGTGCTTTTTCAACCCAAGCATATAAAGCATTCCTATTAGCTATAGCAACAAGCTTCATATTTTTAGGATCAGATAAAAGATTCATTGCATCTATAAATTGCTTATTATCTTTATTAAGTTTTATATAATCAATAAATTTTAAAAAACTATCTTCAAAATCTTCTTTAGAAACATTAGTACGATTATTAGCTCTTTTATTAAATAAATTTATAAGAGCTGTATATGCAGTGTATGATTTATCTACCTTAGCTTCATTAATCAATTCATCTCTATTATCATACCAATCCATGATATGATTAAGCTCGGCTTCTATATCTTTATATTGTTCCTTTTGTTCAGTAGTTAATGCAACCGGAGATGCTGCCATCATTTTAAGCTGACGAGTTAATTGTTTAGTATGATCTAATAATCCCTGGTCACTACCAAGTATAGTAAGAACTTCTATAGATGAACTTCCTATAGCTTTATTTTGCCCCATTTCAGTTTGAAGACCTACAGCTCTAACAATAGCTTGTTTAGCTTTATACTGATTAGTAGCAAGCATTTCTATTACATCATCAAGAACAGCTTTTTGTTCTTGAGCATTAGCATAATCTTGAGGTTTATTATTCTTGTATAGTTCAGGAATAATTCTATCACCATATTTATCCTTTAAATTTTTAAAAGTGTTATAGTAGTCTTCAATTTGTTTTACTACATTATCTGTAAGCTTCTTTGCATTTCCTTTGTTTTCTTTATTAGGATCCATTCCAAAAGCTTGCCCAAATTCTTCATCAGACATCTCAGCACCATATTCTTCAAGCATACTTTTAAGAGAATCATAAAGATTTAATTTAATAGCAGATGCAACAGCTTTAGCTAGTGCTGAATCTTTAGTGTTGTTAAATAAATATCTATCATGATTAGCTGCTGCAATATCCATAGTTTCAGCAGCTAAGTCATTTACTTTAATGTTAGCAATAGCTTCATTCTTTATCCATGTAGGATTTTTATATAATGCATTTAAAGATTCAACTGATTCAATTACATTTTGCTTAAGCGTTTTATATTCTGTAGATTTTTTAGAAAACTCTTGAATTTTAATAAATTGTTCGGCAGAAGGAGCTTCACCAAATTTTTCTGTATGAGCTTTAACTTGAGTTTCTACAAGTTCTTTATAGGCAACTGTAGCTTTTTGAATACTACGTTTGTCTTTAACACTTTCACTTATTTTAGTAAAACCAAAAGTCATAGGAGCTATGAGTCTACCTGTAAGTGCTCCCATTAAAAAAGTTTTCATACCTTCCATATTAGTAAAAGGATTTTGCATACTACCAACTACTTTATCTAGTTTAGTTGCATATCCCCTTTTACCATGATATAAATCAGTATAATAATCTTCTAGTCCTTTACTAGATGCACTTTGTATAAGTTCCTGCATACCTTCTGAAAATTCAAATTTCATAAGGCCAGGAATACCTTTAGCTGCTTCCCAAGCTGCTGTTTTTTTACCAAATGTTTTAGCTATTTGAGGTACTGCACCAAGTCTACCAAGTAAACCTTTTGCATATACACGAGATTCATTTTTACCAGCAACTTTTCCAGTCACTTGAAAAGCTTTACCACGTAAAAGAGCCATTTCGTCTCCAAGTAATGTTCTAGATTTACCAAATTGTTTGAACATATTGTCAAACTGAATTCTATTCATTACTGATAGAACTCCTACGTTTGTCCAAAAGTTATCATGAGATGCATTTTCTGCACTTTGATTTATTTTTTCAAGCTCTTCCGGTGTAGGTTCTCTACCATTTTCAGATTTAAAACTATCCGTAAGTCTATCTTTAAGTTGTTTATATGTACTAGCAGCTTCAAATATAGATTCAGAACGAGCCATATTAAACTCACTAAGGCCACGTTTAATTCCACCAAGCCCTGTATAAGCTAATTGAGCAAAGCCTGCTCCAGCTTTATTAAGCTTAATCATTTCTTCTATAGTACCATATCCAGGAGTAAGAATTTTTACACCATTTTTTATTGCATTAGTTACTCTTTCTAATTTTGTAATAACATTAGCTGCTTGACGATTTGTATTAATTAGTTCACCAGTTGTTTGAATTAATTTAGGTCTAAATAAATTTTTTATTCCTTCACCAGTTCTACCAATTATACTAGTTTTTTGAGCTATATTTCCGGCTAGTCTAAGTGCTGCTAATTCTTCAGCTGTTCTTGCAACACGAGCAATAAACAATGGAGCAGCCCCAGCTTTAATAAATGTACCTATACCTGCTGTAGCCCATGCTTCAAGAGCAAATTGAGCTATAGCACCTACAGCAAATCCTGATTGCTGTAACATAGTTCCAAAGAACTGCCTATTAAAAAGACTATCTTTAGATTCAGCAGTATCATATATAGCATATTTATTAAAAAGCTCCTCTTGTCTTTGAGCTATTTCGTATCTTTCTTCTTCAGACCCCATTAATTTAGAAGAGTCCCAACTGAACAAAGCTTCAGTCATTCTACCCCATCCTTTCCATCCCTCTACAAAAGTATCATAAGCTAAATGAGAACCACCTGCAAGAGCATTACCTATAGTATCTCCCCAACTCATAGCATTACCATATTTATATTCTTGTCCAGACCCCATTTGAGGAGTATAACCAAATGTTTGAAAGTTTTCTGACTCTTTATATCTATTAAAATCAGACACAGATCCTATTGGTAAAGGTTGTCCTGCAGCTCGTAGTGTTGGAGTTTGTGGATTTATTTTTCTTGACAAATCTTGAAATGCAGCATCTGGATTAAATCCACCAGGATTACTAGAAACATAATCTTTATCATTATCTAATAATGCTTGACCTTTAGCTTGAATATTTTGTACATCTAATATAAGATCACTAATACTGTCACCACTAGAAATAGATTGAGCATAATCATTTTCTAATCCAAGATCTCTTGTCACAGCTTTATTCTTCCAATCATTCACTTCATCTAACTTAGGCATTCCTGTATCAGGAAGATAACTTACATTAGGAGGAGGTGCTGGTATAGTAAATCCAGGATTTTGTGTAATTTCTGGCATAACTTAAATTAATGAATTAAACTATTATAAAGACTAGTTGGTGTTATAGGAGTACCTCCAGAAGATATAGTATTGGCTTGTACTTGTTTCTTATAATTTAATGTTCCTTGAACATACGGATATATAAAATCATTATATATATTTTGTTTTATTTCTGGAAAAGTAATATCACCTAAATTAAATTCCATGTCTTTATCATATTGAACAAATTGGTCAGAGTATGTTTTAGCAGTTGGATTATAAGGTTTATAATAAAATCTAATAGTACCATTATTAGCACCAGGTTTATTAGGCATTATTTCAGCATATGCTCCATCAGCACGAAAAGTATCTATTGTATAAGGTGTTCCTTTTTGTTTATTAATTTCATACTCACTAGCCTGATTTATTTCATTAAAGATTTGAAACACTTTTGGAGAAGTAGATGTTGGTGTGATAGGAAAATAATATGTTTTACCAGACCAAGATGGAGCTGCATTTTTACTATCTCCTTTTACTTCATTATAAGTTATAGCTACAGCCTGACCCCCACTGTTTAATGGTGATGAAGTAAATAAATTTACAGATAATATATTTTCTTTTTTTAACATATCCCTTCTTGCATTGTTTTGTTCTTTAGGATCAACCTGGGTACTTGTAAATGTACCATCAGAATATTGATAAATATTAGAATTAGTTAATGTAATAAGACTTAAATCATCAATTACATCTTGTTTGGCTTGTCCACTTAATTTAAAAGCTGGAGAAGACAAAACAGTACCTGTAGCATTTTGAAAAACAGGAACAGGAATTCTTTCATTTATTCTTTGAAGACGTTTAGCATATTCGTTTGGAGTTAATTTAAAAACAGAATCAGTATATAAATTAAAACTTCTTCCGTCTGTTAAAGTAATCGTTGTGGATCCTACAGTAGTTCCTCCCGATCTTGCAGCTGAAGCAGCACCTTCTGCTTTAGTAATATCAACTTTTAAAGTATTATTTATATATTCAATACCTATTTGTTTTTTTGTTAAATCATCTATAGGTATACGTATATAATCATTTGACATTTTTGGTATTAGTTTTTCTATATCTTTTGCACTAGTTATATCTTTACCATCAGCAGTAAACATTCCATTAAAAAAAGAATCATTTTTTAGTTGATCAAGAACAACTTTTTTTCCTTTTTCTAAAGCAGTGTTTGTCATTTGTATTATTGCACTATTATTTTTATACTCTACCATTGCTGTTTTAGCTTTTAACTCACTATCATTTTGAGTTTGATATCCAGTCATAGCACGGTCTAATAAATCAGGAAGTTTATCAATAGTTAAAGTTTCTTTATCATAGTTAGCTCTTTGTTGATCTATGAATGTATTTTTTGGATTATTTTTAGCAAATGCCCACAATTTTGTATATGCTTCACTTAATGCTTTGTTTTCTTCAGATGTTCCTTTAAATGTAGTTTTATCATCAGTTTCAAAATATCTACTAAACATTCCTCTTAATATTCCAACTTTAGTCTGATCCATCCCTATAGGCTGAAGCATATAAAAACTTCCAAAATTACTTGTAATATTATCTAATGCATTTGCCGAAGCCATTGTTACTTTAGCCTTTAAATCATTTAAAGCCTGTGTAGTGGTTATTTGTGTGCCACTTTGATCTATAAATTTAATTTCTGTTTCTTCAGTGCTGTATGTACCATCAGCATTTTTAACTTTTTTTCCTTTTAAAGATTCTTTAAAATCTTCTTTTCTTTCCTCTAAATCTAATTTTTTATCAGCTCTGTCATTATCTTCTTGAGTATCTTGTATTTTATTAATAGTAGCCATTGCATTAGTCTTAGCTACAGTGACATCAACATATGCTTTATCTTCAGTAATTTTTCTTGTAAAAAAAGATGATTTAATATTAACAAATCTACTTACATCATTTTTAAACTGAAGATCTGAAAAATATCCAGCAGGATTAGCAGTAAAATTTTTAAGATAGTTTTCTTTTAATTTATCTGTTTGTGCACCTGTAGTTCCATAACTATTATTATAATCAGATTGTATATCTTTTAACTTTCCATCTAAATTATTTCTGTTATCTGCTTTTTCTTTAATTGCTAAATACATAGAAGCTTCTGGAGTTGCATTATTTCCAGCAGCAACATCACTTGCACCTTTAATATATTTGGCAGAATCAGGTCCATTAAGAGCAGCATTAATATCTGCAGTTTCAGTTGTAAGATTTTTGTTTAATGCTTCAATATAAGTTTTTTGTTCTACCTTATGTTTGTCAAAATTAGTAAGGGCATAATCTTTGAAGATATCATTTACTGAAGCATTAGCCCATTTAGGAGCATACTCAGGATCTTTTCTGTATATTTCTAAAACTTTTTCTGATCTATTTTGTCCAAGTATACCTGTTTGTTTTTGATATACAGCATCATTTGCTAATATGTTGTTAGCAAATGCTTCATATTGTGGAGCATATTTAGGACCACCTTCCACTGTAACTATATAAGGTTGACCTAATTCATCAACTTTCATTTTAAATCCTTGTTCTTTTGCAGATTTAAGTAGTATATCTTGAGCATCTACAAAAGCCTGAGCTGATCTTCCTTGTACTTTATAATTAGCTACATCACCTTGTCCTGTTTTTAAACTCTCAAGATCTCTATTAACCCATTCTTTAATCTCAGCATTATACTTTTTACGTACTTCAGGATCTTCAGAGTTCATCCAAGCATCTTCTTTGCTTAATTCTTTTTTAATTCTATCTGTATGATAGGCATCAAAAACAAAAGCTTTATTAGTAGCAATAGGATCAAATATACTATTAGCATAGTTTACATTTTGCTGTAAAGAAAAATCTGAACTAGATATTTTTTGTAATTGATTTTGGGCATCTTTTAAATATTGATCCCTTCTTTGAGCATTTACAGGATCACTCACTTCTTTTTTAAGACTATTATATGCTGATGAAGCAGACTTAAGGCCTTGTTCATATTGCCTTGTCTTTTTATCAATTATATATTTTAAAAAAGTAAAGTCTGGTGTATATAACACCGGATCTAACCCACCATATTGTATATCAGTTGCTGCCATTATATTACTAATTTAAGGAAAAATCTTCAAAGTTTAAAACTAAACTTTAAAAGTTTAATTATTGATTATCTACCAAAATGCATTTTACTAGCATAAGCTTCTGCAAGACGTTGTCTTTCATTAGGGTCTGCAATATAATTTAATTTATTATACCATTCAGAAATAGACTTAACATAAGATGCTCCTACACCACCACCAAATTTATTTCGATCAACTTGTTTAGTAGTTTGATCATCATCATATGTAGTATTTACAGTTTTAACACCACCAAAACCAGGAGTAGTAGTTACTTCTTTGTTTTTTTGTGAACGTGAACTACCATATCCTAAATAATCTCTTATAGCTTCATCTTGTTCTGCTTGAGTTTTATAACCAGCAAAACCAGGTAAACTTCTTGCTTTTACAATTTTTTGAGAAATTGCTTCAATATCATCTACTGGTGCTCCACCTTTATTTTCTGCTATCCATTTTTGTCTAGCAGCTTCAGAATTAAACACCATTCTTTGATCAGGAGCATTAATTTGATAAGGACTTTCAGTTTGATTAAAATTGTAAATCTTAGTAGCAGTATCTTCACCTTGATTCCAAGCTTTTAAAATACCTTTTCTACCAAGTCTTTCAGCTGTTCTATATCTATCATCATATACATTTTCATCTTCATAATTCTTATTTCTATTTTCAGCATTGTACATATTAAACTGATTTTGCATACCAGCTCTTTGAGCATCCATAGCTGTTGCACCAGATGCATTATACTGATCTACTTTAGAAATATAATCACTTAATGCATTACCTGTTTGTCCTTGTAAGAAAGATAAATTAGCTCCTAATGCTTGACCTGGTTGGTATGTAGCCATTTGCTCAGCTGCTTTATTTTGTTGAGACTGCAAACTAGCTGCATATCCTCTCCAGTCTGTAGGAATAAATTCAGGAAGTACAGGTTGAACACTAGCTCTATAAGGATGATACTTTTTAAGAGAAGCATAATCTAATCCAGCATTTCCCAAGTTTCTTACATCTTGATTAGTCCATTTATATTTAATAGGTGGAATAACTGGAGGTGGTGTTCCTGGATAAAGTGTGGTTGTCGTAGTTGTTCCTGGATAAAGTGTGGTTGTCGTAGTTGTTCCTGGAGGAAGCGTAGTAGTAGTTGTTGTACCAGACTGATCTATCCAATCAATTAATTTAGCTGTACGAGCACCAAAGAATTTATCAGCAAATGCTTTTTTAGTTCTTTGTTCTTTAGGAATTGTTTTTCCTAAAGCTGTTGTACCATACTTATCCCACATTGCTTCTAAAGATTTAGGATCTTTACTACTTACATAATCATATATAAATTCTTGAAACTCTTTAGGTCCTTTAAAGTCTTGACCATTATTTAATGCCTTCCATCTATTATACTCTATATAAAACTTGTTAGGATCTTTAGGATTAAATACAGTAGGTTCTCCTGTAGGACTTATGCTTCCTGCTTTTGTATTAGACTTAAGCCATGGTTTAAACCAAGCAGGAACATATGTATTAAAAGCATTAGGGTAAGGTCCTGCTTGTTTAGCAACTCCATTTGCATTATTAGCACTGCCAGCATTAAATAACATTCGTTTAATACCAAATATATCATTAGGATCAAACTTACCTTCATCGGCAGGAGCTTCACCAGCTATTTGATATTGTGGTACACCACCTTGAGCAAACCTACCTGAAGGATTACCATAATTACCAGATATTTTAACATTTGTTTTTCCTATCTTACCATTCCATTCAGCCCCTACATTTAAATTAGACTGTGATGTATTTGGTCTTGACATCATCATACTTTGAGAATCAGAATTTTGATCATTAAAGTTTTGAGTGTATCCTCCATTAATTCCAAGAGTCCCACGTAATAATGGAAATTTAGTATTTGCACCAATTCTTAAATTACCACCAGCATAATTACCTGTTAC
>Ga0209768_10000326_pt1 | contig 32674 bp, 40 predicted proteins | sample LauGreSBDMM110SD_3_FD_187564 | JGI IMG/M metagenome (GOLD analysis project Ga0209768, IMG submission 187564) | Freshwater lake microbial communities from Lake Michigan, USA - Sp13.BD.MM110.SD (SPAdes) (version 2) | ecosystem: Environmental > Aquatic > Freshwater > Lake | place: Lake Michigan... | reverse complement strand
ATCTAATATGTCTATGATATTATTCTTGCACTGTATAAGATTTTCCCAAATCATTCATCTCCTTAAATAATTCTGTAGCATATTCAAAACATAATTTAGCTTCAGCAACCACGTTTACCTGATAGGTGTTCATATAGTTATTAATATTTTCTCTAATAACTCTTTTTAAATCATCAGGTTTTAAAAAAACAAGATATGTATTAGGGCCAGGTGTTTTTCTTTTTATCATTTGGCCACCATATAAATCTCCCATATGTCTTACATAGATATGAGCAAACAACTTTTCAGGCTGATTTTTTATATCATCTAAATGATAGATATATCTCAACGTACTATTAGTAATAAAAGGTTTTTCAGGTTTGTTCCATAATGCACGGATATCAAAATCTAAATTATTAGCTCTTTCTATTTGTGGCAATTGTCTAAAAAGTCCATTTTGTAAAGAATACTTTTCCAATAAGGAATAACATTGTAACAAATTAAACAAATACGTAGCATACAATTCGTTATTAATTTTGCCTGACATTAAAGTTTTTACAAACTCTTGTTCTTCAGCTGCCTTATGATGTTCTTTAGTTAACTCTTTAATATCATGCATATTCTTTTATTTCATTATTATCTTTAACAACTACATTAAAATCAAAAGCCACTGTAATTCTATCAGCATCTGTTTCATTTTTAGTAACATAATGTTTTATATGAGATGGGAATAAAATTAATTTCAGTTCCGAAGGCTCTATAAAAAATTCGTGACAATTATAACTGTTATATACAAAATTACGTTTGTTTTTAACATAAAATTTTTTATAATCTAAACCAGAGTCAGGATTTTGCAAAACTAAACTGCCTGAATTTTGTGGACATTTGAGCATAAAAACACCTGAAAAATCTTTTTGACTATGCATATGTGGTAACAAGTAATCGTTTTTTTGATTTATGTTAATCCACATATCATCAATTTCTACAGACCACCAAGAAACAACCTCATAAACATTAATATAGTTAATTAAATGTTTTTCAATATCTTTTACAAAATTATTAATAATAGGTTCTTTTAAATTTAACAACTTAGATTGATATGAATTAGTATTTGAATTGTATTCTGAAGATTCTTTTTGTTTTAATTCATAAGCATATTCAATAAATTTTTGTTGATATAACTTTGTTTCTTCAATCTGTTTATTCCAAACTAAAGTACTAAATGCATTTTTAAACATTTTTATAAATCTTTTTTTGGTTATCTACATCAGGACTATAATGATACCATCCTGTAGCTATATATTTAGTTTGTGTATTTGATACTATACCTCTATGAGTATGAGTAAAATCTGTAGGCCAAAATACCGTTAATCCCTTTTCAGGTTTTATTTTCATATTTTGATAAAGCCATTCTGTTTCTCCTCCTTCAGTAACATCATTTAAGTAAGTCATAAAAACAACGTTTCGAAAACAATTATCAAAAGAATCTCTTTCAAAATGCCAATTAAAATACCCACCAGAAGGATCGTATTTTTGAATATTAAATTTAGGAAAAAGATTCCATTTATTTTGATAATCTAAGAACGTATATTTGCTAATATAGTCTTGTATTAAAGAACTTAAAGTATCTATATACAATTTTATTCTAATATCAATGTTATCTTTATAAATTCCTAGGTCTATTGATTTTTTTATCTTATGATCTGTGTTATGATTTCCAAATACTCCAGGTTTTTTTTCTGAACTTTCTTCAAAAAAATTTATAAGACCGTCACAAATAGTATTATCTTTCATATAAAATCCATCAACAAAATTATTATTTTTATTAAAATGTGCTTGTTTATGTATTGAAGTAAAATTATTTAATCTATCTAAAATATTTTTAGTAGTTTCTTTTCTATCATCATAAGCTTCATTTTCACCTCTAAGAACTTTCATATTTAACTATAATATTTGTCCTTTAAAAACTGATATGTGGATTTGCAATTTTGTGCCTGGTTATTCCAATCTTCTTTTCTTTTATTTAAAAAATCAATTCTCGATTTCAATTCATGGCGATTATCTTCTTTAAAATTTTTATTGCAAGTGTCATCAATTAATGATTGTTCAGTTACAGGAAAACAATTCATACCCATAGCTAAAAATAAATAACCATCATTATTGAGAGTTCGGCTTTGACTTAATTGATTATAAAAAGTTTCCCATGTCCACGTTTTATCTATTACAGACCAATCTCTTTTAGATATATCTCTCCAATAAGGTGTATCATTTCTATGTGATAGAGCATAATGAGAGGCTACAAACCTAGAAAATTGTACGAACATATTTACACACTTACTATTAAAGTCGCCTTTATCAAATTGACTTATATAATTTCTTCTCTTTAATATCACAACTAAGTTTCTTAAAAATTCATGTACTGTATATAAACCATTACTTTCTAAAGGTTCTATAAAACCTGCAGACAATCCAATAGCTACAACATTTTTTACCCATATTCTTTCGTGTAGTCCAACTCGCATTTTTAATTTTCTAAATTCTAAACTTTCTGTTAAATCTCCATAACCTTTTTTAACAATAAAATTTTTAAATTCTTTTAAAGCAGTTTTCTCATCAACATATTTGTCAGAATAAACATAGCCGGTTCCCCATCTCGACCATAAAGGTATTTGCCATACCCATCCGTTTTCTATAGCTGTGCAGTTTGTATAAGAATTTATTTCTTTTTCTTTATCTTTATAAGGAAGTCTAGTAGCCCAAGCAGAATTATTAGGCAATATATCCTCATAACTTACAAATGGTTCTTTTAAAGTTTTAGATAATAAGAAAGAAGTAAATCCTGTGCAATCTATAAACAAATCTGCCGTCAATATGTTATTGTTTTTTAATTTTATACTTTCAATACTACCTTCTTCGTTTAACTTAACATCAACAACTTCTGATAATATATAATTTACTCCTTCAGGAATACAAATTTTATTCTTTAGATATTGTCCAAATTTAGTTGCATCAAAATGCAATGCTTTATCTTTTTTAAAATCAAAATTAGGAAAAGTATCGGCTAATTTATTATTATTAACTAATGCCATTTGTGCATTATAACAATCAGCAAAATCACTAGATGGTATTTCCGGATTATATACTTTTTTTACACACCAATCATTAGCACCTGAAACTGTTCCAAAATAATTAGCACTTCCAAAAGGATAATGAAATCCTCCATCTCCTTTTTTATAAAAATCTTCAAATCGTATACTTAGTTTTAAAGTAGCATCTGTTTCTTTAGCGAATTTACTTATATCGTTTAAACCTAAACCTTCTAGCCAACTACTAATACCTCCGATTGTACTTTCTCCTACACCTACTGTTGAAATATCTGGACTTTCTATAAGTGTAATTTTTTTATTAGGAAAATTTCTAATTAAAGTTGTGGCTGCCATCCATCCAGCAGAACCACCACCTATTATTATAATTTCTTTAATTTCTATTGACATATATTACCAAGGATATTCACTCGTTTGTCTACCTATTTTAAAATTTATATTCATTATTATTCTTCTATCTATATCAGTTTGAGAATAAGCCCAATGTTCCATTGATCCATCGAAAGCAATTAAAGTATTTTCTTTGTTTTTAAATTCTTTTTCTCCTATACATGTAGCTCCATTATCAGTAGTTAATTGCCATACACAAGTACAAAATATTTTATCTTCTTCTCTAATAAGATGTTCTTTATCAAGCACATTTGGCATAAAATATAAATCATTATGTTTAGCTAAATTTTTTCTTTGTCCATGATTTGAATAAGCATTAATTTTAGCTTTTATTAATCCTCCATAACTCTCATTAAATTTTTCTTTTAATACATCAAATATTGGTAAAAACATTGGAAAAAAAGGAGATAGAACTTGTTTAGATCCATATAAAGAATGTACATACATAGGACAACCTACGTTATCTTCCATTTTTTTGCCTGAGGATTTTTCTAAATCTGGATTATAATCTTTTTCGGAATAAGACCAGCTAAAACTATGGTCTAATATATTATTTTTTATTCTTTGAAATGTTATTTGAGGTAAGAAATTATCAATAACTTTTATAAAATTTTTTTCGAACATAATCTAATTTAACTTTACTTGTTATATATCTATTTATAATAGAGACCAAAGCTTAGTTACAGGATCACAAACATAATCAGGATTTTCCACTTTTCCAAAATTTGCAGTTAGTTTGCCAATCCATCTTTGAGTACTTTCATTCCATAATATTTTTCCGTATACATCACCTGTATTAACATAGTCATAAGGAGCCTGCCATAATCCATTATCATTTAGTGTCCAAGAATTAAAAGGTTGAACATCATGGAACATTTTTCTGTCGTGATTATATACGAAACCTACGTTTGGTTCACCAATTGTAACGCCTCGTATTTCAGGAATATATCTATATATATTGCTATCTTTATAAAATTCATTGCAATATAATTGGCAGTTTTCAAATGTAATGCTACCATATTTGTCTATAATTTTTGAATCATTAATAGCAATAGTATTTACAACAATATTATTACTATCTACTTTTGCTATTTGCATATTAGTTCCTCGCTCTATATCTAATAACTACTATACCATCGCCACCAGCTCCGCCGTAATGATGATTACCAACTTGGCCTACGCATCCACCTCCACCACCGCCAGTATGTGGTTGAGCAGCTCCTCCGGCACCATCTCCTCCTCCACCTAAACCTCCTGAAGAAGCGCTTGTATGTCCGTGTGAAGTACCTCCACCACCACCTGCATACCATAAAGGTCTGCCTGTAATAGTATTTTGATGTCCTATTCCTCCGTGACCACCCTCGTGGTTACCGTAATGATCTCCACCTCTTTGACCAGCACCTCCACCACCGCCTGTACAATGGTCTGAATGGTTACCGCCTTGGTGTCCTGTTCCTTGTCCGTTAGCACTACCGTGGTTGCTTGAATGTCCTGCTCCTCCACCTGAACCTCCACTTTGTCCTTGATGTGAACCTGATCCGCCACCGCCACCACCGCCTGAAGTAAATGTAAATGTAGCTCCTGTTGCTGGAGCAATTGATGATGCACCGCCGGCATTACCGTGGTTATTTCCTTGTGTTCTTTGTCCGCCGCCTGTGCCGACCGTAACAGTATATGTATTAACAGCTACAACTTCTAAGTATCCAGTATTTTGTCTATATCCACCAGCTCCACCACCAGCAGCGTGTCCTGTTCCTCCACTACCACCTCCACCGATTATCATATATCTAACTTTATCTCCATAAGTTGTATCTGAACCTAGTGCATGAACTTGAAATACTCCTGAAGTTAAAAATTTATGTACTATATCATCTCCTACCATATAAACTTCTTCAGCATCAGAAGATGCTACCATGTATTTTAATGAACCTACACCTTTTGCTATTTGTCCTCTTTTTACAGAAGTATCTCCGTAATTTGAAATATCATCTGAACTAAAACTTGTTACAGTCCAACCAAAAGTTCCACCTGAATATGTAAAACATACTTCGGTACCTTTACCAAATAAAGCAAAATTATCTGGATTGCCTTGAATTACAACTCCATTTCTGTTTATTGTAACCATATTAACATGAAAATTATTTGCTATATCTACTATCGAGATTTGCTGTCCTACTGCAGGAGCTGCAGGAAAAGTTATTGTAATTGGACCTGATGTTGTATTAACATAATATCCTGATTCACTTGAAGCTACAAAATTTGCTGATTGTACTGAATTACTCCAATTCATTTTTTCAGTGGCTGTACCTTTAGCCATAAAAGCCCAATATGTACTATTTACAGTACCACCTGTTGAAGGCTGATTATTTAAACTAATTGCTTTACAAAGGTAAGTGCTAATAACACCTGCATCCGTAAATGTAACAAAGTCGTCAACTGCATATGTTGTAGCGTTTGACCAAGTGCCTTTAAAAGTCGGTTTTAATTTTCCTAAATCTATTGTTGCCATATACTATATTTTATCCTCGTAACTATTTGTTAAAGGGTTCCAAATAAAAAGTGGGCCATTTGCACCATCTCTCATAGGAACTCTAGCTTGCCATCTTTTTCTATCTTCTAACCATTGAAAAGCTGCATATTGAATTCCATTTACATTCTCTATATACATATTTGGCGTACCGTTAATTTTTTCTGGTTCCCATTCACAGGTATTTGTATTTAGTACCCATGATGGAAAAGGTTTTACATCATAAACAGCATTGCGTGCTGAATCATAAATTCTATTTGCGCTCGGAGAACCTTTTAATGTAGGATCGTTCCAGTGATAATAACCTGGACCAAAAAGATTAATACAATAGTTTACTACAATTTCTGTTGTTGGTATGCCAGCTGGTCCTAATACAGCATTTTTGTTTACAACAAAAACACTTTCTATAATATTTGTATCGGAATTTATTTTAAAAGCATAAACAGACATTTTAATCTTTCGCCTTATATTTAATAATAACTACACCATCTCCACCTTTACCACCGTATTGATGATGACCATTTGATCCTTCACAACCTCCTCCGCCTCCGCCGTAACCATCTATTCCTGCTCCGCCACCACCTCCGCCACCGCCGCCCAATCCTCCTTCAGCTGTAACTCCTTGATCGTGACCTGCTGCTCCACCACCTCCAGCATACCATTCATTTTTACCCGTAATATCGCTTTGTGCTCCAATACCTCCATGACCCACTGAATGACCACCGTAATTATTTGCACCTCTTTGTCCTGCTCCGCCTCCGCCTCCAGCATTATGACCTCCATGATCTCCGCCTCTATGTCCTACTCCTTGGCCATTAGCGTTTCCATGTGTAGAATTATGTCCTGCTCCACCTCCTGATCCACCGCCTCGACCAGCATGAGATTGTCCTCCACCCCCACCTCCGCCAGCGGATGTAAGAGAGAAAGCATTTGAAGCACTTCCATCGTTACCGTGAGCATTAGATTGTCTTTGAGCTCCTCCAGCACCTACAGTAATTGTATAATTTTGTACTGTTACTGCTTGTAAAAATCCTGCGTTAAATAAAAATCCTCCTGCACCGCCTCCACCTGCATGGTGAGTACCGCCACTGCCTCCGCCACCAACAAGTAAATATCTAACTTTATCACCAAAAGTTGCATCAGATCCTAAAGATTTAACGTTAAAGAATCCACTAGTTAAAAATCTATGAACCATATAATCACCATCCATAAAAACTTCTTCAGCATCAGAATCAACTATCATGTATTTTTTAGAACCTAAACTAGGGCCTTGTCTTACTTTGTTGTATATTGAAAATAAATCATCTGTTGCAAAAGTTGTAAATTTCCAGTTTTGATTAGCAGCGTTATAAACTAATTCTACTTGAACACCTTTACCAAATAAAACAAAATCTTCCGTATTGCCTTCAATTTTTCTTCCATTTCTTAAAAGAGTAACGTTATTAGTATGAAAAGTTTTTGCGTAATCTACTATTTTTATTTCTTCTCCATCACTAGGAGATGCTGGTAAAGTAATATTAATTGCACCCGCTGTTGTATCAACGTGATATCCATTTTTAACTACAGCTGTAAAATTTGCTGTTTGAACAGGATTCCATGAAATAGTAATAGCTGAAGTACCTCTAGCTAAAAATCTCCAATATGTAGAATTTTCAATTTGTCCTGTAGAAGGAGCTTGATTTGTGTTTGCTGCTATACAAATATAAGAGTTTATAACTCCTGTATCTGTATATTGAACCATATCATCAACAGCATATGCTGTAGCACCAGACCAAGTGCCTTTAAATATTGGTTTTAATCTTCCTAAATCTATTGTAGCCATATATTAAAATACAGAACTTCCTGTGTCCTCCCATTGTTTACTTATATTATTCCATGACCAATAATTACTGTTTTGGTTTAATCTATTTTCTGAAGCTTTTTTGCCTTTAAATTTCTGTATATCTTCTTTCCATCTAGTCATTATTATATCATTAAAATTTGTAATTGTTTGAGGTGCTTCCCAAATTCCTTTTTCAATATTTAGTGTCCATGAATCATACGTTTGTCCAGTAATAGGATCTTTAGGTTTATCTTCAAAAAATACTTTATCTACAGGATCATAATTATATCCTATACTAGGTGCACCATGTGTTTCAGGTGTTAAATCTGGAACATAAATTCCTTCTCCAAATAATTTTGTTGCAGCTTGTTGTACGCTTTCCATAGTTATTGTTCCTTGTTCACTCCTACAAGCTACATCACTCATTAGTGATACCTGTAAAACTTTATTGTTAGAATCTAATTTTGCAACTTTAATAGTCATATTAATCTTTAGCCTTATATCTAATAACTACAATACCATCGCCACCTTTACCGCCGTAATGTTCTGAACCTTGTGTTCCTTCAGCAGCACCGCCTCCTCCGCCAGTACCATCTACACCAGCTCCACAACTTCCCATTCCACCGCCACCTAATCCACCACTAGCTGAACCTGTATGATTATGAGAAGAACCTCCGCCTCCGCCTGCATACCATAAAGGCACGCCTGTTATAGAATTTTGTATTCCATCTCCACCTTGACCTGGTTCATGTGTACCATATTGATCTTTTCCTCTTGTACCTGCACCACCTCCTCCGCCACAATTATGTGATTGATGATTTCCACCTCTATGTCCTGTTCCTTGTCCGTTAGCACTACCGTGGCTGCTTGAATGTCCTGATCCTCCACCTGAACCTCCATTTTGTCCTTGATGTGAACCTGATCCGCCGCCACCACCTCCTCCTGAAGTTAATGAGAAAGCATTTGAGTTACTTCCAGCATTTCCATGATTATTTCCTTGTGTTCTAGCAGCACCTCCAGCACCTACAGTAATTGTGTAGTTTTGTACTGTTACTGCCTGGTCAAAAGCACCGTTACTTTGATATCCTCCTGCACCACCTCCGCCTGCATGGTGAGTACCGCCACTAGCTCCGCCGCCAACAATTAAATATCTAATGAAAGTACCATAAGTTGCATCTGATCCTAAAGATTTAACGCTAAATGTTCCTGAAGTTAAAAATTTGTGAACCATAAAATCGCCATCAAAATATATTTCTTCAGCATCTGATGTTGCAACTAAATATTTTTTACTACCTGCACCGGGAACTTGTGGAGTAGAAGTACCGTCACTAGAAAATCTTGACATTTCATTATCACCAGCAAAAGTAGTAATTTTCCAACCTACTTGGCCAGCTGCGTTACCATCAAACGTAAATGTTACATCAGCTCCTTTTGCATATAAAACGTAATCATCTGTATTACCTTCAATTTTATTTCCATTTCTTAAAATAGTAACAGGATTAGTATGAAAAGTTTTTGCATAATCCATTATAATTATTTGATCGCCTCTTTGAGGACTTGCTGGAAAAGTTATATTAATAGGACCTGAAGTAGTATTTACAAAATAACCATTTTTTGATGAAGCTGTAAAGTCTGCAACATTAGCTGTATTAAAAGTCATAGTTATAGCATCTGTACCTTTGGCCATAAAAGCCCAATAAGTAGAATTTGCTACACCTGCTGTTGAAGGAACATTTCCAGTAGTATTTGCTAAACAAATATATGTACTTGTTACGGCTGTGTCTGTAAAAACTACAGTATCATCTACAGTGTAAGCAGTAGCGTTATTATAAGTGCCTCTAAAAACTACTTTTAATCTTCCTAAATCTATTGATGCCATAATACCTTAATTATCTATTGTTGCTATTAAATTTCCTTGTGCATTAATGCTAAACGTCATACCAACTGCTCCAAATATAACTTCATTAAAACTGTTATATTGTGTATTTGTAATTTGTTGTGCGCCGCCATTTGTTGTTACTACAGTCAATGAGTCAAAAATGCCATCAGCATTCGTGTCTGTTTTAATAAATCCATATATTTCAGCTTTACCTGTAAAATCTCTTAAATCTGACATTAATAGTTTCCTTTGTTTGTAATCATATTTATAAGTCTATTATACATTTTCATTTAATTTCCAACCATAAGTAGTGCCTGTGTATATTAATCCTACAGCAGCATTATCTGTTGATATTGTAAAATTCTCTGCTAATCCCATAATTAATTTACCATTTCTTTGAATAGTTAAATTATTTGTTGCAAAAGTTCCAGCTAAATCTATTAATCTTATTTCATCTCCAATATCAGGATTAGCCGGTAAATTTACTACTGAAGCTGCTGATAATGTATTTACAAAAGCTCTGTAACCTGATACCACTGTTGTAGGAGTTCCTCCTAATCCAGCTAAAGTTACCCAAGGTAAACCTCCTGCTAGTCCTGTCCAGTTAGAACCATTCCAACCTTCCCAAGTATTTCTTGTCGTAGAAAATCTTAATCCTCCTTGATATAAATTAGGTGGTGTAGGTCTTTGAGCAGTTGTACCTATAGGTGGTGTAAAATGTCCAACTCCCATATTTTGTCTTTGTGTATAACCGACTATAGCAACTTCAACAGGAACAGCAGTGTTAGAATCTCCTGCCATAGTTTCATCTGTAGAAAACTCATTAATCGTAGCACCTAAAGATGCACCAATTGCTCCTAATTGTAATTCAGATAATCCTGATAAGTTAAAAGCGTCGGCGTTTAATGTAGCAGATCCTGTAGCTTGTTCAACTTTAAATAATCCACCTACTTTAAAATCTCCGTTTTGATCTGTAGCTGTAAAGTATACTCTACCTCCAAGTAATTGTACAACTTCATCTTCTGAATCAGGAAGTTGTGAAGGAGTGTTAGGGTAATTTGTTGATATAAAATCTCCTGTACCTATGTCAAGGAAATCGTGAGCAGTCATACGAATATTAGAAAATTCGGAAGTAATTTCTATTCCAGTATTTGGAATTAGTTGTGTACTTGGTCCTAAAGCTGGATTAATTCTAACAACAGCTTGTTGATTTACCAAAGATTCATTTGTTACGGCAGTTAATCTATAGTATGTTGCATTTCCAGCAAATTTTATATTTGAACCTAATTTTAAAGCATTGCTAGCAGAAAGTAATGAGTTAGTACTGTAAATAGGAACTAAGTATCCTTGAACACCATAACTAGCATTTTGTGTAGCAACTTGTCCATATAAAGTATTTAAATTAAACTCATACTGTGTTGAATTTGCTTTTGTTGCTCTTATTGTTTCAGCTTTTAAAAAGTTGCCTGTTATATTTGTTATGTAAATAAGTTTTGCTGATGTTTGTAAAAAGAAAATTTGTGCAGTGGCACCTGAAGTTAATCCTAAAAGTTGATCGCCTACAGCCAACATATTTTCATCATTACTTCCGCCTGAAAAAGAAGTTGAAACAAATTCTATTGTTGAACCTCTACTAAAACATGTTTTAGCTACTTCAAATTCATCTCCTCCAGTTGCGAGCGCTCCATATTCTCCATAACAACCTGAACCTCCTAATGTTCTTAAAAATCCTCCGCCTGTTGCTAAGTATGATGTGTCGCAATAATAAGTAAATACGGAAACCATTTCTCCACGACCTTTATTTAAAGCCCATACACCAATACCGTCATTATTGATTTGAGTAAAATCGTTTGCTAAAATGGATCTATTACTTGTAATTGTTTGTCCTGTTACATAGCCTACAGGTAAATGTAAAGCACCGTCAATTGTTATACCTGAATTGTTAGCACATAAAGAAGAACAATCTTTAAGATACGGCGATCTATCAGAAATACTTCCTGAAGGATCTAAAGATATAACATGAGCTCTTTTTCTACCATGATAGAGATATCCTCCACCAACAGGTTCGCCAGTTAATTCTCTAAAAGAAAAATAAGTTATATTATTTCCATCGTTAGTTAGAAGCATATTAGCTGCACTGTTTAATTCTAATGATGCAACTTGAAAAGTTAAATTAACACCACCTCCTAAAGAAGAACTAGGAATTGTTAAAGTTTCTCCAACAATATAATGGCAACCACCATGATACAAAGTAACTGTTGGTGCGCCACCTGCTTTTACAACAGTGACAACACAACCTTTTCCATTAGCCGAAGCTGTTGGATGTAAATATTTGTATGTTCCAGCAGTACCGCCTGTACCACCTGTTACATTGTTTATTGTTGCAATTTGTGTACTGTTACCTGTTGCAGGTGCAAGAACGGTTCCTCTTAATGAACCTCCTGTTAAATTAACTTTTTCAGGAATTCTTAATGGTAAAATTTCTCTATAAACACCGTCTTGTACACTTACGTAATCTCCTATACTAGCTGTTCTAACAGTAAATGTTAAATTTGAAGAATTTCCTAATGCAGTTCCTAAAACTGTTATAGTATCACCAGTTACATGAGAGTTTCCACCATTTTCTATAATTACGTCATCAATTGTAGGAGAAGTAGAACCATTAGTTGTTACATAAAGTTGTAAACTAGTACCTGAACCACTTGAAGTAGTTGTTGTTACTCTATAAATTCCTGCAGCACCGCCAGTTCCACCTGATGGTGTATTAATAGATAAAACTCCAGCTTTATTAGCTTGGCTAAGTGCATGATTAATTGTTCTGAAAGGTGATCCTTCTTTACCATTATTCAACGTATCACTACCTGAATTTGAAACATATATTATATTATCTGCCGAAGCTGATGACCATATTGGGTCTGATCCGTTAGAAATTAATTTTGAGTTTAAAGGACCTAAAGGCAATCTTGCGGCCGCTGAAGCGTTTCTGACAATCATATCGCCACGAAGTGTCATTACAGCTGAACTATCACCTTGTGACATTAATTGCCATTTTGATGCATCTGATCCAGGAGTAATGTTATAAACTGTATGAGCTATTGCAACCCAAGTACTAGAAGTATATTCAACTGTATGGCCTTTATAGTAAGTAGTAGAAGCACTATAGGTTCCCATCCATTTAAATCCTTCATTAATAACTTGCCAGTTAGCAGGCGAGTTTGAAGGAGCTAATCCAGCACTAGCATCTAATATAGCAACATAAGACCAACCTCCGAAATTTATAGTATCTCCGGTTTTATAATTAGTTCCTGCGTTATAATCTCCTAAAGCTTTAAATCCTGTTGTTAATACTTCCCAATATGTCGAAGCAGGAGTTGAAGGTAATTGATTTGTATGATTTATTTTTGCTATATAAGAATATCCGCCGTAAGTAACGACATCACCATCTTGATAATAAATTGCCGAAGACCAGGTATTTTCAAATTGTATACCTTCGTTCCATACAACAAAGTTTGCAGTATTTAAACTTGTGCCGGATGAAGTGTGTTGAGTTGTACAACGATATTGTTGTGAACCAAATTTAACTATATCATTTAATTTATAATGTGTACTTGTTGTCCACTCATCTTTGAATGCTTGTCCTTCAGAATGTAATCCCCAATAAAGGTTTGATTGAAGATTTGTATAAAAACCAGGAATTGTGGCACTAGAAGTATGATTTACTAAAGCTACATATGTATTAGCACCGTATTTTACTATATCGTCTTTAATGTAAGCTGTGCTAACAGTCCAATCACCACGCCATTTAAATTTAAGTCTACCTAAAATAAAATCTGCCATTTTTAATTCCTATAATTTTCTTCTACCCCGTTAGCATTTTTAGGGTAAGTATAATTTTCTAAATATCTTGCAACAATAAAACCATCAGTATTAATATAATATGTTAATTTATTATTATCAAATTTTAGTTGGTCGTATTTTCTTTTTCCTTTATCATTTAAATAAGATGCTAAATTTTCACTAAGTTTTTGTATAGTATTAGCACTCGTAGTTCCATCATTCAAAACATTTGCTTCTAAATCTTCAAGTCCTCCATAAGCAAATCCTTGACCATCTGTAGCCATAAATGATTCATTACTATTAAATTTAACTTTAGTATACACTAAAAGTCCATCATCAATAACATTAAAAGCATGTATAGCATATTCATCCGTTTTTGTGGTTACGTTGTTACCTATACTACTAACTATTAATGCCATAAGTTTAAATTTATCCTATATTTATAATAAAAATTAAGTTATCTCCAAAATACTTGCAAAACAGTGAACCACAGGTACAGTTGAGTCCTCATTTAACAAAACTACAACTCTTAATTTATCTAAAGGTTCTAAATTTATAGGTTTATCTATAATTAAAGTATTATTTTGTTCTATTGATGCTGATTTTAATACGTTATAAAATGTTGTACCACCATCAGTTGTTACTTTTACATCTATCTTTGCAATTGATAAACTGCTATGGTTACTTAAAAAAAGAGAATGAATAACAGCATACGTAGCTGCAGGGGCTGTATATACATCTGAAGCTACAGTATCATTTGTGTTTATAAGAGCTCCAACATTTTTAAACGTACTTGCCATTTTTTCCTACGATCCAAAAACAATAGATAACGCTAATGCGTCATCAACCATAGCTATTGTTCCATTTTGATTTGGTAAAGTTATTGTTCTATCTGCCGTCGGATTAGTAATCGATAAAGTAGTTTCAAAAGCATCATTTACAGATCCTTCAAATACTATGTATGAACCATCTTGTATAACGGCAATATCTCCTGATACATCAGGTAGATTAATTAATCTGTCTTGTGTAGGTTCTACAGCCGATAAAGTAGTTTCAAAAGCATTTGCAACTAATCCTTCAAATACTATATTTGATCCGTCTAATATAATGTCGTTTGTTGTAATATTTCCTGCTGCAGTAGCACCTTGTAATGTAACAGAACCGGCACCGCCAATTTCTTTAATAAGGTTATTACTACCTTTTATATACATTTTACCGTCAGATACGTTTACGGCCATTTCGCCTACTTCTAAACTAGATGGTAAAGGTACTGATAAAGCTACTTCTGAGCGTTTCGGTTTGATTACAGTTGGCATAATAAATTATTTTCTAAAAATATTTTTTAATTTATCTACAAATTTGTAATTGACTTTTTCGTCTTTTTTACCTGTACTATATCCTATTAAAAAAGATGCAGCCATAACTGTAATTATTGCAATTAAATGCCAAGTTAAAAATGCCATTAATATGTTCCTCCGTCTATTGTTGATATTGCTACTGAACCACTTGTTACTAAAAAGTTTGCAGTAGGGAAAAAAGCAACACCAGCGTTTGAAGCTGTTGCTAATTCTCCTATAATGTTAATTGTATTGCCAGAGATTGTAGTATCTATTCCTTCTCCAGCATTAATTCTTAAAGTTTGATTTAAATTTATTTGTGCAACTGTTGAAGTTTCATCTGATATAAAGAAAAATGGTTGTGCTAATTTTGATGTTGCAATAGAACCTGCTAACATAGAATTTGTTATACCTAAAGCTTTTACATTTAAAGCATCAGTCGTAACTTCTATTGAACTGTTATCTACATTAACATCTAATTGATTACCTGTTTTTGATAAAGCAGCGCCTGCTGTAATTTGACCGGCACCAGAAAATTGAGAAACGGGTAATTGAGTTGTACCTATTGTTGGTAAACCATTATGTGTAAATACATAACCATTTTCAGAACCAATTGTTCCTTCTTCAACAAATACAAAAGAACCACCAGTTAATTCAACTGATGTGTCAGCTTCTATATCTCTTGTCCATACTGTAGATGATGTTCTTACGTAAATACCGTTATAAGCGTCAAACGCACCAGCAGATGGTTCATTCTTTACTAATATTTTATCACCGTCTGCTAATGTTACACCGTCAACTGTTGTAACAGCAGTAGAAAAAGTTAATGTTGCACCTACACCTGATGTGCCATTATTGTATGTGTAAACTCCCAAAGGACCAGTAGTTGCAACTCTAACAGAATCTTTTACATCTAATCCTGAAGCAACAGAATCAACATATTGTTTTGTTGTTAAAGAATTATCGGTAAATCCTGCACGGTCTTTATATCCTGAAGGAACTGTAACTGTTCCTGTACCGTGTGGTGATAATGCAATATCTTTATTTGCTGTCGTAGTAGATACTGTTTGTCCATTAACTGTAATATCATCTACAACTAAAGAAGTAATTCCTGAAAGGTCTGTTGTAGCTGCAGCACCTAATGTAATTGTTTGAGCACCAATTAATACGGCAGGATTTGCTAACTTGATGTTTGTAACACCAGCGTCTGTTAATTGTGTTGTGCCAATTGAAGAATTAATTATATTAAAAGATATTTTATTGTTTGATACGGTAGTTGCAATTTGTGAGTTACCTTCAAAATCTAAAGTTTCATTTGTATTAAATGAATCTGTACCTGTATCTCCTACAATTGTAAAATTAGAAAAAACAGTTTGAAAGGCTAAATTACCAGAACCATCTGTCTTTAAAAATTGACCTGCAGTACCATCAACAGGTAATGTATATGTTATATTGGTAGCTAAAGAAGTAGGAGCTTTTAAATCTATATGATTTGTTCCATTATTTGTAGCTTCGTTAAATCTAACGTAACCACCTTCAACTGCACTGTTACCAACAATTAATCTATCTGTCGCTTTATTAGCGTCTACTACAATTGCTGAATTTTCTGTTAAAGTACCTGGAGCATGATCTAATAAATCTGCAAAATACTTACCGCCTATAACATCAATGACGTTTGCATCACCATTTCCATCAACACCGCCAGTACCTATAAAAAATCTGTCTCCGTTATTATTATAGACACCTGTACCGTATGAATAAGCTACTTCTCCTAGTTTAAGAGTACCCGGCTTATTTACTGAACTAGTACGTTTTATCCTTAAAATAGTTGACATCTTTAATATTCTCCACCATTCATAGTTAACGTACCTGTAGTTGTAATAATTTCGGTTCTAGTTACAAATTTATCGTGATTGGCACTATATTGTAACATGGCACCATCTTCTAAAATAGAAGCATCAACATCTTGTAATAGTCTTAATTTTAAAGCTCCATTTTGAACTAAGGGACCTGATGATGGTATGGTTACAGAAACCTTTTGAGGTCCTGTAGACGTGGATGAGCTTATCCTAGCTGTAGTACCTGAATTTGGATTAATTGTAGCTGTTATATCAACCATCTAAAATACCTTTTTATGTATATTTATATTATCTTTAAGTTATAATATATAATAATTTAAGTAGTTACTTCAGGTCGAACAGTTATGATTCCTTCTAATGCTCTTGTAACAGTGTTTCCAGCTGATACTATTTCTAAATCGTAAACATATCTTTCACCATCTAAACCAGCTGTTTCGCCAGCCGTTAAAGATAATGTAATAACACCAGTCGTAGGATCGTTGGCTATTGTAGTTGTAATAGTCGTTCTTGTTCTTGTTGAAGAATAACCTTTAGCCATTTTAGCTCTAGCTGTATAACCTGTAAGATTAAAAACGTCACCATTGATACCTTTTATCGTAACATCTGAAGTAAATGTTGCGCCTTGGTCTATTGATAGGTTTGCTACAGCGGCCATTATTTCGTTTCTTTAGATTCTAACCCTAATTCTTCTGTTATTTTTGTATTATAATATTCAGTCAAAACGTCTATTTTTTCCATTTCTATAATCAATCTAGTCTTATTAGACTGTATCTCTTGTCTTGCTATAATAATATTTTTCAATCTATCACTGAACTTAGTTTCATCATATTCTTTACCGTTAATTGTAATTGTCATATTCACTCCTTTAATAGTATTATTTATACGATATAAATAGTTATATATTATGGAAAATGACTTAAAAATTATATCAATCAATAGTCAAAATTGGAAAGAACATGAAATCGTATTGAAAGATATTTGTTCTTTATCTGAAAAAGACACCAGTCCAGCTGCTAAAAACATAAATTGGAAAGATTGGCAATCCAATGCATCCTCTTTAATGTATAAAATTGTCATTAAGAAAAGGTACGATTTACCATCAGGAAGTTTTTTTATATTATTAAAAGAAAACAAACCTATAGCATGCAGTGGTTGTTATTTAAGTCCATGGTCAAAAAGTATAATGATAATAGGATCTCGTACATGGACATCTAATAAGTTACGTAAAAATTGGTGGCATGGTAATTTTTTATTACCTAAACAAATTGAATTAGCTAAAGAGCTAAATTGTAAGGCAACAGTTATGACTTTTAACTTATATAATTTGTGGTTATATAAATTTATAGAAAGACTTAAACAAAATAAGGCCGTAACCTTAGGTTATAAGCCTAGTAATTTTTATAAAGATTTTGTTTTATCAAATGATATGTACAATATAAATTCAACAAAGCAAAAAATAGCAATAAAACTATTAGACTGCACAGAACAAGAATTTTTAAATAAATACTTACCGGAGAAAATTACATAATATGTTTCCTATATGGGCAAAAATAGATTTTGATTTCGACCAAGAAAAAATCAAACAAGAATTATTAGAAAATAATATACTTGAAAACAGTATGGTTGCTACAACCAATTACAATGAAAAGGGTAACAGTATATGGGACCCAGAAGGAACTTTATTTTCCGAAAAAATATTTGAAAAACAAAAAGAAATACATCATTATAAAAATAGTGATGATGGTCGTTTACTAGTAAAAGGTAATTACAATACCTTTCGTATGTTAAATTTAACCTATCTACCTGAAAAAGAAATTTCTAAAAAAGATTCTTGGGAAGGAAAATTAGAAACTAATGATCGTTTGCCTTTATGGATAAAATATCAATCACCTTGGAGTTGGAGACCGGATTTAAATATACCATACACTCAACAGGTTATTAAATCACTACCAATAGAATATCCATTAACAATACGTTGCATTGTTCAAAGTCCTCCTAGTATAGGAGTTGTACATAAAGATAGTGGGCCTATAACGAATGAAAAATTTTACAAAAATGGATTTGGTTCAATAACATTAAATATAGCTGCAGGTGGTGGTCATTTATATTTTGAAAATCATAGAACTAAAACGAAACACAACCTAGATGAGAGTAAATATAAAGCATGGCATTTTGATGATTCATGTTTACACTGTACTAATGAAATATCAGATATTAGAATACAATTAAGAATCTTTGCAAAGTTGTCGAAGCCGTATATGGATATTTTATCTAAAGAAGATATTATTTTTTAATAATTTTAATAACCCAACCAGTAAGATCATATTCCCACCACTTGTGTTTAAAAGAAGAACGTCCTGGAAATTTATGATGATTGTTATGCCATCCTTCTCCAAAAGTAATCAATGCTAAAGGTAAACTATTTACTGAGTCATCTTTTATATCAAAGTTTTTATAACCAAAAGGCAACCATGTTGCATGATTAACATAGTTACTTAATACACTAGACCATACTTGACATACAATAGGAAAACAAAATAAAAATATAAATCCTTCAAGTCCAAATAGTAAACTTAATAATAGACCCCAAGAAAATAATATACCAAAGTAATATTCATGTAAAAACAAATGAAATCTATCAACAATTAAATCTCTTATTGGCCATTTATTCCATTTAAAATCATAGTTAGGAAATAAAACTTTCCAACCATTTAATCTAGGACTATGTGGGTCTCCTTCAACATCACTATGTGAATGGTGTTGTCTGTGAACGGCTACCCAACCTATAGATGAACCTGTTCCACCCATAGCACCAAAAAAACTAAAAATATACTCTAACCATTTTGATATTTTAAAACTCTTATGACTTAAATATCTATGAAAAGTAACAGTGATGCCTAAACAGCCTGTAACAAAATAACCTATAAGTCCAAATGCCCACCAATACCATGAAAAGCCACCAAATATTAATGCCCAAAGTATTACAAGAGTAAGTGTAATTTGTAAGGGTATAAAGTATTTTGTATTTGATCTTAATAAATTAGTAAACATAATCATATTTATGCTATATAAATAGTTATTATTATGGATTACAAAGACTTATTATTTTGCCCATTGGATTTACCAACTCCTCCTGTTATAGACTATAGTAAATTTAAAGTTTGGTATAATGAACAATTAGATTTCAATAAAAAACACAATGTCACAGCCTTAGTAGCAGATGGCAAACAAGAGTATCCATGGGAAGTAAGTTGGGCGTTATGGTGGAATACCTACGATAAACCAAATCCTTGGATATGCAATTTTGAAAAAACATTTCCTGAACTTGTTGAATACTTTAAATTATATCCTTTTAAACAATTTAAAAGCATAAGTTTTTTAGATCAAAAAGAAAGTAGAGATGTATATTTACATACAGATCCAGACAATAGGTGGGGTATGAGATTTTATTTATTTAATGGACTAGGAGAAAAATTATATTTTGTAAAAAGTAAAGAACGATTAACAACTCGTTTACGAACTATGGTTGACAACAAATATACAGACTTGTGGGAACATAGTCAAAAAGAAAAGTTATATGCAAAATTTCCTGAAAAAAGATGTGCATGGATGTTAAACAGTCTTGATGCATTCCATGGTATAGAAAAAAATCCTAATCCTACGGGAAATAGAGTTACTTGTGTATTAAATGGCGATTACGATTATAAAAAATTATTTGAGTTGCTTGAAAGAAGTGTAAAGAAATATAAACAATATTCTATTGTTTACTGATTATAATTTTAGTCCAGTTTCTAAGTTTAATTTTAACTCACCATGTATTCTTTGAGGTATAATATCATCAGTTAAAAGAGGGCCATTGTATTCTTCTACACACTGCTCTAATACGTCATATAAATTTTTATCAAAAGGATCTGCATATAACATTATATGGTCTCTTTCTTCATCACTACCATTAAAAACATTATGATAATAGTCACCATTTAATATCCATACTTCTCCTAATCCGTAATGTTCTTTATATATTTCGTAAGGATGACCACCAAATGGATGTTGGTTACTAACTCCCATCCAACACTTAGAATTAGTTTTTAAAACTATATGCATTATAACTGTGTTTGAATACTTACCACTTACAAATTTAGTATTTGCCACGCCCGCCTGTGATAATACTTTATGACTATGCCAATGAAAATGGCCTTGAGGCACCAATCTACTTAATCTGGTTCTTTTAGGACTCTTTACAATGTTGTAACAATATTCTAATATGTTAGGACATAACTTACCAACGTCAGTGGGTAAAAAAATTGGTCTACCATATTCGTTAAAATTAAACTCTAACTTCTCATCATTCAATGTGTTTGTGGTGTAGTCCATAAACTGTTTACCATTTTTAACACTATCAATCAAACACATGCCTTGCCAATTTTTAGCTAAAAAATCAAAGAACTCTTTATTCTTTGTTGCAGTCTGATAAGGTAAATAATCAGTGTTTTTGAACTGTTGTAAATCAGACAACATCTCATTTAGCTTGACTTTTTGTATATATTGTGTTAAGTTTAAATGTGGTATTTGAACTAATTTTTTTAAAAATTTTTCTTTTTTATCCATCATAAATATAGTAATACTATTTATAATATGATTATTAGACGATTAAACATAAATGATATTGAACAAGTTTCCGATTTGGTAAATTCCAGATGGAGCAAAGTCAAATTAAAAAGACCAGAATCAGAACACAATCAGACCTTAATAGATAGAATAGTAAAGAGATATGGTGCTTTATCTATAGGCATAGAAAAGCAAAATAATTTATCAGGTTTAGGACAAAGTTTAGGTGCTTTTGACAATAATAAAAATTTAATATCAGTAGTAACACAATATTTTGATAGTACAAGGGCTTCTTATTATATTGGTAATATGGTTGTGCGTGTAGGTTTAAGCAATCTATACAATGTCGAATATATGGGACTAGCTAAATGTATTGATTATTGTGTAGAGTTTGCTGAAACAAAAAATTACTTTCAATGGTATTGGATTTCTGAAACAAGAGGTTGGAACTTTAGAGAAGAACAATGGTATAAAAATTGTTATGCATTTAGAAGATACCATGTGTTTATAGACAGTATGTATAATGTAGGTGAACAACCAATATATCAATATCAAAAAAATATGGTCGGCAACAACGGTGCAAATGCAAAACTAAGTATTAAAATGGCCGTATTAAAACCAGAGTTATTGCATAATTATTATAAGGATAAAGGATTGTTAAAAGAAGATTTTGTTCCACTACAATACAAAGAATTAAAAGACGAAGAAAAATATGTAGGAAAAAGGATAAAAATAGAAGAAACAACTTTAGAAAATTTAATGCAATACGAAACATTACTAAAAGATGATGACGTAATGCTTAATCCTGAACAGTATCTTAATAATGTTAAAAATGGAGAACATAAATATTTTTGTGCTTACATCAATAAAAAATTAGTTGGTACAATAGCTATGGTAAAATATATAAGTGATGAAACAAATGAATTAACAATATATCATAGATGTTCTTGGACACATAAAGATTTTAGAAAACAAGGTATATGGAATTCTTTGTGGACCTATAAATTAAATTATATAAACAATAATAAATGGAGTGGAGATAATATGACACATATAGTTGCTGTAACACCTGGCGATAAAAGATATGAACTTATAGGATGGAAATTATTAAAGACCATTCCACCTTTAAAGTTTCATAAAGAACAACATATTTTCGCACAACGTTGGAATTATATAAAAAAAACAATTAAATTTATAAGCTAATATGTATCAATATACTAAAGACAATCATTTTAAATTTGGATATAACGGCAACTGGTTTGTTGACAAAACCTCAATAGAGGATAACTGGTCAGTTATATATGGACGCTGTCAAAGAACTAATTTAAATTTTAGAGATGAATGTGTTAAAGCAGCATCTATTATTTGGGAACAAAGAGATGGATTACCAATAGATATACTTTTTTCAGGAGGAATAGACAGTGAAATAGTATTACGCTCTTTTGTAGAAACAAAAGTTCCTATTAATGTAAACATAATTGAATTTGATAATTTTTTAAATGCTTATGATGTTTCATTCGCTAAATCTATTTGTAATAATTTAAATATAACTCCTATAATACATAAATTAGACGTAGAAAAGTTTTGGAAAAGTGGAGAATATTTACAGTACTCGGATATTAGTAAAGCAGTTAGCCCTCAAATATTAACTCATATGTGGTTAATGAATAAATTAGATGGCCTGCCTATATTAGGAAGTGGTGATAATTACACAGTTAGAGTTGATATAGCTGAACAAAAACAATGGAATAAATCTGCCAGAATTTACACTAATGTTGATTGGGTTTTAGTAGAAAGAGAAAAATTTGCCGCTTGGTATAGATATGCATTTAAACAAAACCGTCCAGCCGTGCCTGCTTTTTTTCAATATACACCAGAATTAATGATGTCTATGTTAACAGATCCAAAGTCAACAGAATTGCATAACAATAAAATAAAAGACAAATTAAGTAGTCTAAGCTCAAAATTTGATATATGTAAAAAATATTGGCCTGAATTAATAACAAGACAAAAATCTACAGGCTTTGAGTTGCTTTATGGTTTAGATAGAATTGTTAGAAAAAAATTAAGAGAAACTAATGGTATATATGAATATGAGTATTGGAGTAAAGTTACTGATATTATTAAATACATGAATAATGAATTAATTGACATGCCTAAAAACTTATCTCCTTTCATTACTAATCCATGTTCTTATCGTAAAGACACTACTAACGAACTAATCTAATGAAACATAGTCAATATTTAAATTTGAAATTGCCACTATTGAATGAAAAAACAATAACGCTATTTAAAAAATTATCAAATAGCCTTTCAGATAGTAATAGTACAAATTTACAAAAAAATGAATATGATGAAATTTTAAATATGTTTATAGACAAAACAGACTTTGATTCCTATTATATATTTAAAAATCCTATGGAAGTTTTAAATGCTTCTGTAATAGAACAATTTGAAAAACTGTCATTAAAGGTTTATACAATTATACTTTTTGGTAAGATTAAAAAATTTAAAGAAAATAAAAGAGTATTAACTAATAGAGGATTATCAGATTCATTACTTCACAGTGATATATATTTTGACGAAAAATCAAATTTTTGGAAACCTTATGTATGTGGTATCAATTCTGAAATAGAAACAGGCTTTCAATATTTTCATTGGTGGAAAAGTAAAAACCTTAAAGAATTATATCCAGGTAAAGAAGAAACAAAAGATCCTGTTTTACAAAAATTAAGTGGAATTCATTTTGAAAGTAGGTCTAAGTATTTCAATAATCCTTTTGAACACTTTGATTTACTAGAAAAAAAATTAATAGATAATCAAAAAGCAACATTAGTTAGAACGGATATACCTCATAGCATAAGTTATGCTTCTGAAAATAAATTAAGATTTGCTATTAGTATTAGATTTCATCCTGATTCTTTTAAATCATGGGAACATGCATTAGAAATATTTAAACCATTATATGAAACAAACAATTTATGACCTTAGAAGAATTTAAAAAACAAATTAACTATACATCTATAGCATATAAAACTATTATAAAAAAAAATGGGCCAAACGTTCATATTTTGGCAAGTCATTTAGACAATAGAGTTGTAGTTTGTTCTGTATGGACAGAAACGATAAATTCATTATTAGATGTAAGTAGTAATTGTTTTGTTAGACACTCCATCAACTTTGACGAAACAAATAATTCGCAAAACATAAATTGTTTAGAACCATATTTGTTTTACTGTCAAAGAGAAAATTATGTTAAGAAAGAAAAAGAATTTACATTTAATGAACTTTATTACTATAATTTAATGATAGAAAAAGGAGCCGCTTTAGATACAATGAACGGCAATATTAATCACTACAGAAGAACAGTATTAAATGCTATAGTTTATCAAGATGTAATTTATGATTTAAAATATAGAGAAGCAAAAGAAATAGTTGAAAAGAATATTGATTCAGACGAAGATAATAATTGGCCTTTTGTATCAGATTATGCAAAAATTATGAATATAGATTTACAAACAGCATCAAAAGAAATAGTATTACAACATAAGTTTTTTAAATCCTTTTTATTAAACACAGAAAGATTAAGAATAAAATTTAAAAAAATCATACAAGATTGCAGTGATATTACAAAAATAAAATCAATAGTGAGTCAGTTCAAAGCTGAAAGTATAGTTTATGCAAAACTCTAATTTGATATGGTACAATAGTGTAGACATGTTTCATGTTAAACACGGAATATCATATGATGAATATAAATCTAAACCTGGTTTTGAAATTTTTAGGCACATGTTTGGATTTTTTGCAGCTAACTTTGCATTTATAGACAGAACAAGAAATATTAAAACTCCTTTAAAAACATCAATACTACCGCAGTGTGAAATGCCCGAATTTAAAAAAGTTAATTTAAATTTGGATGAATTATGTCAATCAAGAGCTCGTAACCTTTTAAATAAAGCAAAAGAAAATAATAAAAAATTAGCTATAATGTATAGTGGAGGTATAGATAGCACTCTTATTATGGTAAGTTTATTGAAGATAGCAACACCTAAAGAATTAAAAGAAAACGTAGTTGTCTTACTTAGTATTGAAAGTATTTTAGAAAACAAATCTTTTTATAAAGAACATATATTAAAAAAATGCATATTGGAAAGTAGTTATGATTTTTACAATTACTTAGGCCATAAAAATTACATTCTTATAAGTGGAGAAAGTGGTGACCAATTGTTTGGTTCAGCTGTATGCCAAAAAGTTATAGAAACAAAAGGTAAAGACTACCTATTCTCATACCCTACTTACGAAAAAATTTTTAATGTATTTGCACACAGCGTTTTTGAAGATAAAGTATTAAATAATGCAGACAAACTTATTATAGATAAAATAATAACACCTTTAAACGTAGTTATAAAAGCCGCACCTATAGAAATTGCTACAGTCTATCATTATTTTTGGTGGTTAAATTTTACCTTAAAATGGCAGTCTGTTTATGCTAGAACTCTTTCCTACACAAGCACACGTTTCCAAGACACTATTAAACCTGAAGAAAACTATTTTACATTTTTTAATACGCCTGAAATGCAACTTTGGTGTATGAATAATCCAGATAAACTAATTAAAGACACATGGGAAAGTTACAAATATATAGCTAAAGATATTATAAACGATTACCATAAAGATGAAGAATATAGAAAAACAAAATTAAAAATAGGAAGTCTTATAAAAATAATTAAAATGGCACCCAGCACCAAAGCTATTACTTCTGGCTTTAAATTTCATAATGAAAAATATCCAAATGATATATGGGAGAATAACAACAGTTTTGTTTGATAAATAAGTATATGAAAACAGTAGAAGAAAATAAGACATTAGATTTATTGCAAGACATCTATCCTGGCAAAATACATAACATTAAGGTTCAAAATGGAGGCAATCTTAAATTACTATCAGTATCTTCAACATTTTATGGTTATGTTTTTGAAGGAACAGTACAAGCCGCAAATTTAGTAGCCACTGTAGGACAATATTTTTGTTTTACTGCACTGCCTGGATCAGATTATTTTAATATAGATTACTTTGGAAAAACAAATTTTTGTTTAATAGAGAGATTAGGTTTTAAAGGACAAAATCAAGTTGGAGGGCCATTAGAAGAAACGGGCCGTTTAGTTTACATAGATGGATGCTCAGATAGTTTAATAATTTACCCTCCTAGACTAGGCGATCCTTCTTTAAACTATTTATTTTTTCCTGAAAAAATAGAACAAACATATCATATACATCCTAGTTATAGATTAGGTGTCGTAATTGATGGTGAAGGACAAGCTGATTATTTTAGTAATTCTACACAAGAACAACAATTAGGTTTAAAAAAAGGGACCGTATTTTATTTACCTAAGATGCAGAAACACAGATTTAAAACTTTTAATAAAGGTATGAAAATTATTGCGTTTCATCCAGACGGAGATTGGGGTCCTACTGACCATAATCATTCCATGTTGAATAGAACTTATTTAAAATAATTAAGTTATTGATTTAGACATGGTGCCCACAATACCATTAGCAATGTTATAAGTATTTCTTTTTTCCCATATAGTCTGTAATGTAGAATCTGATAAAAATTCTTCATAAGCAGTTAATGATGACCATAAAGCAGAATAACTGTATGTAAGTTTATCATTTGAAACGGATGATGATTCAGACAAAAGTTTTCCTTCTCCTAAAAATCTAACAATAATTTGTTTTGATGTAACAATATCTTCAGGATACATAGCTTGAAAAAATTTCACATTAGTATTTGGTCTTGTATAGGTTCTTTGTACTAGATATGCCATATATGTATTTATAATGGTTTTACGTGCATAAATATACCATACTTTATGAAATTAAAAAATGCATTGATAACCATTAAGAAACTATCAAAATTACGTAAGTTTGAAGATTTGTTTTTATACCAAGATACGGTAAAAGATATAATAAATTCAGTAAATGATAATCAATTAAAATGTAAAAAATGGTTAATAGAAAATCTAAAATCAGTTATAAATTTAAAAAGTAATCCTAAAATATGTGTTGCAGCTGGATGGTATTGCACATTAGGTTTAGATTTAAGAAAATTAACAGATAATACTATCACTTCTTTTGATAAAAATCCACTATGTAAAGATGTAGGAGAAATATTTAATTCTAAATCAAATATTAACTTTGAAGTTAAAGACATTATAGATTTTGATTGTAAAGACTATGATATTATTATATGCACTTCGTGTGAACATATTCCTCAACAAAATATCAATAAGTTTTTAATAAACAAAAAAAAAGATAGTATCGTTGTTTTACAGTCCAATAACTATAAAAAGGTTAGTCAACATATTAACTGTAAAAATACCGTTGATGAGTTTTTATCTGAATACAGTTATACAAAATTGCTTTATAAAGGTTCTATAGACTTAAAAAAATACAATAGACATATGGTAATTTTTACATAATGATTAAAATTTTTACAGTATATTTTAAAGGCAAATATGAACCAAAATACGTTACAAATTTATATAGAGCTTTAAAAAAATACTATAGTGGACAATTTGAGTTTACATGTTATAGTGATACAGACGAAATAGAAGCCGACCGAGTAATAAAGTTACCAGAAAATTCAGAAATAAAATTACATTGGCATAAGTTAAAATTTTTTAGTCCTTTGTTTGGTAATCAAAAGCCAGGTGATGAAATTATAGTGTTAGATATTGACCAGATTATAGTAAATAATATAGACGAAATGATTAATTGGCCTGTAAATGAAAATGAATTAATATCTTATAAAAAATGGTGGAAAATAGGAGATACCAATAAAGGCAATACTGTAAAACTAAATGGTGGCTGGTATAAATTTAAATCTGGTTCATTGAAGTGTGTTTGGGACAAATTTAGCCAGAGCCCCAAAAGTATTGAAAAATGGCAAACACATTACTTCAATAATGGAACTGTACACTTTAAATATTATGGTGAACAAAATTTTGTAGAAGATACGTGTGTTGAAAATAATATTAAAATTACTCACATGCCTGGAGAATGGATTTGTAAATATACGAATGATAAAGATGCAAATTTAATGTACAGTCAAAAATATATGCAACTATTTAATCAAGATCATATGATATTATATAAACCTAATAGTGTTTTAAAAATTGTGCATTTTGCTGGAGCTAAATTAAACGACACCATACACGACTGTACAGACAATTGGATTAAGGATTATTGGCAATGAGAATAATTTGTGTTAACACTGGTAATAAATTTTCTGAGTGGTATGTTAAAAATTTAAAACATATGATAGATACATACTCTGGTTTAAAATATGATAGCTTTGAAGTTATACGAAAAAATAAATTTGAAGGCGTTTTTAATAAATTGCAAATGTTTAATGATTACAAAGATGGTGAAAATCTTTATTTTGATTTGGATATTGTTATTAAAGATACAGTGCCCAATTTAATCAGAAAAGACTTTACAGTATTAAAAGCATGGTGGAGAAAAGAATTTCATACACCTTTAAATTCATCTATCATATCTTGGACAGGTGATGTATCACACATATACAATAAGTTTATAGAAAATCCTAACTATTATATGTTAAAATATAATAGAGGTATAGATCAGTTCATATATGAAAATATAAAATACGATACTTATGATAAAGTATGTTATTCAATACAAAATCAAGAATATGAAAAAGAAAATAAAGAGTATAGTATTTGTTTGTTCAATCAAAGAAGAATGTTAATGGAAGAAGGTTGGACTGGTTGGTGGAAAAATTATTTTATATCTTATTCTTAATACTTAAAAGTGCTGTCAATACTTCAAAAGGTGTAGTAGCTGTTCTAATTTTTAATTTTAATTCTTCATCTATAGAATTTTTAACTAAATCTTGTTCAAAAGCATTTACCTTAAAATTATACAACTTATCACTTAATGTTTCTGGGTTATAGTTAACAAAAAAATCATTTATTAATTTAAAAAAATTTTCATTTAATTCTACGCCTTTTTTTTCTACAATTTTATTTAGAATACTATTAAATGCTTTCTTTTGTGTTTCAAGGTGCAAATCTGTATTTGCGTGTATTTGTTCAAGGGTAACCAAAGTTAATAAATGTTTATATTCAGAACCACTAATGTTAAATTCTAAAATATGAGATATTGTTTGTTCATTACTTTTTAACAAACATTCTATAAGTTTTCTATCACTATCTATAAACCTGGCAGTTATTAAATTCTCTTTAGTTATATTCATAATTAATTATGCTTGTAATACCTTTAAAAAATATGTACTTGCTGTTGTAACTGCTCCATCAGGAAATTCTTGTGACCTATAGTCATCAGCACCAACTTGTAAAGTTGCAAAATTACCTACTCCACTTAATATTGTATTAGCCATACCTGTTCCTCTCGAATTACCTGAACCATTTATATTATAAGATAAACTATAACCTGCTGTATTTTGAACAGCTGTGTATCTAATCCAATCTTGTAACAAACTTACAAATGTTGCACTATTGTATTCTCTTAAATTATTATCACCTGTAATAAACAATGGAACATCATAGGCATTATTTACACCATTAATTCTATGTAAATAATAACTATTTATAGTAGTTGGTTGGTCTAAGGCTTCTGGAATTTCAGCGGCAGAATATAAAGAAGTATTTGCTCTTGTGTCTGTAAATATAGGTGTTGCAGATACTAATGTTGCACCGGCCTCCGAGGTTAAAGTTGAAACAAAAAATGTGCCTGCTTGTTGATATGTTACTAAATCATCCGTCAACAAAGTTATTGCTGGATATATAAAAGTATCTAATACATCTTGTATATTCATAGCTTGCACGTGATTTTGAGATGTTAAATAAACAGGCCATGTTTTAAAATCGTCACTTGTAGGCACGATACCTGTTGTACGTGTTTCGTTTACTCTACTAAAATTTACGGTAACAGTTGTTGGTTCGTCTGTGGTAGCTTCGGGAACAAAACCAGTTGTGCTTGTTGAAGCTGCACCTGCCTGCAATCTTGTATCACTTATATTACCTAAACTGCCGGCTGAACCTACTACGGATAATAAAACGGATGGATTTAAAGAATATTGATATATTATTTGGTCAATTATAGCATTAATCTGAGCAGAGCTCATTTGTTTTAAGTCGCCAGATAAATTGTATAAAGGTACTCTAACTGCCATATCAACATCCTAGTCTGTTATTAAGCACCAGCTCCATACAAAGTTTTTACCGCTGTTCCAGCTGAATTGAGAATTTGTAATGTTACGGTGCTATTTAATTTTGTTGCAGTAATAGCAGCATTTACTATTTTTGTGTTTGTTACTTGATTAGTTCCTATCATAGTTTCTGTAACAGTTGAAGTATCACCTGAAGTAATTAAAGTACCTGTAACATTGGGTATTGTTATTATTCTATCAACTGTTGGATTTGCCACCGTTATTATTGTTTCAAAAGCATCATTAGATGAACCTTCAAATACAATTGTACCGTTTGTTAATAAATTTAAAGTAGTAGTATCTACACTAGGAGATGTTATTGTACCTACAACATTTAATGAATCGTTTATATTTAATATAGTAGAATCTACTGATCTTATTGTGCTGCCACTAAATTCAATAGTTCCTAATCTGTGTAAAGTTCCATTGGCCGTTAAATTATTTGTAATCGTAACACTATTAGTTAAACTTACAGTTAAAGTATCAACCGCTGATACAACGGCATTAATTTGATTTGATGCACCAAAAACTTTTAATTTTTCGCCAGGAGCAATAATTTGAAATGATGAAGTAGAATCTTCAATACCAAAACCAACGGAAGAATAAACAGCAGTACCCAACTCAACCATAGCTCCACATATAGATGTAGCAGATATACCGGCTGTAGATAATATAGAAGGATCACCAAAATCAACTTGTGTTAAATTATTTAATTTAACTCTTAATTGTTCTAGTGTATCTGATGTATTGAATATTGTAAAAGCCATTGTTTATTTTTTAATTACCTCTTTTAATAATTCTTTTATTTCAAATAATTCTTGTTTTAGAATATTTATTTCTTTTATTGTACTTCTTATTTGATCGCCTTGTTGTTCACGTGATTTAATTCTATTCATATATAATTGATATTCATTTTTGTTTGTATTAACAATAGCATTTGATTTTACATCTCTAATTAAATCTTCATGTCCCATTACTTTTAATTTCATACTATACCGCTAATGCTATTCCTCTTAAATCCCTTATAATTGGAGGATAAGAAGAAATAGTTCCTTTTAAAACTACTTTTAATTGAAATGCTGAAAATTCTAATAAATTATTAGCTGAATATTTGTATTCTTTAAATACATTTGTACTTTCAGGAGGAGTAACAGTAATATCTTCTTGTCCTTCTGAATTAAAAGGAATCCAAGATAATTCGTTTATGTTCCTTACTTCTGCTGAACTTGATACACGGTAAAAAACTCTAATTTTTGAAGTTGCTGGCACGTTTGCTGTTAATCTTATATCCAATGCACTAGAAGAATTTTCTAGTGTTGTTGTTTTAGTACAATAAACGGCCGCTGTTGATGTACCAGTATTTGCTATATCACTTATAAAATTAGGTGTATTTCCAACTGTTGGATCGTTTAATCTATTTTGAATTGCAACCATACTGATTCTTGAAGTATCTAATACAGGAGATACTTTTGTATTTGTAGTATTTAAAGTTAAATTTATAAACAAAGATTTAGAACCTGACATTTCATTTGTTTGATTTATAGAACTTGCAACCATTTTTGGTTCTGTAAAATATATATTATCAGAAGCAATTATATTAATTGCTTTATTTGCACTTTGTAAACTAAATTCTGATTCTGTACCATGTATAGATTTTCCTGTAGTTGCTCTTAAATCATAAAATATTGAAGTACCAGCTACCGTTAAAACTCCAAGGTTAGTACAAGCTACGTCAAATAATCTATTTTCCGTTGCTCTAATAACTGAACCTCCAACATCTCCTGTAGATGTAGCCGTTCCAGCAGTTGTAATATCGTAACTGTCTAAAGTTATATTTGAAATAAATGTGTAAGTTCCGTTTATTTGTGTATGTAATATTCCATTATATGTTCCAGCAGGCACACCTGAAATAGTAACATTATTATTTGCACCATGCATACCATGATTTTTATGGAACACTCTTATAACTCCTGAACCACTTGTAGTTCTTAAAGAATTTAATGGTAAAGTTTTTAAAGGTAATTCGTCATTAACTAAAGTAACAACACCAGTTACGTTTTCGAATTCAGCTCTTCT
>Ga0209768_10000325_pt1 | contig 32701 bp, 36 predicted proteins | sample LauGreSBDMM110SD_3_FD_187564 | JGI IMG/M metagenome (GOLD analysis project Ga0209768, IMG submission 187564) | Freshwater lake microbial communities from Lake Michigan, USA - Sp13.BD.MM110.SD (SPAdes) (version 2) | ecosystem: Environmental > Aquatic > Freshwater > Lake | place: Lake Michigan... | reverse complement strand
GGCGGCTCATTTCCATCAAGCCGAATTTGCTGATGGTGCCAAACTGCACGCGGGCACGGTCTTGGCGTAAGGCATCGCGCAAGCGGTTTTCCACCTCGCGACGGTTTTTCGACTCGTCCATGTCGATAAAGTCGATAACGATCAAACCACCCAAGTCGCGCAAGCGCATTTGGCGGGCCACTTCGTCGGCGGCTTCCAAGTTGGTGCGGGTGGCGGTCTCTTCGATGTCGCCGCCTTTGATGGCGCGCGCCGAGTTCACATCCACCGACACCAAGGCCTCGGTGTGGTCAATCACGATCGCGCCGCCGGACGGCAGGTTCACCGTGCGGGCATAGGCCGACTCGATTTGGTGCTCGATTTGAAAGCGCGAGAACAGCGGGGTTTCATCGCGGTAGCGTTTCACACGCGCCGCATGCTCGGGCATGACATGCGCCATGAACTGCTGGGCTTGGTCGTAAATGTCATCGGTGTCGATCAGGATGTCGCCGATGTCGTTGTTGAAGTAGTCGCGAATGGCACGGATCACCAAGCTGGATTCTTGGTAAATCAAGAACGCGCCTTTGCTGCCGCTGGCACCGTCAATGGCCGACCACAGTTTTAAGAGGTAGTTCAAGTCCCATTGCAACTCGGGGGCGCTTCGGCCAATGCCAGCTGTGCGGGCAATGATGGACATGCCATTGGGGTATTCCAACTGGTCCATGGCTTCTTTGAGTTCAGCGCGGTCGTCACCCTCGATGCGACGGCTGACGCCACCACCTCTGGGGTTGTTGGGCATGAGAACCACATAGCGGCCTGCCAAGCTGATGAAGGTGGTGAGAGCTGCGCCTTTGTTGCCGCGCTCTTCCTTCTCCACTTGGATCAGCATTTCCTGACCCTCTTTGATCACGTCCTGAATGCGGGCTTGGGAAGCCGATACATTGGAAGAGAAATACTGTTTGGAGATTTCTTTGAAGGGCAAAAAGCCGTGGCGCTCTTCGCCGTAGTCGACAAAACAAGCCTCTAGGGAGGGCTCGACACGGGTGACCACCGCTTTGTAAATATTCCCTTTGCGCTGTTCGCGCCCTTCAATTTCGATTTCATAGTCGAGGAGCTTTTGTCCATCGACGATAGCCAACCGGCGCTCTTCGGCTTGGGTGGCATTAATTAGCATCCGTTTCATGATGCGTTCCTTTTCTTAGCATGACAACAACAAAGGCCCATTCAGGACCAACGATGCCGCAAGACAATGCAGGGAAAAGAGAAACGTGAACCGAACAGCTACAGAAACAGTCGCCTTTAATGGCGACGAGGTACCTGGGGGGGATGGTCTGGCGTGATACGAATGGGAACAGGCTGGGCTTGGGGCGCCAGCGGGTTCGAGGCAAAGCGGGTGCGGGGGCGTGAAGTGTTCGTGACTGGCGCAGGCAACAGCCAAGCCAAACAAAATTTCAACATAACCAACACCAGATTCATGCTCTTCAATCTCGCTGTGATCCTCTGACGGTTTAACGTAAACCGGCAGCTGGGGTATTTCGTTTCAATCTTTTCCAAGGCATCGGCTCGTTATGTGGTGCAGGGCAAACCGCAAAGGGCGGTTGGGCATCCGGCGGCCACATTGGGCATCGACCTCTCAGTGTGGGTAGGACGTGCTCTAATCTCTTATTCAAATCAAGCACTTAGAACCTGGCACTGGTGAAGAACATTATAGACGCTGAACAAACCCCTGCTGCCGCGGCCGTCCAAGCCTTGACTGTGGATGAAGAATCAGCCGGTCAGCGCTTGGATAACTTCCTGATTCGCTTCCTCAAGGGCGTGCCAAAAACCCATGTCTACCGCATCATCCGCACCGGCGAGGTGAGGGTTAACAAGGGCCGAGCCAGCGCCGAAACACGTGTGCAAACCGGCGATGTGGTGCGTGTGCCGCCGGTGCGGGTGGCTACGCCCGCCGCAGATGCGCCGGTGGTTCCGGGTCGCGAATTTCCTATCCTGATGGAAGATGACCATATGCTCGCCATCAACAAACCCGCCGGCGTGGCGGTGCATGGCGGCAGCGGTGTGAGCTTTGGGGTGATTGAGCAGCTGCGCCAAGCCAGACCTGCCGCCCGCATGCTGGAGTTGGTACACAGGCTAGACCGTGAAACCTCGGGTGTGTTGCTGGTGGCCAAAAAACGCAGTGCACTCACCCGCTTGCAAGACCAGTTCCGCGACCGCGAAACCGGCAAAACCTATTTGGCTTTGGTGCATGGGCAGTGGCCGTCGAACAAAAAAGTCATCGATTTGCCCTTGCAGCGCTATTTGTTGCCCGACGGCGTGGGCGAGGGCGAACGGCGGGTGCGCGTGGCCGCGCTGACCGATGCCGGCGCGCAACGCGCCATCACCTTGGTGCGGGTGGCGCGTTTGGTGGGTGCTTACAGCTTGCTGGAAGTGACCATCAAAACCGGGCGCACCCATCAAATCAGGGTGCACTTGGCCAGCCAAGGCTATCCCATCGTGGGGGACGACAAATACGGCGACTTCAGCTTGAACAAGCGCTTGGCCAGCCAGGGCTTGAAGCGCATGTTCTTGCATGCTTGGCGGTTACAGTTCATCCATCCCAGCTTGGGCAAGCCGCAAACCTTGCAAGCCGATTTGCCCCCCGAATTACAAGAGTTTGTTGACCATGTCCAACCCCCACCGCCCACGCCAATTTGATTTGATTGCCTTCGATTGGGATGGCACTTTGTATGACTCTACCCAGATCATCGTGCGCTGCATCCAAGCCGCGGTCACCGATGTGGGTGGACAAACCCCCAGCCAAGCGCAAGCCGCCTATGTGATTGGCATGGCCTTGATGCCGGCGCTGGCCCATGCCGCGCCGGATGTGCCCAAAGAAAAATACCCGCTGCTGGGTGAGCGCTATCGCCACCACTATGCCCAGCACCACAACGATTTGTCATTGTTTGAAGGCGTCTTGCCTTTGCTGCAAGCCTTGCATGAACGCCAGCATTTATTGGCGGTTGCCACGGGCAAAAGTCGCAAGGGCTTGGATGAGGCTTTGCACCAAGTGGCTTTACGCGGTATTTTTGATGCTTCTCGCACCGCAGACGAAACCGCTGGCAAGCCCGATCCACGCATGCTGCATGAATTAATGACCGAGTTGGGCGTCGTACCCGAACGCACCTTGATGATTGGCGACACCACCCATGATTTGCAAATGGCCAACAACGCCGGCTGCGCCAGTGTGGGGGTGAGTTACGGCGCACACGGCCCTTCGGGCTTGGAAGATTTGCGCCCACGCGCCGTGGTGCACAGCGTGGCTGAACTGCATGCTTGGTTGCAAGACCATGCCTAAAGCCATCGCTTTTTGTAACAGTGCTGACCTGCAAGAAGGCGGTCTGGCTGTGCCTTTCGATGTGCTTTATGCCGGCCAGACCTGCCGCGCTTTTGCGGTGCGTTTTGAGGGGCAGGTGCATGCCTACTTGAACCGCTGCAGCCATATCGCCATGGAAATGGATTACCAACCCGACCGGTTTTTTGACCCCGATGGGCGTTGGCTGCTGTGCGCCACCCATGGCGCCACCTACGCGCCTGACACGGGGGACTGTGTGGGTGGCCCGTGTCGCGGCGGTCTGGTGAAAATTACCCTTTCAGAAATGCATGGCGTGGTGCACTGGCATACTGCACACAACTTATTGCCTTTGGAATTTTGACCATGACACCCGATCACACGCCCAGTCCCGTCGCTGCTGCCAATGACAAGCCGCCGCATGAGGCGAGTTGGGAGCGCGATACGCTGGAGCGCTTGGTGATGGCGCAAATCGCTGAGCAACGCGTGGCCAGGCGCTGGCGCATCGGTTTTCGCTCGCTGTGGCTGGTTTTGGCGATTGCTTTGTTTTGGTACAGCTCGCACTTCAACAAAGCCGCTATTTCGGCCAACCCCACTTCGCATACCGCCTTGATTGAAATCAAGGGCGAGATCGACAGCGAAGCCAATGCCAATGCCGAATGGATCATCACTTCTTTACGCAGCGCTTTTGAGGATGAAGGCGCGCAAGCCGTTGTGTTGCTGATCAATTCACCTGGCGGCAGCCCCGTGCAAGCGGGCATGATCAACGATGAAATCCGTCGACTCAAAGCCCTGCACCAAAAGCCGGTGTATGCGGTGGTCGAGGAAACCTGTGCCTCTGCGGCTTATTACATTGCGGTGGGCGCGGACAAAATTTATGTCGACAAAGCCAGCATTGTGGGCAGCATTGGCGTTTTGATGGACGGCTTTGGCTTCACCGGTTTGATGGACAAAGTGGGTGTGGAACGGCGTTTGTTGACCGCGGGTGAAAACAAGGGCTTTTTAGATCCTTTCACACCGCAGTCCAAGCAACACCGCGCCTATGCCCAAAACATGCTGGATGAAATTCACCAGCAGTTCATCAAGGTGGTGCGCCTTGGCCGAGGAGACCGCTTGAAAGAAACGCCAGAAACATTCAGCGGCTTGTTTTGGAGCGGTCAAAAATCGATAGAACTGGGCTTGGCGGATGACTATGGCACGCTCGACAGCGTGGCGCGCGATGTGGTGAAAGCCGAAGATATCGTCGACTACACCCGTCAAGACAATGTGGCCGAGCGCCTTGTCAAACGCTTTGGCGCGGCCTTTGGCGAAGCGGTGGTGAAAGCCTCATTGAATTTAGTGCCCCATTTGCGCTAGTTTTGCCTCGAAGGGCTTCAGGGCCCAAACGCAAACACCACCGGCGTGTGTTTGTCCAGCGTTGTCCTCACATGCCTCCAGTCGGCTACCCGCAAGCTGTGTATGTGCATCTGCGCCAGCGTCAGCCCACTGCATACCGCCAGTCGCGTGCTGTCTTTAAGAGATGCCAGCAAGGCTGTCATCAAGGCGGCATTGCGGTAGGGCGTTTCTATCAAGATTTGTGTTTGACCCGTTTGCAAAGCCACCCGCTCTAGCGAGGCAAGTTGTTGGCTGCGCTGCGAAGCGTCTTGTGCCACATAGCCGACAAAAGCAAACGACTGCCCGTTAAGGCCACTGGCCGCCAATGCCAGCAACAAAGAGCAAGGCCCCACCAAGGGCACCACCGTCAAGCCCAAGTCGTGCGCTGCTCTTACCAAAGAAGAACCCGGGTCGGCCACCGCGGGCATGCCTGCCTCGCTGAGCAAACCCATGTCTTGTCCTAAGACGGCGGCTTGCAAAAACGCCTTGGCATCCCATGGGGTGCCGTGGTCACCTTTTTTATGCACTTCCCTGGGTAATTCAACGATGGTTTGCGCCTGCAAAGCCGTGACCAGCGGTATGTGCGCATCGATGCGTTTAAGCAGGGCCCGTGCCGATTTGGCGTTCTCGCAAACCCAATGCGACAAACCCGCGGCCACTTCCAAAGTGTGGCGCGGCAGCACACACTCCAAAGCCACTTGCGTGTCGCAATGAAAGTCCAGCGGCGCTGGCATCAGGTAGAGCGTGCCTAGACGTGCTTCATCCATGGCGATCACTCATACAAGGACAGTCCTGCGGCGCGCAGCAATCGGCAGGTCAGCAACAGAGGCAGGCCCACCAAAGCGGTGGGGTCTTGGTTGTCAATGCGCGCTAGCAAAACAATCCCCAAGCCTTCGCTTTTGGCGCTGCCGGCGCAGTCATAGGGCTGCTCGGTGTGTAAATAATGTTGCAAAGATTCGTCGCTGAAATCCCTGAATACAACCTTGACTTGCGCCAATTCACATTGGGCAAAACCAGTGGCTTGACAGACCACCGCCACCGCGGTTTGAAACACCACGGTTTGACCGCGCATGCGCTGCAATTGCTTCACTGCATTGGCATGGTTGCCCGGTTTGCCCAAGGGTTCGCCGTGCAAATCAGCCACTTGGTCTGAGCCAATCACAATCGCCTGCGGGAAGCGCTGGGCCACAGCTTGCGCTTTGGCCATGGCCAAACGCTGGGCCAAGGCGACGGGAGTTTCGCCGTCCAAGGGGGTCTCATCGACCTCAGGGCGTTGCACCTCAAATGGCAAACGCAGGCGTTCTAACAACTCGCGACGGTAGGGGGAGGTCGAGCCAAGGATGAGCGCTCGCGCTTTGGGCAAATCAGACATGAGGAGGATTCTCTTACACTGGGCTGCATGAAAACCTCGGACACGCTTTTGCCGCTTGAATTACAGCTTTGGGCGCAGGCAGAGGGCTTGGCCGCTCAGTCCACACCGTTGGCCCAGCTAACCCGGGTGGCCCAAGCCTGTTTACCCACGCCAGCAGGTCAAGAGGTGGTGTGTGAATGGCGTCTGCAGTCGCAGCTACGCCACCCCGACACCCTCAAACAGCTGTGGCTGCACTTGCAGGCGCGCTTGTCTGTTGCCCAAACCTGTCAGCGCTGCCTTTCACCCATGCCCTTGTTGCTGGAAGTTGACCGACATTTCCGCTTTGTGGCCGATGAAGCCACTGCCTTGGCCGAGGACGATGACTGCGAGGAGGATTTGTTGTCGCCTTCGCCCGATCTGACTTTGCAATCCTTGCTCGAAGATGAGTTGTTGCTCGCCATGCCCTTGGTTCCGCGCCATGACCGCTGTGATTCACCGATTGAGCTAGCAGCAGACCCCGACTTGCCTCACCCATTTGCGGCCTTGGCAGGCCTGAAGTTAAGCCAGCCGTGAAAAAACCACTTTCCGCTATAATCTTCGATTCTTTGCGACTGGCACAATGCTTGGTCGCTCAACCATTTAGATATTCAGGAGCCTGTCATGGCTGTCCAGCAAAACAAAAAATCGCCGTCCAAACGCGGCATGCACCGTTCACACAACGCACTGACTGTGCCGGGTTTGGCCTTAGAGCCCACCACTGGCGAGGTGCATTTGCGCCACCACATCAGCCCCACTGGCTTTTACCGCGGTCGCAAAGTACTCAAAACCAAGTCCGAAGCTTAAGCAAAGCTTTTCCTCAAAGCCCGTCGCACATGACATGGCGCGGGCTTTTTGCATGGCAAGTCTGATGAGTGAATGGGGTAAATCAAAAGTGGTGACTTTGGCCGTCGACTGCATGGGTGGTGATCACGGCCCGTCTGTGACATGGCCAGCTTGCCAGCAGTTTTTACACAACCATCCCCATGCACAGCTTTTATTGGTAGGTTTGCCTCAAGTCATTAGCGAGTTCCGTCACCCCCGCGCCAGTTGGGTGGCGGCCTCCGAAGTGGTGACCATGGAGGACTCCCTGGAAGTTGCGCTGCGACGCAAAAAAGACTCGTCCATGCGCGTGGCTATAGAGCAGGTACGTGAGGGCAAAGCAGATGCGGCAGTTTCTGCCGGTAACACGGCTGCTTTAATGGCAATCGCCCGCTATGTCCTTAAAACCTTGGATGGCATAGACCGCCCGGCCATTGCCGGCCAGTTTCCCAATGCCAAGGGCGGCGCCACCACCATGCTGGACATGGGCGCCAATGTCGACTGCAGTCCTCAACATTTGCTTCAATTCGCGTTAATGGGTACCGCTTTGGTGTCCGTGCTTTACGGCCATGACAACCCGTCTGTGGGCCTGCTCAATATTGGCGAAGAAGATATCAAAGGCGGCGAAAACATCAAGAAAACAGCTGAATTGCTGCGTTCTGCTGCTAAAAGTGGCGATCTGAATTTTTACGGAAATGTCGAAGGCGATGATATTTTCCATGGCACTGTTGATATTGTGGTGTGCGATGGGTTTGTCGGTAACGTGGCCCTCAAGGCCAGTGAAGGCTTGGCCAGCATGATTGGAGGCTTCTTGAAAAAGAGCTTTTCTGTCAATATCTTCACGAAAATTGCTGGCTTAATCGCCTATCCAGCGCTAACTGGCTTTAAAAAACTCGTTGATCATCGTCGTCACAATGGCGCAGCCTTGCTGGGTTTGCGTGGTTTGGTGTTCAAAAGCCATGGCTCTGCAGACATATTGGCTTTTGAAGTGGCACTCAGTCGTGCGTATGATGCGGCCAACAACCAATTACTCGCACGCGTTGAGCGTCGTTTGGCCCATGCAGCCCCTTTGCTGGCGGCGGCCTCTGCGGCTGAGGCCATCACCTGATTCTTGATATGACTGTTTTCTCCCGCATCATCGGCACCGGCAGTTACCTGCCGCCGCAGCGTTTGAGCAATGCCGAGTTGGTGGCCGATTTGGCCAAGCAAGGCGTGGAGTCTTCTGATGAGTGGATAGTTGAGCGCACCGGCATCCGTGCTCGCCATTTTGCTGGCGAGGGTGTTTACAGCAGCGATTTGGCTTTTGAAGCCTGTAAAAACGCTTTGCAAGCGGCGGGCAAGCGCCCCCAAGACATCGATCTCATCATCGTCGCCACCAGCACGCCTGACATGGTGTTCCCCTCAACTGCCTGCATCTTGCAACACAAACTTTCACAACTCGACGCAGAGGCCGCGGGCATTGCCGGCTCGCCGGCCTTTGATGTGCAAGCGGTTTGTGCTGGTTTTATCTACGCCATGAGCGTGGCCGACGCCATGATCCGCGCCCAAAGCGCCCGCCGCGTCTTGGTGGTTGGCACTGAAGTGTTCTCTCGATTGCTTGATTTCAAAGACCGCACCACCTGCGTGTTGTTTGGTGACGGCGCGGGCGCGGTGGTGCTTGAGGCCTCCTCGCAGCCAGGTATTTTGGCTACCGATATTCATGCTGATGGCAAACATGTGGGTCTGTTGTGCGTGCCCGGACATGTGCAAAACGGTCATATTTTGGGCGACCCGGTATTAAAAATGGATGGCCAAGCTGTGTTCAAACTCGCTGTCGGTGTGCTTGAGCGTACCGCCCGTTCGGTGCTGGACAAAGCCGGACTGACCGAAGCCGACCTAGATTGGCTGGTGCCGCACCAAGCCAATATCCGCATCATTCAAAGCACCGCCAAAAAACTCAAGCTCTCCATGGACAAAGTCATCCTCACAGTGGCCGACCACGGCAACACCTCGGCCGCCTCTATTCCGCTGGCGCTGGACGCGGGCGCTCGGGCGGGCAAGTTTCAAGCGGGCCAACTGATCATGCTCGAAGGTGTGGGCGGCGGTTTCGCTTGGGGCTCCATTTTGTTGCGCTATTGATATGACGACATTTGCATTTGTTTTCCCTGGGCAAGGCTCGCAATCGGTGGGCATGCTCGACGCGTGGAATGACCATCCGGTGGTGCAAGCCACTTTGGAAGAAGCCAGTGAAGCCTTGGACCAAGACCTCACCAAGCTGATTCACCAAGGCCCCAAAGAGGCATTGGCACTGACCACCAACACACAGCCGGTGATGCTGGTGGCAGGCGTTGCGGCTTACCGCGTTTGGCGCGCCGAAGGGGGTGCCACCCCAGCTTGTGTCGCCGGACATTCTTTGGGCGAATACGCGGCCTTGGTCGCCAGTGGCGTGCTGAGTTTGTCGCAGGCCGTGCCCTTGGTCCGTTTGCGCGCACAGGCCATGCAAGAGGCCGTGCCGGTGGGCGCGGGTGCCATGGCGGCGGTTTTGGGTTTGCCCGCCGATCAAGTCAATGCGCTTTGCAAACAAGCGCAGGAGAGCTTTGGCGCAGACAGCGCCGAGGTGGTGCAAGCGGCCAATTTCAACGACCCGGGTCAAACCGTGATTTCTGGCAGTAAGGCGGCGGTAGACAAAGCTTGCGAGCTTCTCAAGAGCGCTGGCGCCAAGCGCACTTTGCTGTTGCCGGTGTCTGCGCCGTTTCATTGCGCCCTCATGAAGCCCGCCGCTGAACGGCTGCGCCAAGCAATGACTGATATTGATCTCCAAGCGCCGCAAATTCCTTTAATCAACAACATTGATGTGGCCAGCCCCAGCAGTGCCGACGATATCCGCGACGCTTTGTACCGCCAAGCCTTCGGGCCGGTGCGCTGGGTTGAGGTGATTCGGGCCATGCACCCACGCGGCGTCACCCATGTGGTCGAGTGCGGTCCTGGCAAGGTGCTCACCGGCATGACCCCACGCATCCAAGACAGTCTGCAAACCGCCTCTTTATTTGACCCGGCCTCTTTGGCTCAGGTAAAGGCTCTTTTAACTTGACAAACATGACCCCCCCAAACAGCACTCCCCAGATCGCCTTGGTGACCGGTGCCTCACGCGGCATTGGCGCCTCGATTGCGCTTGGCTTGGCGCAAAACGGTTTTCATGTCACTGGCACCGCCACGACCCCTGAAGGCGCGGCTCGCATCAGCGAGCAGTTGTCAGCCTTTGCGGGCTGTCAAGGCGCGTGTTTACAGGTCAACGACGCTGCAGCGGTGCAGGCCTTGATCGACGACATGGTCAGCCGTTGGGGCGGCGTGCATGTGTTGGTCAACAACGCCGGCATCACCCGCGACACCTTGGCCATGCGCATGAAAGACGACGATTGGGACGCGGTGGTGGACACCAACCTCAAGGCGGTGTTTCGCTTGAGTCGCGCCGTCATGAAGCCCATGATGAAGCAGCGCTATGGCCGCATCATTAATATCACCAGTGTGGTGGGCGCCGCCGGCAACCCAGGCCAAGCCAATTACGCCGCCGCCAAAGCTGGCGTGGCGGGCATGACCCGCGCCTTGGCGCGCGAGCTGGGCAGCCGTCACATCACCGTCAACTGTGTGGCGCCGGGCTTCATCGAAACCGATATGACGGCTGGATTGCCGCCCGAACAACAACAAGCCTTGCTGGGCCAGATTCCTCTGGGACACCTAGGTAAACCCGAAGATGTGGCCTTTGCCGTGGCTTTTTTGGCCAGTTCACAGGCGGCTTACATCACCGGACAAGAGATTCACGTCAATGGCGGGATGTACATGGCCTAATACCTCGGTATAAGTCATTAGCAAGCCGTATCGTCCGCGCGGCTAAAATCGCGGACTTCTAACCAACCCTCTGAGGGAAACATGAGCGATATCGAATCACGTGTCAAAAAAATCATTGCCGAACAACTCGGCGTGGAAGAGTCACAAGTCACCAATGAAAAAGCCTTCGTGGCCGATCTGGGCGCTGACTCCTTGGACACGGTGGAACTGGTGATGGCATTGGAAGACGAATTTGGCATTGAAATTCCAGATGAAGACGCCGAAAAAATCACCACTGTGCAAAACGCTGTTGATTACGCATTGGCGCATAAAAAAGCCTAATTTCCGAGGTTTCGCATGAGCCGTCGTCGCGTAGTCGTGACAGGCTTAGGTTGTGTGTCCCCCGTTGGAAACACGGCCCAAGAATCCTGGTCGCGCATTTTGGCTGGTCAGTCTGGCATCGCTCGCATCACCCATTTTGATGCGTCTGCGTTCGCCTGCCACTTCGCCGGAGAGGTGAAAAGTTTCAACCTCGACGCCTATATCTCGCCCAAAGAGGCGCGCACCATGGATACGTTTATCCATTACGGTGTGGTTGCTGGCTTGCAAGCGGTGGCGGATGCAGGCTTGGCCACGGGCGAGGCCTTGGATGAGGAAACCTCATACCGCATCGGTTGCCTGATTGGCTCGGGCATTGGCGGCTTGCCGCTGATTGAAAACATGCGTGATGAACTGGTCGCGCGCGGCCCTCGCCGCATCTCACCGTTTTTTGTACCAGCCTCCATCATCAACATGATTTCGGGCCACGTCTCCATGCGCTGCGGCTTCAAAGGGCCCAATTTGGCTATCGCCACAGCTTGCACCACCGGTTTGCATAGCATCGGCGAGGCTGGGCGAATCATCGAATATGGGGATGCGGATGTGATGGTGGCAGGTGGGGCTGAGGCCACCATTTCGCCTTTGGGTTTGGGTGGCTTTGCTGCTATGCGAGCGCTGTCGACCCGCAATGATGATCCGCAAAGCGCCTCGCGTCCTTGGGACCGCGACCGTGATGGTTTTGTGCTGGGCGAAGGCGCAGGGGTGGTGGTGCTTGAAGAATACGAGTTTGCCAAGGCCCGTGGCGCGCGCATGTATGCTGAATTGATAGGCTATGGCCGCAGTGCCGACGCCGGTCACATGACCGCCCCCAATATGGATGGTCCACGCCGCGCCATGGTCAACGCTTTACGCAATGCACAAATCAACCCCGACCAAGTGGATTACCTTAATGCCCACGGCACCTCAACGCCGCTTGGCGACATCAACGAAACCCAGGCCATCAAAGCCGGCTTTGGTGAGCATGCAAAATCTTTGGTAGTTAGTTCAACCAAGTCCATGACCGGCCACTTATTAGGTGGGGCTGGTGGCATTGAGAGCGTTTTTACCGTATTGTCTTTGTTCGATCAAAAGGTACCGCCCACCATCAATTTACACAACCCCGATCCTGAGTGCGATTTGGACTATTGCGCCCACACGGCCAGGGACATGAAAATCGAAATTGCGGTGAAAAATAATTTTGGTTTTGGTGGAACCAACGGTACTTTGGTATTCAAGCGACTTTAAAAACGTAAGATGTCCCCGATATGGTCAAGGTAATGCAGGTTCTAAACACATCAGCTGAGTTTTTAAAATACAACACTCTTTTTCGCCCTTGGAGCAATTCAATATGACTTTACGCAAACTCGTTGACCAACGCGAAAGTTTTTGGCTAGGCACTTTCGTCATGGTCGCTGCGCTATGGGCTGTGCCGGCGCTGATGTCACTGCAACCGGCTGGGGCGCAGTCCTCAGCCTCATCGCGTACGCTGCCCGACTTCACCGATTTGGTTGAAACAGTCGGCCCTTCGGTGGTCAATATTCGCACCATAGAAAAGTCCAAGCCCGTTGCCGGGAACGGACCGAATAACGAGGGGCCTAATAACGGTGGTCCCAACAGCGGCAGTCCCAGCGACGAAGAAATGCAAGAATTGTTTCGCCGATTTTTTGGCATGCCCCCGCCCGGCAGGCCCGGCCAGCCCGGCCAGCCCAGACAACCCAACCGCCCGCAGCAGCAACAGCCTGAAGAGCAACCTCGCGGCGTGGGTTCTGGTTTTATTCTCACTGCCGATGGTTTCATCATGACCAATGCGCACGTGGTCGATGGTGCCGAGCAAGTGATCGTGACGCTTACTGATAAACGCGAATTCACTGCGCGCATCATTGGTGCAGACAAACGCACCGATGTTGCAGTGGTCAAAATCGAGGCCAGTGGCTTGCCCCCCGTCAAAATTGGCGACCCCAACCGACTCAAAGTGGGTGAGTGGGTGATGGCGATTGGTTCGCCCTTTGGGTTAGAGAACACCGTCACAGCGGGCATCGTCAGTGCCAAAGGCCGAGACACCGGTGACTATCTGCCGTTCATCCAAACCGATGTGGCCATCAACCCAGGCAACTCTGGCGGCCCCCTAATTAATATGCGCGGCGAAGTCGTCGGCATCAACAGCCAGATTTATTCCCGCTCGGGTGGCTTCATGGGTATTTCTTTTGCCATTCCCATCGACGAAGCGGTGCAGGTCAGTACCCAACTCAGAGCTACAGGCCGCGTGCAACGCGGGCGCTTGGGTGTAGGGATTGGCGATGTAGGTAAGGACGTGGCTGAGTCCTTGGGCTTGGGTAAGGCCCAAGGGGCGTTGGTCAGCAATGTCGAGCCGGGCTCGCCTGCAGAAAAAGCAGGTTTGGAGGCTGGCGACATCATTTTGAAATTCGACGGAAAGAAGATTGAAAAATCTGCCGATCTTCCGCGTGCCGTTGGCGGCACCAAGCCTGGCACCCTCAGCACAGTCACCGTGTTCAGACGCGGCACCACCAAAGACTACGCCATCACTGTGGGTGAGTTTGATGCTGACAAAAAGGCGCAAATTAAGCCAACCCCTGAGAAAGCCACGCCTCCCAGCGCTGCCCTGATGCTGGGTTTGATGGTCAGTGATTTGAGCGATGCACAGAAAAAAGAACTCAACCTCAAAGGCGGTGTGCGTGTTGATTCAGTGGCAGAGCCGGCAGTGAAAGCGGGTATTCGTGAGGGTGATGTGGTGGTGCAGGTCGCTAATACCGAGGTGGCAGATGTGAAAGCCTTCACCCAGCTGATTGCGCGTTTGGATAAAAGCAAGCCCATCAATGTGTTGCTTCGCCGAGGTGAGTGGGCGCAGTTCACCGTGATTCGCCCTCGCTAAACACTTTGAATACAAAGGGTTTACCCTAGACGTGGAATTGACGGATTCGCCCAACGCTTTTAAAAAATTTTTCTGTTTTTAAAGCGGGGCGAAAGTTATTTTTCTTTAAACCAAAAATCATATAAAAAACTGGTTTCGAAGTATTAAATAGATATAACAAAACACTTAATGACCACCATGCGAGATTATCAAGACTTTCCCCTTAACGCTCCACAGCTCACCCACAAGTTGTTCTGTTGTTTTTTTAATGATTTTGGGGACAAGCTGTGAATAAGTTTCTTGTGGCGAGGTTGCAACGCGTGCCCGAGCGACTTGTAAGGGCTTACCTTCCCCATCTTTTTCCCTACAATGAATTCCCAACTATCGCAGTTGCCATAGATTGTTGGTTCCGGGCGCGTCATCACCTGACGCGCCCTTTTTTATGGCTTTCCCCTCTGTAAATTCAGACACTTAACTGCATGCCTTGATGAACCACATCAGAAATTTTTCCATCATTGCGCACATTGACCACGGCAAATCCACACTTGCAGATCGACTGATTCAACGCTGCGGCGGCTTGAGCGACAGACAGATGCAAGCACAGGTTCTTGACTCGATGGACATTGAAAAAGAGCGGGGGATAACCATCAAGGCGCAGACCGCTTGCCTGCATTACAAAGCCCAGAACGGCGAAATTTACAACCTGAATTTGATCGACACACCGGGTCACGTGGATTTTTCTTATGAGGTGAGTCGCTCGCTGTCGGCGTGTGAGGGCGCTTTGCTGGTGGTTGACGCGAGCCAAGGTGTCGAAGCACAGACCGTGGCCAACTGCTACACCGCTTTAGACCTAGGCGTCGAGGTGGTGCCTGTGCTCAACAAGATGGACTTGGCTTCAGCCGATCCTGACAACGCCAAAACAGAAATCGAAGACGTGATTGGCATTGACGCCTCACAAGCGATTCCCTGCTCGGCCAAAACCGGCATGGGTGTGGACGAGATTTTGGAAGCCATCATCACCCGCATTCCGCCTCCGCGCGGCAACCCAGACGCGGCTTTAAGGGCCATGATTGTCGACAGCTGGTTTGATACCTATGTGGGCGTGGTCATGTTGGTCAGGGTGGTCGACGGCAGGTTAGCCAAAGGCGAGCGCATCAAAATGATGGCCACAGGCGCCATGTACAACGCCGACAACTTGGGCGTTTTCACGCCTGCCAATGAAAGCCGCGAGTCGCTTGAGGCTGGCGAGGTGGGCTACATCATTGCGGGCATCAAAGAGTTGCAAGCCGCCAAAGTGGGTGACACCATCACCCTGATCAAGGCGGGCACCGGTGGCGCGGCGGCTACCGCCACCGAGGCATTGCCTGGCTTTAAAGAAATTCAGCCGCAAGTCTTTGCCGGCTTGTACCCCACCGAGGCCAACCAATACGATGCATTGCGCGACGCTTTAGAGAAGCTCAAACTCAACGATTCTTCTTTGCGCTACGAACCCGAGGTGTCGCAAGCCTTGGGCTTTGGCTTTCGCTGTGGCTTCTTAGGCTTGTTGCATATGGAGATTGTGCAAGAGCGTTTGGAACGCGAATTCGACCAAGACCTGATCACCACCGCGCCCAGCGTGGTGTACCAAGTGCTGCGCGCCGATGGCGAAGTCATCATGGTGGAGAACCCCTCCAAAATGCCCGAAGCCAGCAAGATGGAGGAAATTCGCGAGCCCATCGTCACCGTGCATCTGTACATGCCGCAAGACTATGTGGGTGCGGTCATGACCTTGGCCAATCAAAAGCGCGGGGTGCAACTGAACATGGCTTATCACGGTCGACAAGTCATGCTCACCTATGAAATGCCGTTGGGTGAAATCGTCCTCGACTTCTTCGACAAGCTCAAAAGCGTCAGCCGTGGCTACGCTTCTATGGATTACGAATTCAAAGAATACCGAGCTGCCGATGTGGTTAAGGTGGATATTTTGTTGAACGCTGAGCGTGTCGACGCCTTGTCCATCATTGTTCACCGCAGCCAGTCGCAGTACCGTGGCCGCGCGGTGGTGTCAAAAATGCGCGAAATCATCAGCCGCCAAATGTTTGACGTTGCCATACAAGCGGCGATTGGGGCGAACATCATTTCGCGCGAAACCATCAAAGCCTTGCGTAAAAATGTGCTGGCAAAATGCTACGGTGGCGATATCAGCCGTAAGCGCAAACTCCTTGAAAAACAAAAAGCAGGCAAGAAAAGAATGAAGCAAATTGGATCCGTAGAAGTTCCCCAAGAAGCCTTTTTGGCGATATTGCAGGTGCAAGATTGATTGCCGCCTTCACCGGCTTGGTGTTGGCCGCGTTTGTTGCTTATGCGGGTGCTTGGTACGCCGGCGTGGTTGAGGGCAATTTTGCCTTGCTGTTGTTGATGGCCAGCACCGTCACCGGCATCTATTGGATTGCTGAGCGGCTGTATTTCTTGCCCCAAAGGCGGCGCGAAGTTGATGCTTTGCAAGTCCAGTACGCCCAACGCGAACAAGAGTTGTCTGCACAAGGCATTGCCACACCGCCCGAGCACCAGCAGCTAGCAGCCAAGGTGGATGAGATTTACCGCCAACCTTGGTGGCTAGACTGGACCGCCGGCTTGTTCCCTGTGATTGCCACCGTATTTATATTGCGCTCTTTTTTATTTGAGCCTTTCAAAATTCCTTCAGGCTCCATGATCCCCACCTTGCATGTGGGCGACTTGATTTTGGTGAATAAATTCCACTACGGTATTCGTCTGCCGGTGATCAACCTCAAACTCAGCGATGGCAACCCCGTGCAGCGCGGCGATGTGATGGTGTTTCGCTACCCACCCAAGCCCAGTTTGGATTACATCAAACGCGTGGTTGGCGTGCCTGGCGACGAGATTGCTTACATCAACAAGCAACTCACCATCAATGGGCAGCAAGTGGGCAAAACCGCCATCACCGAATTTTTCGACGCTGACAATATGCGCTATAGCAAGCAGTTCGAAGAACCCATGCCTATAGGCAGCACGCCCGAGCAGATGCAAAACCTCAGGACACACCGCTTGCTCAATGACGAACGAGCGCCCGCATTTGTCAGCGGCATCGAAAATTTTGCGTACAAAGAAAACTGCACTTACAACATTGAAGGCTTTGTTTGCAAAGTGCCGGCGGGCCACTTTTTTATGATGGGCGACAACCGAGACAACTCTCTAGATTCGCGCTATTGGGGCTTTGTTCCCGATCAAAATATTGTGGGTAAAGCATTTTTTGTTTGGATGAACTTTGGCAACCTCAGCCGAGTGGGTGGCTTTGACTGACGATGTCCGAGGTGCATGAACAGTTGACCACCTCGAGCTTGCAAGACAGGTTGCAGCACCGTTTTGCCCAGCTGCAGTTGCTTGAATTGGCACTTACCCACCGCAGCTTCAGCAGCCAGCACAACGAGCGCCTAGAGTTTTTGGGTGACTCGGTACTTAATTTGGCTGTCTCGCGCATGCTCTACTTGGCTTTAAGCGATCAGCCCGAGGGCGACCTCTCCAGGGTGCGCGCCAATCTGGTCAAACAAGATACTTTGCACCGCTTGGCGGTCGACTTAGGCCTAACGGGCATGATTCGATTGGGTGAGGGCGAGATGCGTTCGGGTGGGCAGCAACGCCCTTCCATCTTGGCTGATGCCTTGGAAGCCGTCATCGGCGCGGTGTTTCTCGATGCCGGTTACCAAGCTGCTGAAAGTTTGGTGCTGCGCTTATTTGAAAAAGTGGCGATCTCGCCCACCATGACCGCGGCAGCCAAAGACCCTAAAACCGAATTACAAGAGTGGCTGCAGGCAAGGCGCATGCAGTTACCCATCTACCGCGTGGTGGGCACCACGGGCGCGGCGCACCAACAAATCTTCGATGTCGAATGCGAAATCGTTGAATTAAAACAAACCCAACGCGGCATAGGTAACTCGCGGCGCAGCGGCGAGCAAGCGGCTGCTACGGCCATGCTCCAATGGCTGCAGGAGCAACAACCATGACCGAAACTTTGCCGCTCCCCTCAATCGGCGCTCAGCGCTGCGGCTTGGTTGCCATCGTTGGCAAACCCAATGTGGGCAAGTCCACCTTGCTCAACGCCTTGGTGGGACAAAAAATCAGCATCACATCGCGCAAGGCGCAGACCACTCGTCACCGCATCACCGGCATGCGAACCACGGGCGAGACGCAATTTATTTTTGTCGATACCCCGGGTTTTCAAACCGACCATGCCAACGCCCTGAACCGTTCACTCAACAAAACCGTGGTGGGTGCGGTCAGTGATGTGGATTTGGTGTTGTTCGTGGTGAATGCCGGTAGTTTTGCCGCCGCGGATGCCAAGGTGCTGGCTTTGTTGCACAAAGATATTCCGGTTTTATTAATTGCCAACAAGCTCGATAAAGTGCATCGCCGCGAAGAGCTCGCACCGTGGTTGCAAGAGATGCAAACCCGTCACACGTTTGCCCAATTCATGCCTATGTCCGCCAAGAACCCCAAGGACATTGAGCGTTTGCTCACCCAGTGCAAAACCTTTTTGCCCGAGCAGGCTTGGTGGTACGGCGAAGATGAGCTCACCGACCGCAGCGAAAAATTCTTGGCCAGCGAAATCATCCGAGAAAAACTGTTTCGCTTCACCGGCGATGAGTTGCCCTATACCTCTACCGTGATCATTGACACCTTCACCGAAGAACCAGGCAAAACCGTCTCTCGCATGGTGCGCATTGCCGCCACCATCGTGGTCGAGCGTGATGGCCATAAAGCCATGGTCATTGGCGAAGGCGGTGAGCGTCTCAAGCAAATCGGCACCTTGGCTCGCCAAGAGCTGGAAAAGTTGATGGACGCCAAGGTGTTCATCGAGCTGTGGGTGAAAGTGCGTTCTGGCTGGGCCGATGACGAGGCGCGGGTGCGCAGCTTTGGCTACGAGTAAAACGGCGGCGCTCAGGGTTCTGGATGAACCCGCTTTTGTGCTTCACCATTACGACTGGAGCGAATCCAGCCGTATTTTGGAAGTCTTTAGCCGTCACCATGGGCGACTGGCCTTGGTGGCCAAAGGGGCCAAGCGCCCCACCTCCAGTTTGCGCGCGGTGTTGTTGCCTTTGCAACCCTTGTCTCTTTGTTATGGCGGTGACGCCGAGATTCGCACCTTAAAGAGCGCCGAGTGGGCGGGTGGTCATGTGATGCCTCGTGGTGAGGCTTTGCTGTCGGGCTACTATTTAAACGAGCTGCTGTTGCGCTTGCTCGCACGCGATGACCCGCACCCTGCGCTGTTTGACACGTACAGACAAACCGTCAAGATATTGGCCAGCGGTTTGGACAACACCATCGCGCCTTTGTTGCGTGCCTTCGAGTTACTCTTGTTAAGAGACATTGGTTTTTTGCCCGATGTATCGGTTCAAACCTTAACGCTTCAAGCCGTGCAATCTGAGCTTAGCTATGCCTTGTTTGCTGAAGGCGGTTTGCGAGCGGTAGAAGACGAGGGCGTGGCCTTAAAGGGCAGGCATTGGCTGCAATTGCACGACGCGCTCCATGCCGAGTCTGCCTTGACGGCCTTGTTGCGCTGCTGCGCCGAATTGCCGCCAGAGTTGCGCGCTGCCTTGCAAACCCAGCTGCGTAACCTCTTACACTACCACTGCGGTGTCAGCAGTTTGCGCACCCGTCAAGTGATGCTGGAACTGCTTGCTCTATGAACACCCATTTATCTGTCAATTTGAATAAAGTGGCGCTGCTGCGAAATACCCGCCATTTGGGTATTCCCAGCGTTACCCGTGCGGCGAGCTTGTGCTTGCAAGCCGGCGCTCAGGGCATCACAGTCCATCCCCGACCCGACCAAAGGCATATCCGCGACAGCGATGTGCATGACTTGGCTGACTTGCTGCAAGACTGGCCAGACCGCGAATTCAATATCGAAGGCAATCCTTTGCACAACCTCATGGGCTTGGTTGAAAAATTTCGCCCGCAGCAAGTCACTTTTGTGCCTGACGGCCATGGGCAGTTCACCTCCGACCACGGTTGGCGCTTTCCCGAAGATGCCGATGTCTTGCGACCCCTCATCGCGCAAGCCCAAGCTTGTGGTGCCAGAGTCAGCTTGTTTATGGACGCAGAGCCAGAATCTATGGTGTTTGCCAAAGAAGTGGGTGCTAACCGCGTAGAGCTTTATACCGAGCCCTATGCAGCCGCCCATGGTCAGCCCATGCAAGCGCAGGTGCTGGCGCAATTCAAAGCCACGGCCTTGGCCGCGCAGGCGGCGGGTCTGCAAGTCAACGCCGGTCATGACTTAAATTTGCTCAATTTGCGCGACTTTGTGCAAACCGTTCCCGATGTGAAAGAGGTGTCGATAGGCCACGCTCTGATGGCGGACGCCTTGGAAATGGGCTACAGCGCCACAGTTCAAGCTTATTTAAACTGCCTCAAACCATGAGCCAGATTTACGGCATCGGCAACGATATTTGTGACATTCGCCGCATCCGAGCGGCTTTTGAGCGCCATGGCGAGCGTTTCGCGCAGAAGGTTTTGAGTGAGGCCGAAATGCAAACCTTTCGCGCACGCAGCCAGCGTTGGCCAGACCGTGGGATTCGTTTTTTGGCCACCCGTTTTTCGGTGAAAGAATCTTTCAGCAAAGCCATTGGCTTAGGTATGCGCATGCCCATGACTTGGCGGCATTGCGAAGTCGGGCGTTTGCCCAGCGGCCAACCCACCATAGTGCTGCACGGCGCCCTACAAGACTGGTTTGACAAACGCCAACTGCGCGCCCATGTCAGCCTGAGTGATGAAAGCGACTACGCCACCAGCCAAGTTATTGTTGAACAAACCATCTCCGCCTGAACCATGAGCCCTGTCAAACACGCCCCGCTAATTACTGATATCGCTGGCACTGCACTCAGCGACACCGACCGTCGCCGCTTGGCGCACCCGCTGTGTGGCGGCATGATTTTGTTTGGCCGCAACTGGGTCAACCGCGAGCAGCTGCGCCAGCTGTGCGCCGACATTAAAAGTGTGCGCTCAGACTTGCTGATCTGCGTGGATCACGAGGGCGGGCGGGTGCAACGCTTTCGCACCGATGGCTTCACCCATTTACCCACCATGGCGGAGCTTGGCCAACTGTGGTTTGAAGATGAAGCGGGCTTAACCGGCAGCGGTGCCTTGAATGCCACCAACGCCGCCACGGCTTGCGGCTTTGTCTTGGCCTCAGAGTTGCGTGCCTGCGGTGTGGATTTCAGTTTCACGCCGGTGCTTGACCTTCACTTTGGCAAAAGCGGCGTGATTGGTGACCGCTCCTTTGCGCGAGATCCACGCATGGTGGCTATGTTGGCCAAAAGCCTGATGCATGGTTTGTTGCAAGCGGGCATGGCCAATTGCGGCAAGCATTTCCCAGGCCACGGCTATGTGAAAGCCGATTCACACACCGACATTCCTATCGACACGCGCAGCTTGAAAACCATCTTGCATGACGACGCTTTGCCTTATGCGTGGCTTAGCACCAGTTTGAGCAGTGTCATGCCCGCGCATGTGATTTACCCCAAGGTAGACCAGCGCCCCGCCGGTTTTTCTGCGCGCTGGCTCAAAGACATACTGCGTCATCAACTGGGGTTTCAGGGCGCGGTGTTCAGCGATGACTTGTCAATGGCAGGCGCGCGTTTGATTGATGGCCAAGAGGTGAGTTACACCCAAGCTGCGGTCACCGCTTTGCAAGCGGGCTGCGATTTGGTGTTGTTGTGCAACCAAAGCAACCCAGACAGCGCGGGCGGCGGTCAAGCCTTGGATGATTTACTGGCGGGCCTCGCCCAAGCGCAGCAGGCATCTGCGTGGCAACCCAGCCCTGTCAGTGAGCAGCGCCGCTTGGCACTGCTGCCAGCCTGCAAGGCCTTGGATTGGGAAGCTTTGATGCAATCCCCAAGCTATTTGAATGCTTTAAGCCTGCTGCCCTGACAAAACTGGGCCTAGGGAGTACCCACCCCAGAGCCTCGTCAAAACAGTTAAAATAGATAACTTACCCCGACGACAACGGGGGCTTAAGCAGGACTAAAGGAAACCCATGGCAACCAAATCTGGCAAAACCTCTGTTGACGAGAGCGGTCTTCGTTTTACCAGTCGTGAGAATGGCTCTCCCTTCGCTGGCATGGGCAAGATGGGTGAAACCATGTCTTGCATCAAGTGCGGCATGCACAAACCCCGACGTCAAGGCAGCCAGCAGCGCTTTGCAGGCAGCTTGGCTTTTTTCTGCCACGACTGCAAACCACCTAAGCCCGCTGTGCCAGCAACCCCTGCCGCCGCCAAAGCAGCTTAAGCCTATTTCAGCTTATTGATGGCCCAGGTTTTCCCGACGCAAGGCGGGGAACAAAATCACGTCCCGAATACTGGGGCTGTCGGTTAAGAGCATCATCAAACGGTCAATGCCAATGCCGCAACCACCGGCGGGCGGCATGCCGTACTCCAGTGCACGCACAAAATCATGGTCAAACAACATGGCCTCATCGTCGCCACTGTCTTTGGCATTGACCTGCGCATGAAAGCGAGCGGCTTGGTCTTCTGCATCATTCAACTCGCTGAAACCATTGCCAAATTCTCGTCCTGTGATGTAGAGCTCAAAGCGCTCGGTCACCTCGGGGTGGCTGTCACTGGCGCGCGCCAAGGGTGAAATTTCCACCGGGTGCTCGCAAATGAAGGTGGGCTCCCAGAGTTTTTCTTCCACGGTTTCTTCAAAGTAAAGAACCTGCAAGCTGGCCAAACTGCGTGCCGACAGTTTGTGTTTTTCTTCGGAGTGGCCCAGCTTTTTCAGGGCATGAACCAACCATGCACTGTCGTCCACATGGTCTGCGGCTTCGGTGTGCGCCATGATGGCTTCGCGGATGGTGAGTCGGGCAAAGGGCTTGGACAAGTCCACCGGTTTGCCGTCATAGGTCAGCAGCAAAGTGCCCACGGCTTTGTGGGCGGCGTCGCGGATCAGGCTTTCGGTGAACTGCATCAGGTCTTGGTAGTTCCAATAGGCCGCGTAAAACTCCATCATGGTGAATTCGGGGTTGTGCCGCACGGAAATACCTTCATTGCGAAAGTTGCGGTTAATTTCAAACACCCGCTCGAACCCGCCCACCAACAGGCGCTTCAAGTACAACTCAGGCGCGATGCGCAAGAACATTTGCTGGTCGAGTGCGTTGTGGTGGGTCTCGAAAGGCCTGGCATTGGCGCCCCCTGGGATGGGGTGCAACATGGGTGTTTCGACTTCCAAAAAGTCATGGTTCACCATGAACTCGCGAATACCGCTGACCGCTTTGCTGCGTGCGATGAAGCGCTGGCGAGCGGTCTCATCGGTGATCAAGTCGATATAGCGTTGGCGGTATTTAATTTCTTGGTCGTGGATGCCATGGAATTTGTCTGGCAGGGGACGCAGGCTTTTGGTCAGCATGCGAAGGGACGTGACATGCACCGACAATTCACCGGTTTTGGTTTTGAACAGATAGCCTTCAGCGCCCACGATGTCACCCAAATCCCAGTGTTTGAAGTCTTCATAAACCTCAACGCCTACTTCCTCACCTTTGACATACACCTGCATGCGCTCGGTGCTGTCTTGCAAGGTGGCAAAACTGGCCTTGCCCATGACGCGTTTCAAAACCATGCGACCGGCAATACGCACCGTGTGTTTTTCTTCTGCCAGCACCTCGGCGGTTTTGGCACCGTGCGCGGTGTGCAGGGATTGCGCGTGGTGCGCGGGTTTGAAGTCGTTGGGGAAAGCCACCGGGCCGCCAAGGGCTTGGCGAGCGCGCATGGCGCTCAATTTTTCGCGGCGTTCTGCGATAAGTTGGTTTTCGTCTTGGGGTTCGGGGGAGCTTGTGTTTTCGGACATCCAAGGATTCTAAGAGTTCGCAGACAATAGAAGCTGTCTCCTAGCAGAACGAACTGAAACACCATGAGCGACACGCCTACCCGTCCCGAACTCCCTGACCGTTTGTCTATCGATGCACGCAGTCCGCACTACCTAGAAGCGGTGTTCCACCACGACATCGGCATTCGTTTTAACGACAAAGAGCGCCACGATGTGGAGGAGTACTGCATCAGCGAGGGCTGGGTGAAAGTGCCTGCGGGTAAAACCTTGGACCGCAAAGGCAAGCCCTTGCTGATTACCTTAAAGGGCAGGGTTGAGGTGTACTACCGCTGAAGTCAGGCGACTGAATCCGCGGGTTGCTTGGTCAGCATGGCCAAAGCATTGGCAATGGTTTTGCGCAGGTCGCGGCGGTCGCAAATCAGGTCGAGTGCACCCTTTTCCAGCAAAAATTCCGAACGCTGAAACCCTTCAGGCAGGGTCACGCGCACCGTGCTTTCAATCACCCTTGGCCCGGCAAAGCCAATCAGCGCTTTGGGTTCGGCAATCACCAAGTCGCCCATGAAAGCAAAGCCCGCCGACACGCCGCCCATGGTGGGGTCGGTCAGTACGCTGATATAGGGCAGGCCTTTTTGCGCCAAACGGGTGAGGGAGGCATTGGTTTTGGCCATTTGCATCAGCGACAGCAAGCCCTCTTGCATGCGCGCGCCACCGGTGGCGGTGAAGCAAATGAAAGGCACTTTTTGTTCGATGGCGGTATGCACGCCGCGCACAAAGCGCTCGCCAACCACCGAGCCCATAGAGCCACCCATGAAGTCGAACTCGAAACAAGCCGCCACCACATTGATGCTGTGCACCGCACCGCCCATGACCACCAGCGCATCGGTCTCGCCGGTATTCTCTAAAGCTTCTTTCAAGCGTTCGGGGTATTTGCGGCTGTCCTTGAATTTCAAGGGGTCCATGGGCAACACCTCTTGGCCAATTTCATAGCGGCCTTCGGGGTCGAGGAAGGCGTCTAGACGCTTTCGGGCGGTAATACGGTGATGGTGGCTGCACTTGGGACAGACATTTTGGTTTTCTTCCAAATCGTTTTTGTAGAGCACCGTCTCGCAGCTGGGGCACTTAACCCACAAGCCTTCTGGCACGGTTCGCCGATCCGAAGGATCGGTTTGCTGGATTTTGGAGGGCAGCAGTTTTTCAAGCCAGCTCATCGGTATTCCTTAATCAAAGTGCAAAGGCATTATGCGTCCAGCGCTTGGCGAATCTCGGCCATGAAGCTGCGCGCTTGTTCGGGTGCATGGCCCGGTGCGGCGGCCTCGACCAGCTGAATCAGCTTGCTGCCAATCACCACCGCGTCGGCCACTTGACCAATGGTGCGCGCTGTGGCCGCGTCGCGTATGCCAAAGCCTACGCCCACGGGAATATGCACATGCTGGCGAATGCGCGGCAGCATGGCTTCTACCTCGTCGGTATTGAGAGCTCCAGAGCCCGACACGCCTTTGAGTGAAACGTAATACACATAACCGCTGGCCACTTCGGCGACTTGGCGCATGCGTTGGTCGGTGCTGGTGGGGGCGAGCAAAAAAATCAAGTCCATGTGATGCGCGCGCAAGCTGGCGGCAAAGTCCACGCACTCCTCAGGGGGGTAGTCAACGATAAGCACGCCGTCCACGCCAGCGGCAGCGGCGTCTTGCACAAAACTGTTGACGCCGTGCTGAAGGTTGTAGCTCTCTACTGGATTGGCATAGCCCATCAACACAATCGGGGTGGTTTTGTCGGTGGCGCGAAATTCGCGCACCATGGCCAGCACCTCACCCATGCCCACGCCATGTCGCAACGCGGCTTCGCCGGCTTTTTGAATCACCGGGCCGTCGGCCATGGGGTCGCTGAAAGGCACGCCCAGTTCGATGATGTCAGCCCCGCCTTGCACCAGTGCGTGCATCAGGCCCAAGGTGTGCGAAGGCTCGGGAAAGCCGGCCATAAGGTAAGGAATCAAGGCTTTACGCCCAGCACCTTTAAGGGCCGCCATCACAGGGCTGATGCGGCTCATGCTTTGCTCCCATTCAATGCCGCCAGCGAGATGGCTTGCTCGCCTTTGACGGTTTGACCTTGGCAACTGGGCCGGCAAAAGAAGTCGGCGTTGGACAAATCGGCCACCGTGCCAATGTCTTTGTCACCTCGCCCCGACAGGTTCACCAAGATGGATTGCTGCGGCGTCATGGTTTTGGCCAGCTTCATGGCATGGGCCACCGCGTGGCTCGATTCGAGTGCGGGAATGATGCCCTCGGTACGACACAAGTAATGAAACGCGTCCAGCGCTTCTTGGTCGGTGACGCCTACATATTCGGCGCGCCCAATGTCTTTCAAAAAAGCGTGCTCGGGGCCAACGCCTGGGTAGTCAAGACCGGCGCTTACCGAATGGGTTTCGGTGATTTGTCCATTGGCGTCTTGCAGCACATAGGTGCGGTTGCCATGTAAAACACCAGGCACACCGCGTTGGAGTGAGGCCGAGTGCCGGCCCGAGTCCATGCCTTCACCAGCAGCTTCAATGCCAATCAGTCGGGTTTTTTCAAACGGTATATAGGGGTAAAAAATACCCATGGCGTTGGAGCCGCCACCCACACAGGCCAGCACCGCGTCGGGTTGCAAGCCGTGGTGCATATGGGGCATTTGGCTGATGCATTCTTCGCCAATCACGCTTTGAAAATCACGCACCATCATCGGGTAGGGGTGGGGGCCCGCCACCGTGCCGATGATGTAAAAAGTGTCGTCCACATTGGCCACCCAGTCACGCATGGCTTCATTCAGCGCGTCTTTGAGGGTTTTGCTGCCCGACTCCACCGGCACCACCGTGGCGCCCAAGAGCTTCATGCGGTAGACATTCGGGCTTTGGCGTTTCACATCTTCGCTGCCCATATAGACCACGCACTCCAAGCCGTAACGCGCACAAATGGTGGCGGTGGCGACACCGTGCTGTCCTGCGCCGGTCTCGGCAATGACGCGGGGTTTGCCCATGCGTTTGGCCAGCATGGCTTGGCCGATGGTGTTGTTGATCTTGTGCGCGCCGGTGTGGTTCAGATCTTCACGTTTCAAGTAAATCTGCGCGCCACCCATCTCGCGGCTGATGCGAGCGGCATGGTAGATGGGGGAAGGGCGTCCCACAAAATGCGCCAACTCGGATTTGAATTCGGCGATGAAAGCCGGGTCGTGTTGGTACTGGGCGTAGGCGTCTTTCAGCTCTTCGATGGCATGGGTCAGGGTTTCGCTGATAAAGCTGCCGCCGTAAATGCCAAAGTGGCCGCGGGCGTCGGGTTGTTGGTAGTGAGACATCACAAATATCCTCAGACTGACAAAAATTTAGACAAGCGGTGTGGCTCTGACCGCTTGCACGAAGGCGTGGATTTTGTCGGCATCTTTGATGCCCTTGGCGCTTTCTACGCCCGAGCTGACATCAACCGCTAACGACCATCCGCGCGAATACACAGCGCGAATGCCGTCGGCCACGTTTGCAGGTGTGAGTCCACCAGACAAAACGAGGTGAGCATTGACGTTTATTGGAAGCTGTGACCAAGGAAATGTGCTGCCACTGCCGCCGTAGCTGTCGACCAAGGTGTCGAGCAACAGGGCATGGGCATGAGAATATTGGGAAGCATATTTTAGAAGGTCAAAAGGCAATCTGTCCTGAGGGGTTTCCTTGGGGATGCGCGCCACGCGAATCCAGCGTCTGCCCAAGCGGGTGGCGAGATCATGGCAAAAAGCAGGGGTTTCATCGCCGTGAAACTGCAGCCAAGCCCCCGGCACCCCTGCGGCGGCATGTTCAACTTCAGCAGCTGAGGCATTCACAAACAGCAAGACGGGGGTGACAAAGGCCGGCAACAAGCCAGCCAATGTGGCGGCACGCTCAGGGCTGACATAGCGTGGACTGTCTGGGTAAAGCACAAAACCGACGGCGCTCGCGCCCGCCGCTGCCGCGGCAAGCACGTCTTGCTCGCGGGTCAGACCACAGATTTTGATGGGAATGGCGTTCATGGGGTGAGTCCTGGCAGGCTATCGTAAGCCGCGGTGCGGGCTGGCAAACCCCAGCTGTGGTCATACACCGGACCCAAAAAATACAGCCCATCCGGTGAAAAAGTGGGTGCAGCCGCGTCACGGCTTCGGGCTTGCAAAACCGTTTGCATCCACTCGGGCGCTTGCAAACCTTGACCAATCGCCACAAAGCAGCCCATCAGGTTGCGAATCATGTGATGCAAAAAGGCAGATGCTTGGAAATCAAAACGCCAGTAGGCGCTGTCTGGGCTTTGGCTGATGCGCTGAATATCGATACGCAGCATATGTTTCACCGGGCTCAGCGCTTGACAACTGGAGGCCCTGAAGGAAGTGAAATCGTGTTCGCCGAGTAAACACTTGGCAGCCAGTTGCATAGTCTCCATGTGCATAGGCCGGTAGACCCAACCCACACGCTGTGCTTCCAGGCTGGGGCGAACAGGGGATTGCAACACGATATAGGCATAGCGTCTCGAGCTTGCACTGGCACGGCAGTGAAAGTTGGGCGGGACTTCTTGCGCCCATTGCACAGCGATGTCTGAGGGTAAAAAATTGTTGGTGCCGCGCACCCAGCTTTGCATATCGCGGTGTAAGAGGGTGTCGAAATGCACCACCTGCATCAGCCCGTGTACACCCGAGTCGGTCCGGCCTGCACACAAGGTGCGCACTGGCACAGTGGCAAATGCCGACAAAGCGGCTTCGAGGTGGTCTTGCACGGTTTGGCCACTGGACTGGCTTTGCCAGCCTTCATAGTGTTGGCCCGCATAACTCAAACCCAGCGCCAAGCGCATTGGCGTCACGTGCGTTCTTGTAACCAGCGCAGCGCCCGTTCGCGGGTTTCACCATGGGTTTGGTCAGCCACTTCTTGGGCCAAGGCGCGACCCGTTTGACGCTGTCCCAGTTTCCACAGTTCATCAGCCAAATCGAGGCGAACTTGGAAGGGGTCTTCGCTCAAGGGAGCCGTGTTGGCCATCGATGTGGCCGGCGCATTGGGACGGTAAGGCGCATTGAAGGCAGGCGCTGGCGCGGCGGGCTGGCTCGATGGCCCAGGGCTGGCGGGTGCGGTACGAGGGGGTAAGTCCAAATCAAAATCAATCTTCATTTCTTGGGGCTTGTCTGAAGAGGGGCCTGGGCCTGATTTGAAATCCAAGTCGGGGTCCTCGCCTTGAGTCTCGCTGGGTCGGCCGCGTTTATCGCGCAACAAAGACAGGCTTACCAACAGAGCGGCGATAACCGCAATGCCGCCAATCACTTCGTACATGTATCGCTTGAGCCAAGCCAGAAATTCTTGTGCGGCAGCAGGGATATTCGAGAAATTAGCTGAAAAACCACCTTGCATCTTGCCTGCGGCCTGCGAGATGGTGTCGAGTTCACTGACGTTTTTAGATACCTCTTGGTTGCGCTGGGCCGCCTGTTCGGATTCCAGCCGCTGCTTGACTTGATCGGCATCTTCTGTGCCGGGCTTGCTCAGCGTCAACTGGTCTGGCGATTTATCTGCCTTGTTTTGAACCTGAGCTTTCAAGCCGCCTTTGGATTCACGCTCATTGGCGTCTGCGAGTTTGGTTTTGCCAGCTTGTGCTGCCAATTGAGAGCGGTAAGCGTCAAAGTCTAGGGCTTGTAAACGAATGTCGGCGCGAGCTTGCTTGCGGTCAATAGAGGCAGCGTCTTCTTCGGTGGGCAAAGTGATGAGTGCACCCGCTTTGAGTCGATTCACATTGTTGTCGACAAAAGCCTTGGGGTTGTTGCGCAACAAAGCCATCAACAATTGGTCTAAGGAAACATCACCCCCTGGGGTGTAATAAATCACCAAGTCACTGGCGGTATCGCCTTTGACTACCTGGACGGTTTCGGGGTCTTTGCTGACGATGCCGCTATCAGGCTTGACCTTGGCTACGGGCTTCTCGACAGCTGGCTTTTCTGGCTTGGGCTTGGGTTTGGCTTCGGCTTTGGCCACCGGCTCTTTGGGGGGTGTTGGCAAAGGTGCAGGACGTGGCGGTGGCGCAACAGCAGCCGGTTTTTCAGCTGGCAAGGGCGCGAGATTGGGCGAGGGAGAATTGTTGGCCGCGACCGCTGGTTCGGGCGCTAGACCCGTGCCTAAAGGAAAACCCAAGTTGCGAAAGGCGCGGCCGGTGGCCCATCGGAATTCAATCAATAGATCAACAAATCCATCTGTGATGGGTTGTGCGCCTTGAAATTGCATCAAATACAAATCATCGCCCTTACGCACCAAGGTGACCACCACGCTGTCGAGGCCAGCCACACGGGTGATTTGAGCCGCTTGGTAAACCGTGGAACTGGCCAAGGCAGCTTGAAATTCTTGAGCTTCCTGCGCTGACAGCTCACTGATCTGAACCTCAAGCTTTAAGGGTTCTCCAAGCTTAGATTGAATTTGTGGACGCCCAAGCTGCAATGCCAGCGCGTGACTGGTGATTGAAAAAAATAGAAAACTGAATAACCAACGACGTAACTGAGGAATTTGGGGCAGCTGGAACATTGAGCAGTTTCTCTTGCGGCTTAAGAAGGCTACATCATAAAGGAAATGAGCGCTTTTTATTGAATTTCAGGCTTTAAGCAAAATTCTCAACATACGCCGCAAAGGCTCAGCTGCACCCCACAGCAACTGGTCGCCGATGGTGAATGCACCCACATACTCGGGGCCGAACGCCATTTTGCGAATTCGCCCCACCGGAATAGACATGGTGCCGGTCACGGCCACGGGTGTCAGGTGTTGCAAACTGGCTTCGCGGTTGTTGGGCACCACTTTCACCCATTCGTTGTCAGCCGCGATCATGGCCTCGATGTCAGCCACTGGTACGTTCTTTTTAAGTTTGAAAGTGAGGGCTTGGCTGTGGCAGCGCATGGCACCTACGCGCACACAAAAACCATCGACCGGCACGGCGGGCGTGGCAAAACCTTGGCCCTGACCCAAAATCTTGTTGGTCTCCGCCATGCCCTTCCACTCTTCGCGACTGGTACCCCAGAACTCGTCGCCTTCTTTTTTGCCGACCCCTAAATCTTTGTCTATCCAAGGAATCAGCGAGCCAGCCAGCGGCACGCCAAAGTTATCGGTTTCTGCGGCAGAAAGTGAGCGTTGTTTGCCAACGATTTTTTGGTCGATTTCCAAAATCGCACTCTTAGGGTCGTTTAAGAGGTCTTTCACCTCAGCGTGCAGTGTGCCAAATTGGGTCAGCAGTTCGCGCATGTGCGCCGCCCCGCCGCCCGACGCAGCTTGGTAGGTTTGGGTGCTCATCCATTCCACCAAACCGGCTTTGTACAAAGCCCCTACGCCCATCAACATGCAACTGACCGTGCAGTTGCCGCCCACCCAATTATTGCCACCCTTGGCCAGCGCGTTTTCGATCACCGGCAGATTCACCGGGTCGAGAATGATGACGGCGTCGTCTTGCATGCGAAGTGTGGAGGCCGCGTCAATCCAGTGACCCTTCCAGCCCGCACTGCGCAGTTTGGGAAATACCTCGGCGGTGTAATCGCCGCCTTGGCAGGTGAGGATGATGTCGCAGGCCTTCAGAGCGTCGATATCGAGACCATCGAGCAGCTTGGTTTCGTTTTTTGCCATGGCAGGCGCTGCACCCCCCGCGTTCGACGTGGAGAAAAAAACTGGCTCGATCAAGTCAAAGTCTTTTTCGGCTTGCATGCGGTCCATCAGGACCGAGCCGACCATGCCACGCCAGCCGACCAAGCCAACGCGGTTTCCGATTTTTTTCATGTAGTTGCCCTGTTAATCAATGTGTTTTGATCCCCGGCTCGTCTGGCCGGGAAGGGCACGACGAACCAGAGCTGTTCAGCCCTTGGTGGTTGTCGTTGTGATGGAGATGGCACGCAGAGCACCATCCGCCGAGGCGTTGGTGGTGTTCAGAAGACAGTGCTGCGTGACAGTCATAAGTAAATATTCTAGCGGCTAAAAAAGCGCTTCAGATGAGCCAATTTTCAAGACTCAATTGGGGAACCCGGGCAAAAGCGAGGTCGGCCGAGACCAAGGTGGCCTGCAATGACATGGCGTGCGCGGCGATCAGCAGGTCATTGGGGCCAATGCTTTGGCCCTGCTGCTCTAGGCTATAGCGCAGTAGCGCATAACAGGCAGACACCTCAGAGCCCAGCGGCAATATTTCAAGGCAGGACATGGTGGCCTCCAAACGCTGACGCCATTGGGGGTTACTGCGTTTTTGCAAACCAAACAACAATTCGCTTTCGACAACAACGCTGGTGACCAAGCGCACATCTGCTTCTATGCTGGCCATGGTCGAGATGCGTTGGGCTGCCAAGCCTTGGGGCTCTCGCATCATGTGGGAAATGATATTGGTGTCTAGCAAATAGATGCTGGCAGCACTCATGTTGGGGCGTCAAAACGGATGTCGTCCAAAGGCCCTAAACCTTGGTCTACATCGGGGAAGTCTTCGGCCAATGTGTCCCATATGGCCATGTCTTGCAGGGCCATGGACAAGGCCTGCGCTGTACCTCGGGCGGGTTTGATGGCCTGCAACACCAGTTTGTCACCGTCACGGTATAGCAACGCTTCCTTGCCAGGCAATTCGAATTCTTTGGGGATGCGAATGGCCTGGTTGGCACCGTTGCGAAACAGGCTCACTTGCCGTGTGTTGGACACCAGATATTCGGCGCTGATTTCATGGGCTTTATTCACGGCGTTCACCTTTCGGTTGAAGATGTTTTTATACTAGCATATGTATTGACATATGTCATTTGGAATTTTAAATTTGATTCTATATAGGCATATTATTCTGCGTTTATAGTCATTAAAAATACAAAAATTAATTCGAGAAGATTGCTTCCTTGGTTGTTTTGCGTTGGCTATTCATCCCTCTGCTGCATGGCTTATTCAAAGCAAGGTATTGCCACAACTCCTTAATGGGTTAAAGCCTTGACAACCGCATCACCCATTTGCGCGGTGCC
>Ga0209768_10000320_pt1 | contig 32991 bp, 24 predicted proteins | sample LauGreSBDMM110SD_3_FD_187564 | JGI IMG/M metagenome (GOLD analysis project Ga0209768, IMG submission 187564) | Freshwater lake microbial communities from Lake Michigan, USA - Sp13.BD.MM110.SD (SPAdes) (version 2) | ecosystem: Environmental > Aquatic > Freshwater > Lake | place: Lake Michigan... | reverse complement strand
AACCACCAACAGGTTTGATGTCCAGTTTGGCCATGCGCTCTTGTACATCAGGCAAAGCCATGATGCGAGCCACCTCCTCTTGCAAGCGCTTCACCACAGGCGCAGGTGTGCCAGCAGGCGCCAACAAACCACTCCAAAAATTGACCGACAAATCGATGCCTTGTTCTTTCAAGGTGGGTACTTGTGGGTAGGCAGCAAGGCGCTGCTCTGAGGTCACTCCCAAGGCTCGCAATTTACCGGCCTTTAACAAGGCGGCAATGGGCCCAGAGTCAATCAAAGTCATTTGCACCTCTTGTGTCAAAACAGCATTGATAGAAGGTGCACTGCCTTGGTAGGGCACGTTCAAGGCTTTCAAACCTGTCTTTGCTTTGACCAACTCCATGACCAATTGAAACGAGGCAGATGGGTACGAATAATTGAACTTCGTTGGATTGGCCTTGCTCAGGTTGACCAATTCTGCAAGTGTTTTAGCGGGCGATGCTTCATTGACCGCCAGAATCATGGGGAATGAGCCCGCCAAGGATATGGGCGTCAAATCTGTCACGGGGTTGTAGGCCAATTTGGCTACCAAGGCGGGGTTGAACACAATGGGGCCACTGGCAGCCATCAGCAAGGTGTAGCCATCGGGGGGCGACTTCACAACCAACTCGGTGCCCACCGCGGCGCCAGCGCCAGGTTTGTTTTCAACCAGAACGGACTGGCCCAACGCGGGTGCCAATTTCTCAGCCACTACACGCGCCAAAATATCATTCGCACCACCTGGCGCATAGGGCACCACAATGCGGATTGCTTTGTTGGGCCAAACGGTTTGTGCTTGCGCTGGTCCGCAAAGACCCGCCAACACAAGGAGCGCCAACCCCACCATGGTCTGGCGTTTGTGATTTATAAATTTTGAGTTTTTCATTTCAATCTCCTGTCTATATTGAGTCAAATAATGAGTATAAATTTGCCGAGTCTGCGCTTTTGGGCGTTTTCAATCAGAGCGGCGTGATTCGAACATGCAGCAAAGCACTTTGCCCTGCATCCAAAGCCGCCAAACACCGTGCAATGGAAGCTTCTACTTGCGCAGGATCTACCAATCTTTCACCATGTGCACCAGCTGCTTGCGCAATGGCTGCAAAGTCTGTTGAGTAGCCCAAATCAGAAGCAAACTGATTGGTGTCCTTGGCTTGACCTTGTGGATACATGCGCAAGGTAGACTCTTTCACAGCAGACCAACCACCGTTGTCCAAAAGCACCGTCAAAATGGGCAAGCCATACTGACTGGCAACGGCATAGACTGAACTTGGATTGCTGAAGTAAAAAGAGCCGTCGCCGACAAAATGAATCACCCTGTTGTCGGCTTTTGCCAGCTTAATGCCTAGCGCTGTACCGGCTGAAAAACCCAGACCACCCCCCGACAAGCCCATCAAGCTGCCCGGCACCTCGCGCGGTATTTGCTCAAACACCGCCATTGTGTTTCGAATGGCTTCATTCAGCACCACGTCTTGTAAGTGAATTTGCTGCCCTATGGCGACGCAAAGGTAATGCGGATTGATCGCATTGACGGCACCCGGGACTTGGGCCTGGGATGCCGCTCTGTGTCGGTTTTGCGCATGGGCCGTTTGCAAAACCAAACCTCTTGCCGCCGCTTTTGTTTTGAACTCAGGCGTGGCACTGGCTTCAATGATCTCAATCAATTGGGCAATCAAACGAACACTGTCGCCCTCGATGCGCGCATTCAATGGAAATCCCCATATGGGAATATCACGCTTGATGGCATCGACATCCAACTGAGCCCAATACGCCCGTGGATTAACCCGCGTCGTTTTAGGAATCCAGGGAACGTCAACATCAACCATCAATCCAAAGTCGGCTTGCTCGGTAAATGCCGCTGGGTTATAGCCGCCAAAATAAGGCGAGTCACGCCGAATGCTCATGTAAATGGTATTGAATTCACAAACCCGCATGCCACACAAAATGGCCAATTTTTCGATGAGTGCAGGCGCTTCATGGTTTCTGCCTGCATAGGCGGTAACCAACATGGGGTTCTCTGAACGCATGAGCTGTTCAGCAATGGCGCGAATAGCCTTTGTGTCTGCACCCTGAGCTTTGACAGGTAAGTGATTTTGGTGGCCATAGGCCCCTAGACTGGCAGCATCTACCGGTGCTGCCAAGACTTCTCTGGGCAAGGTGAGGTAGACAGGTCCGGTGGGGTCACTTTGCATGACCGCACCTGCCCTAGAGACCACTTCATGTGCCATGGAGGGCCATGCCAAGTTGTACTCCCATTTGACATACGGCCTTACCACACTGGCTTGATCGAATGGCTCTTGAATGAAATGAACATAGGTGTCACGGCCACCCGTTGCGTCATCGAAGGTGCTCATGGGGGCGCGACCCGCAATGAGCAAAACAGGAATTCGCGTACGGCAAAGATTGTGCAAGCCCATGGCAGCGTTGGCTGTTCCCGCATCAACGTGAACTAAAACGGCTTGTCCACGACCCGTAGCAACGGCATAGCCGCCCGCCATGTGGACCGCCGTATTTTCATGCGGACACAGAATCAACTTTGGAAATGCTCGGCCTTGCTCGCGCCAGTGCGCCATCTCTTCAATCAGCGGCGCATGGTCGGTGCCCAAATTACAAAACAAATATTCAATGCCTAAATCAACCAAGCCTTGCAGCAAGTCGTTGGCGGCGGTGCGGATGTATTCTTGAGACATAACTTATTGATTGAACAGTCCAGCCGCCTTCACAACAGGCAACATCAAGCTTTGTAAGCTAACACGCCTTCCTATTTGATGGAATGATGGAAACCCCAAGCACGTGAGCTTCTGTCACAGAAAGTGGACTTCTATGTCGCCCGGCTGACAGAGAGGCCTCGCCTCAATTCCATCCGCTGTTTAAGCAGCATCGACCACCAAGCTGACATCAACCAAACGCACACGTTGGTCAATGTAGTAGCCACCATACTCGGTGTACTTTAAAACAGCGCAGCCGCATTTCTGACAGGCATAGACATCGGCGCGGTTATAGGGAAAATAGTTCAAGGCAATAGGCGCCTCTGGCGAGTCATATCGCGTACCTTTTGGATGATATTCTTCAAAGCTCAGCTCAGCTTCCCCTTCCGCCAAGTCGCGGCGCAATGTGCCCTCAAGTTTCAGTTGCTTGGAAGGCCAGCGGTCATCGCTGACACTTTCCCAGCCTTTGCAAATTTTGAGTGCGCAAGCACATTGATCCAAAGGCTGCTTGGCACACGATTGGAGTTGCTTCGAATTGAGCGGCAGCTTGGGTGCGACAGACATTTTTAAATCTTACTTGATGAGATGACCGTCAATAAATTGCATCACAGCCGTCAGACCTTTTTCGGGCTGTTCTTCCTGCAACAGATGCCCTAACTTAGGAAGTAGCACCGTGGTGGAATTTGGCAACACATTGGCGTAGCTTTGCGCATTGGTGCTCGGAATCATTTGATCCTGCTCACCCCAAATTAGCAAGGTGGGGGCCTTGATCGCTTTCAAACGAGGCACAGGGTCTGTGTAAATGGTTTGATTGGATCTCTCCAAAATAGCACCTCGCACACCCGGCGCTCTGAGCATGTCGAAATAGCGGTTGACCAGTGCATCGTTCAATGCGTCAGCTTCGGCAAAGGCAGGTTCAACTGATTTTCGGACCAAGTACTTGGGTAAAAAATATTTGATGAGTCCCGTGACGGCAGGGACTTCGTAGGGTTTGGTTCCGATGTCTTTGGCGTCAGGAAAGCCATCTGGCGCCATGAGCACCAAGGCTTGCACACGTTCAGGCTGAGAAGCCGCCAAAGACCAAGCCATTTTTCCACCCATTGAATGGCCAATGACGGAAAACTTTTCGAGGCCCAGCTTGTCGGCAAAGTGCGTCAGGATGGCAAGGTCTTTTTCTTCTGAATAATCATGTCCAGGGCTAGCACCAGTGAGGCCAAATCCGGGTAAATCCAGTCTGATCACTCGGTATTTTTGATCTAACTTCAAAGACCAATCATCCCATGCCTGCAAACTTGAACCAAAGCCGTGCAGTAACAACAATGCAGGTGCGCCTTTGGGCCCAGTATCTTTGTAATGCACCTTCAAGCCATCGACATCTATCGTCTGCGGGGAAGAGGCCACGTAGCGCTTTTCCAGTTCAGCGCGCTCAAGGTCGGGGGTCCAAAGGCCATACAAAACAATTGCTAGGATGGCAGCACCAAAGCCAATTGTATTTAGCATGTGACAGCTTTCACAACAGATCGCCAACTCGTATTCATTTTCATAAACTTCATTCTAAAGTTGTGACATGGTGCCACGAAGGGTCATAATTTAACGAAAATGACAAGCCCTTAAGTTAAATTGACACTTTACTAGATCTATCTAGATTCAAAAAAGTGCCCCTTCTAGCCTTGTATTTTTTTCAACCTCTCACTTTGAATTATCAATGAACTCTATTCAACGCCCCTGCGTGATTGTGACCGGCGCTTCTTCAGGTGTAGGACTCTATGCAACCGACTCCCTCATTCGACGGGGTTGGCATGTGATCATGGCCTGCCGGGATATTGCAAAGACACAGCGCGTCGCCTCTGACATGAATTTGAATCCCACGCACTTCACCATCATGAAGTTAGATCTGGGTTCTTTGCAAAGTGTTCGAGACTTTGTGGCTGCTTATTTTGCCAAAGGCTGGCCATTGCATGCACTTCTGAACAACGCAGCCTCTTATCAGCCTCGTTTAAAAAGCCCTGCCCGATCTCCTGAAGGTTTTGAGCTGAGCGTTGCAACCAATCACCTAGGCCATTTTTTTCTCAGTCGATTGATGTTGAAATTGTTGCTACAAACACAAGCGCAGGAACAAACGAGCCGCCCGGATTTTCGTGCGCGCTTAATTACCTTGGGTACCGTCACGGCCAATTCTGAAGAGTTTGGCGGCAAGGTGCCCATTCCTGCGCCTGCCGATTTAGGCCAATTGGAAGGTCTGGTACAAGGCTTTCTAGAACCCATCTCCATGATCAATGGCAAAGAATTCAAAGCGGGAAAGGCCTACAAAGACAGCAAGCTTTGCAACATGATCATCAGCCGCGAATTACACCGTCGGTATCACGAAAGCACCGGCATCATTTTTGGCACGGTGTATCCAGGTTGTGTGGCGGACACCGCTTTGTTTCGAGACACGCCAAAAGCCTTTCAAACCATATTTCCTTGGTTTCAAAAAAATATCACCAAAGGCTATGTCACGCAATCCTTGGCTGGCGAACGCGTGGCCCAGGTGGTCATCGATTCAGAGTTTGCGACTTCTGGCGTGCACTGGAGTTGGGGCAATCGTCAGAAGCCGGGCAGGCCTGCTTTTGCGCAGCCCTTATCGGCCAAGGCCACACGCGAAAGCCTTGGCATTCAATTGTGGGACCTGAGCGACAAGCTGGTCGGATATTCCGAAAACAGCTAAAGCGGCAACTCAATTCATGAGCCAAATCAAGCATTTGTTGTGATATTGTTGGCCATCTTTAAATAGGTCACACTAGATTCTCTGAGGCATATATGACGTCACCTACCCCCACCAGCACATTGAGCAACACCGTCACGCAAGACGCCATGGGCAGTTTTTTAAAAGCTAATGACCCTCGGCTTGCCCATGTGATGGGTCTGCTGGTCAAGCATTTGCACGCTTTTGTCGATGAATCTCAATTAAGCAAGGCAGAGTGGTTAAAGGGCTTGGAATTTCTCACGGCGGCCGCCAAAATAACCGATGACGAACGCAATGAGTTCAGTCTGTTCTCAGACATCATGGGTATTTCCTCCATGGTCGACGTGGTGTCCCAGCCTCCAGGCGGCACACCCAGCAGCGTGCTTGGCCCGTTTCACAATCATGATTCGCAAATTCAGCCCAACGGCTCTGACCTCACCCATGGCCAAGCTGGTGAGCGGGTTTGGTTGCATGGCCGGGTTTTGGACATTCATCAAAAAGCCATTCCCAATGCACAAATTGATTTTTGGCAAAATGCAGACAACGGTTTGTACCCTGCTCAAGATGCTGCGCAAGACCCTCAAAATTTGCGATGCAAAATCGAATGCGATCAACACGGCGCCTTCAGTTTATTGACCATTCGCCCTCATCCTTACACTGTGCCAACCGATGGCCCTGTGGGCGCCTTGCTAGCCGCCAGCAACCGAGGCATTTGGCGGCCAGCACACTTTCATATCATTGTGAGCGCACCTGGTTATGTAGGCTTGGTCACCGAGCTGTTTCCTGCCGGGTCAGATTACCTTGATAACGACACCGTGTTTGGTGTGCGTCCTGGTTTGATTGTGGATGTCAAGAATTGCCAAGACACAGAAGTCGCGCATCGATATGGTTTAACAACCCCCTTCAAAGAAGTTGTATTTGATTTTTCATTGGTTAAGCAAACATTGCCAGCTTGAACTGGCTCGAATCTAAAGGAGACAAAACCATGGTTCATTATTTCAAAGCCCTTGTGGGCTTCGCTGTCATAGGCAGCTTGCATCTTTCAGCTTGGGCTCAAAGCGATTGGCCCAAAGCCAAATCCGTGACCCTAGTGGTTGCCTTCGCACCTGGCGCCTCGTCCGACATTGTGGCAAGGTCACTGACTCAGAAACTGAATGAACTGACCGGTGGTAATTTCATTGTAGAAAACAAAGGCGGTGCAGGAGGCAACATTGCGACCAGCCAAGTTAAACGCGCAGCACCCGATGGTTACACCATCTTGGTTCACAGTGTGGCCTTTGCGGTCAACCCGTCGCTTTATGCAGATGCAGGTTACGACGCCCTTAAAGACTTTGTACCCGTTGCGCTGGGCCCTAAAACGCCCAATATCTTTACCGTCAACCCCAGTGTGGCTGCTAAAACATTGCCAGAGTTGGTTGAAGCCGCCAAGAAAGCACCTTTTAACTATGCCTCCTCTGGCATTGGCACCACCACGCATCTTTCCATGGAGCGACTCAAAACAGCCGCCAAAATTGACATCGTGCATGTGCCTTATCAACCCGCCGCCGCCATCAATGCCGTTGTAGCAGGACATACCCAAATTGCATCAACCTCCATGCCGCCTGCAGTGCCCATGATCAAAAGTGGCAAGCTCAAAGCCTTGGCCGTGACCAGTGCCACGCGCTCACCGCTGCTGCCCGATGTGCCATCTATCACTGAATTTGGTTACAAAGAATTTGACGACTACACCTGGTTTGGTTTCATGGCACCTGCAGGCACACCACCCGATGTGGTCAATAAACTCAATGTGGCCCTGAACCGAGCCATGGCATCTGCCGATGTTGTAGAGCGTTTTGCCCAACTGGGTATGGCCAGCAGCCCCAACACCACCACCGAGTTCAATAACTTCTTAAAAGCAGAAGTGCCTAAGTGGGCAGCTGTGGTTAAGAGTTCAGGCGCCAAAGTCGATTGAATTGAAGGCGCTATTTTTCACCAAAGTGAAGCGGTAAGCCCACATAGTTTTCAGCCATGGTGCGTGAACCGGCTTCACTGTGAATGAGATAGTTCAATTCAGCTTCTTGAAATCTCTGCCCCATTTCGCCTTGCTCAGGAAAACGGTGCATCAAGCTGGTGAACCACCAAGAGAAACGCTCTGCGCGCCAGATGCGCGCTAGGCATCGTGTGGAATAGTGGTCAATGCCTGCATGCGATTTTTCAACGCAGGCTTCAATGAGAGCGTCAGACAAATACTTCACATCGGTGGCTGCTAAATTCAGACCTTTAGCGCCCGTGGGCGGCACAATGTGCGCAGCGTCGCCTGCTAAAAACAAAGTACCAAAGCGCATGGGCTCGGTTACAAAACTGCGCAATGGCGCAATGCTTTTTTCAATGCTCGGGCCTGTGACCAAATGCTCTCGCGCTTCTGGGTCTAGGCGAAGCCGCAGCTCTTGCCAGAATGCGTCATCAGACCATTGCTCAACTTTATCGGTTAAGGGTACCTGCAAGTAATAACGACTGCGCGTTGTACTTCGCTGTGAACACAGGGCAAAGCCGCGCATGCTGTTGGCATAAATAAGTTCTTCATGCACTGGAGGCGTATCTGACAGCACGCCTAACCAACCAAAGGGGTACACTTTTTCAAACTCTTGAATAGACTTGCTGGGCACACTGGCGCGGCATACACCATGAAAGCCATCGCAGCCTGCAATGAAATCACAAGTGATAGTGTGCCGTTGCCCATCCTTTTCATACGATACGCTGGGCTGGACAGAATCGAAATCGTGAATCTCAACATCATTGGCTTCATAAATGGTGGTAAGCCCTGCAGTTTGTCGCGCGTCCATCAAATCTTTAGTCACTTCGGTCTGGCCATAAACCATCACCTTCTGGCCGCCTGTCAGGCTTGTCAAGTCGATGCGATGACGCTCGCCTTTGAACAGCAGGTCAAATCCTGTGTGAACCAAGCCCTCAAGTTTCAAGCGTTGATCTACGCCGGCTTTTGCCAAAATATCCAAGGTGACTTGCTCTAAAACACCCGCCCTGATTCGACTCAAAACATACTCAGGACTTTGACGCTCCAAAATGATGGCATCGACGCCAGCCTTGAAAAGAATCTGCCCCAGCAATAAACCCGATGGGCCTGCACCCACAATCACGACCTGTGTTCGCATCACTGATTCCAATATTTATTTGCCAGCAATGGCGATCAGTTCCACTTCAAATTGAAGTGTGGCATTGGGTGGAATGACCCCACCAGCACCTCGAGCACCGTAGGCAATATTCGGTGGGCAGGTCAATTTGGCCTTGCCACCGATTTTCATCAATTGAACACCTTCCGTCCAACAAGGAATCACACCATTCAAGGGAAATTCAATGGCTTTATTGCGCTTGTAAGAGCTGTCAAATTCCTTGCCATCGGGAAAGGTGCCGCGGTAATGCACCTTGACTTTGTCTGTGGCAGTAGGACTGGCACCCTGGCCATCTTGAAGAGACCTGAACACCAAACCTGAAACGGTGACTTTTGCGCCAGGCTCTTTGGCGGCCGTTTGGGCAAAGTCGTTTTGTGCCCAAGCAGGCGAAAGGCCATAAATGCACAATCCGAGTGCGATCCAAAGTTGTTTAAATATGTTCATGCTGCATTTTCTCCTGATTGATGATTTTGGCATGTTTCCAATCACGGGCCTTAAGTTCATCCGCGTAGGCAAATTTTAGACTTTCCAAAAGAAAGCCGCATTCAAAGTAAATTTTTGATTTTTTGGCCTAGTGCTTTTGCCAATCGTTATTTGGCTGACATTCATTTACTATTCCCTTTTCTACTCGCAAAGGCGTCTGACATGATTAAGTTGTATTTTCACCCTTCACCCAACCCCTTGAAAATCGCTTTGTATCTAGAAGAAGCTGGGGAGCCCTACGAGCTGATTCCTGTGGACACTCGCAAAGGCGAGCAGCACTCAGATTCGTTCAAGGCCATCAACCCCAATGCCAAGACGCCGGCCATGTTGGACGGAGATATTCGCGTTTTTGACAGCAATGCAATGTTGATTTATTTGGCCGAAAAAATCGGTAAGTTTGTCCCTGCCAACACGCCAAAAAATAAAGCTGAAATGTACTCATGGTTGATGTTTGTGGCCACAGGCATTGGCCCCTACTGTGGCCAAGCTGTTCACTTTAAACACTTCGCGCCAGAGCCCAAAGAATATGCCGTGAATCGCTATGACTTTGAAGCGTGGCGTCATTGGCTCCTCATCAATGACCATTTGACCCATCAGCCTTACATGATCGGCAATGAGTACAGCCTTGTAGACATGTCGGTTTGGGGTTGGGCACGTGTCGTTCCCCGTGTATTGGGAGCCAATGCCTGGGAAAAATTACCGCATGTCAAACGCTTGCTTGATGAAATCAATGCTCGCCCAGCGGCTCAACGCGCAGAAGCATTGCAAACAAAATTTAGCTTCAAAACCGAGGTGGACGAAGATGCACGCAAAATGCTTTTCCCATCCAACGAGCGCCTCAAAGCCGCTGGGGCATAAGGGGCGAAAGTTTCTACAATCATTCCCAGTATTCTGAGCTGACCCCATGCACATCTAGCGATTTCAAACTGCGTGATGAAGAGTGTCTACAAAAATGGGAGAATGCTATTTTTAATTTTTATGTTCTAAGGAATTATCTTGGCTAGAGTTGCAATTATTGGGCAGCAAGATTTTGGCAAGGCAGTCATTGAGGCCATGATCGCTGAAGGTCACACCGTGGTTGGTGTATTTTGTAAACAAGAAAAACCGAGTGACCGCCCTGATGCTTTGCGAGAGGCGGCGCAGAAACTAGGCATTGCTGTGTTTCAACTGCCAAGCTTAAAAGACGATATGGCAAAACAAGCTATGCAGTCTTTGAATGCTGACATTTGCGTGATGGCTTATGTGCTTCAATTTGTGCCTCAATGGTTGACCCACATACCCAAGCACGGAACGATTCAATACCATCCCTCTTTGCTGCCTAAGTACCGAGGGCCTTCTTCAATCAATTGGCCTATTGCGATGGGAGAGAAAGAAACCGGACTGACCATATTTAGGCCTACGGATGGCTTAGACGAGGGCCCAATTGTTTTACAAAAAACATTCCCTATTGGTGCAGATGCCACTTTAGGTGAGGTTTATTTTGATGGCCTGTTTCCTCTGGGCGTTAAAGCATTGATAGAAGCCACTGACCTGGTTTTGGCTGGAAAGCATTCTGAAATCACTCAAGATGAAAGCCTTGCTACATACCAAGGTTGGTTCAGGGAAGCAGAGTCCTGTGTCAATTGGTCAAGCCATATTGACCAGGCCTACAACCTCATTCGCGCATGCAACCCCGCCCCTGGTGCTTGGACGCTATTAGGCGAAGAAAAGGTCACTCTTTTCGATTGCAAAAAACATGTTTCTCAAAGGTTTGAGCAGGTTAAGGGAAAACCTGGAACGATCTTGCGCTTAAGTGAGCACTCTTTCGGCATCAATGCTCAAGGTGGACACATTGAAGTGCTACGGCTTCGTCCTGCAGGCGGGGCCAAAATGACAGCCGCAGAATTTATGACGGCTAAGCCAGCGCTTTTTCTCTGATTTTTTCTCAACACAGTTGAGTTGATCTAGTGCATGGGTGAGTTTGTTTTAGCGGAATGTCCCTGCCCGCCTCCAAAACTCAAAGTCTCAGAAACCTCACCCCCAGCAGTTAACTTGACTGCACAATATTTGAATTCAGGAATTTTGGCAAATGGATCTAGTGCAGGATTGGTTAGTTTGTTGATAGCCGCCTCGTAGAAACAAAATGGCACGAACAAACATCCGCGCGGCGAACTTTCGTCCGCTCTGGCATATAAACTGACAGCGCCTCGACGAGACTGAATGGTGACGATCGCCCCCGGTTGAACATTTAAATCAGCCAAATCCAATGGGTGCACCAAAGCAACAGGATCTGGCTCGATCGCATCAAGGACGGCTGCTCTGCGAGTCATGCTTCCGGTATGCCAATGCTCTAACTGGCGTCCAGTGATCAAGACCATCGGGTATTGGGCGTCTGGGCGCTCATTAGCGGGAATGATGTCTGCAGGTACAAAACGCCCACGACCAGATTCTCGAGGGAAGTTTTCGACAAATACCACGGACTGCCCTGGGTCTCCCTCTTTTAAGCAGGGATAAGTGACAGCATGTTCTCGCTCAAGGCGATCCCACGTGATACCAGCAATGCTGGGCATGGTGTGCCGCATCTCGTCGAAAACTTCTGAAACGTGTTGGTAGTTCCATTTCAAGCCCAACTGCTTTGCCATTTGCTCAATGATCCACAGATCTGGTTTGGCTTGACCTGGTGGCTCTATCGCCTTTCGACCCATTTGGACCAAGCGATCCGTGTTGGTGAACGTACCCGTTTTTTCTGCAAAGGCCGTCGCTGGCAAAATGACATCCGCCAGACATGCAGTCTCTGTCATGAAAATATCTTGCACAACCAGTAAGTCAAGTGCAGACAGAGACTCTCTAGCGTGGTTAGCATCGGGATCCGACATGGCGGGGTTTTCGCCCATGATGTACATCCCACGAACTACGCCTTTGTCAATGGCATGCATCACCTCTACAACGGTGAGGCCTGGCTCTTGGTCCAGTGAGCCCGGTTCAAGTTGCCAGGCAGATTCAAACTTTGCTTGCACTTTGGGATCGTTCACTCTTTGGTAGTCTGGATACATCATGGGTATGAGACCCGCATCTGATGCGCCTTGAACATTGTTTTGTCCGCGTAAGGGGTGTAGGCCAGTGCCAGGTCGACCAATCTGACCCGTCATCAAAGCTAAAGCGATCAGGCAACGCGCATTGTCAGTTCCGTGGATGTGTTGAGAAACACCCATGCCCCACAAAATCATGGAGGCGGGAGATTTTGCGTAAAGTCGCGCCACATAGCGAATATCCTCGCTGTCAATGCCACAAATAGGCGCCATTAGCTCGGGGCTGTAGGCCTCCACATTGCGCTTTAATTCTTCAAAGCCAATTGTTCTGCTGTCAATAAAAGATTGATCAATTAAATTCTCATGAACGATCACGTGCATCATGGCATTGAGAAGGGCCACATCTGTATCGGGCTTGAACTGCAAATGGCGGTGTGATATGCGAGCAAGGTCTGATTTCCTAGGATCACACAGGATGAGTTGGGTGCCTTGCTTAACGGCATTCTTGATCCAAGTCGCGGCAACAGGATGGTTCACTGTAGGATTGGCGCCAATCACAATCACGACGGAAGCCTTCATCACATCCATCACTGGATTTGACACGGCACCAGAACCGATGCCTTCTAATAGCGCGACGACGGATGAGGCATGGCACAACCGGGTGCAATGGTCGACGTTGTTGCTACCAAAACCGGTACGCACCAGCTTTTGAAACAAGTAGGCCTCTTCATTGCTGCCCTTGGCCGAGCCAAAACCAGCAAGAGATTTTTTGCCATATTTGTCACGAATTGACTTCAAACCTCCGCCAGCACGCAAGAGTGCTTCCTCCCAAGTCGCCTCACGGAAAAATTCCATGACGCGATTGGGCTCCATGACGAAATCACCTCGTTTAGGTGCGTCATCTCTGCGGATAAGTGGTTGGCTGAGGCGGTGCGGGTGGTGCGCGTAATCAAAACCATACCGCCCTTTCACGCAAAGTCGTCCATGGTTGGCTGGACCGTCACGGCCTTGTACAAAAAGAATCTTGTTGTCTTTGACGTGGTAAGTGAGTTGGCAGCCTACCCCGCAGTAGGGGCATAGTGAATCTACCAATCGATCTGCTTTGACCAATCCGACTTTTTGGGCAGGCATCAAAGCACCCGTGGGGCAAGCCTGCACACACTCACCGCAGCCCACACAAGTGGAGTCCCCCATGGGGTCATCCATGTCAAAAACCACTTGAGAGTCAGCCCCTCTGAAGGCAAAGCCAATCACGTCATTGACTTGCTCATCACGGCAAGCCCTCACGCAACGAGTGCACTGGATGCAGGCGTCCAAATTCACAGTGATTGCAGCGTGTGTTGCATCTTGCTTCACCTTGGGTCGCGGCTCATACCTTGGTTTTCCAAGCGACAGCGCTAAGGACCATTGGTCGAGTTCATTATGGAGGGTGTAAGCAGTTGCCGGCATGTCTGACTGCAGCAACTCAAGGACCATTTTTTGAGAGACCAGTGCTCGTGCACTGTCGGTCTGTACCTTCATGTTCTCACTGGGATATCGACAGCATGACGGGGCCAGTACACGTTCTCCTTCAATCTCAACAACGCAAGCTCGACAGTTGCCAACTGACGCCATGCCACTTTTGTAGCAAAGATGAGGAATCTCAATGCCTTCGTGTTTGGCAATTTCAATCAAAGTTTGTGAACTTTTTGCCTTGATTTTTCGACCATTCAGTTCGAAGTTAACGACATCGGTTTCCAAATCCAAGTCTAGGTCTGAAGCGACTTGGGTCATGCTTTATCTCCAGTTGTTGATAGGGGTGAGGTCAACTCATGGGGAAAGTACTTGATGACGCAGTCCATCGGATTGGGTGCCGCTTGGCCCAGTCCACAAATCGACGCATCACGCATCACCGTCGATAAATCTTGTAACAAAGGAAGATCCCAGTTAGCTTTCGCCATCAAGGTCTCTGCCTTGGCGGTGCCAACCCGACAAGGGGTGCATTGACCGCAAGACTCATGCTTAAAAAATCGAATCATATTTAAAGCAGCGTTGCGGGCAGTGTCGTGTTGAGATAAAACAATCACTGCGGCAGAACCTATAAAACAACCATAGGCCTGCAAAGTGTCAAAGTCCAAAGGTATTTGATTGAGCGAAGCAGGCAAGATACCGCCTGAAGCACCCCCAGGCAAGTAAGCATAAAAAGTGTGCCCTTCTTGCATACCACCGCAAAAATCATCAATCAATTGCTGAACGGTGATGCCCGCTGGCGCCAATTTAACGCCAGGGAGCCGAACTCTTCCGGACACAGAAAAACTTCTCAGGCCCTGACGGTCATGCAGACCATGCGAAGCAAACCAGGCACCACCTCGTTCTAATATTTCTCGCACCCAAAAAAGAGTCTCAAAGTTATGTACCAAGGTAGGCTGATTAAATAAGCCCACCTCTGCCACATAGGGCGGGCGCAAACGAGGAATGCCACGCTTACCTTCTAAGGATTCAATCAGCGCCGATTCTTCGCCACAAATATAAGCCCCCGCACCGCGACGCAATATGACCTCTGGAAGTCCTGCGCAAGGAGGGGCATCTTTTAAAAGTTGCAACTCGGCTTGCAACATCACACGACAAGCATGGTATTCGTCGCGCAAATAAATATAGATTTTAGGAATCTCAACAGCCCAAGCAGCTATCAGCATTCCTTCAAGAAATCTATGAGGATCTGTTTCTAACAGTGTTCTGTCTTTAAAAGTGCCAGGTTCGCCCTCGTCAAGATTTATCACCATCAAACGATCGTGTTTTTGTGTTTTGAGAATACGCCACTTGCGACCTGCTCCAAAACCTGCGCCTCCCAAACCTCGGAGCCCAGAAGATTCAATCTCTTGGATCACAGACTCGACATCGCGTTGGCCAGTCATGCAAGCTTCGAGAAGTGCATAACCTCCTGCAGCTTTGTACTGGACATAACCAAGATGGTGGGTGGGTTCGGCTTGGGTATTTTGACTGTCCACGCAGGATTTAATTTTTGCCGGTGTTGCCGATGGTATGGCGTGTTGACCCACCATTGCCGCGGGAGCCTGTTCGCAACGACCAATACAGGGGGCGGGGATCACACGAATGGTTTGACCCAAAAGACTTGGGAGAGTTGTTAGTAAATTTTTTGCGCCAGCCATTTCACACGATAAGCCATCGCACACGCGAACGGTCAAACTTGCAGGACTGGCTTGCCCCTCTTTGACAATATCAAAATGATGATAAAAACTGGCGACTTCATAGACCTGCGCTTGGCTGATGCGCATCTCATGGGCTAGGGCCGATAGATGCTTAGAACTTAGTTGACCAAAAGCATCTTGTAAACGGTGCAAATGCTCAATCAATTCATCACTAGAACGGGAAGCGTTGCCCAGCAGGCCTCGCACCTCTTGTAAAGCATGAGGGTCGAGGCCGCGCCCTTTGGGCGCTTGCCTTTTGCGTTGCTTAAGCGTTGGTTCTTGATGCAGGCGATTATCAGAAGGACTCATGACACAGCCAGCTTAGATCAGACCTGCACCGCGCGCCCATTGGTATTTAGCGCCTAGAACAGCCACTGGAATTTCTGTAGAGTAGGCATAGGCAGGGATCCCATGTTCATACAGATACTGCGCGGCTTCTTCTACTTCTACATCTCCAGCCAATGAGGCTACGATGGGCTTGTCAATACCTTTGGCGCGCATTTCATCGCGTGCTTCAACCATGATTTTTGCAAACACCATAGGCGGTGTGACGATCGTGTGCCAGTAGCCAAGAATCAAGGCGTGAATGCGCGGATCACTTAAACCTAAAAGAACAGTGTTTTTGTAGGTCAATGGAGGCTCCCCGCCGGTGATGTCTACAGGGTTACCCGCGGCACCAAAAGGTGGAATAAATTTACGGAACGCTGCATCAAGATCTTCAGGCATTGGCATCAATGTCAAGTTGTTGTCAACGCACGCATCTGATAGGAGCACTCCGGAACCTCCCGCTCCCGTAATGATGACAATATTTTCCCCCTTCGGCGTTGGAAGAATCGGAACGCCTCGCGCAAAGTCGAGCAAGTCACGCAAACTGCGCGCACGAATCACGCCGATTTGTTTGAAAACGTCCTCATAAATCTTGTCATTACCAGCCAAGGCGCCTGTGTGTGAGCTGGCCGCTTTAGCGCCTGCCAAAGTTCGACCGGCCTTCAAGACAATGACAGGTTTTTTCTTGGAAACCCGACGAGCCACTTCAGCGAAGGCTCGACCATCTTTCAAATCTTCACAGTGTTGCGCAATCACGTTGGTGTTGGGATCTTGTTCAAAAAATATCAATAAATCATCTTCATCAATGTCTGATTTATTGCCTAATCCAACAATTGCCGAAACGCCCATCTTGGCAGAACGGCTAAAGCCGATAATGGCCATGCCAATTCCGCCAGATTGTGAGGACAAGGCAACAGAACCTTTGACATCGTATGACGTACAGAAAGTGGCGCACAAATTGGATGGCGTGTAGTAGAAGCCATAAATATTAGGCCCCATCATGCGAATGTTGTACTTGCGCCCAATAGCGACCAGTTCTTCTTGTAAAGCGACATTGCCGGTCTCAGCAAAACCAGAAGGAATGAGAACAGCGCCAGCAATTTTTTTCTCGCCGCATTCAATCAAAGCACCGGCAACAAACTTAGCGGGAATTGCAAATACAGCGGTATCAATTTCTTGAGGGACATCTTTAACGCTTTTGTAGGCCTTGTGACCCATAATTTCACTCGCACTTGGGTGAATTGGAAAGATTTGGCCTTTGTAGCCACCGTTGATGAGGTTTTTCATCACGGAGTTTCCGATCTTGCCGTTTTCGTTGGAAGCCCCAATCACTGCAACAGATGTGGGTTGCATGATTCGTTTCATCGAGTCAAGGACCTCGTTTTCTGGTGGGCGATAGCGCGGGATTTTCGCTACAAAGTCGACAACGATTCGCACATCAGCCGCAATGGCCGTATTTTTGCTTGCAAAAACTGGGTTGAGGTCTAGCTCTGAAATCTCTGGAAAGTCGTTGACCAAGTCGCTGACACTCACGATCAAGTTCGCAAGTGCTTCTCGGTTGACAGGGTCTGAGCCACGAACACCTTTCAGCATTTCTGCTGCTTTGATGCCATCAAGCATGGAGAGCGCATCCGCTTTGCTTGCAGGTGCTAGTCGGAAAGTAATGTCTTTGAGAACTTCAACCAGAACGCCTCCGAGACCAAAAGCGACAAGCTTTCCAAAACTAGGATCAGTGACTGCTCCGATGATGACTTCCTGCCCACCTTGGATCATCTGTTGGACTTGTACGCCCAAAATTGTGGCGTCTGCCTTGTATTTTTTGGCATTCTCAATGATGGTCTGGTAAGCCTTTGCCGCCTCTTGCGCGTTGGGTATCCCCACAACGACGCCACCAGCTTCTGTTTTATGCAAGATATCGGGAGAGACAATTTTCATCACCACAGGAAACCCCATGGCAATGGCTAACTTCTCAGACTCGGCCGCGCTATTGGCGACGCCTTCTTGGGGGACAGAGATGCCGTAGGCATCACAAACGCGTTTGCCCTCAGGCGCAGTCAAAGATTCTCTGCCTGCCAGTTTGACTGCATCCAAAATTGCCCTAACCGTCGCTTTATCGTGACTCATATTGACTCAACTTTATTAATGATGATTTTACAAAAATGTAGAAATGCGGGTTATCAGACTTACTAGACAACTTTTTCAGTTCGCAGGGCGGCAATCGCTTCTAAGCCATAGCCCAACTCGGTCAAAACCTCGTCTGTGTGCTCGCCGAGAAGCGGCGATCGAACCACTTCAGTCAGGCTGTCAGACATTTTGATCGGGTTGCCTACTGTTAAATACTTTCCTCTTTTTGGATGATCAACTTCGACCACTGTTCCAGTCGCCCTCAAGGATTGATCCTCAGCGATCTCCTTCATGGACAAAATGGGGCCGCACGGAATATCAAACTCATTGAGAATCTTCATAGCTTCAAACTTTGTCTTGGTCATGGTCCAAGCTTCAATGCGATCAAAGATCGACTTCAGGTGGGATAGGCGTGCTGCAGGCGTCGCATAGTCCGGATGGGTAATCCAATCTTCTTGACCAATGACCTTGCAAATAGCGCCCCAGACTGGGGCTTGGGTAATGAAGTAAATGTAGGCATTAGGGTCGGTTTCCCAGCCCTTGCATTTCAAAATCCAGCCTGGTTGGCCGCCACCTGATGCGTTACCGGCGCGAGGAACTGCGTCACCGAACTTAGAGTCTGGATACTGAGGGTATTCTTTCAGTGTGCCAGTGCGATCTAGCCGCTGCTGATCTCTCAATTTGACCCTGCACAGGTTGAGAACAGAGTCTTGCATTGCCGCTAACACTTTTTGTCCGCGTCCTGTTGTGTTGCGCTGGTAAAGAGCAGCCACAATTCCCAAGGCAAGATGCAAGCCTGTACCGCTGTCGCCGATTTGGGCGCCAGTGACGAGAGGTGGACCGTCGTCAAAACCTGTGGTTGAGGCAGCACCGCCTGCGCATTGCGCAACGTTTTCATAAACCTTGCAGTCTTCATAAGGGCCTGGCCCAAAACCTTTGACCGAGGCAACGATCATGCGGGGGTTTAATTCTTGAATCCGCTCCCAAGTGAATCCCATTCGATCCAGAGCGCCCGGGGCAAAGTTTTCTACCAACACATCACAACTTTTGATCAAGGTATTAAGGACTTCTTTACCTTTGGGATTCTTGGTGTCCAAAGTAATAGAGCGTTTGTTATGGTTAAGCATCGTGAAATACAAGCTATCAACATCGGGCACATCTCTTAATTGGCCACGGGTTGCATCACCCTCACCCGCTTTTTCTACCTTAATGACATCAGCCCCAAACCATGCCAGCAACTGCGTGCAGGTAGGCCCCGATTGAACGTGTGTGAAGTCGAGAATTCGAACTCCGTCTAGCGCTTTGCTCATGCAGTAACTCCTTTTGTAGTCTCGGTTTATTTTTTCTTATTGGCTTGAGGATTAAGCATCGTAATGCGACCACTCTCAGTTCCAGCAGTCTCGTCTATCACTGCATTGATCAGGGTGGGCTTACCTGAGGCAACAGCCTCTTTTAAAGCGACACTTAGCTCTTGGGAGGTTGTGGCATGCACACCTGTGCCACCAAATGCTTCAATGATTTTGTCGTAACGGGCATTTTTAACAAACACAGTTGGCGCTACGTCGGAACCGCCAGATGGATTGACATCCGTTCCTCGATACACACCATTGTTGTTAAATACGATGACACAAATGGGAAGGTTGTATCGGCATATGGTTTCCATCTCCATGCCACTGAAACCAAAAGCACTGTCTCCTTCAATGGCGATCACGGGCTTGCCGGTGGTGACGGCTGCAGCCACCGCAAAGCCCATGCCTATTCCCATAATGCCCCATGTACCCACATCCAGGCGCTTGCGGGGTTCGTACATATCAACAATGCTTCTTGCAAAATCCAAGGTGTTGGCGCCTTCGTTCACAACGATTGCATCGGGTCTAGATTTAACAACATCGCGTATCACAGCCAACGCACTGTGAAAGTTCATAGGCGTCGGTGTCAACGCAAGCGTTGCCCCCATCTTGCTGAGATTTGTTTCTCTACGCTCTGAAATTGCAGCGGTCCACTCAACAGGCGGAGGCGCCCAGTTCTTGCCAACACCCTTTAACAGGGCGCTCACACAAGAACTGATATCACCAATCAAGGGGGCAGCGATGGCAACGTTACTGTCGATTTCTGTGGGAGAGATATCTATCTGAATAAATTTCTTGGGATTGGGTGCACCCCAAGTCTTACCCTTGCCGTGCGAAAGAAGCCAATTTAGTCGAGCGCCGATGAGCATGACGACATCAGCCTCAGCCAAAACATAAGACCGTGCAGCCGAAGCTGACTGTGAGTGCGTATCAGGAAGAAGGCCCTTGGCCATCGACATAGGCAAATAAGGAATTCCAGTTTTCTCAACCAAGGCGCGGATATCTGCATCAGCTTGCGCATAGGCGGCACCTTTGCCTAGCAGTATCAGCGGACGTTTGGCGGACTTGAGTAAATCTAAAGCGCGTTGCACTGCATCTGCAGCTGGAATTTGGCGAGGTGCAGGGTCAACTACTTTGATCAATGATTGATGCCCAGCCAGTGCATCCATCGTTTGGGCAAATAGCTTGGCTGGAAAATCTAAATAAACCCCGCCAGGCCTGCCAGAGACTGCAGAACGGATAGCCCTTGCAATTCCGACACCGATGTCTTGAGCATGAAGCACACGATAGGCTGCCTTGCAAAGTGGTTTTGCGATTGCCAGTTGGTCCATCTCCTCGTAGTCACCTTGTTGGAGGTCGACTATTTCACGTTCGCTAGATCCGCTGATCAATATCATAGGAAAGCAATTAACAGTTGCGTTTGCCAAGGCGGTCAAACCATTTAAAAAGCCTGGCGCAGAAACAGTTAGGCAAATGCCAGGTTTTTGTGTCAGAAATCCAGCCGCCGCAGCAGCATTTCCGGCGTGTTGCTCGTGACGGAAAGAAATCACACGCATGCCTTCTGCTTGTGCCATTCGGGTCAAGTCAGTGATCGGTATACCTGGCAAACCAAATATGGTGTGGATGTCATTGAGTTTCAGGGCTTCAATGACTAAATGAAAGCCGTCAATGGTTGGATTGTTGTTTGATTCCGTCATGCTGGTTTTTTCTTTCAGAGAACTTAAACTCTTCTAAACAATTGCCTGATTTTGATGACAATTGGAAGTAGCAAAAGGGTTAAAGCAAGGATGGTGATGCCAGCTGATAAGCCAGACTTAAAGAATATCAACAAATCTCCGTCTGACAACAACATAGATTGTCTGAAACTTGACTCAGCCATGTCACCCAGAACCAGCGCCAGTACAAGTGGTGCTACGGGATATTTGAGCTTTTTCATGGCGTAACCCAGTATCCCAAAAATCACCATCAGTCCAATATCCAACAGATGGTTATGGACAGTGTAGGCGCCTACGGCACAAATCACCACGATCACAGGCGCGATGATCGAGAACGGAATACGAAGAATAGCGGCCCACCAAGGCACAGTGGTGAGAACCACGATCAGTCCAACGATATTACCTAGGTACATGGAGGCAATGAGGCCCCATACAAAGTCCTTTTGCTCTGTAAAAAGCAAGGGCCCAGGCTGAAGTCCCCAAATAAGCAAGCCTCCCAAAAGAACAGCTGCAGTAGGGGATCCTGGAATACCAAGCGTCAGCATTGGCAGCAAAGCACTTGTGCCAGCTGCATGGGCTGCAGTCTCTGGTGCAACCACGCCTTCAATCTTACCGGTTCCAAACTCATCTGGCGTAGAGGACAGCCTTTTGGCTACGCCATAGCTCATGAAAGAAGCAGGTGTCGCCCCGCCAGGCGTGATGCCCATCCAGCAACCAATTAAACATGACCGCAGGGATGTCGCCCAATACTTTGGCAATTCTTTCCATGTCTCTACAACATCACGCAAGCTGATACGGCCGTGTTTCCCTTGAAAGGATAGCCCCTCTTCCATGGTGAGTAATATTTCGCACAAGCCAAAAAGCCCAATCACAGCAATGAGGAAATCGAACCCCTGTAACAAACTCTCCTGTCCATAGGTCATGCGCAAGGTGCCAGTCACACTGTCCATACCAACAGATGCTAGGGCAAAACCCAGCATCATCGACAGCAGTGTCTTGATGGGGGGCTCTTTGCTCATGCCAACAAAACTACAAAAGGTCAGTAATTGCACAGCAAAAAATTCGGGCGGACCAAATTTGAGGGCAAACTTGGCAACGACTGGCGCCAAGAAGGTCACCATCAAAATGGCGAATAAAGCGCCAACGAAGGATGAGGTGAAGGCGGTTGTTAAGGCATGTGCTGCACGCCCTTTCTGTGCCATCGGGTAACCATCAAAGGTGGTTGCTACGGACCAAGGCTCACCGGGGATATTGAACAAAATGGAGGTGATAGCACCCCCAAACAATGCGCCCCAGTAAATGCAAGACAACATGATGATGCCCGAGACAGGCGTCATGCTGAAAGTCAGTGGTAACAAAATAGCCACGCCGTTTGCGCCACCCAGACCAGGCAAGACGCCAATGAGCACCCCAAGCAAAATTCCGATCAGCATCAAACCGAAGTTTTGAAAACTCAGTGCTACAGCAAATCCTTGAAATAAGTTATTGAGTGAATCCATCTTTAGTAGCCCAAAAAAGTTTCTAGCGGGCCTTTGGGTAGGGGAAGTAAAAACCAGACATCAAAAAGTAAAAATAAAACGCCGGAAACACAAAGGCCCACCAATCCGGACTTTAGAAGGCTGTATTTACCTTGCCAGACCATGAAAGAAGAAATAAACAAGACCGAAGAGACATAAAAGCCAATGAGCACCACACCTAAAACAAAGAGACTGGTGGGAATCAAAATGGTCATGATGAGACGAAGCTGTGCAAAGGTCACGAAAGGTTCAAGGTTTTCACTTTTCTTCCAGCCCAGCGTGGTTTGGACAGCAACAACGATTGCGCCAAGAATGAGCGTGCATCCAATGTAGAAGGGAAAATATCCTGGCTGGGGACCTTCGCTAGACCATCGGTAACCTGTGCGAAAACTGTCTATGACGACCAATAATCCAATGCCAGCAAAAAAGGCTGCGAGTATCAATTCCATCCATCGCATTTTGATGTGATCTGATTCTTCTTTCATATCAAAAGCCTTTAATTTTCAAGCGCACGTAAAAATTATTTGGCTAAGAATCCTGCATCTTTCATGAGCCGGTAGTGCTCCACCTCGGCTTTGAGTAACCACTCTTGAAATGCATTACCAGTCATGAAAGTGTCCTTAAATGCACCTGTCTCCATGAACACATTCCAATCAGGTGTTTCGCGAACTTTCTTAAATAGATTTTCAAAATACGCAACCTGAGCCGGGGTTGACTTGGGCGGCATAAAGATTCCGCGGAGCATTAGATACTCGACGTCAAGACCTTGCGACTTGCAAGTTGGCACATCTTTCCAAGACTGGGTAGACGTGATTTTTTTAGGGTATGGCATCGGTGCAGTGTCAAATACACATAACGCTCTTAGCGAGCCCCCTTTCCAATGCGCTACTGCTTCGATGGGGTTGTTGACCGTGAGATCAATGTGCTTACCAACGAGTTGTACTGCTACGTCGCCACCGCCCTTAAATGGGATGTAGGTTATTTTTTTACTGGTCGCTTTCTCAATCGCAACATTGATGATTTGGTCTTCTTGTTTTGATCCTGTGCCACCGAGTTTGAATTTACCGTTATCACCTTCCTTGATCGCTTTGGTTAATTCGGCAGCGGTTTTATAAGGTGCTTCTGCATTGACCCAAAGGACGAATTCATCGAGTGCCAGCATGGAGACAGGGGTCAGGTCCTTCCAATTAAAAGGCACGCCGGTTGCGAGTGGCGTGGTGAACAAATTAGAGAGCGTGATGATGATTTTGTGTCCATCGGGCCTCGATCCCTTGACATCCAAGAAACCCTCCGCGCCTGCCCCGCCTGACTTATTGATAACGACCAGCGACTGATCCATGAGCTTGTGCTTGGTGACAACCCCTTGTATGAATCTAGCCATCTGGTCGGCCCCACCGCCGGTTCCGGCTGGGATAATAAATTCAACATTTTTAGTGGGCGTCCACGATGCTTGCGCTAACAAGGCGTTGGGTGCTAGCCCCAAAAGAAAAAGAGCCGTTGAATACAAGAAGACTTTTTTCATGTGAATCCTAATTGGTTGCAGAATAAATATAAAAATGCGAACAATAAAATCAAGAGTCAGACTAATTGAATCTTTATCAGATTGAGTAGGTGTTTACCTTTACGTTTGTTTTTAAACGAGTGTCGGAAGGTATTTTTCTAAATCAATGTATGTGATTGATTTTGAACAAGTAATTGTCATCCATCTTCTTTAGATTTGTACTGATTCGTTTTTCCCCCAAAAAATACCCTCAGACTGTAAGAGCACTTGTAGCAATCTAAAGAAATAGAACTTTATATAAACTATTTAAATACAAGGGGACTACATTGGTTCGAAAGCAACTGTGTAAGCACCTAAATCAGCTGATTCTTTTTTTAGATTGAATGGACCAAAGGCCATGCCGATGCTCTGTATAGCCATTGTCTTGAAACCGTCAAAGACACACACCACAATGCGTCTGGTGCTGTTTAAAGGTGTGTCATGTTTTGGATTTTTCGCAACATTCGGTGTTTGAGTCTCCTCGGTGTATCTCAGCTATTGAGTTTATGCGCTGCTTGGGTCTTTGTGGGAGCCATCGTTCCGGTCCAAGCGCAGCCTGAGCAAGCTTTGGGGGCTTGGCAGCTGAGCACAGGTTGGCAGGATTACAGCGAACCGCAAATGAACTTGAAAGGACCCGAGCTGGGCGTGCATTGGCAAAGCCAAAAATTGGGGCTGTACACCTTGGAAGCCGATGCGCATCTGGGCTTACAAAACTACAGCAGCGTACCGTCGGGACGTTTGAACTCGGTACTGAACCTCGACACCCGCTGGCAAGCTCTCAGAGCATCAACAGCCCAACCCCAGTGGCAATACGGTTTGGCTTTGCACACTCATACCAATTTTTTTCGAGGCACAACCAGTTTGGGTTTTGGGGGTTATGACCGCCTGTCTACCCAAGTGTGGTTGCCTGTGCGTTGGCATTCGGCCAGCGCTCAGCCTTGGGCGGTCGATGCAGGTTGGCTGTTGTGGGGAGAGCATGTTTCCCGCTTGTCACAAGTCAACCCCCGTTTGCAAGATGTCACCAACCAACAGCGCAAGGGCGTTTACCTTCAAATCAGCAAAAATGTTCATACCGACCTAGGGGAGATGGAACCTTATGCTCGCTGGACTTGGGTGGACAATTCGGATGTTCGTTGGGTGACTGTTGGGCCAGGACAAGCCAGGGGCGACTATGAGCCACGAAACAACAGGCTGCAAGTGGGCTTGAAGTGGCAACTTCGCTGAGCTTGAAGAGGCAATGGACGCGAGGATCTTCTTTCAGGTTTGTTTTCTGGCGTTAACGTAAGAGGTGAGCATGGGCCCCAATCCTTTGCATTCAATCATTTCTCTCTCTTCTAAGACAAAATGGTCTTTCAGTAATTCATGGGTGATGGCACTGACTTGAATCCGCCCATTTCCTGAAGTTGACTCCATGCGACTGGCGGTGTTGACTGTATTGCCCCATAAATCGTAAGAGAATTTGGTAAATCCAATGACACCTGCAACAACGGGTCCGGAGTGAATACCGATTCGCATTTGAATTTCTTGTTGATTGTCTTGGTTGAAGTCGGCCAAGTCCTGATACATGCCAAGCGCCATGTCAGCAACAATTTCTGCGTGATCACTGCGCGGAATAGGCAAACCGCCCACAGCCATGTAGGCGTCTCCAATTGTTTTGATCTTCTCCAAGCCCAGCAACTCAGCACGCTTGTCAAACCTGGAAAAAATATCGTTCAACAATTTGACCAATTCTGGCGCCGTCTTTGAGGCGGACATCTTGGTGAAGCCTACTAAATCACTGAAAAGCACGGTCACTTCAGGATAGCTGCCGGCGATGTTTTTCTCGCCTCTTTTGAGACGATCGGCAATGGGTTTAGGCAAGATGTTGAGCATCAACTTCTCTGACTTCATTTGCTCTATGTGAAGCATTTCTTTTTCACGCTGCAGCTCTAAAATATGTTCGCGGTCAAGATCTCGCAAGCGTTTTTTTTCTAAGGAAGAAAATACACGTGCCCGCAGCAAAACCGCATTGAAGGGTTTTGGCAAGTAGTCTTCAGCCCCAACTTGAATGCACTCCACGATCCGGTCAAAATCTTCAGCAGAAGAAACAATGATCACTGGCAAATAGCTTAACTCTGGCGTTGACTTGACGACTTTCAAAACGCCCAAGCCATCGAGCTCTGGCATCTCCATGTCGAGCAGCATCAGATCAAAACTTTCTACACGCAATCGCTCAACGGCCTCGTTGCCATCCCCTGCCTCTGAAATATTGGTAATTCCAATGCCGTTCAATTCGCGAATTAGGATTCTTCGCAGTGTTTTGCTGTCGTCCACCACCAGAACTTTCATTGATTTGGTTTGCTCGAGGATTTCAGCAGAGACACCAAAGTTCGAAGCAGGTGGAATGGCGTTAGAGGTGGCGTTTTCAGTCATGTAACTTTCCAGCTTTCTAAGTTAAGCTTTGCTGTAATAAGAAACTCGTTCTAATCGATGCAACTTGAATGAGGCGTCAAACAAAATCGATTCAGATGCGCCTAACATCAAGTAGCCCCCAGCATCTGAGAGTTGGTCTCTCATTTTGCTGAGGACCATTTGTTTTTTCTCTTGATTGAAATAGATCAAAATATTGCGCATCAGTATCAAATCTGATTTGGGCAATACCTGCCAGGGTTTGATGAGATTGATATTTTCAAATTGAATCATTTTCCGCAAATCGGAATTGACTTGGTAGTGGCCCGATTCAAGACGCGTGAAATGACGACTGATCTGCTCTTGTGTAAGCCCTCTTTGCATCTCTGATCGTGAATAAATGCCTGACCTGGCCTGCGACAGTGCACGCTCAGACAAATCGGTGGCATGAATTTTCACGTCCCAGTCGCTCAGATTCGGAAAACTTTCTCGCAGCAACATGGCCATGCTGTAGGGCTCTTGGCCGGTTGAAGCTGCCGCGCACCAAATGGAGAGTTGATTTGAATCTCGCTTGGCATGGATCAATTGAGGAAGCAAGACATCTTTGATCGCTTGGAAGGGATGCGTGTCCCTGAAGAACATGGTTTCGTGTGTAGCCATTGCTTCAAAAGTGACCCAATGCAGTGGGCAAATTGGTTTGGAAACCAATTCTTTGATCAAACTGACGTGGTCAGTAAACCCATTTTTTTGTGCGATGCTACTCAAGCGAGGCGCCAGAAGATACTCTTTCTCGTTGCCCATGGCGATTCCCGTGTGACCTTCAAGCATCTTGAAGAAGAGCTCAAAGTCGGTGTTTTGCGTGGGCGTGCTGTCTGTGGTCATTTGCGTTGCAGTTGCAACAAAATTTCATTCGGAATTTGAGTCAGGGGCAGAACTTTCTCCGTCAAGTTCTCGTTGACGACTGCGCCTGGCATGCCCCAAATCACGCTGCTTTCTTGATCTTGAGCCCAAATACGTCCACCGGCTTTGACAATTTCCATGGATCCTTTAAGACCGTCATACCCCATACCTGTTAAGACAACACCTAGAACATGGCTTCCATAGGTATTGGCAGCACTTCGAAACAAAACATCAACGGCTGGACGACAAGAATTTTCGGGTGGGTTTTCATTTAATGAAATGTGAATTTTGCTGCCCGACCGCACCACTTCCATGTGCATGCCACCCGGGGCTATGTAGGCATGTCCGGGTAAGGCTTCTTGTCCTTCGATGGCTTCAGTTGCTGGAATGACGCCAATTGCATTGATTCGAGTTGCTAAGTATTCCGTGAATTTAGGGGGCATGTGCTGAACGATGAACATGGGCACGGAAAGAGGCGACTTCCACAACTGAAACAACTCCATCAAGGCGGCGGGGCCCCCCGTTGAAACGCCTATGCAAATAGCCTCGATCCGATCATTCAGACGTTTTTCCCGCAGATTAGGCAAGGACGAGTTTGCTAAGACACTGCTTAACTTGGCCGTCTCGTTTTGAGGCTTGGCCTGGGCTGAACTTGCGCGGTTGATCTTTTGACACAGATCTTTGATCTTGGGCACCAGAATTTCTTCAAGAACTCGAAGCGCCTCTGCCCTGTCTGCCAAGTTGGTCGGCTTTCCAACATAGTCGCTCGCGCCAAGGGTCAGTGCATCGATGGTGGCTTCAGCGCCCCGTTGCGTCAGAGAACTGAACATGATAATGGGCAGGCGTCGGTCAAATAGCCGAATTTCCTTCAAAGCAGTCAGCCCATCCATCTCGGGCATCTCAATGTCCAGTGTCACCAAGTCAGGTTTGATGCGCTTGATGTCTGCAATGGCTTCTAGCCCATTCTCGCTGGTGCCAATGACTTCAATTTCTGGATGCGCTAACAAGGAGGACATGATAATTCTGCGCATGACTGCCGAATCGTCGACAATCAGAACGCGAATTTTTTCTGTGTATTTAAGAGGCTCGTCCTGTGTCATAGTTAAATATAAAAAAGAGCCTGTTAAGCTGCTTTGCTAAGAAAGTTCTAGCCTCAAGAGGTGTGTGATGGATTCGGTATCAGTTGCTCAATGCTTACTTTTTTGAACCGTTGATCCCTTGAATGATTTTTGTGTGATCTAACATCAGCAGCAGTCTGCTAGTGAGTTTGTGCACGCCAAAAACCAACTCGCGCGACATTGCTGGAAAATTGGGGGGAGGCGGCTCGAAAGTGGCGTCTTCAAGGGAAATAATTTCGCCCACACTGTCGACCAAAAGGGCGACCACCATTCCCTTTGACTTTAAAATAATGGCGATCGTTTCTTGCTGGCCAGTTGTGTTGTCCAGTCCCAGTCTTTTGTACATGTCAATGGCGGGTACCAATTGACCTCGCAAGTTGGCAATCCCTCTGACGGTCTCTGGACTCTTGGGAACATGCGTCACGCTTAAGTTTTTATTCAGCTCCAACACTTCCGTGGCGATGATGCCAAAGGAAAATTTTCCTAAAGAAAATGTAAGGTAGTCGCCTGCGTTGTTCATTGGACCATCTTCCAGTCAATGACGGCCACTTCGGATTGTTCGTTGTCTGGGTACACCATGATCTCATTGTCTTGAATCCTGCGCATCCGCAGAATTTCTTGTACATCAATCACATTGATAACCCTGCCGTTGAGAATGACGCAACCTTTGAGTCCGCGTTGCTGTGAGTTGGTTTCTTGCATAATTTGGGGCACTTGAATGATGTCATGCACCTTTCCGACAACCAGCCCCATGGGCAAGCCATTCACATAATGTGCAATCACTGAGAGCGGCTCTTGGCTTTGGACAGGCGTGGGGCTTGCACCGTCAATGTATTCATTCAGTCGCAGCAAATGCATGAGGCCGCTGCCATATTGGACCACTTCGCGTTTTCCATTTTTTTGAATTTTTTCGACGGTGAAACTTTCTAGCCGGTCCACGCACTCCAAAGGAATGGCGGTGAATTCAAGGCCTGGCAACTCAAACAAGAGCATCGGTATTTGCTCAACAGTCACCTCTGCCGCAATTTGCACTGGGTTCAGTGGGCGGGCTTGGATCTTGGCGACCAAGCCCGAATTATTGGCCATGCCAGCCACATCCAAGATGAGTGCGACGCTGCCATTGCCCAAAATGGTTGCGCCTGCAAAATCAGTGCTACCACTGAACAAAGGCCCTAGGGGTTTGACTACAACCTCTTGCATGTTCAAGACCTCATCAACCAACAAACCAAATTGAATGCCACCGGATTGAAGCAAAGCAATGTTAATCACGGCGTCCTTACCGGGGAACTTCTGACTTAAATTCAATTGATGATTCAGCAACAAGAGTGGTGCCAGTTTGTTGCGCAAACGGAAAACGGGCAAGCCATAAAAGTCCTCCAAACCGCTGCTGTCATTGGCCAAGTCCAAGCGCACCATTTCAACGATGCTATTTTGCGGAATGGCATAACGCTCGTTCTCGCATCTGACAAACAAGGCGGGCATCACCGCCAATGTCAGTGGAATTTTCAAACAAATATTGGTCCCTAGGCCCCGAGGACTGTCAATCTCAATGGAGCCACCAATCTTGGCGATGTTGGTCTTCACAACGTCCATGCCAACACCCCTGCCCGACAGGTTGGTAACGACGCTCTTGGTGGAGAACCCTGGCAAAAAGATGTATTCAAGCAACTGAATGTCTGTCAAAGTCAGCGCATGCTCAGCTGTCAAAAGTTTCTTCTCAATGGCTTTTTGACATACCAAGTCAAAATCAATGCCGCCTCCGTCGTCGGCAATCTGAATCACAACCATGCCATTTTCATGACTGGCTTTTAATAGGACTTGTCCCGTCGCTGGTTTGCCCAAGTGTGCCCGTTGCTCAGGGGTTTCAATGCCATGATCAATGCAGTTTCTGATGATGTGGACCAAGGGGTCACGAATGGCATCCAATAAGGTCCGGTCCAATTCAGTGTCTTCACCGTCTTGAACTAAGTTAACTTGCTTTCCACACTCATTGGAGACATCTCGAATTAACCTAGGAAACTTGCTCCAAATTTGAGAGATCGGTTGCATACGGGTCATCATCATCCGCTCTTGCAACTCTTGCGTTAGCAAGTCAATTGTTCGGACTGCACCAGAGAAATGATGGTCGCCAAAATCTGCTGCAAAGGGCAGCAATCGATTGCGAGCCAGCACCATTTCGCTGACCAAGTTCATCAACTTGTCTAGCAAATCCAAATTGACTTTGACGGGCTGGGCAACTTCTTGTGCGGACTCCACCCCCAATTCTTGAGCTGCTGCTGTGGGCGCAGGCGAGGCGCTTTTGGCGGCGGCGGCCGTTGGAGGCTGCGTGGACGGCTGCATAGAGGTTTGTATGGGGGGCAGCGCTGCAGGCGGCGGGCTCGAAGCCGCTTCAGCCACTGGTGTGGCCAGTGCAGGACTTGTTGCCTCTAAAACTGGAGTGGCGGCCTCTTGGACTGGCGCAGCGGGCGGAGGCGGTGTGGCGGCGCTAGTTTCTGAGGGCTCTCTTTCTGCCAAAGCCACACCATTGGCCAGATTGAGCAAATCTTCAATGAGCTGGGCGTTGTCACCTTCAGGCTCCGCATGAGTAGCCTCAATGGCGGCAACAATTTCTCTGACAGCATCCAGAGTGACTAGCAGCAAACTGGTTTTTTGTTTGTCTAGCGCAAGGCTGCCATCGCGAATTTTACCAAGCAAAGTCTCACCCGCGTGGGTAACTTTCTCTAATCTTTTAAAGGCGAAAAACCCACTGCTGCCCTTGAGCGTGTGAATGGCCCTGAAAATGTTGCCAACCAGCTTCTTATCGTCAGGCGTCTTCTCAAGCAATACGAAATCCAGATCCAGTTGGTCCAGAATTTCTCTGGCTTCAATGATGAATTCAACCAGAATATCGTCAGTATTGTCCATAAGAGTATCGGATCAGTTTTGCTTATTTTTATAATTTAAATTTAGCAACTGCACCTTCAAGATCAACGGCAATTTTGGACAAATCAGACGCTGCTTGCTGGGAGTTCGAAGCTCCCTCCGTCGTGCTCTTGGCTGCATCCGCCACTGACTTGATGTTTTTAGCAATCTCCGTGCTGCCAGTTGCTGCTTCCGAAACATTGCGATTAATCTCTGCTGTGGTGGCGGCTTGCTCCTCAACGGCGCTGGCAATGATTCCAGAGATCTCATTCATCTTGTTGATAATGGCGGTGATCTCCTCAATTGAAGCCAAAGCTCCCTTGGCATCCGCCTGCATGACGCTGATGCTTCCGCCAATTTCTTCAGTGGCTTTGGCCGTTTGGCGGGCCAACTCTTTGACCTCGTTGGCCACCACTGCAAAGCCCTTGCCCAACTCGCCCGCGCGTGCCGCTTCAATGGTGGCATTGAGCGCGAGCAAATTAGTTTGTTCTGCAATGCTGGAGATGACCTTCAAGACATTGCCGATTTCCATTGTGCTTTTGCCCAACTTGGACATTGTTTCGTTGGTGCTTTTGGCCACATCAACCGCTTGATTGGCAACGGTTGATGCTTGTACGGTGCTCAGTGAAATCTCACGAATGCTGGCACTCATCTCCTCAATGCCGGTGGCAACCATCTGCGTGTTGCTGCTCATCCTGTCGGCGGCATCGGCCACGACCTTGGCCTGAGCAGATGTTTCTTCTGCATTTGAGCTCATTTGCATGCTGACAGCCGCCAATTCTTCGGACGAACTGGCCACCGATGCGGAGTTGGCGCCAATGGCTTTGAATGACTGTTGCAGGTTGGTTTGCAACACTTGAATGGCCTTGGCCATTTCACCTACTTCGTTATTGAGGTTTGTGTTTTCAACGCTCGTGTTGAGTTTGGAGTCAGCCATTTCAAGAATGGTCTTTTGCAGGCTTGCAAGCGGCCGTTTGACGGATTGCAAAACGACATAAACAACGAGAACAGACAAGAGGACAGAAGCACCAAGCATGATCATCATATATAACTCTATCTGGCTTAATTCAGTCTGGGTCGCCGTGACATTTTTCTTGGCGTTAGTTGCTTTTGAATTGCTGACTACAACTACTGATTCGGCAATATCAGCTAAAAGTGCTCGATATTCTGGGTTATTCAATATTAAAGACACTGCTACTGATGAATCTTTTCCGAGTTCAATTTTTAAAAGTTTGTCTAAATACAATTTATAAAGTTGATCTACTTTGGGAGAAATCGAAGCTAATTTTGCTTTTGTTTCTTTGTTACGTTCTGTGTTTCGGATGGTGAGATCCACCTCTTTTAAATCTTTCTCTATCACAAGCTTTGCCTTGTTAATGCGTTCAGTAGCTCTCTTAATGCTTTCTGCGTCATTACTGTAATGGGACAATCCCACTCTATTGACGTCGCGCGCAACATTCTGCACATAGGTTGCTGTTTCATTTAGCAGTTTTACCCCAACCAAGTCCCGATCGTAGATACCATCAATGGCATCGTGAAGTTTCGCGAATGTCCAAAATGCCGTGACACTCAGCGCAACTGAAAACAAAATGGTGATAGAAAAACCGACTATCAATTTTGTACTGAGATTGAATTTTTCAATAGATTTAAGTGCAAACACGTTAAATTTCCCAAGTAAATATGAAGAGTGAGTGAAATCTGGCTTTCGCAATTGCAACGCCATGTTGACAGCCCGACATTACCTTACTACTTTTTACCAATTTATAAGGTACCAAATAACCTAGATACACGAGGATTAACCCTAGGATTCTGTTTGCA
>Ga0209768_10000319_pt1 | contig 33107 bp, 43 predicted proteins | sample LauGreSBDMM110SD_3_FD_187564 | JGI IMG/M metagenome (GOLD analysis project Ga0209768, IMG submission 187564) | Freshwater lake microbial communities from Lake Michigan, USA - Sp13.BD.MM110.SD (SPAdes) (version 2) | ecosystem: Environmental > Aquatic > Freshwater > Lake | place: Lake Michigan... | reverse complement strand
GTCTAACGAAAGCGGCTCCAGTTCACCGATTTGTTTGTACAAGGACGTGCTATCTGAACGAACCGTAATATGGGACATCACCGCCATGTTTTTAACCAACCCGACCGATTGACCTTCAGGTGTTTCTGCAGGACATAAGAATCCCCACGTACTATTGGACAACTTACGTGGAGCAACTAATTTGCCACTTGCCGCTACAGGTGTATTGATTCTTCTAAGATGACTTAGCGAGGATGCATACGTTAAACGATTTAACACTTGAGCGACACCAACTTTATTTGTATTCATTTGTTTAATTCCAAAATCGCCGGTGGATAAGGCTCGTTTCAGTCCATTTTCAATGGTGGTGGACCGAATTAATTTGTACACGTTGGTGTACGTAATGATGGACTTGTAGTCTTCACGTGATTTCCATGACCCCGTGTTCATTTCTCGAATGATTTGTTTTTGCATGTCCTTGACCATTTTGTTAAAATAATTGCGGTACAAATCATTCAATAAACTACCGGTCAATCCAATTCGTTTGTTCAAATAGGAATCACGGTCGTCACACGGAGTGCGTCCCAAGGAACATTGAATTAATTTGTGGGCCATGTACCCCAACATGTATATTTTTTGTTCTGGAGTTTTACAATGAGAAAAGAAATCTGTCGTCAATACATCCTCAACCACTTCAGGTTTTTTTAAACTAGATTTATCTATAAACGTGTTGTACATGACTTGGGAAGAAATGTAGTGAATGGCTTCTTCTTGTGTTAAACAAGTGGAAGATTCCACAATCGATGGACGAAGTAGTTCTAGTATTTCATCGTCCATTTTATTCAACGACATAAACTTGCATATTTCTTTGTCACTCAAGATTCCCAGCGCTCGGAACACAATGCCAATCGGAATGTATTTACGTACCCGAGGTAAATTAACTTGAATAACGTCACCCGAGGGTGTTTTTAAGATATACAAGTTAATTTGTTTAGGTGAAATACGCTTTGTATCAGGAGTACATTTAATTTCTGCTTGAAATAAATGTTTTTGTGAATTGCTTGCAGGAAAACAATAAATTTTATTTTCGGCCGTGCGTTCTTGTCCCAAAACCGTCTTTTCAGAACCATTGATAATAAAGTATCCGCCTGGGTCGTAGCGGCACTCTCCAGTTGTTTGACAATCTAAATGTGAATAATGAGTTAATACACATGCAGATGATTTTAACATGATGGGAATTTTTCCAATGTGAATTTGTTTAATGACATTGTTAAAACATTGTGTGTCTTCTAGCATAGGACCACTTCGAACAAAGTATTGAATATTTAAATCAATGGTAGTGGTGGATGCATACGTAAAATTGCGCAACCGTGCTTCTTGGGGAAACATGACCTTGGTAGACCCATTGTTCTCGTTAATTTGAGGCAAGTTCATTTGAAAATTGGTAAATCGAATCCACACTTCTAATTTGTATTTTTTTACAGTTGCATCATAAAACTGGTCGGAATGAACCACAATGGGATTGAATTGGTCAATCGTTTGTTGAATTTGTTGCGTAACAAATTCATTATAAGATTCTACTTGATGTTGAACTAAACGTTCAAGATGAGCATCTTCAAAATAAGAACGAATTGCATCCCATGAATTCATTGATGATGACATAACACGCTTAATTAATCAATTTTATCTTTAATACGTTTTAAAATGAAGGTGATTCTGTGAAGACTTCTGTTACTTTAGGTTGTAAGTTAAATTGTGTAGATACATGTAATCCTGCCATACTACTTAACAGTACTACAATACCTTCTTTGATATTAGGACTCGGTGATTCTTTATAATGTAACCCCATGTTAATGACAACATAAATAACACTAATGATACAAGCTATCATCAACGTATTCATAGTGTTCTTTTATAAAAAATATACACAATTATAACTTAAAATTGATTTGTATTTTTATCTACCTAGAGTATTATGGATTCTCTTACGTATGAAACGACCATTCCTTTTGTTGCTCCCATTACAGAGGGACGTGTTGTAAAGACCTATGATGGTGATACGATTACCATTGCAACTTATTTGCTCGGAACAGCGTATCGTTTTACAGTTCGATTAAATGGAATTGATACACCAGAATTAAAAAAATCATCACCAGAAGAAAAAGCATTGGCCATCAAAGCACGAGATGAGTTGCATGAACTTATCTATCACAAAGTAGTGACTTTAAAAAACACTACAACTGAGAAATATGGTCGTATTTTGGCAGATGTTTATTTAGAGGATATATGTGTGAATGAATGGATGATTGAAAAGGGACATGCCAAACGGTACGATGGAGGACATAAAGAATCATGGTAACTTTAAGACAAATCGTAATTATCAAACGTATATTTAAATTTATTTTTGATTTTTTTAGTTTTTTTAGATTTTTTAGTTTTTTTTAGCGTTTTGTTTTTTTTAAATCCTCCGGAAAGGACAACCTCTTTTACTTTGGGTGAGTCTAACTCGGGTGAGTCGGGTTCAACCTCTTTTACTTGGGATGAATCTAAAAATGGTATTAATTCCATTGCATGAACAACTCTAAATTCATATTTAAAAAGTTTGCTAAAACAATGTGTATCCAATGGTTCTTTACAATAATGATTATAAAATCTATTCATAAAACCAATTTGTTCAATTATACTTAAAATAAGACCATTTTTTCCTAACATACAAAATGGTTTGTCTGAAAAATTAGAAGTTTTGTTTTTACATTCAATTAATGTTTGGTTCCTTTTGTCTGGTTCAGAGGTAATATCTTCACCGGATTGAATTGTTCGAACCACATGTGTTACTGTAGATACACACGTATAATCTTCCATTCTATAACTTAATGAGTTTGCTATAGCATTAATTAGACTAATTAAAGCATTTATATCTTCTCCATTCTCAGATGTGTTTAAAAATTTAATTCTCTCTGTTTCTGCTAATACTAATGCATCATAATACATTTTTCTTGAGGCAGATGTTTGTATATATTTGCCGTTTTCATATGATGATTTAAGATAAGATACCATTTGTGTTTTTGCACTATTGTATGCTTTAGTTAAGATTGTTATATCTATATCTTGTATAAAATGTCCTACATTCACGTTGGTTTTTAAAAATTTTAAAACTTTTTGTTCTTTATCAGAAAGGACAGGTTTGTTTAAATGATTTAAAATTATTTCATCTGTTTTATCCGTGTTAAATATTGATTTAACATATTCTTCATTTTCAGGTTTAACATCTTCATTTTCAGGTTTAACATCTTCATTTTCAGGTTTAACATCTTCATTTTCAGGTTTAACATCTTCATTTTTAGGTTTAACATCTTCATTTTCAGGTTTAATTGTGTCAATTAATTGATTTCTTGCAACACTATACATTGCGCAGGGAAGTAAAGAAGTTATATCTGTAATTTTACTTGTATCTAAATAAAATGTTTCTTTTTCATCAACTTTTATTGTTAACATATCACCATACAATTCTATATCATATTGTAAAGTGTCATACGTAGTAAGAACTATAAATAATCCTTCAATTAACCAAATTACATTTGCCATTTTTGGGTCTGAATCTCTTTTATAATTTCCAATAAATTGAATACCTAAATCTATATCAGAGGTTTTATTATAAGATCCAAAATTACCTAATTCAAAAAGTTTATATAAATCTTGTACTGACTCAGGAAACATTGATTCATCTGGTGTTAAACGTTTAACATTTTCAAATGTGTCTTTCGTTGTCATGCATAATGTCGCAATTATGAGAATATTATAAAGTAGTAATGTTCTAAGAATCCATAATTTTTCTTGTTGGGATTCTTGGTTTTTAAATGTTTCTAAATATGTTCCGTTTAATTTCATGTCCTTAAGAATTAATTCAATTTGGTTTAAAACAGTATCATAATCTTCCTGAAGATCAAACACAATTTCTTTATTAATGTTGAATAATGGTAATACTTTATGTCCTAATCCTTTCAAAAATAATTCAATATCGGTCGTGCAATGAGAATTTATACTCTTAATGGTAAATTTTATAAGTGTCATATCTATTATATAGATTATCTTGCACATATAATCTTCTCTGGAACACACTAATCGGTAGCCCAGGGAGAACACATGATCTCCATTTCTTCAAGGTCTTCTCGATTGTTTGGAAATTGTTCTTCCATTTTATAATTTAATTGATCAAGCATGTTTGATATATTGGTAGCATGCGCACCACCTACATAAATAATTACGTTTTTCATGCGAGATTTAATCATTCGTGCAACCGTATAAATATCCATGATACATCTTGCCGCCTCAAATACTTTTTGGATGGTTGTTGCATGGGATAATATAGTGCCAGTTAAAAAATCTTCTGCAAACTGTATATTAAAGTCGGGATTGACAAGTGTTGCCTTACCAATTTCTTTTAATACTATAGTGTTTTCAGTTAAGAGTGTTTTTATACCATCTAAAGTACTAAAACGGTCGATCAGTTCTGGACTTAATCTCAGTGTCACGTTTTTATTGATTCCATGAACAATATCAGCATAAAAACTTTTAATCCATGGCGGCATTTCATTCAAGGCATTTCGGAGTGTTCTTTTAGGTACTGGTTCTGCAATCGTAAGTGGTTGTATGGTTGGACTAAACCGTTTGGATATCATGTAAGGGTTTTTAGAATAATCGCCATCCACCCAATGAGCTCTTACTTTTCCACATGTATGAGTTCTTATACATTCATGCAAGAGTGATCTAATATTTAGGATTTGTTCATTCTCGGGACCATACACTTCAGGTGGCATATATATACTTTCTTCATGTTCTTCTAACATGATATCCACCGAAGTGTTTGTGGATTCAAGGTCTTGCATAAAAGCAATGAACGTTTCATACGTTCCATTTCCAACAAAATTTCTAGGGTAATGCATTTCTCCAATGATGAAAATATTAGCATTACCTTTAGAAAACCAATATTTCTTAACAACCATCTCTAACTCACTATACAAAAAATACCATTCAGCTAATTTTACAAATTCGTTCTTTTGTTTTGTTTTAGTCGCAATGACGTCTCGAATTGTTTTACGAGTTTTAGGTTTGGATTTTTTAACTTGTTTACGAGTTTTAGGTTTAACCGATTCCCATTTGAGCATATAATAACGCATTATTATAATGGGAAATATGTTTGGTCAAATTTTTTCTTGGGATACCATTTTTGGTAATGATTTAAAAGAAACTACATATAATAAACAAACCATTCATATCAATCCGTCCGTATACGAGAAACTTTTAGATCAACGTAAAATCTTAATAAACATATTAGATAAAAATTGTAATTGTACTTTAACTGACACACAAATAAAGCAATTGGAAGAAATACGCAAGGAGGACTCCTACGTTGATGCCAAAAAAACTGGCGGTAAATCTAGAAAACATAAAAAAATAAAAACTCGTAAAAAAATACGCAACAGATTTTTATAACTGTATAAATATATGGAAAATATGTCTGTTGAGGATAAAAAAAGGATATACAAAAATATATTAAAATTAAACAAAGACCTAATTAAGTTAAAAAAAAAATTAAAAAATTGTAAAGAAAATATAGAGAATGTTTCTTTTATCACATCAGATGCGGGTGAAACACCTAATTTTGGTATGCTATATGATATGGACAATAACTGGGACTGGGACAACTGGACCTTTAAAATTAAACTATTTTAGGCATTCTTGTAAATCTTTATATTCCTGTTTGTGATGCTCTGAGATAAGGCTACAATTTTCTAAAACATTATTTAAAATAATTTCAATATCTTCACTGACAACATAAAAATAAACCACACTAAAAATTACGCAAGAGTATAAATTATTTTTATATAAATTTATTAAGTATATATTATGGGAAGTATGCATAGTAGGATGTCGCCTAATATTGAAGATTCCGTTAAAAATTTAGATGTCCTATGTAACTCTTGTTACAATGATTTAATCATTTGTTACTCGGATTTATATAAAATCAAAGAATCAATCAAAAAATCAAAAGAAATCAAAAAATCAAAAGAGAATGCAGAATCAATCAATAATGATGACCCCCACACTGATGCCGATGGTGACAGATTCTTTGATGTCACTGGCGGTAAATCTAGAAAACACAGAAAATATAAAAAACGAACCTATAGAAAATTACATTAATTGAATCTATTTAAATTATTACTCTTTCTTTATTCTATGGAATATGTTCATAAAATGTTATCCAAACCTGAATGTTTAGTTCAACATCATTTAGATTCCTATAATTTATTTGTATCCCGTATTAAAGTAATCATTTCCAAGAAAAACCCCATGGTGATTTTAAAAAATAAAATCGACGGTGTCTTTCAACACGAGTGCAATATGTATATAGGAGGGATTGACGGAACCGATATCGTGTTTGGAAATCCAATGTTTAAAGAAAATGGAGTTCAAAAAGTCATGTATCCCAATGATGCAAGACTTCGTAACATGAGTTATTCGTTTAGCGTTCATGCCAAGATTACGTTTGTCTTTAAACATGTGTCTCAAGAAGTTCCTTACGGTGAATTTACCACGCCATTGGTTCTTTTAGGATATTTTCCCATTATGATTCAATCCAACATGTGTATTTTAAACTCCATGCCACCTGATGTAAGATTTAATATGGGAGAATGTAAAAACGACCCTGGTGGATATTTCATTATTGACGGAAGTGAAAAAGTGCTTGTGTGTCAAGAAGGACGAGCCAACAATAGCATCGTTGTCATGAAAAAATTTTCAGATACATATTATTACGGCGCCATCATTAAATCCGAATCAGAAGATGAAACCAAACTAGCTCGGTCAACTACAGTTTATATTGTAACCAAACCAGACCAAGACACTCTTACCATAGATAATGTATCTCTTCATCAAATCGTAGTAGAGTTACCTGATGTGCATCATCCCATTCCTCTTTTTATTGTCATGAGAGCACTTGGCATTATTTCAGATAAACAAATCATTGATATTTGTTTGCAAGGAGAAGATACGCTGATTCCCTATTTTCACGATAGCGTGTGTGACGCTGGAAGTATCTATACCCAAGCCATGGCCATTCAATTTATTGGAACGTTTACAAAGTTTCATTCCATTCATTACTCGTTGCGTATTTTATCAGAGTTATTTTTACCTCATATGGGTGAGCTTAACTTTATAAATAAAGCTTATTTTTTAGGTTACATGGTGAAAAAGTTATTACGTGTAGCTGTAGGAATAGATAGTCCAACTGACCGTGATTCCTACCGTTATAAACGTGTAGATACTACTGGTGTGTTATTGACTCATTTATTTACCGATTTCTACAGAAAGCAATTGCATCATATGGATCGCAGTGTTGAGCGAATTTACAATAAAAACGAACATTTATACAATGATACTGAGTTGTTTCCCTCGTTATTTATAAATAATTATCCTGCCTTGTTTGAAGAACGAGTGACTGAACGAGGAATACTAAGTGGGTTTAAAGGTAAATGGGGAGCCGTGTCTTACACCAAAAAAGTAGGCATTTCTCAAAAACTAAATCGTCTTAGTTATAACTCTGCCATTTCTCATTTACGAAAATGTGTTCTTCAATTGGATAAAAGCGCCAAAGTGACGGGACCTCGATTACTGCACACGTCTCAATGGGGAATGTACGACCCCGTTGACACGCCCGATGGAAGTGATGTAGGTGCGCACAAACATTTAGCCATTTCTACTAGAATCACGGAAGGATTTCCAAAACAAGTCGTGTTGGACGAATTGTATCGGTTGAAGATTACGCTAATCTCTCTAGAAACGTTTGCCAACATTCCGCTTTATGTTAAATTGTTTTTGAATGGTGAATGGCATGGATGTGTTGAGAATCCAGAAGAAACCGTTGGTTTATTAAAAACAAGTCGTCGGTATGGTCGGTTGCCGTTGTCGACGAGTATTAGTTGGAACATTGGTGAAAATATCATCTATATATCCACAGATGCAGGTCGGTTACAACGTCCTTTATTTTATGTGGAAGATGGCAACATGATAGAACCGGATGCATCTCTATCGTGGTCTGAATTAATTCAAGGAAATGCAGAACGTCCGTGTTACATTGAATATTTAGATACGGAAGAATCCAATACTTCTTTGATTGCCTTTTCCAAAGAAGACATTACGTATCATACGCATGTAGAGATACATGCCTCTTTTTTGTTAGGATTTATGGGAAATCAAATTATTTTTCCAGAACATTCTCCTTTACCTCGTAATTCATTTTCATGTGGACAATCTAGACAAGCTATATCGATGTATCATACCAATTATCAAAATCGAATGGATACGATGGGAGTTGTCTTGAATTACGGACAAGAACCGTTGATTCAAAGTAGTTTTCTTCCCAAATTTGGATGCTTACCGAATGGAGTCAATGCGATTGTCGCCATCATGTGTTACACGGGATACAATACCGAAGATGCTATTTTATTTAATCGTGCTTCGATTGAACGAGGCATGTTTAACACGAGTTATTTTAAAACGTATGAAATGCAAGAAAAGCCGGGCGATTCACCTGTCGTCTTTGAAAAAAGTAGTACGACAGATGACTATGGACTTGCACCACTGCATACCAAAGTGGATTCTGAAACCATTTTAATGCGTATGGTCAATGGTACTCATGTTAAAACGGTTCATCCCAAAAAAGACCAGTTGGGGTATGTAGACCGTACTTTTATGACAGATAATACTCTGGGAAATCGTACCGCTAAAGTCCGCATTTGTCACACGAGGACACCGTCCATTGGAGATAAATTTGCTTCACGGGCTGGACAAAAGGGAACATGTGGGTTAATCATCAACGAAGAAGATATGCCTTTTACGGCAGAAGGAATCCGTCCAGATTTAATCATTAATCCTCATGCACTTCCCTCACGCATGACCTTGGGTCAATTGATTGAAAGCGTACTAGGTAAGCTTCATTTAAATATTGGTACAAAGGGGGACTGTACTGCATTTAATACAGATATTCAGTACAAGGAAGAATTAACCGCACGAGGATTTCATAGTAGCGGTACTGAAGTCTTGTGCAATGGAATGACAGGAGACTTGTTAGAAAGTGATATTTTTATTGGTCCTACCTATTACTTGAGATTGAAACACATGGTTGAAGATAAAATTAATTTTCGAGAACGTGGACCCATGACGGCCTTGACACGCCAACCCGTACAAGGACGCTCCAATGAAGGTGGTTTGCGTATTGGTGAAATGGAACGTGATGGACTTGTTGCCAATGGTATATCTTCGTTTGTACGTGACACCATGATGGCACGTGGAGATGGAACCATGTTGGTTCATAGTTCTAGAAAACCGTATCGCATTTGTGTAGATAATCAATCAGGATTGTTATCCATTTTCAATGAAAACAAAATTCAAAAAAGTATCATGAATCCAGATTACGAAGGTTCGTTTAGCGTGCTTCATGTCCCGTATTCCTTTAAATTGTTAATGCAAGAATTGTCTACCATGAATGTTCAAATGAGATTGATTACATCGGATAACCTACCGCATTTTGAATCCATGAAAGGTATTGAAATTGAAAAACCCTCCTTTTTATCTTTACCCACAACGATTTATTCTATTAAACGAAATCATTTATATGCGTCTCTTACAGACCATTGTTTAAATTCCCAATTATTTACTCATAGATTCTTGAATCCTACCATGTTTCCTTGCATTGAATCAGAAGATGAACTTACACAATTACGCTTTGCTGTACGTGATATGCATCCTTCCACCTATACCACAATTCATCATGCAGAACGATGTGCTCTTGATATTTATAAAACGAACATGAATAGTTTTGACGTAACCTTGGATTATTACTGGTCCAAAATGAAAACCGGAATCTTTGTTCGAATTAAAAATAATAAATTGTTTAATTTTATTTTAATGTACAATGTAAATTATAAGAATGATTTTGACATTAAAAACATGGACGAGTTTATGAAATCCTTACCGGCTCATAAAAAGGCTCAAGTGTCTAACGACGTTACCACATGGCATGCCACCAACTGTTTGTTGCGAACCGAGAAAAAAAGTAACGACAAAGACCCTACCGAAGGATACTTGCCACAATTTTATGACATGTTGGTGGAAACGTGCAGTCATCGTAAAGTAAATGATTGTATGTTTTTTATGACACGCAAAGATTTTCCTCATTTACGAAAAGATTGGAAAGAATCCTTTGATTCAATCTATGGTGATGCCGATTTAAAAGCACCCTACAAAGATGCTCCTTTTATACCGGTGGTCTCTCAAAGTACAACGGTAAATCATGCTGATTTTCCCTTTCCAACAGGAGATGATTGGGAATCTATATGTAAGCAGAAAAAGTTTGCCTCCAATTCGTATCAGGGAATCACTTGTAAAAATGATAGTGTGAAATTGAATCCACCGTCGTGGGAACACCGCAAAGTTGAATTTATTTGGAGAGGTCAAGGAACGGGGTGTGGGAATACACCCGAAACCAATCCCCGCATGAAACTAAACCAGTACATGGAGAATGGTAGTATTCCTGGACTCAATGCGTACATTACACGATATACAGACCGCATCAAAGGAGTACAAAAGGATGGATTACACATTGAGTATTTAGGTAAAACAAAAGAACAAAATACCCTGTCCATGGACGAACAAATGGCGTGTAAATTTATTATCAATGTTGAAGGAAATTCGGCTGCGTATCGTTTTGGACCCTTGTTAGGATTAGGATTTTGCATTCTAAACGTAGATTCTGTTTATACGTTATGGTTTGAACCCATGATTCAAAAATTATCTATTACAGACCCGAATATTGCACAAGCGCATTGTATTCGTGTAAAACATGATTTAAGTGATTTAGCTGAAATTGTACAGTGGTGCAAAGACCATGATGACATTTGCAAACAAATTTCAATCAATGCCACGACGTTTTATTCAACACATTTTACACAAGACTTTGTCTATGATTATGTAGCAGATTTGTGTAATTCTATTTCAACTTTAGTAACAACCCCTAAAAGTATTTACGAGGAACATAAGGTGGCACTTAAAAAGATGACCAAACCAAAAGATTTAAAAATTATCTCATGTGGTGCGATTCCTTCCCAAACCAATAAAGCCATTATCATTGTACCTTTTAGAGATGGAACTCAAAATCGGTCGGAACAATTACAACAGTTTTTAGACCACTATAAAAATATTCCTATTTTAGTGATTGAACAAAGTAACGACCATAAGAAATTTAACCGTGGTTCTTTATTGAATATTGGATATGATTATTGTGTTCATTATTTGCCTCACATTACAACGTTTCTATTTCACGACGTTGACATTTTAATGACGCAAGATATTATTGATAAGTATTACGTAGAAGATGGACGAGGATTAATGCATTTAGGTTCGTTAATTCAATCGGATAAATACAATACAAGTCCTACGTTTTTAGGTCGTGTGCTTCGTGTATCCAAACAAGTTATTCAAGATATAAATGGATTTCCCAATACCTTTTATGGATGGGGTGGAGAAGATGATGCGTTATGGAGTCGAATTCATATGCCATTGCATCGCCCCAATGAACCGAAAGAGGGGATTGAGCTACCTACGGTAAACGATATATTTACTTCAAAGTCAAACGAGTTAAAAGAAGAATATAAAATAGAACGAATCCTAGCAGATCAATTGCAATGGAAAATTGACGGAATAAATTCACTTCAATACTCTGTTGTACAACATAAAACCATGAATGACTGGTGCCATAAATTAACAGTTGAATTATCTCCCACTGCTGAATACAAGATACAACCTGCTCCTTTAACGCCAACACCTATGCCATCTACTGGCGAATTGATTGAACTAACTAATTCAGATTCAATTGACGTTGGCACAAATAAAAAGATTCACTTATAATATGAAAAATAAGTTTACTCGTAAAAATAGGACACAAAAACTTATATATGAATGTCCAAATGCAGCACAATGTATGATGTTTGGAATTAAAACAAAACAGATACAAGACGTGTTTCGTTTTGATTTTAATCTAGTTACATCGATTAAGAATATTGCAGAGCCGTCCTCCAATGGTTTTGTACATAAATTAACGTTTGATAAGAACTACATTATGTATGCCACTTTAAAATCAAATGTTGCCGCTAGAAAAGACAATCTAATGTATGAATATAAAGTAGGACAATTTTTAAATCAAGTTGGTAAAAATTTTCCCTGTTTTATAGAAACCTATAAATTATTTAAATATAAAAGTGAGGAAGATTGGTTCATCTGTAGTAAAATTAAATCGTCCAATGACACGTCCATCTTAAAGGCATTACAGCCTCTGTCCTATGATTTAAAAAAAGGATGCAAATATGCAAAATATATAGCACTTTTAACTCAATTTATACCTAACAGTATATCCTTGTACGATTTTTGTGAAAATAAACCAGATTACAGTGAATTGTTGGGTATTTTATTTCAAATTTATTACTCCTTGTATCATTTACGACATTATTTTACTCATTATGATTTACATGCGGGCAATATTTTATTATACAAAATACATCCTACCCAATCCATTAAATTTAATTATACGGTCAATGGAAAAATTGTATCCTTTTGTTGTTCTTATCTTGTAAAAATAATTGATTATGGACGTTGTTATATTCCTGACTCTAAACAAATCTACAATGACGTATGTCATTTATCCGAATGTAATCCTAAATGCGGTGCTAAAAAAGGGTTTAATACGTTTGATTTAATCAACGATAAAATTTTTTATCATATTGTATCTCAAAAAAAGAATGAAAGTTTTGATTTAAAATGTTTAAAGTATTGCTCTGATGTATGCAATGATTATCCTAAAACCCATCTTATTCAACGTAAGCTTGCCAATCTTACTATTTTGTACTCCAAGCACGGCACAGCGGAACGATTGGATTCCATTCAACCCTTTAAAATAACAAATGAAATACGAAATTTAACAGATGCATATCAAGTGATACAAGAATTGATACCTTATTCAAATGTATGTTCTTCTAATTGGGGAGTAATGAATGTCTATGGAAATAAACCAATCACATTTATAAAAATCAATTAAACAAAAATAGACATAGTCAAGTATGATGGATTATTACAGTCAGTCAAGTCAATCAAAAGAAGACGCTATAAAAGAAGTAGTTAAGGAAATAAACGAAGAAAAAATAGTAAGAAGTATAATCAATAACATGCCTGGGTTGGGTTCTATTGTTGGATGGACGTATTGTTTTAAACCAGATGTGATACGCCAAGTAAAAATACGGGTTCATAATAGAAAGGTTGAAGCCTACTGGGTTAACTATGTCATGCGCAAGATAACAGGCAAGTATGTCTGGTATTTTTAAACTAAAAACATGTAAAGTTGTAAATTCTTTTAGAGGAAAATATTAAAATGACGCAAGCGTTCAAAATTTATCAAGTTTAAAAATTTACCTAATAAAATTGAGTTTAAAACTATTTTCTTCAAATATACAATGGACATTTCAGTGACACAAGTTTATTTATCACGTATTCATCTTCTTGAAATTTTAAAGGACCAAGGATACAATGTATCGAATTACGACAACTATAGCTTGTCCATGGTTGGAAGTATGATGGAGAATAAAAGGTTGGATTTACAACTACAACATTCCTCAGGAAAACAAATCTTTATTAAATATCATTTAGATTCTAAGTTAGTTATACCAACCATTACTTGTTCCTTGTTTGATGAAGTTGAAGGTGAACATCCCATTTTAAAAAAAACGGACGATTTAATGATTATTTCAAAAATAGATCCTAACGATACCATGATAGCAGATATGAACACGTTATGGAACGATTCTTCCATCTACGTATCTGTCATCAATATTAAACGGTTACAATTTAATATTTTAAAACATGTAAGTGTACCCAAGCACGTTCTCTTATCAGAAGAAGAAAAAAAACAGTTGTATAAAAAGTATCATATACAATCAAATGCAGATTTACCTACCATTAATAGATATGATGCGGTTGCACAAATATTGTGCATTCGTCCTGGCATGGTATGTTGTATTCACAGAAAAAGTAAAACCGCCATTGTGACCTATTATTATCGTGTATGTGTGTAACGTTTTAATCCTATGTCTAAATCGTTACAGGTCTGACATATACAATGCACTTATGTTAATTTTTTTAGATTTCCGTGTTTATATAAAAACATTTGAATCTATATTTACAAAATTACCCGATGCAAATTGAGGTATTTGAGTGTATTTTGAATCTTTTAATAATTTACGCATGGTTTTAATTAATGTTCTCCACGATGTTTGCGGTAATTTTAAACTTTCAAGTAAGGACCACGTCATTGCTCCCTGAAACTTATTGTTAATATAAGCATCCGCACTCGTTTGGTGTTCTGTGCACCCACTTATCATGTAGACATTTCCAACCGTATCAATATTTGAAGAATTTTCCGTATACTTGTCATAATTTTCACTATCTAAAAATTGATACTTTAGGTCTAATATAGTTCCACTAAAACAGCTATCAAACATTCCAAACAAAGTAACATCTTTTTTAAGATATTGAGTAATAAGGGTTTTTAATTCATCATCTAAAACTCTTTTAAAATCACTAGATACCAATAATTCATCATAGCCATCTTTTTCGTCTCCCTGTTTATCCACAACATAGGAACCATGTCCGCTATATAAAAAAAACAAAAGGTCTCCGGACGATGCATTTTTAAGAAGGTTTGTAAATTCAGTCAAGATAGTTGCACGAGTAGGTTTATCCGTATCATCGGTAAGAGTTTTAATGCTGAATCCTTGTTGTGTTAATCGTTCTTTTACCGAAATAACATCATTGATACAGCCATACAATTCATTGGTTGTACCGAAATAATTAATTCCAATTAAAAGAGCAGTCTTATTTATAATGATTGGAGGAGTTGGTACAAAGGATTGAACAATGGCACTATTTTTTTGTAATTGAGTTTGTAACGCCGATACGTGCATGGTATATATCTTTTTTGCTTCATTGTATTGGGGTTGTTTTAGTTGTACTCTTATTTTTTTCTTTTGAATGGAAGTTATAATCATCCTAAACTGTAGATTCAGAGAATTAATATCGTTGACATACTTTTTACGTAATTCATCCATTCTGTTTTTTTTATACAAATTGATGTCCATATGTTTAATAAGTATAATTTTGTAAATCAGCACCTCCCCGAAAACCTTCTAAACCTTGAAGGAATACCAACCCAATGATTAAAAAAAACAAAATAAAGGGGAACAGTACAATGACCCAACTAATGGTAGTATTCCATTTACAAATGTAGTTCAATAACCATGTCCACAATAAAATATAAATGGCTTGACCTATTAAGAACATTCCGGGGTTTGCATGTTTACAAGAATAGGTTCCTAAAGTAAATTTAGAATGACTTCCTACATTCTGTAAAAGAATAAACACATAAGATATGGCAGATATAATTAGATATAATTTAGCAGGAGGACACAACCGGTCAAAACGTTTCATATATTATACATTTTTTATTTAAATTAATGGTTGACTCAACGGACTGGGGTTGACGTTTTCATATTTTCCTCCAAGCGCATCAATTGCATTGTCAAATTTATAAGCGGTATTTCTGCCCATATCAACTACAAAACTTGGGAGCCATGTATTTGAATTGCCTCCACGTTTAATTTTATGCCTACTGCGTTTAATTTTACGCCTACTGCGGTTACGTCGAGTTAGCTTTGTCCGCATATAGTATTAATTGATATTATTCATATAATTATGGACCATGGTTGTTAGATTTTTATTTTCTATATCACCAGTTAAATGAACATTTACGTATATTTCACGAAGTACGTCGTCAGGTGCAGTAGAACCAACTTTGTATAAACGTTTTGTCTTTAAAAATTTACGTATTTTATTCATAGGATGTTTTTTTATTTTTTCAATGTCTTTAGCAATTGAATCATAAGTAGTCGTATCTTTCATTAAGACACGAACTGTATTATTTTTTTTTCCAAAAGAACTATATTGTTTTATTGTTTTTGACTTTAATTGTTGAAACGTAGGTTTTGTCCCATTTTTTAAACATCCATAGGGTATCTCAGTCGTAGTCTCAGTCGTAGTCTCAGTACTTTCATTACTTTTAGGTACCGTTTCTGTTAAATTATCTAATTCTGTAATGAATTCTCCTTGTAAACGTTGTAATAATTCTTTTTTTAATTTATTTGACGTTTTAGGTTGCTTCAATGTTTTGGTGTTTCTATCAAATAATTTTGGTGTAATTGTGATTTCTTTATTCATAAACTACATTTTGTTTTATTCCTGATAAATTAAACAAAATTACATGTACATTTGCATTTTAATACGATTTTACTGTTGGATGCAATATACTGACCACAATCGCAAAAATAAGATTGAAATTGGTAACGTTCACCCTCTATCCAAAAGACGTGATATGTAGGATAGGCATAAGTCGAAGTATATCTACTTAAACTGATTCCTGTTAGAATGAGTGATTTCCTCCTTTTTGTTAGAACCATAACATCCATCCATGCAAATTCCTTAATCAAATGAATCATTTCACAAGGTAAACATAACGCATTAAGAAGGAGTTGTGTTCTTACAGACATGGTTTATAGTGGTAGTTAGATGAATAGTTTCAATTTTATAAAAAATTGAAACGGTTATTGACAACTACAGTCAAAAACCATGTCTCAATTAATCAAAGACGTTCCAGTGCGGTCCAATTCCAATGAATTTTGGGAAAAATTTGAGATTTCTTTGGAGTGCATTCGCCGAGGTCGCCAACGAGATTTTCAATTTCAAATGAAACAACAAAACACGTTCTTGCTGTATCATAAGGTACTGTATTGGTTTGTAATGTGGGACATTAAACACGGACCTATTGACGTGTGGTCTTGAAACGTCTTGAATGTATAAATTACATAAATATTTAATGTTATTAGGTGTTCTTATGAGTTGCATTTATGTCTGAAATTCCAGAATCTGAAACGTATTTGGTGTTTCATATAATTTATAAAATTGAAATGAATATTTTTTTATATTTAAAAATGATTTTTCCGGATGAAATTGTTCTTATTATTTCAGAATATTCTCGGCCTTTAAAACGTAGACGTATAAGTCAATTTTGGGTAAAAAGAAAAGTAAATGACAAAATAACCATGCTTGAACAAATTCACAAAAAGTATGATACTATATTTAAACATTTTTGGCTACCACCATTAAAGTATAATGAAGATACCATATACACGTGGAATGGTTATTTTGCAGGGGGGTCAGAACTTAAATTACAAGAAGATACATGTGAAATTCAATTAATTGGTAAAAATTTTAGCAAGCGCTTGAAGCATTGGTAACACCATCCCATGTAATGTTGCATTGTTTGGCCCAAGTTTGTTTATTACACAATCCATTATTTCCAGTATAAGTATTTGTTTTAAAATCAACTTCAGTTGGAAGAGACGTACAGGTTGACGATACTTTTCCTAAGTTATGAATATTATAACATTTAATAGGACAATTTGTACCATCTTTGTCTATTTTTTCCGTTGAAGAATCATTGCAACATCCATAATTGGACGTTAAACATTCTGCCTCTTTATCTTCATGATTTAAAGTAGACCAATAATCCGGACAACTATTTACATACATGTCCGTTTGCGCCCTACTCATAATAGCCGCAATCAACGCCATCAACGTTAAAACTACAACAATGGCAATGATTAAAACAATATTTTTGTACTCCATACATTTAAAAAATATTTTTATAGTATATGAAATCAAATGGCAGAATTGATTTATTACATGCACCCAATCCAATTTCTTTATATGATAAACCTGTATATACTTCTTCTTATAACGATGCCATGACTGGTAATTGGGTTGATACACCTTTGTCAATTGCTTTTTTTTCACGAGAAAATCAACAAATACTTCAAAATGGAATTCGTGCTGGAGTTTATCAAATGTCAGACAACAAATCTATTATTTCTCAACAATCCAATCCAAATTTAAAAATTATCATGAGAGCTATTTTTTTAGAACATTCTAAAAACAATTATACAAATATTCGTAATCAAATTGAAATATTAAATCAACACGTTTTTAAGTATAGTATTCCTAGAATTTACGGAGAAACACAAGGATATTTGAAATATTTGCAAGACGCAAGTACTCTAGTAGTTCCTTTATCAAATCCCATTTATATGTCTCCAGATAAAACATTGGAACTTAAACCCTTTTTTTAAAAGCATACACTATGAGTCAAACAACACAACCAGAAATATTTTATTCTCAAAAAAATAATTTACATAACAAGTATATTTTACAATTAAATAAAACGATGGCAGAATATCCTTCTTATAAATTAAATGACACTTCCACCTATGCAGACGAATTGTCCATTTTAGATGGTTTTACATCTGATATAGATGAATTAATAGAAACTGTACGTCAACATACCATTAATGCCAATAACGTCATTGAACAAGGTGATATAGATTTACAAAATCTTAAAAACGTAGAATCAAATTTAAACGAATATACGACGTACGAAGAATTAGACATTACTTCAAAACAATTATTATCAGACGCAACACAAGATTATGCAAAACACAAAATTATATTTTACATTAAAGGAATGTTGATTCTCATTCTATTGTATAAATTAATAGGATCAGGTAGATTTCAGCATGTCCTTGCTCTAACTATTGTTTTATATTGTATCGTCAACTTGTATCTCTATTTTACAAAATCTTATTGGGAAGTATAAATCTTACTCATTTGAACCAAAATCTATGTAACAAATTTTTATATAAAGGTATAGTATGACGAAACGGAGACGACTTCGAAAAATTAAGCGTACACGAAAATATAAGCGTAGAGGTGGCTGAGGTTTACCCGTTAGAGTTGAATGAAGGCTTGTCCTGATAAACTCTAACGGATTTTAAAAAATTTGAATATTTTATTTAGAAATATACCAAAATGAGTTGAACCAACATGTGGCTAAATTTTCAGCTTATTTGCAGTCTGGCAAAACATTTGTCATGATACAGCACATCATTGATGATTTGACAGAACAGTGGATAAGATTGGATGCAACCCAGATAATGAGTGGAGCTTCTTTCAATTGTTTAGCGGTAAAATTTTCAGGTAATTTGAATAACCGAAGTAACTCGTGTAAAGAATAATTGTCTATGTTTAAGTCCATAATTAATGGTCTATTTTATTTTTAATATATGTAATTTAGTTTTAACCTACAGGAATGATTGCATCCACTAAAACCAAAATGATAATTCTGTAAATGTACTTAGTTTATTTCCAACTAAAATGCCTTCTTTTTTCGATTAGATTTAAAAAGTATGATATAATCTGAATACTTTTCCCAATTTAATGTATCACCTAATTTAACGAACCAGTTTGTATCAGTATGTTTACGATTGTAAATAAACCATCTATAAAAAAATAACAACATTATAAAAAGATTCAATAGAAACAATACTACTATTGTAGGTATAGATTTAGAAATTGCTTTACAAAAAGTATGATATAGATACAATGACGCTAATATCCATATACCTCCTGCATAAGTTACATCAAACATATTAATAAACACATGTTCTAATTTATATCCATTATCTGTCATACATATCGGATATATATCCCATAACATCCATAATAACGTTATAAACAGTGTGAAATAGAGTACAGATTGTTTAAGAATGGTATCATACACATAATAAAATATTGGTATACCAAGAAATGAAAATATACACCAAATAACTATACAGATATACGATTTATAAGAAGTAGAAAAATTATAGTCTACATTACACATATCTGATACACTATCAAGATATCTATCCCAATATTGAATCATCATAAAATACAATACAAAATTCAAAATAAGAGTCCAAATCAATACTTTTAACATATATAATTGGTTTATATAAAAATTATAAAGTCTTATCTACAAACTTGCACAATCTTAACGCTTAATTAAATATTAATTTATGAAATCTCTCATACCCTTCAATTGGATTTATATCTTTGTCTAACATTTCAACAATTTTTAGGTAAAATTGTTTTGGTCTTTGTAAGATTTTTTGTTTTGATACGATGAATTGAGCACCTGCTCCAAATTGAAATTCCAATTCGTTCTTTCTTTCATCAAATAATATTTCATACGTCTCGATTAATGGTATTTCGCCATGATAAGGGCACCCGCTTAAATTAGAATTTAAAATGCGTTCGCTTAAAACCTCAAAATCAATACTCAAATCTTTATTAAAATAATCCTTTAAATTTGATATTATATTGGGAGAATGGTCAAATGCGTGACTAAGGAAAATATGAAGTTGCAGGCATGAGTAAAACAAAAGTGTCCTTGTGGATACATTTTTTTATAAACAATAAGGTTCAAGAACATTTATATTTATCTTTAATTTCCTCAAAAGTTATGTATTTTTTATTATCTTCGTCATACAAAGATAACCATAAGTTATTATAACAATCTTTCAAAGACAGTTTGACAATATTGTCAAACATATTGTTTTTAGTAGCTTCTTCATGGTATTTTTGTAAATTGTATCCGGGTATTTTTGAGTTCATATGATGAATATGATGATATTCAATTCCATGAAAAAAATATTTGAATGCTCTGGGTATAAGTATAAACGAAGAACCACGCAGACCACTATCTTTATAAGTCCATACATTGTTTTCTACTACATAGGACGGATTATAGGTATGTTCGTTATGAACTAACATTACTGTAATGGTAAAACCTACAAAATATGACATCAACACATGTATCAAAATATTATACACATTACACATATACAATATAAATAATAGACTGCAAGTTGAAACACTTTGTTCTATAATTAAAAGGGGGGTTGATATTTTACAATCATGTATTTTATATAAAACAAGGTTAAATTGATTAAGAATCAATATTTTTAGGTATATTGGAATCGTAAAAAAAAAGAATGGTGTTCTTATATATTTGTATAAGCACCTTGATATAGGTGACCACGAATTATACTGTTTCAAAGTATAAAATACAGTTTCATTGAAATTGTATTCATATTTGTTTTCTTTATTCCCATTTACATTATGATGTATTTTGTGGTCATAATTCCAAAAAAATGGGTGTGATAAAACAGACGATAACATAACTCCAATCATGTAATTTAATGTTTTGTTTGGTGTATATGAATTATGACCACAATCGTGAAAAATCATAAACGTTTTTATATTTAACATTCCAAACAAAGGAATTGTAATAACACTTAACCAACTATTTCTTAAATACCAAAGCGAGTAACATGATGCAGACAGTATACAAGAATGAGTTGATAAATCAATAAATGCGGCGGAATAAGAGGATTTATATTTCATAAACAACGCTGTTTCCATTTAATTAATACAAATTATTTATTTATATTTATTATGTAATACATTGTATGATTGTACTTTATTTTCTAATTGGATGTATTGGTGCTAGATTACTTCTTGTCATTCTTGCAAAAAAAACACCTATTCTATGGTTAAAATGGATGGGTTTTTTTGCATTACTTCCTGCGTCAGGGTTCTTGTATCTTTTCTTGAGTGGAGCTAGAAAAGGTACTGGTGCATTTGGAGAAAAGATATGGTGGAACTATTTGCGTCCTGTCCACGCATTTTTGTATTTCATGTTTGCCTTCTTTGCGATGAACGGAAAAAGAAACGCATGGGTCTTTTTACTCATTGACGTATGTATTGGAATCACAGGTTTTTTTTACGTTCATGCAAAAGAATTTGGATTAAAAAAAATTGAAATTAAAAATAAATATGATATACAAAAATGCTCACCAAAGAAGAAGAACTGAATCAACTGAAAATGGAATATTCACTGTTTCGGTCTATAAATGTGGATTTTCCTTCACCTCCGATACTGCATCGAAGTTACAATGAATTAGACTTTGAGTTTGAAGATGACCCAGAGCCTCTTGAAGTTCCAATGCGTCCAACTCTTCAACGTATAGTATCAAATGCGCTCAACTTTGAAGTTCCTGAGCAAGTTCCTATGCGTCCAACTCTTCAACGTATATCAAATGCGCCCAACTTTGAAGTTCCTGAGCAAGTTCCAATGCGTCCAACTCTTCAACGTATATCAAATGCGCTCAACTTTGAAGTTCCTGAGCAAGTTCCTATGCGTCCAACTCTTCAACGTATAGTATCAAATGCGCCCAACTTTGAAGTTCCTGAGCAAGTTCCAATGCGTCCAACTCTTCAACGTATAGTATCAAATGCGCTCAACTTTGAAGTTCCAATGTGTCAACGTATATCAAATGCACCCGATGTTGAGCAAGTTCCAATGTGTCAACGTATATCAAATGCACCCGATGTTGAGCAAGTTCCTATGCATCCACTTGAGCGTTTAGGTAGGTCGGTAACTTATTAGCTGAATTAAATAATCAATAAAAGTATGAAAAGTAAAAAGCTAAAACAAAAATGTAAAAGTTGTAAAAGTCGTAAAGGCGGTTATTTAGGAGATACTCCATTTAGACCGTGGCATTTGTCTTTTAACAAAGAGATTGCCCTTTCTTTTTTACATGGAAGTTCGAATGGTAGTTCTATTATAGTACCAAAAAACATAAATATAGTAACATTAACCCCTGTAGGCGTAAATGTGCCGTTACATAGGGCGCTTGATGAACAAATACGAGCATTTATAAATGATGGAAATAATTTTTTTAAATACAATAAAAAAAAATTTACACCAGAGGGCGATAGCTTTAATAGATATTTACAAAGTAAAAATGATTCTTTTATAATTCGTAACCACATAGAAGGTCAAGAAATGAATGATATGACCATTAGTTTTACAGCTAACATGTCTGAATATATAGGCACAGAAATTTATTTAGATTCTCCTAGAATAAACGTGCGGAGTTTTTCAGACACCTTTGTAAAACACGGCATGCACTTTCAATTACCAACAATGACAATATTTGATTTAATACGGTATTTATGTGGTGTAGATGATATCAAAAAAGTTGAAAGAAAAGTAGAAGGTCATTTAACACTCATCTTGGTAGCATGTAGAGGATGTGATACAGCACCACCTAAGTATCTTTCAATGATGCGTCAAAGAAGTGCAGAGGGCGATGAGTATAAGATGAGTCAACCAAGTGCAGAGATCGATGAGTTTTCCGACATTAAAAGTTAAAATATAACTATGTTTTCAAAAGAATAATTACCAAAAGTTATTCCATTTGAACGATATTAAACATATTGTAGTTTATACTAGTATGAGTTTTCCGACACTACATCATCCAATTGAAAAAATGTGTTCACAATTACCTACATCGGGGATTTACATTGCACAGCCTTACGGTAAACTATGCTATGCATGGTTTACCGATTCATGTACGTTAATTGACCGACATACTAAAAAACAATGGAAAGTTCCTGTAATTTTTGATTCTTGTATGGCAGGAACAGTTGTAAGTGGTACGTATACAGATAAACAATATTTTGTCATTGACAATATTTTTTATTATCATCAAGAAGAAGTACGCTGTTCTTATCTTGAAAAAATAAACCTAATTAAAAAAATTCTTACCATGTACATTCAACCATCCTTCTTTTTTTTACCTGAATTTAAAACCAAAAGTTCTTATAAAATACGTAGTATTAAAATCATTCAAGGCGATACGACGTATCAATACGTTCCTCCAAAGAGACAAACGTTTCAAGTAAAATCAACACCAAAAAGTGACATTTATGAATTGTATAAGGATAATGTATTTAATTCGTTTGCATGTATCAATACGTACTCATGCAGTCAAAGTATGAATCAATTATTTCATCCAACGGATACATTTATAGAAAAAACAATTACCATGGAGTGTGTATGGAATGAATGTTTTAAAAAGTGGTCGCCATTATAAAAAAAAAGAATAAAGTATGTATTTAAAATTGTTTTTGATTCTTGCTGTTGGCATTTTTATTTACGTAAACGTACGTCCCCATTTATCCATGATACTATTTGTAATTGAATTGATACGAACTTTATTTGTAAAATCTCTTACCTTTACTAAAAACGTATCAGAACAGGTTGTGGATGATACATCCATTGGTGCTAAATTAGTTGTCAATAAAATAAAAAGTCCAATGCCAGAAGAAAGTAGACCTTCAAAAGGATATTGTTATGTAGGAGAATGGAAAGGTGTGCGAAGTTGTTCCAAGGTGAACGATACACAGTGCTCTACAGAAGTCTATTCTACCATGCAACAATGCGTAAATCCTAAATTACGCTAAAAATACGGGTGGTATTAATTCATGTTTTAGCATGTCAATTTTACGAAAACATTTATTAATGGTCACTTCACTTGTATCGCTAATGGTCTGAATGTCTTTTTTCGTAATGTTTAATTTAAATTCTTGTGACATAAAGTAGATAATTCCCGCTGCAATAGAATAAGGCGTGTTTTCAGGAATTAGATTTTTTTTTTGTATTTGAATGGCAATAAATTGAGCTAACTTGATATATTTTGCAGGAACCGATAATTTACTACAATACCTTTCTATAAAGGAAAGAGGATCTGTTTGTGCATAAATGGTTTGTTCTTCCTTAGGTGTATTTTTTTCAACTTCATTAATGATAGACATGGCGTTTTTACATCCACGTGTAGCGCTTGTTGAATCTAAATAAAAGATTCTAGAAATTTCTTTAGGTGTTCTTGGATAATTATGAATTCTACACGCAATGTAGATTGAGGCGGCAATGATACCATCTCGGTTTAAACCACGAAACGAACGATGGTCTGTAATCTTTTTGTAGTATTGACATGCTTCATCAACAATCATTTTAGGAATTCCAGCATTGTTTGAGATTAGCGTAATGTGCTGAAACTCATCATATCTTGATTTTTCTTTATAAGGCATTGAATTCCATTCCGTGTATCTGGCTATTTTTTTCATTTCATAGGACGCACCTCCATTGCATATAATTTTACACCCGAAAGATGATTCTTGTAATAAAGGATTAATGGGCATACCACATCTTACTGGATTGGATGTAAAGGAATCTTCCCCATAAAATCTCCATTCGGCAGACATGTCTAAAGCTTGAATACATACAGCACTACAGGTTTGATTGGTGCATGTATAAAATCCGTCTTCCGTAATTTGTATTGAACTGTTGCATTCTTTGCAACCAGATGTATATTCAGGAACTTGTTTCTCAAAGTGTTTCCATATTTCTTCCATGTTTATATGCTTTTACAGATAAGACTTTCAATTTTATCAAGGTATATCATGGATATAGATGAATTCTTAAATAAAGAGATTGTAGAGTTTCTCCATACACATTATGACACTAGTTATGTAAAACGATTGCAATCAATTGCCGAAGTAAATAAGGTAGTAAATGCACCTTACTATGAAGAATGCTTACAAGGATTTCAAGCAATTGACCCTTACAACAAAATTCATTCCAAGTTAGACTCTTTTGAACCATATGCAGCTAAGCTATTGGAATTGCATACTATGATTGTAACAGAAAAAACCAACTTGGTTCGATTTTTGCGTGACAACATTTGTTCAGATAATATAGTTTCTCAGGTTCGTGAAAGAATCGAACAATTCCACTATAAAAAAGATAAATTTTGTGAGATAATTTTGCATCAATTAGAATATATATTAGAATATCAAGTTGTTACATCCTTAAAGTTAATTTGAATTGGAAAAATTGGTTTCTGTGTGGATACTCACAATTGATTATAAAAATCTTTTATAATCAAAGTTTATGATAAATGTGGATGAAATTAATCCCGAGTTTGAACAAGAAGTTGAATTTTTAAACTTGAGCAATCTTGCACTTAGTTGTCCTCGTAGTAAAACCCATATAGACGGATTAAACAAACCGGGGTTAGAACCAACTGATGAAGTGGATAGATGTAATGCAATAAGTCCACCCACTCCTATTGAATTACCTAATACGTGTGAAGAGGACCCTGACTGTTTCAGGCATATCGAGAATACTATGTTTGTCTGTTCATCCAAATCGAGACGATTTGAATATGCAAATGTGCCAGAGTTTAGACATAAACATATAATACGACCAGTTCAAAAGTACACACAGATGTGGTGTATTGAAAAAGATTCTGTCAGTATGGATTTATTTTTTGTAACTCCTACTAACAAACAAGTTCCGGTCATTATGTATTGTAGAGTCATTCAATCTGTACGAACCGGAATAGTGTATGTAATGTTTTCGTCAGGAATTGTTTTTTCCGGTCCTAACGTTCTTGTAAATTTGCGTGACTATTCTTTACAGATAATTCAACAAGTCAAAAGAATGTTTGAGAGAGGTACACGAATATGTCTTTGTGGCCATTCGATGGGTGCAACGGTATCGTTGGCTGTAGCGTATCACTGGTTTTATGAAGATAACGATTATTTCATGGAAAATGTAAGTGTAGTTGCGCTAGGTTCAATAAACCTGTTTGATGACACTAGGTTTACACATCTTCCTAACATACGTTCCTATTTAAGTGCCGTATTAACACCTCATGGAATCTTTGTTGACCCGTTTTGTATGCGTGGTGATAAGAATAAAAAAATGTATTCTCCAGTAAAACTGATTCTTTCCGAAGTGGTCGAAGTAGATGTAAATGCAAGAGTAACATTTGAAATATCTTCATCCTACACTGATCTACATGGATTAGATGACGTTTATATTCCTACGTTATTACAACTATGTAAGCGTAAAAGGGGAGGTGCATTTTATTTTAAAGGAAAAAAAACAAAAAGTCATGGACGCCTTAAATCAAGAAAAATGTTAAAAAAATGTATATATTGTAAATTGATAAGATAATGTTTTTAATTTTTAACTACCCTTCGTCGTCCTTTGACCGGCACTTCGGGTACATCGGATACCGGAACAGGGTCTTGTGATACCGGTGGGTCTGGGTCCTGTGGGTTAGGTTTTGTATATTCTTGGTCAATGTCGTCGTCAGAATCAATCATCTCAGATACGTCAATACGCAATTTGTCCATGTCGGTCTCATCTCGTGTATTCGGAATTGATGACAAATGACATACACCGGGTGTAAGTTGATGCTTAGGTTTTACAATCATTTGATACGGCTTCCATGTAATTCCAAATTTACCTCCAGCAAACCAAATACCTCCACATTGAAGCATCACTTTTACCTCAGAGCCTTTCGGTACGACATCCAGAATATTCACACCTTCTTTAGGAAAGATAAGCTCACGATGAACGTTATAAATCTCACATTTGAATTGACCATCCCAAAAGGGAATCTTAGCACGAAAGGTCGGTGATTTAGTGTAATCAGGCTCGTTTGTTGATTTGTCTTTTGAATATCGTAGCATGGGTGTCCAGAAAGCATCAACCACCTCAGAAGATTGAATTTTTCCAAACCATACCTTTGAATTTAAGCACGCTTGTTCTTTGATGTAGAGTTCCAACCTTTTCAAATTTTCCAAGAATGCCGACGTATCTTCCCTTGCAAATTCTGCTGACGGAAATTGAAGACTCATATCATAGGTTGTCTTTGCGTCAAATTGGTTTGAATTTATACCCCATGTCATCATCAGAGGTGTCTCAATTTTCAAACCATTTCGTGCAAGTTTATTGAAGATAGGAATGTTTTTTCCACCGGAAGTATTTACTTTAGGAGTTCCAAGGTTAATGGAGTTGGAAAGGTCATCAGTGGAACCGTTAAGAAATAGAGAAGTCATCTTATGCATATACTTGTAATTTGTTTAAATCAATTTTTTTTTTAATTTATCTACGAATGGCACGAATGGCAACGTACGAACTGTTATTTGAACCTCCAAAACTTGTATCGCTATAATTGTATTGTTTTGACTTTAATCGTTTGTATTTTATGTAGACGGAAGAATCATACACGTAGTGTTGATTTCCAGAAGCACCATCACCTGAAGTGGTTCCATCCACTTGTCCTTTAGTATATTTGTATTGACCAATTCCTACAGATCCTTTAATTTGATTATGACCACCTGGTTCAATTTTTCTTACTAGTAAATCTCCAGCATTAAAGGTTACACGAAAAGGGGTTTGTGCCCACTGTTTAGAAAAAACCGGAGTTCCCTTAAATATAGAAGTGGTTGGAAACGCTCTACGTATGAGCATCCTGTCTAAAGGTATTTGACTTGCTTGGCCCAATGGTGCTACATTTGAATTTCCTTGTTGGGTTGTATTGGTCACTCTTGGTGAAAAAATAGTATTGGTCATACTTTGACTACATATTATTTTTATACTCTTTCCAAGATATAGTGATAGGTGTAACTTGTTTGGTTTGATATAATTCATCACGTTGTTTTGTTTCTGATAATTTACAATCGATATACATTTCTTTAAGCAATGTGCCTACTTTAACACTACCTTCATGTTGATTGCATTTTTCTTCTTCAATTTCAGTTAATACGTCTAACAATTTTATCATAATGGTAAGGTCCATGTCCTTTTTAAATAATAAATTATACAGCTCAATATATTCGTAAAAAAGATAATGACATTCCTTTAAAATGTAGGGTTCTAATTCTTCTTTTGATAAAGTAGGATGTTCTTGTTTGATACGAAGAAAAGCATTTATATTTTCTTTAAGTTTTACACTTTGTTTCAAGTTTCTTATGGACATGGTGTTATCGACAAACTCATGAGACATTTTAGATAGCTGAAAGGCATCGCTTTCAGACAACATACCTCAATGCGTTTTATTTTTTTTATAAATATAACGTAATGAGGACGTATTCCTACCAAACCACCGGAATTACTACAGCAGATCAAATTGCCTATAGGAATGATATGATTGAAAAGCAAAACACTTTAGCGATATCGGGAGGAACAACTGTTCCCCAATTTCACGCAAGCGGTCCTCCGGTAGGTCCTGACAACAATTTAACCATACAAAAAATGGCTGAGGTACAAGGTAAAATGGATGCAGGCAATCAGTTCAGTGCATGTTCAGGCAAAGCCGCAGGCACATGCGGAGGTAAATCACGGTCAAAAAAAAAGAGGACAAGGAGGTCAAGACAAAAAAAGATGAAGAGTAAGAAGAAGTATCATAAAATATAAATATCGATTATAAGACCTTGGATTGACTAAAAAAAAAGTCATGATGCTTGTAATCATGACGATGGTTATGATACAATATAAGATTGTTAAAGCAAGACGATTGATAAAGTCCATTAGTATAGTTTTATACTTTTTTACATAAGGTTTCGCTAATTTTTTCTAACCGTGTACTCAAGATAAAATCGGTTGCTTTTTTTGCATCCACTTCATTGTTATAATATTTAAAAAGTGAATCATTCAATTGTTTCTTGTTTAAAGATGCTTTTGTTTTTTTTTCTTTTCGTATCAATTTACCTTCTTGATTTAGATCAAATTCATCAATATCTTGAGATTTCATAATGGCTAACAATTTAGAAGAAATTTCTTTTTTTGATTGATTGATTTGTTTTATTTTTTTTTTTATAATGGTAGATTCTTCGTCTAGTTGCATCCATTCACGAATTAAATTTTTTAATTGTTGTTTATCCATATTGAATGACATAATCAATATTTATATTCTTTTACTATGTTATGGGAAAATCTAGGATGATGGGAGCTGGACGAGCATGTTCTACTTTATACCGAAGTAATGTGAATATTCCTACAGGCGGTGGAACAAAAAAACAAGGGATTGGAACACGAATTGGTGCAAATAATTGGATTAATAGAAAAACACGTAGATTTTCAAATGGTATAGGAAGATTTAAACTTGTTTTTATGAATCAATTAGGTGGCGTTGAACCCGGACATAGTATGTTTTCAACCCGTTTTACTAAACCTGATGGAGTAAAAGTTTAGCTTTAGTCTAAGCTTTAATATATGAAGTATTTCTTAGTAGGATGTATTTTTGTAATATTTGCTATTTTTTATTTGAATTCTGATACGTTTAATTTAAAATGTATCATTTCTCATAAAGACGGTAATAAATATTGTGTCAGAGACTCGGACCGTATTCAAGAAAGTGTGGAGCTTTTAGCGGAAGCGGTCCATCGTATGAAACGTATAGTGTCTTACCTGAAAGAAACATTTCCAAATGAAAAACGTATCCAATTACTTGTAAAAAATTTTAACCCTAATCGTATTGTAGAAACGTTGCCTACAAGTGAATATACCGCTTATAGTGAAGATAAAGGGAACAAACTTGCCTTTTGTCTAAGAAAATATAAGAACGATATGAAGTTGATTGATATCAATACACTAATGTTTGTATCTTTACACGAGTTATCTCATTTGATGTCAAATACAATTGGTCACAACAAGGAATTTTGGGATAATTTTAAATTTATGTTAGAACAAGCTGATAAGATTGATATTTATCAACCTATTAATTATGCTAATAAACCATCTGAATACTGTGGAATGACCATTGATAATAATCCATTCTATACTTAAACCCTACTTTGTAACATACAGAAATGATGCCTTTTATTTACAAATATATGCCAACTAGTTTAGATGAATTTGAATTTGATACAAAATCATCTTTTGCCTACAATACCAACCTATTGTTGTTAGGACCTGAACGTTCGGGTAAAACAACCTTATCTTCTTTGTTAGTTCAATCGGTTGAACCTGATAAAGTTCTCTATATCAATGTATTAAAAGAACAAGGTATTCATTATTACCGTAATGAAGTGAAATCGTTTTGTCAATCTACCACGCCGAGTAAAAAAATTATTGTGGATGGATTAGATGAAATGAATGAGCAAACTCAACAAATTTTTTTAAATTATATTGAAACCTTTCCATTGATACAATTTATTTTAACTGGAACCAATCCTCAAAAAATTATTGAAAGCATGTATTCGTCTTGTATGATAATACATTTAAATCCCGTGAGCAATGCTTATTTATACACATTTATGACAAGGATATGTGACAACGAAAAGATTCAGATTGAAGAAGAGGCCAAACAATATCTCATATCCTTAACACGCCCTTCTGTAAGAACATTGCTCAATTATTTAGAAAAATATAAAATATTGAATATCCCTATTACGATACAACATATTCAATCCACACATACCGATATACCATTTGCTTTATTTGATTCTTTTTTTCAGCACTTGCAATCCGGAAATAAAAAAGGAGCACAGTGTATTTTATCGTTGTATCATGACGGATACTCGGTCATGGACACGTTAGATGCTTGTTATGAATATATTAAAGTGTCGTCTTTGTCTGATAAGCTTAAATACAAATATATTAAAATTATATGCAAATATATTTCTATTTTTAACATCATTCATGAGCATCCGTTAGAATTATTTTTTTTTATTGAGGATTGTATTAACATTTCCACCGATTCTCGCAATTAACGCAAGTGACAAATGTTGTCATGGGTTCATCGGCGGAACGTGTCTGTAACTGATAATACATACATTTATTGCCTTTACACTTAAAACAAGTAAAATCAGTCGTGTTGGAAGCGATTGTATTGGAAAACATGTGTTCTTCTTGTTTTTCCTGACTCTCTTTGATTTTTTTCCATTTTTTTAGATTTAGTTCATAGACGGGTTTAAAAGCAATTAAATGTGCATTTTCCATATCGATGAGTTCAGGAGTAAGGTTATATAAAATAGATTTCATTTTAGCTAAATAAATTTCACAAAACAAAGGATTGGACCATTGTTTTACGATTTTTTTTTCTTTTGCCATTTGAATACTGTAGTTATACACTCCAATTTCAATATTTTCACTCAACGTAGGATTTGAAATAATGACATCAATGGCGGTACTAAACCTTGCTCGCAATTTTTCTGGATGTAAGATGGTTTGCATTTATATACGTTTAAGATATACTATTTAAATCAATTTTGTAAGGCTCTTCTTCCAACTCATCTGTTTCAAACGTATCTTTTGAATTGTAGTCTTCGGATTCATGTTCAACCGTTGTAACTTGAATGGACTCGTACATTTCATTCCACATTTCAATTGTTAAATTACCTGAAGGATTTACCAATAAACAGTTTCCGTAAAATTGCACATCAATAGGTGACGGAAACTCGTATTTATTTTCAATCTTTCCACGTTTTTTACCATATAATTGTATATCATGTTTTAAGGTTTTCCAAACATGCTGAAGATTGCCATAACTTTTATATCCGCTATGTTGAATGGTATCCATTTTTAATTCACCATTGGTGTCGACAATAATGACACTCATTACAATACACTATAAGTTGCATTTAAATTCTTTTTAGGTACATATCGAAAGAAACGTTCTTTATACTCGGTTGAATTGTGCGACAATTTTGCATACATTCGAGATTTTTCTTTCATGATGTCAATTAAATTCTTTTGATTTCCATAACAGTCCAATACAAATGATTTCAAAATTCCTTTCGATAAACGATTTTTGTGATGTACGTTAAACAATACGCTTGATAAACACAACAATCTATTTTCATCGAAATAGTCACGATTTGCATACATAAATGCTAAATAATAACAGAGTAACGTATAAATGGTGCCGATTTTTAAGTCATGATTACTTTCTTTAATGACATGGTAACTATGGCATGCAATCGGTTCATACACAAAGGCAATCGGTTCATTATTGACAGAAACAGAGTAATGTTTTAAAATCATATCGTTAATCGGTTTATATTCTTTTGTAGTAACTGCATATCCTGCATGAGATAAGACTTCCACCAAGTTTTTTACAGTGGCTTGAGGAGTTATAGATAACACATCAAAGTCGTGGACGTTTTTTATATGCGTTTTGTTGGCAACAGACAAATACATGGAATTGGCATAGGCTCCAATAAATACAACTCCTTCTTTCATCAACGTTTTTTTGGTCAGTTGAAACAATTTAATGTCACGTGAAGGAGTATCTTGTCGTTCGCATGAGTTAGATGTCAAAGGATAGTGTTTATTTAATAATTTTAGACGGGTAAATATTTTTTCCCATCTAGATACATCACCCATAGGA